>Ga0209058_1001485_pt1 | contig 19999 bp, 20 predicted proteins | sample GraSoiAngelo_147_FD_185904 | JGI IMG/M metagenome (GOLD analysis project Ga0209058, IMG submission 185904) | Grasslands soil microbial communities from the Angelo Coastal Reserve, California, USA - 14_1009_05_40cm (SPAdes) (version 2) | ecosystem: Environmental > Terrestrial > Soil > Grasslands ... | reverse complement strand
CAAGGAAATCACTGGAGTCGCAGACGCTGAGATCAAGCTTGCTGTGCTAAAAACACCCGGCGACCATAAAATCGAACTGCTTGAGTATCTTGCGCCGCCGGATCGCAAACGCACAGACGTTCCTCCCTGCGATGTCGGACACGTTCACGTTGCTCTGCTCGTTGATGATCTTGATGCGATCCTGGACAAAATCGCAGGATCTGGTTGGAAAGCCGCTGGCAAACCTCAAATCCTCAAAACCGGACCGAACGCCGGGAAGCGCGTCGTCTATGTACGCGATCCAGACGGAACGACCATCGAGTTCATGCAGCAGCCCGCCCACTAAAGCAGTTAATAGTTGTTAGTTGAATGTTGAGAGCAGGGCTCAGGGCTGGACGCCTGTGTAGGTCGGAATCGCCCCGCGCGCGACGTTCTTGTAAACGACGCCGCCTTTCATGACGAAAACGACGCGGCGCACCGCAGTGATGTCTTTGAGAGGATCGCCGTCGAGCGCGATGACGTCGGCTTCGTAGCCAGGTGCGATGGAGCCGATACGGTCGCCCATGCGCATGGCTTCGGCGGCGAGCGAGTTCGCCGAAATCATCGCGCTCATCGGATCGACTCCCGCGTCGCGCACGCGATCGATGAACTCCTCGGCGTTGCGACCATGCGCGCCGGCAAGCGCGTCCGTGCCGAAAACGACTTTTAGTCCGGGAATTTTGACCGCGTGGAGGACGATATCGTGATCGAGCGACAAGGCCCGCTCCATCGCAGCGAAACCTTCTTCGGTGTAGCCGGATGTGCCGAGGAAGCGCTCCTTGTTAGCCAGATAATTCTCGATCACGAGTCCGGCTTGCGGATCGAAGTATGTGCCGTGCTCGGCCAAAATTTTGAGGTCGTCGTCGGTCGCCATTGTGCCGTGCTCCACCTGAGTGCAACCGGCAAGTGCAGCGGCGCGCACGGCGCCCTTGTAGGCGTGGACGAGCGTGCGCAACCCCTGCTTATTCGCCTCGTCGCAGGCGGCATTGAGTTGATCTTGTGAGAGCGTCATTCCGCCGCCCTGACGTATGGATGCTGAGGCGAAGATTTTGATAAGGTCTGCGCCCGCTGCTTTTTGCTTGCGCACGAAGGCGCGAATCTCATCGGGTGTGCCGGTTTTCTCTCCCTTGCCTTCGAGCGGCTCCATGGCTGTGAGGATGCGCGGACCCGGCAACGCGCCTTTCGCGATCTCGCCGCGCAGCGGGACGTCGGTGGGCGAGCCGACGCTCTGCACAGTAGTGAAGCCTGCCATCAATGTCAGCCAGGCATTGGACGCCGACTGGTACGCGGCGAACTGCGTTGTTCCATCAGCTCCGGCGTTCTTGCCGTCCTCGCCGAAACTCCAGGTGATGTGAACGTGCGAGTCGATCCAACCGGGCAGGACTGTGAAGCTCCGCAGATCGTAATCGACAGGCGCAGCCTTCGGGTCGAGCGCTACGATCTTTGAGTCTTCGACAACGATGCGCGTGTCGCGCGAGACGTGGCCGCGCCCGTCCAGCAGCATGCTGGCGGTGATAACGATGCGCTTCTTTGGTGTCTTGACCGTTCCGGAATTGGTTTGCGCGGTCGCACAGACGGCGAACATGATCAACAGGCAGAGTGGGATTGCGTGTTGTCCGCGCTGATGGCCGAATAGCGTTGCGCGGGCCATTGTTGGACACGCGGCGAAAATCGCCATAGTTGCACACGATGTTTTCTGCAGATGAAACATTTGCACGCGAAATGGACGCGCAGGACCCGCAGCGCGATTTCCGCGAACAATTCTACCTTCCGGTCGGCAAGGATGGCAAGCCGCTGATTTATTTTGGCGGAAATTCATTGGGTCTGATGCCGAAATCAGCGAGGCAAGTGGTCGAGGAGGAACTCGACAATTGGGCGAAGCTTGGCGTCGATGCCCACCATGCAGCGGGAACGCCGTGGTATTCCTACCACGAGAGTCTGCGCCAGCCGACGGCGCAGCTTGTTGGCGCAAAATCCCTCGAAGTCGTCTGCATGAACAGCCTCACAGTGAATCTTCACCTGATGATGGCCACATTTTATCGACCGACGAAATCGCGCTTCAAGATCCTGATGGAAGAACCGGCTTTTCCTTCCGACACCTACGCGATAAAAACGCAGATCGCGCACCATGGGCTCGATGCGAAGGATGCGCTGATTCTCGCGCGACCGCGCAAAGGTGAATTCACAATCGCAACCGAAGACATTCTCGATCTCATCAAGAAGCACGCCGACCAACTGGCGGTAGTGATGTTTGGTGGCGTGAACTTTTTCACGGGTCAACTGTTCGACGTCAAAAAAATCATAGCCGCAGCGCGGGAGCACGGCATCATTGCTGGATTCGATCTCGCCCATGCGATCGGCAACGTGCCGCTCTCATTGCACGATTGGAATGTCGATTTCGCCGTCTGGTGTTCTTACAAATATCTTAACGCCGGGCCGGGCGCGGTCGCAGGCGCATTCGTGCACGAGCGTCACGCAATCAACACGAAGCTGCCGCGACTCGCGGGATGGTTCGGGAACGATCCGAATACGCGATTCCGGTTGCACCTCGAGCCGGAGTTCATTCCCGTCGCGTCAGCGGATGGCTGGCAAATCAGCAACCCGCCCATCTTCTCGATGGCGCCGCTGCGCGCTTCGCTTGCAATCTTCGATCAAGCGGGAGGGATGGAGTCGCTCCGGGCGAAATCAATGAGACTGACCGGTTATCTTGAGTTCCTGCTCACGGAGATCGGATCGAAAAAGTTTACTGTCATCACGCCACGTGAGCCAGACGCGCGCGGCTGCCAATTGTCGATCCTGGCGCACGAGCATCCGAAGCAGTTGCACGAAGAACTCGTCGCGGCCGATGTGAAATGCGATTTCCGCGAACCAAATGTGATCCGCGTCGCGCCTACGCCGCTTTACAACACTTTTCACCAAGTCTGGCGTTTCACGAAGATTCTCGCCGAGCATCAGTGATATATGATCAGAAATATCTGTGATTTTGGTATAATTCACGCTTAATCTTTACCAATTTTCCCAACGTGATTCGAACGGTTGTTTTTATCATTGCATTCAGCCTTTGCGTAAGCGCGGTTTCGGCGAGAGACGAGAAATCGATCAACAAGTTGCGTGACGCCCTCGTGGCGCTCGCGCCTGACGTGGACCCGGCCGAAGCCGAGCTGCTCTCGGTAACGGCGCACACCGCCTCGCGCAGCTTTGCGCGCGAATATGGCCTCGTCTGGTCCCCGATATTTCAGAACTTCCTGATCCACATGGGCAAGCGACAACGTGGCTATTGCGGCCATTATGCGCGTGATATCGGCGAACGCCTGAAAGAGCTCAAGCTCAAGACGCTGGTGCTTCATTGGGGCGCTGCTTTTGCGGGGACCGACGACGAGAGCAATTGTCTGGTAGTCACCGCACCCAACCAGCCTTTCCAGGACGGCATCGTCCTCGATGGCTGGCGCAAGGCCGGCCGATTATTCTGGTGCGCAGTGAAAAAGGACTCTGAGTACGACTTAGCGCAGGGTGCCGGGTCGAGAAGGACACGGGCGACCGAATTATTTCGAGCGCAACGTCCAGAACGTCCACCCGCCTATTACGGGATCACCGCATGGAAAGAAGACCCGCTCTACACCGCTTGGCTACATGACTACGAACGCTCTTGGGAATGGCACCCTATCGCACGGTGATTTTGCAATAGGCCAGCGCGCCTTGCTATAACCTTATCTTCAAGGATGCGCCTCGGCAGAGTGAGGCGACTATATCGTCAGAAATATTTGTGATTTTGATATAATTCACGCTTAATTCCTTACCAATTTTGCCAACGTGACTCGAACGGTTGTTTTCATCATTGCATTCGGTCTTTGCGTAAGCGCGGTTTGGGCGAGAGATGAGAGATCAATCAAGAAGTTGCGTGACGCGCTCGTGGCGCTCGCGCCTGACGTGGATCCGGGCGAAGCCGAGCTGCTCTCGGTAACGGCGCACACCGCCTCGCGCAGCCTTGCGCGCGAATATGGCCTCGTCTGGTGCCCGGCGTTTCAGAACGTACTGATCCACATGGGCAAGCGACAACGTGGCTATTGTGGCCATTATACGCGTGATATCGGCGAACGCCTGAAAGCGCTCAAGCTCAAGACGCTGGTGCTTCACTGGGGTGCTGCTTACGCGGGAACTTTGGACGAGAACAATGGTCTGGTAGTCACCGCACGAAACCAGCCTTTCGAGAACGGCATCGTCCTCGATGGCTGGCGCAAGGCCGGCCGGTTATTCTGGTGTCCACTCAAAGAGGACTCTCAGTACGACTCAGGACAGGGGGCCCGGTGGAGGGCAAGTCACCACGGTAGTTACGGGATCACGGCATGGAAAGAAGACCCGCTCTACACCGCTTGGTTGCACGACTACAAACAAGCTTGGGAATGGCAACCTACGGCACGGTGATTTTGCAGGTGTGAGCGAAGTGGCTACGGCGCCTTACACGTTTGCGCCGATCAGCAGTCTTCCCCGTAAAGGTATGGCTTGCCAAGAAGATTGTCCCTGCAAAAAGTGCCAGAATGGAAAATTTTGTCTGCGTCCAATGCGGAACGCAGTTTGCTGAAACCGCCGGACCGCCGTCACGATGTCCAATCTGCGAGGATGAACGGCAATTTGTTCGTCACGCTGGCCAGGAATGGACGACGCTGGAACGGCTGGCGACCGATCATCATAACCGACTCGAACAGGAAGCGCCACGCCTCCTGGGGATCGGCACCGAACCGGAATTTGCCATCGGGCAACGTGCATTGCTCTTGCAATCGCCCGGCGGAAATCTGCTCTGGGACTGCATTGCTCTCCTGGACGATCAGACCACTGCCGAAATCGACGCGCGCGGCGGCCTCCGCGCCATTGCAATCTCGCATCCACACTTTTACACGACAATGGTTGATTGGGCCGAGCGCTTTGATGCGCAAATATTTTTGCACGCTGCTGATCGTCAGTGGGTCATGCCTCCCGCGGCCGCGGGATCGCGCATTCAGTTTTGGGAAGGAACAACGCTTTCGCTTTGGGATGGCATGACCCTGATCAATTGCGGCGGTCATTTTGAAGGCGGCACGGTGCTGCATTGGCCAGCGGCGTCCCGCGGTGGCGGGAGCAAGGGCGCGTTGCTCACAGGTGACATCATAACCGTGGTGCAGGACCGCCGTTACGTCAGCTTCATGCGAAGCTATCCAAATCTCATTCCGCTTAGACCCACGGCAATACGCCGCATCGTCGAGAGAATCGAACCCTTCACATTCGAGCAAATTTATGGCGGCTGGTGGAAAACGAACGTTCTCTCAGATGCAAAAAATGCGGTTGCGCGATCTGCCGAACGTTATCTGCGCGCGATCAGTGTGTAGGCTTCCTCCTTGTAGTCACCGGCCTGTGGCCGGTTCACCGAGAAACAACCAATTCATCAACAATCTTCGGGAGAGCAATCGCAGCCGGCTCGCGCACCAACTGCGTGGCGAATTGTGAGAGCGGCGTCTCTTCAGGATTCACTTCGATGAGTTCCCCATGCGGAGCGCGGGCTTGGAGTGCCCAGTCGATGATGTATCCAAAGGTCGCGGTTGTCCCGGCCACTATCACCACATCGCACGGTCCGCGGTCGAAATAATTTTCAACTCGCTGTAGTTCGCTCCAAGGCAGCTGCTCGCCGAACCAAACTACGCCGGGCCGCATGAGCGCATCACATTCGGGACAGTACGCAAGGTTGATAATGTCCTCTGAGGTAGGGGCGATTGACCTCAATCGCCCGCGCTGGAGAACTGCTCGATCCGTAGGCGGTTCGGGTGAACCGCCCCTACCTTCTTCCGAGAAATCGCAGCGCGAACACTTGGTAACGAAAATGTCCCCGTGAATTTGCACCATCTTTTCCTTTGGAAGTCCGGCACGCGCGTGCAGGTCGTCCACGTTTTGTGTGACGAGCAGGAACTCGTCTGCGTGTCGCGCGAGCTTCGCAATAGCCGCGTGCGCTGCATTCGGCTGCGCGTTGCAGATGCGCTGCCGCCGCTCGCTATACCATTCCCAAACCAATTTCGGATCGCGCGCGAACGCTTCCGGCGTAGCCAGCTTTGCCGGATCAAGATTTCGCCAGTAACCGTCCTTGCCGCGAAATGTAGGGATTCCGCTCTCAGCCGAAACGCCGGCGCCTGTGATAACAAGAACTCGCATGCTATATGAAACTTCTCGGTGTTGTTGTGATGCGCGGCACGCTGTTGGCACAAAGCAGCCAACGCCTCGAGGAAATCATGCTCAGCAATCCGTTTTATCCTACGAATTTAAAGATCGACATCCGGAAGCTCGAGGTTATATTGCGGAAACATGAGCGCTGGGATCATCTTTCAAAGAGAAGCGGCAGATAGCAGCCGGCTTTTCTCCACGTCGGCGCTCGTAGTCTGGCGATAGAAAGCGACCGTTTCTCAACGGGCGCTGATTTTTCTCTCTCTTCTTCACAAGGGAGATGTCGTGTCTGCGTCAATGAAAACAATCCAAATCCATTTGAAAATATGTTGATCGTAATGAAACCGAGCGCCACTGCGCGCGAGATCGATGCAGTGGTCAACGTCATTGAGGCAATCGGGTTCCGCGCGCATCCGATGCCCGGCGCCACGCGCACCGCGATAGGCATCACCGGAAATCAGGGTCCAATCGATGGCCGGCGTTTCGAAAATTTGCCCGGGGTCGCGGAAGTCATCCGCGTCACCAAACCGTACAAGTTGATCACCCTTGATCTGCGACCCGATAAAACAATGGTCCGAGTAGGCGATGCGACGATCGGCGGAGGCGAACTCGCCATCATCGCTGGCCCCTGCGCGATCGAGAGTCGTGAACAGGCCTTCGCTGTAGCAGAGGCAGTCAAACAAAGCGGTGCGCGTTTTTTTCGAGGCGGTGTTTGGAAACCGCGAACTTCGCCTTACACATTTCAAGGCTTGGGGGAGAAGGCGTGGGAAATCATGACCGCAATCCGCGAGAAATTCGGACTAAGGATCGTCACCGAAGCCGTTGAAGAATCTCACGTCGATCTTATCGAAAGGTACGGCGACGTAATTCAAATCGGTGCCCGCAACATGCAGAACTTTTCGCTTCTAAAGCGAGCGGGACGCTCAAAGTTACCCGTGCTGTTGAAGCGCGGAATGGCTGCAACGCTCGAGGAATGGTTGCTCGCAGCCGAGTACATCATGGCTGAGGGCAACTACAACGTCATATTGTGCGAGCGCGGTGTTCGCACATTTGCGCAGCATACGCGCAACACACTGGACCTCGCGTCGGTGCCGGCGATTCGGCGCATTTCACATTTACCGGTCATTGTCGATCCATCACACGGGACCGGCACCGCATACATGGTCACGCCACTCGCGCGGGCCGGGATAGCAGTCGGAGCGGATGGTCTTATGATCGAAGTTCACAATCAACCGGAGCTTGCTCTTTCCGACAGCGCGCAGGCACTAACGCTTTCGGAGTATGCGCAGCTCATCGAAGAAGTTCGCGCTATTCGCAGTCTCATGGCGGCGGACGGTAATGGAACGTTCAACGTGACTTGAGAAAAACCAGCCGATGCTCCTGCTGATCGACAACTACGATTCGTTCACTTACAACCTCGCGCAGTATTTCGGCGAGCTAGGCTGTGATGTTCTGGTCAAACGTAACGATCAAATCTCAATTGATGAAATCGCAGCGCTAGCTCCGCAACACATTTGCATTTCCCCTGGCCCATGCACGCCGCGCGAAGCAGGCATCAGCAAGGAAGTCATCCTGCGCTTTGGGCAGCAGATTCCTGTTCTGGGCGTGTGCCTCGGCCATCAATGCATTGCTGAGGCGTACGGCGGAAACGTGATCCGTGCTGGCCGTCTGATGCACGGGAAATCATGCATGATTAGACATAACGGCAGCGCGCTTTTTTCAGATTTGCCGAACCTGTTTGAAGCGGGCCGGTATCATTCGCTGATTGTCGAGCGAAGTTCATTTCCTGCGTGTCTCGAAATCACCGCCGAGAGCGACGACGGCGAAATCATGGCGCTGCGCCATCGCAAATTCCCAGTTCAGGGAGTGCAATTCCACCCTGAATCGGTTCTCACCCCCGATGGCAGGAAAATTCTGGCGCGATTCCTAGCAGTCGCGCCAAAAACTTGGGTAAAGCAACACAAATTAGTTCGCGTATGAAAGCTCCAATAACATCCACGCGTTTCTCGCCGCCTCTCCCTTTGCTGCAAGGGGAGAGGATTGAGGTGAGGGGTTCCAAAACAGCGCGGGAACTGAAGCTGCAAACCCTCACCCTACCCTCTCCCTTGGAAAGGGAGAGGCGATTAAACCGCCCCATGCAAGTACGAGGAGTCAAACCCGATCCACTAGATGAAACCGCTGATCACTCCATCCCTGGATGAATTCTTGCAACTCGCAAAACAGGGCAATGTTATTCCTGTTTCTGCAGAGTTCGTTGGCGATTGCGAAACGCCGGTCTCTGCATTCAAAAAATTTAACTGCCGGCCTTACAGCTTCCTTTTTGAATCGACAGAAAAAAATGACGTGTCCGGTCGATTCTCATTCGTCGGATTCGACCCACGCATCATTATTAAAAGCTACGGGCGGGAAATCCAGATCGTGCGAAACGGCGTTGAGGAGCGGTTCGGCACGGCTACCGATCCTCTCGATGAGCTCCGCAAGTTGATGGCACGGTATCAATTCGTTGCACGCCCGGAGCTGCCACGGTTCGCTGGCGGCGCCGTCGGTTTTCTCGGATACGAAGCGATCGGATTTTTCGAGCCGAAAGTTCGGACAGCATGTGAGGACGATCTGCAATTGCCCGAGATGCTTTTCATGCTCACCGGTAACGTCCTGATTTTCGATCATCGGCTGCGGAGCTTGAAAATCGTCATCAACGCATTTCTGGATGGTGGCTCGCCAGAAAAGATCTATGCGCGCGCTGTCGAATCGATGGAGTCCATCATGCAATTGTTGGCGGAGCCGATCGATCTGCCGCTTGTTCCGATTGCGCAGGATGAAAAACAGCCGCCGCCTCGCGGCAATTTGCGTCGCCAAGAGTTTGAGCGCGGAGTGGAGCGAGCCAAGGAATACATTCGCGCGGGCGATATCTTTCAGGTCGTCTTATCGCAACGATTCGAATCTCAGTTCGACGGAGAGCCGCTAGATTTTTATCGCTGCCTTCGTTTCATCAATCCTTCGCCGTACATGTTTTGTCTCAAGTTCGGCAACGATTTTGCGCTTGTTGGCAGCTCACCAGAGATGCACGTCCGTCTCGTTGGCAACAACGTCGAGATTCGGCCGATTGCAGGGACACGCGCTCGCGGCGTGACGCCTGCGCAAGATGAAGCCAACGCCGCTGAGCTTCTCGCCGATCCGAAGGAACGCGCCGAACACATCATGCTTGTCGATCTAGCACGTAATGATGTCGGCCGAGTAGCCGAATTCGGCACTGTGCGTGTGACGGAATTCATGGAGATCGAGCGTTACAGCCACGTGATGCACATCGTTTCCAATGTGGTTGGTCGTTCGCGGGCCGATTGCACCGCCTTCGATGTTGTTAGAGCAACATTTCCCGCTGGAACCGTTTCCGGCGCGCCAAAAATCCGCGCCATGCAAATCATCAGCGAGCTGGAGAACACGCGTCGCGGCTGTTACGCAGGGGCGATCGGCTATTTCGGATTCGACGGCAATACAGATTCCTGCATCGCACTGCGATGCGCTGTATTGAAAAAGGGAAAAGCGTACTTTCAAGCCGGTGCTGGCATCGTTGCCGATTCAAACTCGCAGCGGGAATACGAGGAAACAGTTAGCAAGGCCCGTGCAATGACGAAGGCGCTGGCTATGGCGAGCCAGATCAACAGGACATGAACCTGCAAGGCATGATGAGTGAAATTGGCAATATCGAGCTTCGCCAAATGACTACGCGCCTCATGCGCGGAGAAAATCTTGCGCGCGGCGAAGCGGCGAATTTTCTGAACGCGCTGCTCAATCCCGCTGCAACAGATGCGCAGGTGGCTGCCGCATTGGCTGTCTTGGCTGCCAAAGGTGAAACGATCGAAGAACTTGCGGGAATGGCCGAGGCCATGCGTAATCGCGCCATTCCAGTGCGTTCGCGTCACGCGCGTTTCATAGATACAGCAGGAACCGGCTCGAGCCGCGCGAAAACCTTCAACATTTCCACTGCAGCGGCTTTCGTCATCGCGGGCGCGGGCGTGCCTGTAGCAAAACACGGCGCGCGAGCGGCGACATCATTTTGCGGAAGTGCTGACGTGCTCGAGGCGTTGGGCGTTAACACGGCTGCCTCACCCGAGACGGTTGAACGCTGCCTGAACGAGCACGGAATCTGTTTTATGTTCGCGCCGATTTTTCACCGAGCGACTGCTCGTGTCGCGAATATCCGGCGGGAACTCGGCGTCCGCACCACGTTCAATTTGCTCGGTCCGCTAACAAATCCCGCTTGCGCGCCGTTTCAGATTCTGGGCGTGTGGCATCCCTCTTTGCTCGAGCGAGTCGCATCAGCTCTCTCTCTTCTCGGCGTTGAGAAAGGATGGGTGGTACATGGGGCGGACGGTCTCGATGAAATAACAACGACCGACAAAACTTTCGTCGCCGCATGTTCATCGAACGGCGGCGTAGAAACGTTCACGATTTCGCCCCACGATTTCGGATTGAAACCGCAAAGCCTCGATGGATTTGGCGGAAGCGGTCCAGAGGCGAACGCGCAATTGATCCGCAGAATTCTTCAAGGGGAGGAGACGAAAGCGGCGACTGCCGCGCGTAACCTTGTCATCGTAAATGCTGCTGCCGGGCTTTATGTGGCGGGAGTCGCGGACGATCTCTGCAAAGCCGCGAAGCTTGCACACGAGAGCATCGACAGTGGACGCGCCGCGTCGAAACTGGACGCGCTGATTTGCGAGACGAATCGAGATCGATGAACAGAAATCTTCTATGCGAAATTGTCGCCCAAAAACGCGAGGCGATAGGGCGGATGCAAGATGATGTTTCCGCCAGCTATTTTCGCGAACATGCACTCGAGATTCGAAAAACGGCAGTGCCGCATCGACTGCTGCAAGCGTTAAAATCGGAATCGCCGCGCTTGAAAATCATCGCGGAATTCAAACGCAGATCGCCATCTGTTGGAATAATCCGTAACGATCGCTCGGCGAGTGATATTGCTCGTAGTTATGAGCGCGGTGGCGCCTGCGCCATTTCTGTGCTCACTGACGAAACACATTTCGGCGGTTCGATTGCTGATCTTCGCGCCGTTCGATCCAGCACAAACGTGCCGATTCTGCGCAAAGATTTTATTATCGATCCGAACCAGATTTACGAAGGAGCCATTGCGGGGGCGGACGCCGTCTTGCTAATCGTCGCTGCAATGGATGACCGCTTGTTGCGTGAGCTTCGGGAAGTCGCTGAAGACCAACTCGGGCTCGATGCACTCGTCGAAGTGCATACATCGATCGAGTTGCGCAGCGCGCTGACTGCTGGCGCCAAGATAATCGGCATCAACAATCGCAATCTCCAGACGTTTCAAGTTTCACTGGAAACAAGCGAGCGCCTGATCGCTGAAGCTCCGCGCGACAGAATCATGGTTAGTGAGAGCGGATTGCAAGATGCGGAATCATTGCGTCGTCTCGATGTGCTTGGCTTCCGCGGTTTCCTTATTGGCGAAACGCTGATGCGCGCAACCGATCCGGAAAAAGCGCTTCGAGATTTGATCGCCAAAGTTGAAGCTCGATAAGTTACCTCGTCAGCAGCCCGTCCATCATGACTCCAGTGCAGATCAAAATCTGCGGCATTACAAACGCAAGAGACGCGAACGCATCCGTTGAGTTCGGCGCACAAATGATCGGGCTGAACTTTTATGCGCAAAGCCCGCGCTGCATCCAACCAAAAGTGGCTCGGCAAATTGTCGATGCGCTGCCGGCAAACATTCATGCAGTTGGCATTTTCGTTGACGGGAATGCCGAGGACATTCGGAAAACCGCAAACATTGCTGGAGTTCGCTGCGTTCAGTTGCACGGTAATTTCTCGCCAGAAATCGCGCGTGAACTCACTGGCGAATTTCGCGTGATTCGGGTGTTTTCCACTCACCCGGGGTTCCGCCCAGAAGATGTCTCGCTGTTCTCGGAATGTGATGTGCTCATCGACGCGCATCATCCCGCTCTCCGCGGTGGCACTGGGCGGACGAGTAATTGGCCGGCAGCGCGAGCAACACTAGCGTTCACACGATTCCTGATTCTGTCCGGTGGTTTAAATGCGCAAAATGTCGGTCGCGCGATCAAAGTGGTCACGCCGCACGCCGTTGATGTTTGCAGCGGTGTTGAGAAAGCAGCGGGCGTGAAAGATCATCGCGCGATTAAAAATTTCGTGGCTGCCGTTCGACGAACTGAGCGCGTCGTAGATGCTTCGTCACTCCAATAATTCCCATGCAAAAATCACAAATCATCAGAAGTGAGCCAGACGAACACGGACATTGGGGGAGGTTTGGCGGTCGCTATGTTCCGGAAATCCTGGTCGCGCCGCTGGAGGAGCTGACTGAAGAGTTTACGCGCGCGCGCCAGGACAACAATTTCTGGCGCGAACTCAATCAATTGCTGCGCGATTACGCCGGCCGACCGACGCCGTTGTTTCATGCGCGACGGCTGACTGCGCACGCTGGCGGAGCGCAAATTTACCTGAAACGCGAAGATCTTTTGCACACTGGCGCGCATAAGATCAATAACGCCCTGGGCCAGGCATTGCTGGCGCGGCGCATGCGAAAACAGCGTGTGATCGCGGAAACGGGCGCAGGCCAACACGGCGTCGCGACGGCAACAGTTTGCGCGCTGTTTGGATTGCGCTGCGTGATTTACATGGGCGCAGAAGACGTACGGCGGCAGGCGCTGAACGTTTTCCGGATGCGATTGCTTGGAGCCGAAGTGATCACGGTAAACGCGGGCACGCGCACGCTGAAGGACGCGATCAACGAAGCGCTGCGCGACTGGGTAACGAACGTGCACGACACTTATTACTTGTTAGGCAGCGCGCTTGGTCCGCATCCCTATCCACTGATGGTACGCGAGTTTCAAAGCGTAATCGGGCGCGAGGCGCGCGAACAAATTTTGTCCGCGACAGGAAAATTACCACGCGCGCTCATAGCCTGCGTGGGTGGCGGCTCAAATGCGATCGGCCTATTTCATCCGTTCATTGCAGACGAACGGGTCAGACTGATCGGTGTGGAGGCTGGAGGGCACGGCGATTCGCTCGGCGAACACGCCGCCAGATTTCACACTGGCGAGAGGAGCGGCGGCGGTTGCATCGGCGTTTTGCAAGGCACTATGTCTTATGTGCTGCAGGACCCGAACGGTCAAATCGCGACAACGCATTCGATCTCAGCCGGACTGGATTATTCGGCGATCGGGCCTGAGCACGCGTTCCTCCACGACAACGGGCGCGCCGAATACATCAGCTCGAGTGATAGCGAAGCGCTCGAAGGCTTCGAGCTTAGCGCCAGACTTGAGGGAATCATTCCCGCGCTCGAAACAGCGCACGCAATTCTGCCTGCCGTGCGTATCGCTCGCGAGTCGACACGAGATGACGCGATCATCGTTAATCTGTCCGGTCGCGGTGACAAGGATGTCCAGCTCATCGCGGATTTACAGCGATGAGTCGGATCGCGGAGACGTTTGCAGCGCTGAAACGCCTTGGACGCGGCGGCTTTATTCCATTCATCACCGCAGGCGATCCCGATATTGCAACCACTGAGCTCTTGCTCATCGAGCTGGCTGCAGCTGGGGCAGACATCATTGAACTGGGCGTTCCCTTCAGTGATCCAGTCGCCGATGGCGAAACCATTCAGCGCGCATCTGAACGCGCGCTGCGCAAAGGCGTGACGCTGCGCGACGTACTAACCTGCGTTGCACGTGCAAAACAACATATCGATGTTCCGATCGTCCTCTTCAGTTACTTCAATCCTCTCTTGAGATTTGGCGAAGACAGGCTGGCGAACAAAGCGAAAGAAGCCGGCGTGGACGCGGTTCTTGTGACGGACCTTATTCCTGAAGAAGCCCAGACTTGGATCGAGATATTGGTTCAACGCGACCTCGAACCGATTTTTCTCGTCGCGCCCACAACGTCAGACCAACGACTGAAAGAAATTGCTCGGCAGGCGCGCGGATTCATCTACGCTGTTTCACGTGCTGGGGTGACTGGCACACGCGATGAAATGACGGGTGACGCCGAAGCCCTCGTGAAACGTGTGCGGTCAGTAAGCGATTTGCCAGTGGCAGTTGGATTCGGCATCTCAACGGCGGAACAGATCCGCCAGGTCTGGCATTTTGCAGAGGCGGCTGTTACCGGAAGCGCAATCGTCAGAGAGATTGAAAAACTGGCCGGTTCCGCGGATCTGGTAGATCGCATCGGCGAATTCGCGCGATCATTACTAGCGCCGAAAACTAACGATTCGCCCCAACAGGGAACATTACCCTCTCGGGCGCAGCATTGAGTGCGACTAGAAGCTTTTTGATCAATCGCGTTTTGACGCGACCCGCTTCGCGCGGTGAGACGACATAGCGGACAATCGCTTCAAGCCACGTATTTTCGCTCACACGAAAAATAACGCGTGGTCGCTCCCGCACTTCCAGTTCATCAACTGGCGTACGGGCAAGCAAGTCACGAAATGTTTCGATGCGTTTCAGCATTTCCTCGCCCAGCTCCTCCTCGGTAATTCTCTGCATTGTGCTGGCGATGAACTCCAGATCGGCATTGTAGGCGACATGGAATTTGATTTCGTTCCAGATGTAAGGAAAAAGCGGCCACGAATAGTTATAAACGATCTCTTCAAGCACTTTTTCGTTCGGAAACTTGATGAGACGTCCACTCGGATGATCACCCGAAATGTACTGACCGCCGAATTCCCACAGGGTGGTATCCAGGTAACCAACATCGATTACGTCGCCAGTGGCGTCACCAATCTTAATGCGATCACCCACCCGAAAAGGCTGACGGACGAGAATATAGATCCAAGCGATGAAGCTTTTCATCGGGGTTTGTACAGCCAAGCCAATGACGATTGAGCCGACACCGAGCGCGGCAACTGCGGCATACCAATTGACAAAGATTACCGACACAACAATGAACGCAATAAGGAGGGCAACGACCAGATGCATGATGCGCTGGAGCGTGAAACGTGCAGAAGCATTCTCAACACGACCGAGCCCATACACGGAAACACCTCGTGCAAAGCCAAGAACCACCACGATCAGGGCTGTGCCGCGTAGAATTCGCCCCGCAATATTGATAGTTGGCTGCGGCAACGGAATCAGTTTCGAACCGATCAGAAAATAGAGCACAGCGCAGCCGACGAGAAACAATGCGTGTGTAACAAACCAGAATTTATCCCTGCCGCCTGCTTGAACCTTGTGGCCACGTTTTTCGCCGGTAGCCCGTTGAAGCTCTTTGCGCACTTCAGGTTGCTGCGAGATTTCCTCTGCTGTTTCAGGCATCACTATTAAAATCGCATCGAGAGGAAGGAACGCGCGCCAAGCCTCAGTAATGTCAGCTGGTCGCCAGCTTGGCGTTCTGAATCGCTGGCGACCTCAGTTTGGCTGCAACGATGCGCGGTCTCTGGACAGCAAAGCAAAAAAAGTTGCTCGCGTACTCCCCAAAGTGGCTGGTAGTGCATGACCATGTCATACGCGTGCGACGCGGTCGTGGTCGGGTCGGGACCGAACGGTCTCGCGGCCGCGATCACGCTGGCGCGCGCGGGATGTTCTGTGCTCGTTTGCGAAGCAAACACGACCATTGGCGGCGGCGCGCGCTCAGCCGAGCTCACGTTGTCGGGCTTTGTACACGACGTTTGTTCCGCAGTTCACCCGCTGGCTGCCGGGTCGCCGTTTTTCAAAACGCTTCCGCTCGAACGATTCGGGCTCGAATGGATTCAACCCGAAATTCCGTTGGCACATCCGCTCGATGACGGTTCCGCGGCGTGCTTGCATCGGGATGTCGATTTTACAGCAGAGCAACTCCCCGGCGATTCGCGCGCTTATCGGCGCCTGATGAAGCGGCTTGCGAGCAACTGGGAAAAATTGGCTAACGAATTTTTGCAACCGATGTTGCATTTGCCCCGCCATCCCCTGGCGCTGGCACGGTTTGGAATTCCGGCGCTTTGGCCGGCAAGCTCGCTGGCGAAGATTCTTTTCAAGCACGACCCAGCCCGAGCATTGTTTGGGGGAATCGCAGCACATTCGTTTCTGCCTTTGGAATCGATCGCTTCATCCGCATTTGGTTTGGTCCTGGGAATGGCTGGACACGCCGTGGGTTGGCCAATTCCGCGTGGTGGATCGCAGGCCATTGCAAATGCGCTCGCCAATTGTCTTCGCGAACTCGGTGGAAAAATCGAGACCAACCATCGTGTCAAAAATCTGAACGACCTGCCGAAATCACGGGCGGTTCTTCTGGATGTTTCGGTGTGGCAATTTTTGCGCATTGCTGGCCAAGGAATGGCGGCCGCGTACCGGCGTCGATTGGAATCATTTCGACACGCGCCCGGAATTTTCAAAATTGACTATGCGCTGAGGGAGCCGATTCCGTGGAAAGCAGAAGCTTGCCGTCGCGCCGGCACAATTCATCTCGGAGGCACCATGGATGAAATCGCTGCTTCCGAACGCGACGTCGCTCACGGAACAATTCCCGAGCGTCCGTTTACACTGGTCGCACAACAAAGTCTGTTTGACGAAACCCGGGCACCACCCGGACAACACACGCTGTGGGCCTACTGCCACGTTCCATTCGATTGCAAGATCGACATGTCAGATCCCATCGAATCTCAAATCGAGCGGTTCGCTCCGGGATTTCGCGATTGCGTTCTCGCCCGTCACAAAATGAGCGGCGCTGATCTCGAGAAATCGAACGCGAATTTAGGCGGCGGCGATATTAACGGCGGCGCGGCGAACCTGATGCAGTTAATTGCGCGGCCGACTTTCAGCCCGACGCCATACCGGACCCCGTTGCGCGGGGTTTATTTATGTTCGGCGTCCACTCCGCCAGGCGGCGGCGTCCACGGTATGTGCGGTTATCACGCTGCTCGATTGGCGTTGCGCGAAATTTTCGCGAAGCACTAGCAGAATACGAGAAAGTACCTGCCCCGTAGATACGGCCGGGGAACCTTTGAAAGCCGTCTATAAGTTGATGGGAGACCCACGCAACATCGCTCACGCCAAGAAAGTCACTCAGGAGAAGCATCACAAAGCCAAGCATGCTCAAAAGGCTGGTGCGTCCCAGCCTGTCAAGAAGCCGCAAATCGAGGAAACGAAATCAGCTGCCACAGAGCAAAGCACTGAGTCCAAGCCGGAGGCCGAAAAGTCGGTTCAACCACCGGATTCAACGCAACTGGAAAAATCGCTTGCCGTTCTCTCCAAGCTAAAGGAGTTGGAGTTTCACTCGCGGGCGAATATCGAAAAGCTGGCTGAACTTAGCTTGACGATCGAGGAAGAGCTCAAGCAAAAGGCGTTCGCTGAGCCCATCGGAGCGCTCTACTCGGCGCAGGATGCCTTCCAATCCAAAATCGTAAAGTTGATTGAAGACTACGAAGCGGAGTGCACTCGCTTGAAACCGGCGGGATAAGATTTTGCTCTCAACTGCAAACGCGTTGGACATGGCGCGTCCCAATCTTCAACGGAAACCAGCCAGCGTATAAATCAACCCGAGCAGTCCGCTACCTAGAATGACTGCGATGATGTTCCATTTCCAACGGAGCATGCCGACGAAAGCGATTGTGCAAACCACAAGCGCAAACCAGTCGACGTTTCTGCCAGGCGGAAAGATGACGTGAATTCCGAACCAGACGGCGAGATTCAAGATCACGCCCACGACGGCGGCGGTGACAGTTGAAAGCGCGGCGGTCAATTGTTTGGCGCCGCGCAACTTCTCGATATACGGCGCGCCGAGAAAAACCCAGAGAAAACAGGGAACAAACGTTGTCCAGGTGGTGATTAGTGCGCCGAGTGTAGCCGCAAGAAGTGGCGGCAGACCACCCGGTTGATTCCAACCGCCGAGGAATCCAACGAATTGCAAGACCATGATGAGCGGGCCGGGCGTCGTTTCGGCAAGGCCGAGTCCATCGAGCATCTGATCGGCACGGAGCCATTGATAATGTTCGACCGCCAGCTGAGAGACGTAAGGCAAGACCGCGTAGGCGCCGCCGAATGTCACGAGGGCCGCTTTGCTGAAAAATAATCCCTCACGAAAGATTGTGTGTCGCGGACCAAGAAAAATTCCGGCGAACAAAATCGGCGCCCACCAAAGAAAGATCCATGTCCCGGAAATCTTGAAGGCGCGAATGAGTAAAGATCGCGCAGTCGGAGGCGGGCCGACCTCTTCAACGAAAGATGTCGATCTTGCGCCTTGATCGAGCGAACCGAGAAAAAATTGCGGCAGAATCTTCCCGCCAATGAGCCCCATGATTCCGGCGCCGATGATGATCAATGGAAATGGCACGCGGAAAAAATAAATCGCCACGAACGCCGCCATGGCGATTGCCCACATGACGGCGTTCTTGAGCGCTTTGCTGCCGATGCGGATCACGGCCGCGCCGACAATCGCGAGCACGGCTGGTTTCAATCCGTAAAAGATCGCAGCAATCGAGGGAACGTGACCATAGGCGACATAAATGTAACTCAGCGCCAAGAGAATGAAGATTGATGGAATGACGAAGAGCGCGCCCGCCACGATGCCGCCACGCGTCTTGTGCAAAAGCCAGCCGATATAAATAGCGAGTTGCTGTGCTTCCGGTCCGGGCAGCAGCATGCAAAAATTCAGGGCGTGGAGAAAATGCGTTTCGCCGATCCACTTCTTTTTCTCGACAACCTCCGCGTGCATCATCGCGATCTGGCCGGTCGGCCCGCCAAAGGAAACAAAGCCAAGCTTGAGCCAAAAGCGGAAGGCTTCGCGAAAGGTTGGATGACTTGTTTGGTATCCACTTTCCGCGACTGCAAGTTGTGGCGAGGCCTTATTCATCGCTTTTGCAAAAATGAGTAAAGCGCGTCAAAACACTCAAAACCGCGACGGAGAATCTCCTCGTCAGGCAATCCCTCTTTGGCCCAACCTTTCAAGACACGATCAATACCGATGCACTCCGAGCGCTGGAACTTCTCGTCTTCGAGATCGGCATCATGAATCATTTCGGCGATTTTCCTGCCGGCCTTGTCTTCAATTCCAAATCGGCGAATCAATGTCTCGAATGTGCAGCAATCACCGTGATGGGAGAACTCCACGTCCACCATGTCGAATGGAATCACCTCGCGATTAGACGGAACTGCCGCGGCGAAAATAAACCTCGCTCGAGGATCGATGAATCGTCGAATCAACCACGCTGACCCTACCCGATCGATTTCGGGACGAGGCCGTGTCAGCCAGGTTTTGCCGCGATAATTTTCCGCTTCGAGTCGCGGCAGCGTTTTTTTAGGCGCGCCTTCAGCTCGGCGCAATAGCATCTGCACGTCCTCCCCTCGCGCGCTCTGAAAAAAATCGATATCGCGGATTGCCCGGAACTGACGCGTGAGCCGTTCCAGTTCTGTGGCTTTTGTCTCGGGATCGGTTTTCTTGCTCCGGGCTAAAAAGTCATGCAACGCCGTTTTGATCGCGCCGTATTCTTCGTCACGCGCCCGGTTAAAAAGCGCGATCAACTTCTCATTCGGCATCCCCTCGATCTCTTGAACTCGAACCAGAGTCGCGTCACCGCTGAAATCTCGAATCTGCTGCGCCAGCCACTGAAAATGCTCGTACTGCGGCGGCAGATCGGGTAGGAGATATGTCGATGTTTTTATCTGGATGGCGCCGATCTTTTTGAACCGCCGCCAGATCGCGACCCGCTCCGTCTTTTGTCTGGTAGGAAGGCTATAGAGAAGAAGAAGCCAGGAAGTTGCGCGCATACAATCAGTGCCTAGAATGAAATACGTATAGCACGTCGTCCCTGCGCTTACATCCAACGTTAGTAATCAGTGCGAATTATCAT
>Ga0209058_1001480_pt1 | contig 20030 bp, 12 predicted proteins | sample GraSoiAngelo_147_FD_185904 | JGI IMG/M metagenome (GOLD analysis project Ga0209058, IMG submission 185904) | Grasslands soil microbial communities from the Angelo Coastal Reserve, California, USA - 14_1009_05_40cm (SPAdes) (version 2) | ecosystem: Environmental > Terrestrial > Soil > Grasslands ... | reverse complement strand
TACACCGTCACGCACGAGGCCGACGAGCTCGTGCGGCAACTCGGCTCCGGCGCGGCGGAGGTCGCGCGCATCGTGTCCGAGGTACGCGACAAAATATTGGTCGAACTACCCCCACCAGGAAGCCCGGAAGAGGAGCGTTTTCGGCTCTTCCAGGCGGTTGCGGCGTTCCTGCGCAACGGGGCGAACGTCCAGCCGCTGTGCATCGTCCTGGAAGACCTTCACGACGCCGACAAGGGTACGCTCGACATGCTCGTGCACCTGGCCCGGAACCTCGGGCGAGCGCGAGTGCTCCTTGTCGGTACCTACCGCGACGTCGAAGTGGACCGAACTCACCCGCTTTCGGCTACGCTCGCGGAGCTGCGACGCTTGGAGTCCTTCGAACGTGTGCCTCTCCGCGGATTGAGCCCGGACGAAGTGCAACGCATGCTCTCGAACATCGCCAGCCAGGAGGTCCCGTACACGCTGGCCGAAGCCATCTATCGGCAGACCGAGGGCAATCCGCTCTTTATCCAGGAATTGATCCGCAACGCGGCCGAAGAAGGCCTTATCAAGCGTGAGGGCGGCCAGTGGGTCACCACCGACTCGTTCGCCAACTTCATCCCCGAGGGTTTGCGCGACGTCATCGGCCGGAGGCTGTCCCGCCTAAGCGAGAGCTGCAACCGTCTGCTCAGCGTGGCGGCCGTGATCGGGCGCGACTTCGCCGTACCTGTGCTGCAGAGAGTGGCGGGCGTGAGCGAGGACGACCTACTGGCGGCGCTGGAGGAGGCGACGCGCGTCTCGCTGATCGAGGAGATGAAGGGTGGGCGCGAAGTGCGCTACCGTTTCACCCACGCCTTCTTCCGGCAGACGCTCTACGAGGAGATGATCGCGCCGCGGCGCCTGCGGATGCACAACGAAGTGGCGAAGGCGCTCGAGGAGCACTACGGAGCGCACCTCCAGGAACACGCCGCCGAGCTGGCCGAACACTTCTCTCACTCGTCAACGGAGGAAGACCTGCAGAAGGCGGTCGAGTACGGAGAGCTCGCCGCCGAGAGGGCGACTTCCGTCTACGCCTTCGGCGAAGCGGCGCGGCTGCTCGGCCAAGCTCTGCAGGTGCAGGAAGTGCTGGACTCACCGAACGACGCAAGGCGCTATGAGCTGCTGATGGAACTGTCGACGTGCCTGCTCTCGGGCGGGGAACCGAAGCGCGTGTTCGAAAACGTAATACCAGAGGCGTTCGAGATAGCCGAGCGGCTCGGCGGCGGCGTGCGGGCCGCGCGCGCCGCGGAGATCGGGGCCTGGGCGCTCATCTACGACCAGGGCAGCGTCGCCTTCGCGATGCCCGGATACCGCATGTGGTGCGAGCGCGTTGACGAGCACGCCGCGCCGGAATCTCGTGAGCGCGTCATGGCGGATTGTCTCATCTCTTGGACGCATTGGACACTTAAGGACCAAGAGACCTGCTGGCGCCTTCGGCGTCAGGCCCTGGAACTGGCGCGTCGTATTGGCGACCCCGAAGCGCTGGCCTACGCCATGTTCAGCTTCATAGTCGTTGGTGGTCCACAGAAATGGGACAAGGAACGACTCCAGGTAGCGAAGGAGTTGCAGGATACGCCGCGCGCCGGCATGGCGCCCCAGCACGTCAGCCAGTTGCTCTACTCCCTGGCGGAGATTTTCGCCAACAGCGGCGACCGCGCGTCTGCGGACCGCTACTGGAGCGAGCTCGACGCCTACGCAGCGCGCGTGCCGGACCCGTACGTCCACTCCTGGCAAGTCTTTTGCGAAGCAATTCGACTTTATATGCGCGGTGAGATCGAGAAGGCGCTGGAGATTTCGCAGGAACTTGTCGCGAACGCGGCCGCCCTTGGCATCGACCTGTGGGGGCAGCTAATGGGTACGTGGGCTTCAAGCATCGCCCTCGCTGACCTAGGGCGTTTCGACGAATTGAGAGCGGCGCAGTGGGTATGGTCCAGCCTCCTACACGGGGACTCGGCAATCGCAATTCAGTTGGCGCAAGGGGGCCGCACGGAGGAGACACGAGAGCTGGTGCGTCGTGTGATCGCGGAGCGCGCCATCGGCGACGTCGATGACTGGAGCGACTGCCTCACTCTCACCCAGCTCACCTATGCTGCCGCAGTCAGCGGCGACGCAGACTCTGCCCGCGTCCTATACGAACGGCTGAAGGAAACCGACGACTGGTACGCGCTGCCGGTAATGACGACTGGACGAGCCCTGGGGCTTGCCGCCGCTTTACTGGGCGACTTCGATGCGGCCCGGCGCCACCTGCTTACTGCACTGGACTTCGCGAGAAGGATCGAAGACCGCCGAGAGATTGCCTTCGTTCGCCTCGCCCTCGCTGGGCTACTGTTTGAGCACTTCTCCGACGAGCGCACGGAGGCATCGGAGCACCTCAACATCGCCATCCGCGAGTTCCGCGACATGAAGGTGCAGACGGCGCTCGAGGACGCCATGCGCCTGAAGCTGAAGTTCCAGGGGATCACCTCCAGCGACGTCTACACCTCGCTCGACACCGTCGCGCGAGTTGTGCGAGAAGAAAAGCCAGACCTCCGGCCGCACGCCGCCCCCGACGGTACCGTCACGATCCTCTTCAGCGACATCGAGGGCTCAACCCAGATGGCCGATCGCCTGGGCGACAAGCAGTTCATGGAAGTCATCCGCGACCACAACGCCATCGTCCGTTCCAAGATCGTTAAGTACGGTGGCTTCGAGGTCAAGAACGAGGGTGACGGCTTCATGGTTGCCTTTCAGTCGGCCCGCAAAGCCCTCGACTGCGCCGTCGGCATCCAGTTCGCCCTGGCCGAACGGAACGAGAGTGCGGAGGAGCCCGTCCGCGTGCGCATGGGCCTGCACGCCGGCGAGACGATCAAGGAAGAAACTCCTGCTGGCAAAGAGGACTTCTTCGGCAGGAACGTCATTCTCGCCGCCCGCATCGCAGCGCAGGCCCGCGGCGGGCAAATCCTCATCTCCTCCCTGCTCAAAGCCCTCGTCGACAGTGCCGGCGACCTCACCTTTGATAAGGGACGCGACGTCGAACTGAAGGGCCTGAGCGGTACACATCGTGTGCACGCCGTCGTGTGGTCAGCCGACGCTCAGCCGTCTGAAGGCCCCGCGCCTCTGCCGTCCGCCCTTGCCCCTGGCTCGCCGGGCGTCCTCTACTGCACCACGTCAGACGACGTCCGCATCGCCTACGCCACGTTCGGCGAGGGACCGCCCGTCGTCTTCATCCCCTACTTCAACGAGTCGTTCTCCATCCCGGAGGAGCAACAGTTCTACGAGCGAATCGGCAAAGCCCACACCGTCGTCCGTTACGACAGCCGGGGCACCGGCCTATCGGAGTGCGACGTCAAGGATTTCTCCCACGAGGCGCTCATCCGCGATCTCGAGGCCGTCGTGAAGGCGCTGGGCCTGCGGCAGTTCACCCTATGGGGACAGACCCTCGCGGGGCCCCGCGCCATCGACTTCGTGACCCGCCACTCGGAGCTCGACCTCCGGCTCGTCCTCGTTGCCACCTTCACCCGCGGCGCCGACGTCGTCAGCCGCGACCAAATCGACGGATTCGCCGGCCTTGCCCGCAGCAACTGGGAGTCCGCAGCACAGCTGTTCGCCGACACCGTCGGCCACGAGCGCTCCGCCGCCAACCTCCGCCGGGGCACTCTCTTCCGTGAGTCCTCCGGCGGCGAGACCGTGGCCCGCATCCTCGAAGACATCTACGCCGTGGACGTCACCGCCCTTCTGCCGCAGATCAAGGCGCCCACGCTGATACTCCAGCGCGTCAACGACAATCTGTTCCGTTATGAGTTCGGCCAGCTGATGGCAGCTCAGATCCCCAACGCCCGCCTCGTACCGCTGGAGGGCGAGACCATGAGGTACGACCCGCGGGATGTGGCGGAGATAGCGCAGGCAGTGGACTTGTTCTTGAGGTAGGCACCCAAAGACGTTCGGCCAGTGGCACGACAACGTGTTATCACCGCTCCCGTTGGGAGAGCCGCCGAACATCGACCGGTATCGCGAATTGAAGTAGCCGGTTGGCCGAGTTTAGGGACATAGTCAGTCGCCCGTAACAACTGTCAAGGTGCAGGCGTCTAGACGGTGAGAGACTGGCGCTCCCTTCCTGGCCGTAACGGCGGCGCCAGCGCAGGCGAGAGGTAACAAATGACAATTAGAAGAACCGTTCGAGTGCTTGTCGTCGAGGACAGTCCGACAGATCAGTACCTGATCCGCCGGGCCCTCGAAAGATGCCAGGAGATCGACTTCGACATCGAAGTTCTGACGTCAACCAAGGGGCTGAGCCGGCTTCTAGACACAATCGAAGTCGATCTTATGCTTCTCGACTATGATCTCCCCGGCCAAAGCGGCCTGGAATTTCTGCGCGGGCTCCCGGTCGGACAGGAATTGCCGCCCATCATAATGCTGACCGGCTCTGGCGATGAGCTTGTGGCGAAGGAAGCAATCCTCGCCGGCGCCTACGACTACTTCCTCAAGGCACGCATCGAGCCGGAGGCGCTTGGAACAGCGATTAGCGAATGCCTGAAAAAGGCTACACGCGAGAAGGCGGCGCGTCGTCAGAAACTCGAGACCGAGAGGCTGGCCGTCATCGACGCCCTCACAGATCTCTACAACAGGCGCTATCTGGCCGACGCAGTTCGCAGAGAGTGCGGCCGCGTCGGCAGGTACGGAGGTACCCTCTCATGCCTCATGATCGACATCGACGGGTTCAAGCAGTACAACGATCTCTACGGGCACCTCCAGGGCGATGCGATCCTCCGGCAGGTAGCGAGCCTTATCTCTGGCTCAATACGGGACTGCGATATTGCGGCCAGGTTCGGCGGGGACGAATTCTGCGTAGTGCTGACAGAAACTAATCATGAGGGCGCTTTGCACCTGGCTGAACGCCTCCGCACCAGCATCGCCGAGCAGTGCCTTGTCGCGGGCGGCAGGGCGTTGCCGGTTACTGCCAGCATAGGCGTGCTTACGACCGCCGGGCAGCCTATCCCTTACCCAGAAAGCATCATTGAGGGAGCTGACACGGCCCTTCGGCGGGCGAAGACGGCAGGTAAGAACCAAGTGCACGCGACCTGTACCGGCGTCGATCGCGATATCGTGAGGACGTAACGGGGCACGCCCCTCCTGTACTCGTCTGCCGCTGAGTCCCTGCTTCGGTACCCGGCAGGTCGGTTAGTGGGACAATACGGGGCTGACCGACGTGCGGCTAAGTGGGGCAGAAACCATTAAGGCGAGCAGATATAACCAGTATCGGTCGTGAGCACCTCTCGCTATTATTCGAGGATTGACCGGTTATAGACCACATGGCCGGATTCCGGACCCAACCCGATTAGGTAGGTCAGTCAATTCTTCTGGATAAATAGGTCGGCGGAGCACTCCGTAGGTCGTTTACAATCCACCGCCGGACGTGCTCGATTCTGTTCCTTCAGGCGCCTTTTCGGAGTCGAAGCGACCGCCTTCGTGGTGACGAAAACCACCGTGCTTCTCGCCTCCGAATAAAGGCAGGAAGTGGCCGCCCTTCGTGACCGTCCGCAGCGTGCCGTCGACGGAAATCGCTGTCACATGGTCGCCGTTTTGGAAGTCGGAGAGCGCCGGCCGAATATGGACATCTGAAGTGATGTTGTAGGTCTTCGAGTCACCTGAGTTGAGGTTGACCGTAAGGGTCTTGGCGCTCGCGTCAACGGCGGTCACGGTCCCTAGATCAGCCGTAGCGGTGTGCATGCTTCCAGCAGCGTCCTTGAATTGGAACGAGCCGCCGAGGAAGTGGCTGAAAAGCTGATCTTTCGGGATGCCGTTCAGTTCGGGGAAGACCGGGTTCGCCTGGGGCACTGGCTCGGGACGAGCTTCCAGAGTAGCCGTTACATCCTGGGCGTTGCCGTCGCGGGTGATTGAGAGTGTGACGGTATCACCAGGCTTCTTGTTCTCGATGGTATTACGCACCGCAGCCGGGTCTGCTACTGAGTTGCCGTCTACGCTCTTGATGACATCGTTGCGCTTGAGCCCCGCCTTTTCGGCCGGGCTGTCCGCAATCACTGCAGCGATTGTCGGTCCGTCCGGCGACTGCACAATTTTGACGCCTAACCACGCCTTCTGCTCTGTCTGTTGAGCGCCCACATCCATCGTCGAGGAACCTGTCCCGCTGAGCGCACCCGCGGCGATCACCCCGCCAACGCCTCCTGCTATAAGCAGTGCTACGACGCCGGCCGCAATAAATCTCTTCATGAATCTGCCCTCCTAGGTCTGAGCATCCACGCTCATCGTAGGGGAAGAAGATTAAAGCAAGGTTGAGAGCGGATTAGAATTCCTTAATCCGTGATGGCTGTCGCGGTCGAGCGCAGCGATGCCTTTGCCTGAATTCCCGTCTTCTAAGACGAGCTCCTTGGGCTTCGCCCAACAAGCCGGCCAGGATAAAATCACGAATTTAACCGCTTCGGCCGGAAATTGACCTAGCTCCGGTGACCCGCCTCAACTAGCTGCCTCCGATGAAATCCACGACAATTCGTGCGAGATCCTCCCCCTTGTCCTCCTGCAGGAAGTGGCCAGCACCCATGATTGTGGTGTGCGCTTGACCTGCCGCACCGGGGATCTGTGCTTCAAGCAGTCGCTCGGCACCCCGGGTAACGGGATCCGAGTCGCTGAAGGCTGTGAGGAAAGGCTTCGTCCACTTTCGAAGGGCTTCCCAGGCACGCTTGTTCGCTTCGGCGGCCGGGTCTTCGGGCGAAGTAGGCACGAGAAGCGGGAACTGGCGGGCGCCCTCCTTGTAAGTCTCGTCCGGGAAGGGAGCGTCGTACGCGGCCATTACTTCCGGAGATAGGTCCGTAACGCAGCCGCCGTTTACAATCCTTCCCACGTTAAAGATGGGCGTTTCCTGGGAAAATCGCTGCCAGCGCATGAAGGCCTCGCCCGGAGGCCGTTCGCCGGTCGGCAAGAAGGTGTTGGCAGCAACGATTCGTGCGAAGCGGTCAGGCTGCTCTGCGGCCAGGCGAAGGCCGATGAGACCGCCCCAGTCCTGACAGACAAGAGTCAGCCGACGCAAATCGAGCGCGTTAATAAATGAATGCATCGAGTCAACGTGGCGCTGGTAGGTGTAGTCCCCTCGGCGTTTTGGCTTATCCGAGCGGCCGAAGCCAATGAGGTCAGGAGCGACAGCCCGGTAACCGGCTTCGACAATGACGGGAATCATCTTGCGATATAGGTAACACCAAGACGGCTCGCCATGCAGCATCAAGACAGGTTCAGCATGCGCCGGTCCCTCGTCAAGGTAATGGACGCGCAGCTCACACCCTTCCCAGTCGGGAATTGAGACGTAATTCGGCTGAAAGGGGAAGTCGGGAAGATCTGCGAAGCGGTCGTCTGATGTCCGTAAGTAATCCAAGAAGCGACCTCCTTCAGGTCCAGGTTAGAGGTTTCGCCTGCTCCATCGGCGTTACGCATCGCTCGCGCAGCGGAAGCCGGTGTTGCCGGTGCTGCTGTCGGGCGTGCTGGCGCTACGGGCGGCATTACGGTAGCGGAAGCAGTAGGACTCGTGGCAAAGGTACGAACCGCCGCGGATGACGCGGCGGGTACCCTCAGCAGGTCCCGGAGGATTGTCCTTTGGCGATACGGCGTAATATCGAGGGCTAAACCAGTCGCTGCACCACTCCCAGACGTTGCCGACCGTGTTGTACAGGCCAAATCCGTTGGGTTGAAAGGCGTCCACAGGCGCGGTTCCGTAATAGCCGTCTTCGCAGGTGTTCTCACCCGGGAACCGGCCCTGCCATATGTTGCAGCGGTGAATGCCGCCGGGGGTCAACTCATTGCCCCAGGGGTAGCGCTGCAAAGACAGCCCGCCGCGGGCTGCGTGCTCCCACTCCGCCTCCCTGGGAAGGCGTACGCCGGCCCAGGCACAATAGGCCATGGCGTCCGCCCAGGATACGTGCACGACCGGGTGGTCCAGACGGTCATGAATGTCGGAATGAGCACCCTCTGGGTGTCTCCAGTCAGCTCCCTCAACCTGCCGCCACCAGGGGGCGCCCGCAACGCCGGCCGTCTCAGGATGGCCATCGGGCAGCAGACCGGCGAAGACGAACGACCAGCCGAAGTGCTCTGCGTCCGTGACGTATCCGGTGGATGCGGTGAACTCGTGAAAACGAGCATTCGACACAGCATGAGGATCGATCCAGAAGGGGTGCAGCGAGACGCAGTGGAGCGGCCCTTCCCCGTCAGCAAGGTCGCCAACGCACTCGTCCGTGCCCATCAGGAAGTCGCCTCCGGGCAACAGGAGCATTCGAAGGCTCGCGGCATTGTCCGCGTGCTCTTGGGTGCCCGCTGAGGCATGCGGTCCAGAGGGTGGCGCGGAGCCCAAGGCGGGCACGCGGGATGTCGCGGAATGGTCGGATTCCTCACGATCAGAGGTAGGGGAGCAGCAGGCACCGGTGTGCATAACGCCTCAACCTATTGCCGGGCGAGCCCGATGGCCGCTTCCTGGGCGAGGTCACGGCGCTCCCCGCCCTCGACTTCGACGATGACCTTCTTGATGTGTCCGGTGAACGGGAAGGCACCCGCGTAGTCATCCGAGACGCTGGCGCCGCCGTCCCGTCCGCACCTGAGTGCCTCGCCAATGCCGAAGAGGATGGGCACGGTGATGGGGAAGTGCGATTCGGCAACGACGCGATCGTTGATGTGCAAGCGGCCGATTCCGCCGGCGCCGAACGGCTGAGGACCCGTCTTTTTAAAGGAGAACCCAACGGTGCAGTCCCCTGACGGTATCGGCTGCGTGGACTGCATCTTGTAGTGGCCGCGGGACAGCAGGTTGTAGTCGTACCGCAAGCCCGCATCCTTAACGTAGAGGACAAAGCCGCCGAACCGGCTTCCCACGGCGACGAGAACTCCCTCGGCTCCGCCGGGCGGGATCTCGACCTCCGCCGTTATCGTGTGGGAGCGATTCTTGACGTTAACGGCGGCGAAGAAGTCGACGGGGGCGCCGCCGGGGCGGTAGATGTAGTGATGGCGGCGGCCACCCGGCCTGGGCCGGGTGCGGCCTCGGCCGGAGAACGTCGCCTGAAGCGGCAGAACGTTGTTGCGCGCGGCTTCGATCCACCAGAGCTCCTGCAACTCGCGGAGCTTGTCAGGCCGTTCAGAGGCCAGATCTTGGCTTTCGGACAAGTCTTCGGCGATTTGGTATAGCTCCCAGACATCCTCGTCGAACGGCCTTGCGGGATCGGTGACGCCGTCGTAGATCATCCCTTCAGTGCCGTGGTAGGTGACCGCTTTCCAGCCCTTGTGATATAAGCCGCGGTTGCCCAGCATCTCGTAGTACTGGATCTCGTGACCGCTATCTGCCTCCGGGTCGTGAATGGTACGGCTGAAGCTTATGCCCTGCATTGGCGACTGGGTTATTCCATGTATCTGCTGCGGCGGTCGGATGTTGAGGAGCTCAAGCATCGTCGGGGCGATATCCACGACGTGCGCATACTGGCCGCGGATCTCGCCAGCGGCCTTAATTCCTTCTGGCCAGTGGACGATGCAGGGGTCAGCCACGCCGCCCTCGTGTACCTCCCGCTTCCAGCGCTGGAAGGGTGTGTTGCCGGCCCAGGCCCAGCCGAAGGGGTAATGATTGTAGGCCCGGGGGGTACCGAGATCATCCATTCGGGAGAGGCACTCCCCGATGGACTCCGGGAGGCGGTTGAAGAAGGCGGCCTCATTAAGGGAGCCGTGGGGCCCGCCTTCGGCACTGGCGCCGTTGTCCGAGATGACGATGATAATCGTGTTATCGAGTTCCCCCAGCTCTTCGATGAAGTTGATTAAGCGCCCGATGTGGTGGTCCGTATGGGAGATGAAGCCCGCGTACACCTCCATCATGCGAGCGTAAAGCCTCTTCTCGTCCTCGGCGAGCGTCTCCCACTGCTGAATCCAGTGGGGCCGCGGTGTGAGGCTGGTGTTCGGAGGGAGGATCCCCATCTCCTTTTGCCGCCGGAAGATCGCGTCGCGGGCCCGATCCCAACCCATGTCGAACTTGCCGCGGTACTTTTCGATCCACTCGGCCGGCGCGTGGTGTGGAGCGTGACCGGCACCGGTACAGAAGTAGAGAAAGAAGGGCTTGCTGGGCTCTACGTTACGGAGATCCGTGAGGAACTCGATTGCCTTGCCCGCGAGGTCTTCTGTAAGGTGATAGCCCTCTTCCGGCGTGCGCGGAGGGTGGACATAGTGGTTGTCCGCGCAAAGCTCGGGGTTGTACTGGTCCGTGTCACCGCCAAGGAAGCCATAGAAGCGCTCGAAGCCGCGGCCGAGGGGCCAGCGGTTTCGCGGGGCTGCCATGTTCATCTCGATCTGGGGAGTAAGGTGCCACTTGCCCACGGCATAGGCTGCATAGCCCTGAGGTACGAGGATCTCTGAGAGAAGGCCGTTCTCGAACGGTATCTCGCAGGTGTAACCAGGAAACCCGGCCGGGAATTCCACGATTCCAGCCATAGCGTTGGTGTGGTGGTTACGGCCCGTCAGCAGTGCCGAGCGGGTAGGGGAGCAAAGGGCGGTGGTGTGGAAGTTGCGATAGCGAAGGCCCGTTTGCGCCAGCCGGTCCAGGTTAGGCGTCTCGCAGAGGCCGCCGAAGCAGCTGATTTGGCCGTAACCAACGTCGTCCAGAACGATGAACAGCACGTTTGGAGCGGCCTCGCGGGCCTGGACCGGCTGAGGCCAGGCGGGGGTAGATTCCTCTAGCGTGCGCCCGACAACGCCCTTGAACTCTCGAGACATCGCCCGCCCTCCTGGTAGACCGATGTAAGTGGCGTGATTATAGCGCAAGATTCGCAGACGATCGGGTCGCCATCGTGCTCACGTGTCGATCGGGTGTTGCGTGTGCCACCTTTTCTCGTTATATGCCCATTACCTTACGTTGGTAGATATCCCGGATACCGTTAGTCAGCAGATGACCGTTGTAGTTCGGCTGCTAGTGCTGATTCCAGTGGACTCTATGCAGGGGGCTATAACAGAAAGCCCGCCCAGGGTGTGGCGAGGACGGGCTCTGTGAACCAATGGAGGACACGCAGAACAGCTCGATAACTGCGCCCCTCTCGATGTGCTTAACGCTGGACTGGTGGGCGATTCGTCGAAGGTATGCCCAGGACGGGGTGATCCGTAGCGATATGCCGGGGCGAAGCGCTCGGCTTTCAGCCGTGGTGGCGTAGTCCTCGCAGCTCCGACGGTCGGCCGTCCTCGCGCACGTGTTGAAGTCGGCGACCGGGCGGCTCGTGCTCGTGCTTACGCCACTCCTCCAGCGCTCGCTCCAGTAACCGCTCACAGGAGTCGAACCTCCAGGCCATCAAGCGATTATTGCCTGACGAACATGCGCGCCCGTGGTGGTATCGCCCAGCTCAGCGAGATCATCCGCGAGCTGACGCAGCTCAGTGAAGGTGTCCATCGCGGGACGGCGGGCCTCCGGTGAAAGCATTCTTGCGCGAATTGCACGCTCGATGAAATAAGCGCAGGGCGCGAGCGTCTTTATTCAAGGATGGGGTGTCCGAGGCAAACCCATCCTGGAGGTGAGTGATGAACGACGCAACATCAAATTCGAAGGCCCCGAAGTTCGGTGGCTGGCCGTTATACGTTTGTCCGGAATGCGAGGGTCTTTTCCAGTCCGTAACCACCGAAGGCGAACTCAGAGTCCGCCTCCACCAAATCTTGCATGTAACAGATCGGAAAGAGCGATGGCAGCTGCTGGGTGAATGGCGTTCTAGGCAGGCTCAGCTCGCCGGATCAGTCGTGGTCTGATTGTGGCGGTGCGCTAGACCACGCTCCCCAGAGTAAAGCCCGTCACCGTCACAACGGTAGCGATCGGCATCCCATCACAAGGTATCGAAAGCGCATCGTTCGAGCCTCCTGCTGGGCATAACCATTGTCATGTTTTCAGCGAAGGCGAGGGCGAAAGAAATCGGATGAATGAGGCGCCGGGTGAGCGCCGTTTAGGGAGACCGGATCGATCCTATCGCTCCCCGGCGCTGTCCCGCAGGCGCGTAGGAGTCGCCTACTTAGAGGTAGGACACCCCTGAAGCGCAGCCAAGTATATTGCGCCGCCTGGCGTTGTCAAGCGCCGGCTTCGATTCGATGCTTGACCGGCCTTCGTCTCGCCAAAACGACGCTGAGCGAATTCGCACCTCCCCTGGAGCAAGGCCGGTCACAAAAGCCGCCCCTTCGGCTTGACCGGCCTTTCTCATGAGCTTTGCGCGATAGTGGCGGTGACCTAGCCCAATGAAGGTAAGCTCAACGGACCAAGGCGATACCGCAACTTGACCATAAGATCACATTGACCCATGCTACTAATCCGTCTGATCGCCAAAACGTGAGGCGGGGGCGGTAAAGGAGGTTGTCGAATGAGAACGCTGCTGGTGCTGCTCGCGGTCTTAGTGCCCCTCACGCTGGGCGCCTCTCTCTCGAATGCAGAAGGCCATGCTCGATCTGCCTTCGGCTTCAACGCCAGTCTTAGTGGGTTTCCCACGGGCAGCGCTCGCCTGACCGGTGGTGGATCCTACGACCCGGCCAACGCCTCTAACACTGTAGGAGACGAGACAACAGTTAAGTCCTCCGGCGGGTTCCGATGCACTTCGGACGTCGCCCAAGGCCCTCTCAGCGGCTGTCTTGAAGGCGAAGGTGTGAGGTGGGACACGGTCCAACTGCTCGCCTCCACGACGTTCAAGTGTAACGGTTCCGCGGACAGCGCCCATACTGTGACCACCGACAACGACACAATCGTGATCCTCGCCGATTTCTACCGAGCCGGCGATGGCATCGACGAATCGTTCGGTAACGTACCGATGTTCGTGTCAGACCAAGATGAGCGTCCTGATCTGCCAGGCGACCAGAACGTCTGGATAGCGGGGGTTGGCTGCGGCGACGGTGTCGTGAACTTCAACTGAAGACACACGCGAGATAGCTACTAGCCCGAGCTATCAGTCCTGCATTTCGTGGCAGCAGGGCAAGCAGCGAGGCGTGACGGGAAGGCAGTCTTGCTAGCGGCAGGGCCGGAAGGGACGTTCGGACGACTGCCTGCCGTACGGCTTCAGCAGAAGCGCCAGGAATCCCCACAAGCGAGGTATCGTGGCGACCATAACCCCTAGCTCTTCGCGCCCGGCGTGTTCACAAAACGAATACGGACTGGCTAAACTTACTTCGGCCCTGTTGCCGCTGGCGTCGTTGTCGTCGTCGGCCAGGCCATTGAAACACATCATGCTCGCCACCTCGACAAGGACAGTTCCCGGAATCGTTCGCATACGCGTCGGCCGCGGCCATGATTGTGTTGTGTGGTTGAGAGCGCCCTGGACCTCGGCGCAGTTGAAGGTCTGGCTTGTGTTGACGAGAGTCTGCTCTCTGGCGCCAGCGTAACTACCTCATTCGTGATTCGGCCGATTGGGGTGCACCGCGGGGGTTGGTAATCCTGCCCCGTGGCACGATGTCCACGTAGACACCAATCGCTTCTGTGTGGTGGCCTTCATTGCGCACCTAGACGCTAACTTGCTTTACGGGGACATGCCGTCGCTGAGCTTTTGGCGGGGGTGCGGCGTTTCGCTTCTTCAACCTGCCGTCGTGCATTCCGCCGCCTAGTGTTTGCGTGGGCGTCGCCGCAACTGTGCTTGTCACCGTTGCCATCGCTGTCTCCTTTTGGCGTGCTGGTGGCACTGGCTGTGGGCGTTGGGAGTTGCCCTTGCTGTTGCTGTAGGGGTCTCGGTCGAAGTCGTAGTCGTCGTGGGGTGGCCGTGGCGGCTGTGTTATACCCGCCGAACGGCGTGTCCTACTCGAGCGCCCGGTGGTTGGACTCGTCGACGACGTTCATATGCGGTGCTTCAGCGACGACCGTGGATGACAGTAACGGTAAGTTCCGATTACGCTCCCAGAAGCGGATCGCTAATCTGAATTCGCAGACGCCCGAGGACCAAGCAGTGAGAGATAGATCGTTGCTCTTTGAGCGGTGGCCGAGGTTCGCGTTCCGACACGCCTGGCAGGTGCTTGGCGGCACGCTGCTTATCATCGTGGTTCTCGGCATCCTGTATTCGACGGCGGCAGGCAAGTACGCCGACGCATTCACGTTACCGGGCTCCGAGTCACAGAACCTGTTCGATATGCTAGAAGAGCGCTTTCCGGCAACGGCAGGCGATTCGGTGACCGTGGTCGTCCAGGCGTCGCGGGGCATTGACGATCCCACCGTCAAGTCGCAGGTTGAGGATCTCGCACAGCGCCTCTCGAGGTTGCCGGACGTCACGGCTGTCTCCTCACCATACGGCAATTCGGCGGCGGTGTCCCCTGACGGCAAGATTGCCCGCATCAACGTGCAGTATGCAGAGGAAGCGCAAAACGTGCCCCGGTCAAGCGCCGAGGCGCTACTGGACCTGCGAAAGGAGCTGTCGACCCCGGAGTTCCAGGTAGAAGCCGGCGGGTTCATCATCCAGCGTGCCGAGCGCAATCCCCCGGGCCGCACCGAACTGATAGGCATTGGGGCGGCAGTCATCATTCTGCTGCTGGCTTTCGGTTCGGTGGTAGCCATGGGTTTGCCTATCACGATCGCGATCCTCGGAGTGGGCTCCGGACTCCTCATGGTCGGTCTCGGCGCCGCTTTCGTAGACTTACCAGCGTTCACTCCGCAGTTCGCAGCCATGATCGGCATCGGCGTCGGCATCGACTATGCGCTCCTCGTTGTCAACCGCTTTCGGGAAGCGATGGCGCAGGGTCTCTCCGCTGAGGAGGCGACGGTCAAGGCCGCTTCGACAGCCGGTCGCTCGGTCTTCCTCGCCGGGGGCACGGTCGTGATCGCGATGCTCGGCTTGTGGGCGGCTGGCATCCCGATCATCGGTTGGGTTGGTACGGCGGGTGCCGTCATTGTGGGGCTCAACGTGATGGTGGCGATAATCGTACTGCCTGCGGTCTTGCGGCTGGCGGGGCCTTACATCAATAGCCTGCGGATTCCCGGGCTGGCCGCGCCCAGCGCGGAGGCGGAAGCAGGGCTGGGCTATCGCCTGAGCCGCCTCGTCCAGCGAGCGCCTCTCCTCTGCCTGGTGGCCTCGCTTGGGCTGCTCCTGCTGATCGCCTCGCCTGTGCTGCATCTTCGGATCGGGGTGTCCGATGCCGGCAACAACCCAGAATCGTCCACATCCAGGCGTGGGTACGACCTGATCGCAAAAGGGTTCGGCCTCGGCACAAACGGCCGCGTTGTGGTCGGAATGAAGATCGACGATCCGGCGGCGGTGCCGGTCGTCGAGCAACTGCCGCCGCTGCTATCTGGTATCACGGGGGTACGGGAGATTTCGCCGGTTCGCTTCAACGGCAACAAGACCGCTGCGACGGCCAACGTAACGCCGGCGTTCGCTCCACAGGACCAGAGGACCGTGGATCTGGTGCACAACCTCCGAGACGTCCTGCGCCAGCGGTTCAAGGGCATCGGAGCTGAGCCGCTTGTGGGTGGCGCAACGGCCACGGTAATCGACTTCAGCGATCACAACTCGTCACGCATGCCAATTATCATCGGCGGCGTAATCGCACTCAGTTTCCTACTCCTCATGATGTTCTTCCGTTCGATCGTCGTGCCGTTGAAGGCGGCGGCGATGAACCTGCTCTCGATTGGAGCCGCATTTGGGGTGCTTGTCGCCATATTCCAGTGGGGATGGCTCGGCGGACTCATCGGCGTCAAGGAGGGTCCCGTCGAAGCCTTCCTGCCGATGATGCTTTTCGCGGTGCTGTTCGGCCTCTCGATGGACTACGAGGTATTCCTCGTCAGCCGCATCAGGGAGGAGTACCTGGAAACAAACGACAACACGGAATCGGTAGCACGCGGCCTTTCGGCTACGACCCGCGTGATCACGGCCGCAGCGGCCATCATGTGCGCCGTCTTCATCTCATTCGCCTTCGGTGACCAGCGGGTGATCAAGGAGTTCGGGATAGGGCTGGCCACGGCGGTCTTCCTCGACGCCACTCTCGTTCGGTTGATCCTCGTCCCCTCTGCCATGCAGCTGATGGGCCGCTGGAACTGGTGGCTGCCTGAATGGATGGACCGGATCCTGCCCAAGCTGGCGCTGGAAAGTAGGCTTGAGCCGGCAGCGACTGCGGCAACGGAATCGGCTGTTGAGCCCACGATGACGACTGGAGGAGATTAGCCGGAGGCTTAGCTAGAGGCCTTCTCGCGCTAGTGGCGGGCTCCAGTTCCGCAGGCGCCCCTCCCGGCGGTCTCCGTCGCCGCGGCTTCGATCTGAAAGGTCTAGCGTGCCGCCGCCGTTCCCTCTAGTTTCCACCAACTGTTCTACGGATCGAATGCCCGCCTAGTAAACGCAGCCGATTCAGGTACTCACTTGACTAAATATCAGCTCGTTTGTACGCTTCGCCTACAAGGTGCCGGGAGATCTCATGTCGGTGGCTGCCGTTTCAACCAACCACCTCCGTGCTGCCACAGTAGGAGAGTCAGCTAATGATTCGCGTCGCCGTAACAGCAAGCATGGTGGTTATAGCCTTGGCCTTCATCGACTCCGCTCGGAGCGATGAAGTTCCGTTATTGAACATCCATTCGGACAACTTTGAAGCCATTGCTGGCTGGCAAAGCGGCGAAGCGCAGGTCAATTTCACCGCCACTGATTACGCCAGCACCAACTTGTCTGAGGATCAGCCCCCACCCCACCAAATCTCCTCCGCGGTCGCGGTCTGCGTAGAGCTTCCTACACGGACGATTTGCAGTAGCTCAAGCTTGCTTGATGATCAGTTTCTGGTAAACGGCAATCTGGACTCCGCCGTTGTAAACGCCGTTGTTCCCGCCCAGGAATGCTTGCGGGTTGCACCGTTTACGTGCAGCGATTCGAGTCTTCACATCGACTTAGCCTGGACGGCAACTGGCGCTCTTGATCGTAGCGACCGCTTTCACAACAAGATTTTCTCACCCGAGCCCTGTCATATAAACGAGCTAGGTGCGGTAAGTCGCCGCCAGGCTCAAGTCACCGGCTCTTTGACAGATGGCACGATGGACTTCATTGCAGGCCTAGATACTGTTTATGCGGAGATCATTAGGTTTCACTCGGCTACAACCGGCCGTGGCGACGCAGAGCAATGTCTATGAGCCTCCGCGATGCTGAACGGTTCCGCTATTGGCGGCACGAACCTGCTGTGCGACGGCGCGCGGATCCCAGAACATACCGGTAGCCATCGCGGCAAGAAATGCGAACCCAAGCATTGACATTGAGACTTGGTGTCAATACTATGTGATACTTGGTACCACGAAGGAGCGCACCATGTCCGACATCGAGTTGATCATCGAGCGAATCGAGTTGCGGGGGCACCGCATCACGGAGGGCCGTCGTCGCGTAATCCAGGCTGTGCTGAAGCAGCCGTCGCACTTCACGGTTGAAGATGTGCTTCAAAGTACGCGCAGAGTGGGCCGCGCCACGGTATTTCGCACCATGCGCCTGCTGCTAGATCTCAACATCGTATGTCGGGTCTTGCTCGACGGAGGAAACCTGCACTATCGAATCAGCAGCCGGGGCCACCACCATCACTTAGTCTGCAACGACTGTGGCCGTGTGGAGGATTTCACAGGGTGCGATGTCGAGCCGCTCGTCCAAGCCCTGGCGGCAGCGATGAAATACGAGATCGATGGGCATTGGCTCGAAGTGTACGGCCGCTGTGAGGCCTGCCGACTGCTACGAAGTGGGCGGCCGGAGAGTCAGACGACCCAGGTATTAAGCCAGTAGTCCAAACAACGGTAGGACGAGAACTATGATCCGATGGAGAACAATGATACTAAGTATCGTCGCGCTCACAGTTACGGGTTTGGGAGTACTGCTTCTTGGCGCGTGCAGCGGCGATGACTCTAGTGGCGCCACGACCCCCAGCTCGGCGGCCAATTCGAACGTGTCGTCCGCGAAAATCCAGGTCGTTGCCGCCGAAAACTTCTGGGGGAGCATTGCCTCGCAAATCGGCGGCAACAAGGTCTCGGTGACGGCCATCATCACGAGCCCAGACACAGACCCCCACGATTACGAGTCCACCCCCTCCGATGGCCGGCGCGTTGCGAGCGCCCAGTATGTGATCTATAACGGTCTAGGCTACGACCCGTGGGCCGGTCAACTCCTGGACGCGAACCCGGCACGTGATCGGACGACATTGAAGGTCCAGGATGTCCTGGGCCTTCAAGACGACGACAATCCGCACCGCTGGTACTCTCCGGACGACGTTCTCAAGGTCATCGATCAGATCAGCGCCGACTACAAGAAGATAGGGGCGGCGGATGCGTCCTACTTCGACTCCCAGAAGACCACCTTCGAAACGGTTGCGTTGAAGCAATACAACGATCTTGTCCAAGCGATTAGGCAGAAGTACTCGGGCGCTCCGGTTGCGGCGACCGAGAGCATCGTGTCGCCGCTGGCGGACGCGCTTGGCCTGAACATGCTTACCCCGTACTCTTTCCTTCAGGCGATCAGTGAGGGCACAGATCCTACAGCGCAGGACAAAGCCACGTTTGATAGCCAGATCGCCAACAAGGAAATAGACGTTCTGCTGTTCAACACTCAGAACGCCAGACCGGACGTGCAGCGGTTGGTTGACGCCGCAACGGCTAAGGGGATCCCTATCGTAGAGGTGACAGAGACCCTTATTCCCGAAGATGCGACGTTCCAGGACTGGCAGTCCAAACAGCTGCAAGACCTGCAGAGAGCGCTGGCCCAGGTGAACGGCCGTTGATGGGTCGAATTCGCGCTTGGCGACCCGTCTCGCGCCTTCTCTCCGAGTCGGAGACCGGTCGTGAAGAGCCGGCGATTGCGCAGGGCGGCTCTTTAGCGAGCCGGTCCGCGCTAATCCAAGCGAACACACTGGCCGTGGAAATCCGCAACGCCGCGGCCAAGCGTGGCAATCGCCTGATCTGGAGCGGCGTCAGCGCGGAGATCCGCCGCGGAGAGTTCCTCGCTGTGCTCGGTCCGAACGGAGTCGGCAAGTCGACGCTGGTGAAGGTCATCCTCGGGCTTCTGCCGCTCGCCAGCGGCGAGGTCAGGGTCCTTGGCCAGCCGCCCGGCCGTGCGAACCGGGACATCGGCTATCTGCCGCAGCGGCGCAGCTTCGATCCCGGGCTGCGGGTGCGCGGCGTCGATATCGTGCGACTCGGGCTGGACGGCCACCGCTGGGGCATCCCTTTGCCCGGTCTAAATCGACTTACGGAGCGGGGTCGAGAGGAAGACGCACGCGTACAGGACGCGATCCAACTGGTTGACGCCGAAGAGTTCGCTACCCGCCCTATCGGAGAAGTCTCCGGCGGCGAGCAACAGCGGCTCCTGATCGCCCAGGCGCTCATCCGCAATCCATCGCTTCTCGTTCTGGACGAGCCTCTTGATAGCCTTGACCTGCCAAATCAAGCCGCGTCGGCGGCTCTCCTCAACCGCATCTGCGAGGAGCGTGGCGTGACAGTTCTGATGGTTGCGCACAACGTGAACCCGATCTTGTCGTATCTGGACCGGGTGATCTATTTGGCCAGGGGCGGTTCAGTCTCCGGCACGCCCGAGGAAGTGATCACGGCGGAGACGCTCACCCGCCTGTACGGTACGCCGATCGAGGTGTTCCGCACGGCCGATGGTCATCTCGTAGTCGTCGGCCAGCCGGAGCCTCCGCACGGCGACGTACACGCACACCTGGTGAGCTAGATGGACCCGCACCTGACGTGGAATCTCTATCGGGACGTGACACAACTGTTCGACTACCCGTTCATGGTGAACGCGTATCGTGCGGGGACGATTGTTGCGGTAACAGCCGCGATCATCGGCTGGTTCATGGTGCTGCGACGTCAGACATTTGCTGGTCACACGTTTGCGCTTGTCAGTTTTCCGGGTGCAGCCGGGGCGATACTGATCGGGGTCAGTGCGACGTATGGGTTCTTCGCCTTCAGCATCTGTGCCGCGCTGGTGGTTGCGGCCTCGTCGCGCTCTAGTCGTGGCGGTTATATTGAGGAATCCGCGGTGATCGGCACAGTGCAGGCGCTTGGTCTCGCCTTCGGCTTCCTCTTCGTGTCGCTCAGCCATCGCAACGTCTCGGGGGCACAGGCG
>Ga0209058_1001477_pt1 | contig 20059 bp, 19 predicted proteins | sample GraSoiAngelo_147_FD_185904 | JGI IMG/M metagenome (GOLD analysis project Ga0209058, IMG submission 185904) | Grasslands soil microbial communities from the Angelo Coastal Reserve, California, USA - 14_1009_05_40cm (SPAdes) (version 2) | ecosystem: Environmental > Terrestrial > Soil > Grasslands ... | reverse complement strand
TTGACCGCGGAGGGACCGTCATGGCTGTACCGAGTCTAGCCAGGGCCGAATCGCTCGCGGCCGGTGAGGCCTCGCGTCTGACGCAGGTCGCGCAGCTCATCACGGCCTACGGTCCACCGGCCGTGGTCCTCACCCTGCCGCTGGAGTTCACCGCGGTATACCTGCGCCAGCCGGTAGTCCGCTGGGTGCTCGTCGTCCTCGGTGCTGCGTACGTCTATCTCCTGCTCACCGGGCGCCGCACCTTGGCGCTGCCGCGGCGGGCGAGCGCGCTCCTGCTCCTGGCCTTCATCGCGCTGGCGGTCGCCGGCTGGCTCGTCACGCGCGCCCAGGGATCGCTGCGGGAGCTCGGCGACGTGGTCGTGTATCCGGTGGTCGGACTCGTCCTGATGAACACGATCCGCACCGCGGAAGAGCATCGTCGCGCGTGGGTCGCGCTCCTCGTCTCCGGGCTCGCGGTCGCGGTGTTGGGCATCTGGCTCGGCCTGACGCACCAGGCGATCTGGACCTTCAACCCGTTGGTCGCGAACAGGGACAACATCACGTTCGCCGACCCGAACATCACCGCCCGCTTCCTGTCGATCTGCGCCGCCGCGGCCGTGATGCTGTACAGCGCGCGCCGGATGCCGGCGTGGCTGGCCCTGAGCGCGGGTGTCGCGTGCGCGGTGGTGCAGCCGATGACCCTTTCTCGCTCCGGGCTCGTCCTCTTCGTCGTCTCGGTGCTTCTCGGCGCGGCTCTCGCCGTCGACCGCCGCCGGGCGCTTGTCTTCGGCCTCGGCCTCGTCACGGTTTTCGCGCTCTCGACCGCGATCAATCCGGAGACGAGGCAGCGCGCGCTGGCCGCGGCCGACACGGTCGTGAGCACGGTCACGGGCACCGCGCACAACATTTCGGCGCCCTACCCCGGCACCAACCAGGACACCTTCGCGCTGGAGGACCAGCGCCGCTACCTGATCGCGGCCGGGGCCAGCATGTTCGCCGACCACCCTGTCTTCGGGGTCGGGCTCGGGGGCTACGAGCACCAGCTCAAGACGACGTACAGCCGCTTCATCCCTACGAACATCCCGAGGCCGGACACCGTATCGCACACCGCGTTCGTGACCATCGCGGCGGAGGAAGGCCTTGCCGGCCTTGTGCTCGTGCTCGCGTTCCTCGTCCAGCTCGGGCGCGAAGCGTGGCGATGGCGCCGCGTCGTGTGGGTCGCCGCACCGGCGGCGATGATCGTGCCGGTCGTGCTGTACAGCCAGTTCGAGGGAAGGTTCCTCGAGGAGCCCTACCTCTGGCTCTTCCTCGCGCTGTTCTACTCGGCGCTCCCCGGCGCGACGTTGCTTCGGGGACGTTCCCATACGATGTAGGCCGTGGCCGCAGACCGAAGTGAATCTGCCGCCGGCGGCCGTGCGCCGTCCCTCGCGCTCCCGACGCCGGGAGCCTCGACCCAGTTGGCAAACCTCGCGGAGAGGGTCGTCCGCTACGGCCTCCCCGCCATCATCGCGACCCTGCCGCTCGAGTTCACCGCGCAGATCATCAGGCTCCAGCTCGTCCGCTACGTACTGCTGGTGGTCGGGCTGGCGTTCGCCTACCTCGTCCTGACCCGCCGCCGCACGCTGGCAGTGCCGTTGGGCGCAAGCTTGGTGCTGGTCGCGGCCTACGCGGCCGCCTCGGTGCTCAGCTGGCTCTTCACGCGCGCGCCGGGGTCGGCCAACTCGCTGCTCGACGTCACCGCCTACCCGGTGGTCGCGCTGCTGATAGTCAACCTCGTCCGCGACGAGGCCGACCTCCGCCGCGGTTGGAACACACTGCTCGCCTCCGGCCTCGCGTTCAGCGTCCTTGGTGCATTCCTTTACTTCTCGCACGTGTCGATCTGGCGCGCCGACCCCGACGGCTTCTTCCGGGTCAACGCCACGTTCGGCGATCCAAACATCGCAGCGAGGTTTCTCATCCTGGTCGCGTGCGCCGGGGTCCTGATGTACGCGGCGCGGCAGCGTCCGTCGTGGCTCGCGGTCGCGTCCGTGGCCAGCGCCGCGGCGGTTGTCCCGCTCACCTTCTCCAAGTCGGGTTACCTGGTCTTCGTCATTGCCGTCCTGCTCGCGGTGCCCCTGGCCACGAGCTGGCGGCGGGCCGCTTCGATCGCGGCAGGCGCATTGGTCGTCTTCACGGCGGTCATGCTCATCAACCCTCCGACCCGGGTCCGCGCCGCCGTCTCGGTAGGCGTCGTGCTGGGCATCGAGCCCTACGGTGGCAGCAATCCCCTCGAGTCCAAAGACTCGCTCGGCGCGGGTCGGGTCGACCCCGTGCGGTCGTACCTGATCGAGGCCGCGTGGGCGATGTTCACGGACCACCCGGTGACCGGCGTCGGCCTCGGGGGTTACCAGAACGCAATCAAGACGACCTACAAGGGCTTTCTCCCGACGATGAACCCCATCTACCTCAACCACACCTCGGCGCTAACGATCCTGGCCGAGCAGGGCGTGGTGGGAGGCCTGCTGTTCGCCGGGTTCCTGGTCTTCCTCACATGGGAGGTGGTTGCGCCGATCAGGCGGCGCGGCCGGTGGCGCAACTGGATCGTCATGCCCGCGGTGCTGATCATCCCGATCGTCGTGCTCGCCGAGTTCGAAGGCCGCCTGGTGGAGGAACCATACCTGTGGCTGGCGCTCGGCCTGATGTTCGCGGCGAGGCGGCTTGAGGGCTCGGTCCGCTCCGTCGAGCTGCCCTGAGCCCTTGACGACGGTCGCGGTCGTCGGCCTCGGCAAGATCGGGCTCCCGCTCGCGGCGCAGTACGCGGGCAAGGGCATGCGCGTGATCGGTTGCGACGTCGACCAGGCCGTGGTCGACGCCGTCAACCAGGGCCAGGCGCACATCCGCGAGGAGCCGGGCCTCGAGGAGGCCGTCGCGTCGGCCGTTCGCGCTGGGCGGCTGAGCGCAAGCGCCGACACCCGGTCCGCCGTCGGGGAGGCGGACGTCGTCGTCGTGATCGTGCCTCTGATCGTCGCGGCAGCTGACGCGATCGACTACTCCAACGTCGACGCGGCCACTCGCGCCGTTGGTCGTAGCCTCAGGCGGGGCGCGCTCGTCGTTTACGAGACCACGCTTCCCGTCGGCACCACGCGCCATCGGCTCGCGCCCATGCTGGAGGAAGAGTCCGGGCTGGCCGCAGGCACCGGCTTCCACCTGGCGTTCAGCCCGGAGCGCGTCTATGCAGGCCGCATCTTCGAAGACCTGCGGCGCTACCCGAAGATCGTCGGCGGTGTCGACGAGGCGAGCACCGCGGCGGCGGTCGATTTCTACCGGTCGGCGCTCGACGCCGAAGTGTGGGCGGTGGCGAACACCGAGACGGCGGAGTTCGCCAAGCTGGCCGAGACCACGTACCGCGACGTCAACATCGCCCTGGCGAACCAGCTGGCCCTGTACGCTGCGAGCCGAGAGGTCGACGTCGCCGAGGCTTTCAAGGCGGCGAACTCACAGCCCTTCTCGCACTTGCATCGCCCGAGCCTGGGCGTCGGGGGCCACTGCATCCCCGTCTACCCGCGGTTCCTGCTCGGCGACGCTACCAACGGCGAGCTCAGCCTGGTCCGTGAGGGCCGGCAGACCAACGATCGCATGGCGGAGGTGGGGATCGGCCGCCTGGAGCGGCTGCTCGGCGGCCTCGAGGGAAAGCACGTCCTCGTCCTGGGCGCATCGTACAGGGAGGACGTGAAGGAGCTGGCGTTCTCGACCGTGTTCCCGATCGTCGAGCTCCTGCACCGCGGCGGGGCTCAGGTCACCGTCGTCGACCCGCTGTTCGAGCCTGTCGAACTCCGCGGCCTCAAGGCGGAGGTCGCGCGCGACGCCGGGGTGGTGGCCGGCAAACACGTAGACGCTGTCGTCGTCCAGGCGTGGCACAGCGAGTTCCGCGACCTTGATTGGTCCAGGTTCGAGGGCCTCAAGGTCGTGCTGGACGGACGCGGGTCGCTGGACGCAGACACTGTTCGGCGCGCAGGCGCGACGTACGTTGCGATCGGCACCCCGGAGGGCTAGCGGGATGCTCGGCCAGGGACTCGACGGCCCCCAGCGACTCGGCAAGGGCGAAGAGGACCAGGGCAAGCCGCGCCACGCCACCAAACGCCCGAGGCGAACAGACAGCCGACCGGGATCGAGGTAGCGCAAACGGCCTGATTTCGGGTCCGCTGGGACATAATCGGCGTTCGAAATGAGGAAGTTGATCCTGGCCCTCGCCTTGGTGGCCGTTGGCTCGGTCACCACCGCCCAGGCAAGCGGAACTTCGATCTCCGTCACCCCCACGAGCTCGGTGGCCGGCCAGAACGTGACCTTCACGGCCACGTTCACGTCCTCCTGTCCCGGGGCGCTTTCCATCCATTACTTCACCATCGACGGCCAGGCATTGAACGGCACGCTGGCGCAGAGCGGGCAGGCCGGCACCGAGACCCTGTCGATATCGACGCTCGCCGCCGGCAGCCACAGCGTCTCGTACTACTGGAAGATCAACGGAACGATCTGCAGAGGAATCGCGGAGATGACCTACACGGTCGCGCCTAAGCCCTCGCCGTCACCGAGCCCGTCGCCGAGCCCATCGCCACCGCCCAGCCCGACCCCCTCGCCCAATCCATCACCTTCGGCGGTGGCGCTGGTCGCGAGCAAGGAGCCGGACACGTTCGGCTACCTCGGCGGAGCGCTGGTCGTCCTGGTCCTCGTCGCCGGTGCTGCCCTGATGGTGCTCGCCCGCCGCTAAGAGAGCGCCCGCTCCAGGTCGGCGATCAGGTCGCCCACGTCTTCGACGCCGACCGAAAGCCGGATCAGTCCGTCCCCCACCCCCGCGCGCGCTCGCTCGGCGGCCGGGATCGACGCGTGCGTCATGCGGGCCGGGTGCTCGGCCAGGGACTCGACCGCGCCCAGCGACTCGGCCAGGGCGAAGATCTTGAGCCGCTCGAGCGTGCGGAGGGCCGTCGCCTCGTCCGCGACCTCGAAGCTCACCATGCCGCCGAACATCCGCATCTGCTTCGCCGCCACCGCGCGCTGAGCGTTGGTCTCGAGGCCTGGGTAGTAGACGCGCTTCACCGCGCTGTGGCGCGCGAGGGCGTTGGCGATCGCCATCGCGTTCTCGCTCTGCCGCTCCACCCGCAGCGCCAGCGTCTTGACGCCGCGAAGCAGGAGCCAGCAGTCGAACGGCGACGGCACCGCGCCCACGGCGTTCTGGTGGAAGCGCAGCTGCTTCTCCAGGTCGTCGTGGTTGGTCATCACTGCCCCGCCGACCACGTCGCTGTGGCCGCCGATGTACTTGGTGGCGCTGTGCACGACCACGTCGGCGCCAAGATGCAGTGGCTGCTGGAGGTAGGGCGTGGCGAACGTGTTGTCGACGCAGACCATGGCGCCGTGGCTGTGCGCGATCTCGCTCACCGCGTCGATGTCGACCACGCGCAGCAGTGGGTTGGTCGGCGACTCGAGCCACAGCATCCGCGTCCGCGAGGTCATCGACCTCTCCACGACGTCGAGGTCCGAAGCGTCGATGGCGCTGAACTCCATCCCAAATCGCTTCAGCACCTTGTCGAAGAGGCGGAACGTGCCGCCGTACACGTCCTCCATGTAGACGACGTGGTCGCCCGGGTTGAGCAGGAGCATGAGCGTCGTCTCGGCGCCCAGGCCGGAGGCGAAGGCGAGGCAGTGCTTCGCGCCTTCGAGCGCGGCGAGGCACTCCTCCAGGGCGTTGCGCGTCGGGTTGCCGGTGCGCGAGTACTCGAAGCCCTTGTGCCTGCCCACTCCCTGCTGCGCATACGTGGTCGCCATGTGGATGGGCTGGACGACGGCGCCGGTCTCGGGGTCAGGTCCCTGGCCGACGTGCAAGGCGCGGGTCGAAAACCCCCAGTCTTCGTGGTTTTCCGGCAAGAGGATCAGCCCCTGCCGCGGTGGGCGACGAACTCGAGCAGGTCGGCGCGCGTGATCACCGCCACGGGCTTGCCCGCGTCGACCACGAGCACCGCCTGCTCGCCCCGGAGCAGGGGCTCGAAGGCGTCGTCGAGCGACGAGTCGACGCCGACCTGGCTCAGCGGCGCGTCCATGGCGGCGGAGACTGCCGTGGTCACGACCGTGGGGTCGCGGTAGACCCGGTCGAGGAGCGTCCGCTCCTGCAGGGCGCCGACCACGCCCTGGCCATTGGAGTCCTCGACCACCGGCAGCTGGGAGATGCCGTAGCGCTGCATCAGGTCGATCGCCTCCCCCACCGACCTGCCCGCCTCGACGGTGACGAGCTGGGGCAAGCCGCGTGGGTGCGACGTGAGCACCTCGCGGATGCGGACCGCGCCAAGGCGCGCCAGGTAGCCGTTCTGGCGCATCCACTCGTCGTTGAAGAACTTGCTCAGGTAGTTGCGGCCGGTGTCGGGAAACAGGACGACGATCACGTCGTCAGGGCCGCGGTCCCCAGCCACTATCAGCGCGGCGTGGAGCGCCATCCCGGACGAGCCTCCGACGAGGATGCCCTCCTCGCGCGCCAGGCGGCGCGCGGCCATGAACGACTCCTTGTCCGTGACCTGGACGATCTGGTCGACGATGCCGATGTTCATCGTCCCGGGCATGAAGTCCTCGCCCACGCCCTCGACCTTGTAGGGCGCGATCGGGCCGGAGTAGAGCGAACCCTCGGGGTCGGCGCCAACGACGTGGACGCCGGGCTTCTTCTCTTTGAGGTACTGGGCCACGCCGCTGATAGTGCCGCCCGTGCCCATGCCGGCCACGAAGACGTCGACCCGGCCCTCGGTCTGCTCCCAGATCTCGGGGCCCGTGGTCCGGTAGTGCGCCTCCGGGTTGCGCGGGTTGAAGTACTGGTTGGGCTGGAACGCGCCGGGGATCTCGCGCGCCAGCCGGTCCGCGACCGAGTAGTAGGACTGCGGCGATTCGCGCTCGACGTTGGTCGGGCAGACGACCACCTCCGCACCATAAGCGCGCAGCAGGCTGATCTTCTCCGCCGACATCTTGTCGGGCATGACGAAGATCATCTTGTAGCCCTTGATCGCGGCCACCATGGCCAGGCCGTGGCCGGTGTTGCCCGAGGTCGGCTCGATGATCGTCCCGCCCGGCCGCAGCTGCCCGATGCGCTCGGCCTCCTCGATCATCGTCAGGCCGATGCGGTCCTTGACGCTGCCGCCGGGGTTGAGCTCCTCGAGCTTGGCCAGGATGGTGGGTTTGACGCCGCCTGTCACCTTGTGCAGGCGCACCAGGGGGGTGTTGCCGACGAGATCGAGTATCGACTCGGAGAACTTCAAGCCACCCTCAGGCCGATTCTATGCCCGCGGGTGCCGGCACTCGCGGCTTTGCCGAGCCCTGGAAGCACGCGGGCGCCGGCAGTCGCGGTGAATTTGTCACAGGGTCAGGACGCCGGCCCGGTCGGCGGCGTGCTCGACGCCGAACCAGCGAAAGAACACGACCGCCGCCGCGACGCCCAGCGTCACCTTGCCAAAGATCATCAGCGCCGCGCCCGCGATCGTCTGGTCGATCAGCGCCGTGTAGCCCTCGATCAGGCGTGGGGCCTGCACGTAGAAGTCGTAGAACGGCACGCGGGAGAAGATCAGCGCCAGCGCGACGCCGTCCTGCGGCAGGGTGGCCAGCAGCATGTAGACGAGCTTCGCCCCCGCCGACATCCGCCACCGCGCGTGCGCCGCGGTCGCCTCCAGGATCGGCCAGTAGAGCAAGACGCCGCTGGCGATGAACATCAGGTGCTCGACGATGTGGATCGACTCGGCGTGGAGCGTCGCCTCATACAGGACGGGCAGGTGCCATACGACCATGACCACGGCCGCGATGAGCTGCGCGGGCACCGGTTCGGTCAGCGCGCGCACGCCCGGGATGCGGACCAGGATCGCCGCCATGTCGCGCGACAGGCCGAGGAGCAGCAGCGGCGGCGCCACGAACGCGAGGAGCACGTGCTGCAGCATGTGCACGCTGTCGAGGTAGTAGTCGCCGATGGTGTCGATCGGCGTCTCGAGCGCGAGCCAGATAGTCAAGAGCCCGAAGAGGAAGTAGAGGGTGTGCCGGCGCCGCGCGTCCGGCACGGCGCGCGCGAGCAGGGCGTGGCCGAAGTAGAGGACGACGAGTCCGGCGTAGACGGTGGGATCGAACGGCCAGCTCACGTGCGCGCCGCCACCGCGATCACCATCAGCGCCAGCACCAGCGCGTGCGCGGCCGTGCACCAGAGGCAGATGACGCCCAGGAGCACGATCTCCACGAACACCAGGCCCAGCACGCCGACGAGCCCCACGGCCGACCAGGCGACCTGCACCCACCCCGACGGCCGCGTCCACACCGCGGCGCTGACCGCGAACCAGGCGATGCCCAGGGCCGAGGTCGGGACCGACGAGCCCGCCAGCACGGCGTAAGGGCTCGCGAGCACGGCCTCGCAGTTGATGGCGCCGGAAGCGGGGCACGCGGGCACGACCCCCGCGAAGTGGACGGCGGTCAGGTAGATCGAGATCCCGATCCCGGCCACGCTGATCAGGACCGCCGCCGCCTGCGCGCGCGGCAGCGCCATCAGCCCAGCTTCTTTTCCAGGTCCTGGATGGTCGAGCTCGAGCACACGGTGGCCGGCTGGTCGGACGTCATCTTGCAGATCGCGGCCGTGATCAGGTTCGCCGAGCCGACGATCGCCAGCGCCTGCGCCGACTTGGGATCGCGCAGCTCGTCGGCGATCGCCTGCCAGCTCGCGCCGCCGAGCAGGTCCGGCGAGAAGGTGGCCCCGCTGAACGCATAGCGGTTGCCGAAGTCAACGAAGGGGATGCTTCCGGCTGGGTCGTACTTCGTCCACACCTGCTGCTCGGCCGCGGTGGGCGTCTCCAGCGGCTTCTGGTCGCGGTCGCTCGTCTCCACGGCGCGGAAGTCGATGTACTGGCTCGTGTAGGTCGCGCCGTGGAAGGTGAAGGTGGGCGTGTTCGGAAAGATGTCGCTCGACGACGAGGACGTGGTCTTGAGGCCGGTGAAGCTCCCGAACCGGGAAAGGGCGACGATGAGCGCCCAGCGCTGGGCGGCGCAGTAGGGGCAGAACTCGGCGCCGATGTACAGCACCTCGGGCTTGCCGGTGACGCCGGTCATCGGCGTCCCGCTGACGGGCTTGAGCAGGTTGTTGGCCGTGCCCTGACCGACGGAGTCGAACTCCGAGACAGGCAGCGTGGTGATCTGGGTGACGACCACGGTCGTCGTGTCGGAGCTCAGGGGCGGTGGAGGCGCCGGCGTCAGGTACCAGCGGATGATCAGGAAGGTCGCCACCAGAAGGGCGACGCCCGCGACCACGGCGGACGGCGCGACCCAGGCGGGGGTCCCCGCCACCGGCTTGCGCATCGGCTGCTTGCGGGCGGGCGCGGCACGCTTGGCGGTCATGTCTTCTCCTGGGTGATCGGCTGGGCCAGGATCCACAGGCTCGTCATGGTGTACAGGACCATCAGCAACAGCATGGGGTACTGGCTCAGCAGCGCGCGCTGAGCGGTGCGGAACCGCTCGCCGGCGCGCAGGTGCGAGAGGTAGACCGCGATCACGTGGCCGACGACGATGAGCACGATCTGCGCGTACCAGACGGTCGACGCCTGCGCGAGGGCGAAGCTCGGCCTGTAGCCGGCGACGGCCGGGAGGAGGTGCCAGCCCTTGCCGAGGGGGTCGTTCAGCAGGGGGATGAAGTATTGCGACGTGACCATGACGTAGCTGTAGTTGTGGGCGAAGTTGTAGACGAGCGCGATCGGCACCAGGGTGAGGGCGAACGCGGTCACGGTCGCCTTCATGTCAACCGTCCGTCGGCCGAGGAAGACGACCGCCTCCATGAAGGCGACGAACACGAGCCAGAAGGTCACGGTCAAAAGGACGAGACCGAGCGTGCGCACGAAGACGAAGCCGAACGCGCCCATCGGCAGCCACAGCGGCTCGAGCGCCAGGTTGAAGTCCTGCCAGGCCGGCGTGGAGAGGATGCCGTCGAACGCCAGCGTGCTGAGCATGAGGATGATGAAGACGACCCGGTCCCAGCCGCCTGGCGCCGGCTGCAGCAGGCCGACTCCCCACGGCCGGAGGTAGATCGCGGTCAAGCGGCCGGCATGGTCACGCTCGACCTCGACCGGCCCGAACCTCGCGATGATGCCGAACAGCACGCTGAACGCCTCGCAGCGCTCCAGCCAGGCGTCGCGGCCGCAGACGAACATGCCGGCGAGGGTGATCGCCGTGTAGGCGACCGCCGCCTCGGCCACAACCGGCGGCCGGTTGGAGATGCCGCTCGTCAGCTCGAGGCACGCGAACGCGAAGTAGGCGAGCGCCGCCGGCCACACCCCGAGCTCAGCTGGTAGACGGAGGCGCGGCCGCACGGTTACGAACCTCGCCACGGCGTCGTAGATCGCCGTCCAGGGGTTGACCAGCTGCCACAGGTTGCCGAGAAGACCCGAGAGGATCACGGTCACGGCCCAGAAGAAGATCCAGACCACGTACTCGGCGGGGTTGGCAAAGCCGTTCGGGGAGCCGAAGAACCCGGCGACGACGACCACCGCCAGCCCCGCGACGCCGATCAACCCGCCTGCGACGCGCGGCCACGGTGAGCGCGCGAGGGGCAGGAGCCACCGCGCCTCTCGGCGCGGGTACGCGATCGCTGTGGAGGCCGTTGTGTCGCCCGCGAACAGGACGACCAGGACGAAGGACAGGAACACGACGCCGCCGGCGGCGAAGAGGTAGAGGTAAAGGGGCACGCTCAGGTCGAAGCGCTGCCCGAAGCCGTGGAGAAGGACGTCGGTCACGGACTGACGACCAACGTGCCGAGCGGGGCGCCGGTCTCCTCCCACTCGATCGCGCACGTGCAGGTCTTGTCGGCCTTGAAGGTATGGGTGGTCGGCTGGCCCGCCTTGACCTCGAACGCGATGTCGTACTGGTGCAGGTGGAGCTCGCCCTCCTGGTCGCTCGTGACGGTGATGGTGATCGTGTCGTTCTGGTGCGCCCGGAGAGTGGCGGGCGTCATCGACTTCGCCCCGGTGACCGTGACGGTGAAGGTCACGTTCTGACCGCCCTTGTTGGTGTTGGCGTAGATGAGCGCGCCGCCGGCGGCGACGAAGACGACGAGCACGGCGACGACGACGAGGGCGCGAGTTCTGCTCACGCGTTTCCTCCTTCTTATTTATGCGGACGCGGGGATGCGGACCGCTAGAAGGAGGGTGGACCTCGCAGATGTGAGCTCGCGACGACGCGGACGGGCGCCAGGCCGCGCGAAAGTGGCCAGGTCGGCGACGCGACAGCGACGGGGATGCACCGGACCGCGGGCGCCAACCCGAGCCGCAGGACCGCGATCGCCGGCTCGAGGTGCAGGCCGAGCCAGCGCAGCGCCAAGGCGGCGGCAAGGGCCACGGGCAGCTGCCCGGCCGTGCCCCACATGATCAGCAGCGGCGCCGAGCTGGCGTGGGTGCCGCCCAGGAGGGCCTCCGCCGTCTCCTGGCCCGCGAAGCACGCGAGCTGGATTGTGTAGACCACGGCCAGAAGACGGACGAACGACGGCGATGTGCCTGGCTGGACCCGTCGCCCGGCGACGATCCGCGCCGCGGCGACGACGAGCAGCGACGCGAGGAGAGCCAGGGCCCCCAGCCCCACGCCGGTCTTGGCGAGAGCCGGGAAGTAGGCGTGGGCGCCGGTGCTCTGCAGCGCGGGGGCGGCGACACCGAACCGCAGCTCGTAGGCAACCAGGTGCCCGGCCTGAGCGCCCGCGATCCCGATTCCCAGGACCGCCAGCGCGCGCCGTAACGTCACCGCTCGATCATAGGCCCGCGCGTCCGCCGATTCTGCTCAGGCAGTCTTGAGGCGGTCGTGCGAGCTGAGCAGGGCCAGCGCGAGCGCCCCGAGCAGCTCGGCGCGCTCCACGAAAACCGCGGCCCGGACGTCGAGCGTCGCCGCCGCCGCCTGCACCGCGTGGCGCCGGATGGAGTCCCGCATCGGGCGCAGGAGCACCTCTCCAGCCCGGCTGAGCAACCCTCCCACGATCACGCGTTCGGGGTTGACGATGTTGCACAGTCCGGCGACCGCGACCCCGATCTGCCGTCCCGCGTCCGCGATCGCGCGCCTGCAGCGCAGGTCGCCGGCAGCCGCCAGCTCGATGACCCTTCCGAGCGACGGCCTCTCACCGTCGACCAGGCCGACGAGGTCGACGATCGCCGGACCCGAGGCCACGGTCTCCAGGCACCCGCGGTTGCCGCAGTAGCACAGCGGCCCCGCCTCGTCGAGGGTTGTGTGGCCAATCTCGCCCGCCGTTCCCGTCGCGCCGCGGAGCAGGCGCCCGTCGACGACGATGCCCGCGCCGATTCCAGTCGCGGCCTTGATGTAGGCGAAGTTCGAGCAGTCCCGTCCAGCGCCCCAGGTCAGCTCCGCCAGCGCGCCGAGGTTCGCGTCGTTCTCGATCTCCACCGGCACGCCCAGGCGCTGCTCCATCTCGGAGGCGATGCGGAGGCCGACCCAACCCGGCAGGATGGTGGCCGAGCCGGCCGTGCCGTGCGCGAGGTCGACCGGGCCGGGGATGCCGATCCCGGCGCCGAGGACGCTCCCGCGCTCGAGGCCGGCCCGCGCCAGCACCTCGGCGAACATCCGGGCCGCCGAGTCCAGGGCCGCCACCGCCTCGCGGTTGACGTCGAGGTCCTCCCGCCGCTCGGCGAGCACGTTGTGGCCGAGGTCGGCAACGGCGACGCCGATGTGGCTGTGTCCGAAGTCGATGCCGACAACAACCTGGGTCGGGTCGCGCAGGACCAGCTCAACGCCGGGCCGCCCGCCGCGCGGATGGATGCGCCGCGTGTCGATGTCGAGGACGAGCCCGGCCTTTCTCAGCTCCGCGATCATCGTCGAGACGGTCGTCCGGGAGAGTCCGGTCGCCCGGGAGATGTCGGCCTGGCTGACCCGGCCCTGCATGCGCAGGACCTCCATCACGCGGCGGCGGTTGCGGTCCCTGAGCCAGGCGAGGCTGCCGTCGCCGTTCTTCTCCGTCGGCATCGAGCCGCAATCATGGCCTGGCCGGCGGGTTTGTCAAGAGTCCAAACAAAAACCGATGGCTAACGGCACGCGTTCTTGACAAACCCGAACATGCGCGTAATGCTTGGCCGCGGCTGGACCACTGAGTAACCCCTGTCTGCCGGCGCACTCTCGCCCCGCCACGCCGGGAAGAAGGCAGCAGGAGACCAGGTGTGGACAAAGGGAGGTCTACATGAAGCTATCCCGGCTGTTTCCCGCTCTCGCTGCCGTGGGGGTGATCCTCACCGCCTGCGGTGGAGGCGGCGGCGGTGGGACGACCACGACCGCGAACGTTCCGTCGGACCTCAGCATCAGCTCGTTCGACGCGAGCTTCTCCTACATGGCGAAGTTGAAGGACCTGACCGCGGCCGGCAAGGGCAGCGTCGCGGTGATCCTTCCGGACACCACCTCGTCCGTGCGCTACGTCCAGTTCGACCAGCCATACCTGCAGAAGGCGTTCGAGCAGGCCGGATACAAGTCGTCCGACTTCTCGATCAGCAACGCCCAGGGCCAGGAGGCCCAGGAGCTGGCGCTGGCGCAGGCCGCCATCACCAAGGGCGCGACGGTCCTGATCATGGACCCGCTGAACAGCACGGTCGGCTCGCAGATCCAGAACTACGCGCAGTCGAAGGGCGTCAAGGTCATCAGCTACGACCGCGCGACCTTCACCGGCACCAACACCTACTACGTCAGCTTCGACAACGTGCAGGTCGGCGAGCTCATCGGCAAAGGCTTCGTCCAGTGCGTCACCGACTGGGGCGTGAAGAGTCCTCAGGTCTTCGAGCTGCACGGCGGCCAGAACTCCGACCCCAACGCGGTGTCGTTCGCCGAGGGCTACAACGACGCCATCTGGGGCAAGAAGGACGCGCGCGTGCCCGCCGGCACGACCAACAGCCAGGGCATGAAGCTCGTCGGCGAGCAGGTGGCCACCGACTGGAAGAACGACGTCGGCCAGACGATCTTCCAGCAGGCCTTCACCGCCAACCCGAACATCAACGCCACCGTCGAGGCCAACGACGGCCTCGGCAACGCGGTCGTCACCGTCCTCAAAAGCAAAGGCGTCAAGGCCAAGTCCGTCCCGACCACGGGACAGGACGCCACCCCGGACGGCATGGCCAACGTGCTGACCGACTACCAGTGCGGCTCGGTCTACAAGGCCGTGTACCTCGAGGCCCAGGCCGCCGTGGCGCTGGCGACGGTTCTGCGCGCGAGCAAGACCCCGCCCACGGCCCTGGTCAACGGCACGACCAAGCCCCCGTCAGGCGTGTCCGGGAGCGAGCAGCCCGCGATTCTGCTGGTTCCGATCTGGGTCACCAAGGCCAACATGAAAGACACGGTGATCAAGGACAACTTCGTCGACAAGGCGGCGCTGTGCCAGAAGGTCACCGCGGCCGTCTGCTCGGCGGCCGGCATCTCGTAACCCGGAACATGAACGACGCCGCCGCAGCTCGCGGCGGCGTCCTGCTTTCTGAGTGGAGATAATGCAAGCGACATGACGGCTGCCGTCGCCGAGCCGCGCGCGACCGCCGAGCCGTTGCTGAAGGTACGGGAGCTGGACAAGCACTTCGGCCCTGTCCAGGCGCTCTACCACGTCGACCTCGACCTTCCCTCCGGCCAGGTCACCGCGCTGTGCGGCGACAACGGCGCGGGCAAGTCGGTCCTGACCAAGTGCATCGCCGGCGCCTACCAGGCGGACCACGGCCAGGTGTTCTGGGAGGGCCAGCCCGTCCACATCCACAACGCGCGCGACGCCTCCCGCCTCGGCATCGAGACCGTCTACCAGGACCTTGCGCTCGCCGACAACCTCGACATCGTCCAGAACATGTTTCTGGGCCGTGAGCGTCTGCGCACCGGGCTGCTCGACGAGGACGCCATGGAGCGTGCCGCCGCCGAGACGCTGGCGAGCCTTCGGGTCACGACCGTCAAGTCGATTCGCCAGCCGGTGGCGTCCCTGTCGGGCGGTCAGCGCCAGTCGATCGCGGTCGCCAAGGCCGTGATGTGGAACTCCAAGCTCGTGATCATGGACGAGCCGACGGCGGCGCTCGGCGTCGTGCAGACAAGGCAGGTGCTCGACCTCATCAAGCGCCTGCGTGACAAGGGACTCGCGGTCATGGTCATCTCCCACAACCTCAACGACGTCTTCGAGGTGGCGGACAGGATCGCGGTCATGTACCTGGGCCGCCTCGTGGTCCAGGCCCCCGCGTCGTCGTTCGACCGGCAGTCGGTCGTCGACTTCATGACCACAGGAGGATCGAGCCGCACCGGTGGCCGGACTGCCCGAGAGAGCTGAGATCTCCCCGACCGCGGACCTGACCGCGGCCGCGCCCGAGGCCGCGGCCGCAGAGCTGCCGCCGGAGATAGTCGCCCAGTCGCTGGGCGAGTACTTCCGCGCCTACGGTGGGCGGATCCGGGCGGGCGAGAGCGGCGTGCTTCCGGTCGTCGTGGCGATGGTCGCCATCGTCGTCGTGTTCCAGGCGATAAGCCCGAACAACGTCTACCTCTCGGCCGGCAACGTGGTCAACCTCTTCCAGCAGAGCGCCGTGATCATGGTCCTGGCCATGGCCGAGGGCTTCGCCCTCGTCCTGGGCGAGATCGACCTCTCGGTGGGATTCGTCGGCGCGTGCGGTGCGGCGATCACCGTCCAGCTGGTGCAGCCGGCGACGACGAACTGGCCGTGGCCGCTCGCGATCGTCGCGGGCCTTCTGTTCTGCCTCGCGTTCGGAGCCATCCAGGGACTGTTGATCACTTTGCTGCGGCTGCCGTCGTTCATCGTCACGCTGGGCGGCTTTCTCGTCGCCAACGGGCTGTTCCTCAAGATCCTTCTGTTCGGGCCCTTCTCCGGCTATCCGAACCTGATCGGGCAGACCGACAACCTGCACGTCATCTACTACCTGATGTGGGGCACGATCGACCCCACGACCTCGTGGATCGGAGCGGGCGTCGCCGTCGCGGGCCTGGGAGCGTTGATCTGGTGGTCCGACTCTCGCCGCCGCGGAAGCGGTCTCGTCGCCCCGCCGGCGAGCATCTCCCTGATCAAGATCGGGGTGGTCGCCGTGGTCGCGATCGTCGTCGTCGCCATCTGCAACGTCAACCGCGCGAACCTCGGCACCCTAGAGGGCGTGCCCTGGGTCATCCCCATCGTGCTGGCGGTGCTCGCGGCCTGGACCATCCTGCTCCAACGCACGAAGTACGGCCGCTATGTCTACGCCATCGGCGGCAACCCCGAGGCCGCCCGCCGCGCCGGCATCAACCTGACGCTGATCCGGACCACCGGCTTCATGCTGTGCTCCTTCACCGCTGGGGTCGGGATGCTGCTCTACGGCTCGTACCTGAACGGGATGTCCAACAACGTGCAGGGAGGGCAGTACGTCCTCTACGCGGTGGCGGCGGCGGTCATCGGCGGCACGAGCCTGATGGGCGGGCGCGGCCGGCCGCTGCACGGGGTCCTCGGCGGCCTGGTGATCGGCGCCATCTACAACGGCATGTACCTGATGGGCCTGCAGTTCGAGTGGCAGTACATCGTCACCGGACTCGTCCTGCTGGCGGCGATCGTCATCGACGCGGTCTCGCGGCGCGGCAGCGGTTCCGGGAGCGCGACCAGGGTCTGACAGGCGCCATCGGCCCGATCTTGACAGGGCGTAGGGCAGCCAACAGAATGCAGTGGTCTGTAGGCCGATCGGAGTAGAGACCTGCAGCCGGCGCACTCTCGCCCCGGGGTCGCGACCCTGGGAAGAAGGTTGCAGGCAATGAGTGGTGCGACGCTCGAAGCGGCGGACCAGGAGGCGCGTGTATGAGCAACAACTGGACGCGGCGTGAGTTCGTCAAGAAAACCGGAACCGCCGCCGGGGCTCTCGTTCTCGGAGGCGCGTTTGCCGACTTTCTCGCCGCGTGCGCGAGCGGCACGACCGGCGGGGGCGAGACCAACCTCGAGATCTTCAGCTGGTGGACCGCCGGCGGTGAAGCCGACGGCCTGGCCGAGATGTTCAAGATCTACAAGAACAAGTACTCGAGCGTGAAGATCATCAATGCCGCCGTGGCCGGTGGCGCCGGCAGCAACGCCAAGGCCGTGCTCGCGACCCGCATGCAGGGCGGCAAGCCGCCCGACAGCTTCCAGGTCCACGCCGGCCAGGAGCTGATCAGCACCTGGGTCAAGGCCGACAAGATGGAGCCGATCACCAGCATCTGGAACTCAGAGGGCTGGGACAGCGTCATGCCCAAGGACCTGAAGACGATCGTCAGCAAAGGCAGCGACGTCTGGTCCGTGCCGGTCAACGTCCACCGCGGCAACGCGCTGTGGGTGAACCTGGCCAAGGCCGGGTCGGCGATCACGCCGGGCACCGGCAACAACCTCGACAACTTCCTGTCCGCCCTCGGCAAGGCGAAGGCCGCCGGAATGGCCGCGCCGCTGGCGCTCGGCTCCAAGGGCAACTGGCAGGTCACGATGCTCTTCGAGAACAACCTGGTCGCCGTGGGCGGCGCGAACTTCTACCGCGGCCTTTTCACTGGCGCGAGCTCGTGGACTGACCCGAACATCAAGACCGCGCTCAACTACGTCAAGTCGATGCTCAACTACGTCAATTCGGACAACGCCACCATCGACTGGGACCAGGCCTCGGGCCGCGTCCAGGCAGGCACCTCGGTCGTCACGATCATGGGCGACTGGGCGAAAGGCTACTTCACGGCCAACAACTGGAAGCCCGACACCGACTTCACCGGCATCGCGTCGCCGGGCACCGAGAAGACATACATGATCGTCTGCGACACATTCGGGCTCCCCAAGGGGGCGCCCGACCGCGCCAACGCGATCAACTGGATCAAGGTCTGCGGCTCCCAGGAAGGCCAGGCGGCGTTCAACCCGAAGAAGGGCTCGATCCCGGCGCGCACAGACGTGTCGCCGAGCATCTTCGACTCGATCGCGCAGAAGTTCATCGCCGAGTTCAAGACCGACTCGCTCACACCGTCTATCGCGCACGGCTCGGCGGCGCCGGAGGCGTTCGCGAGCGGCCTCAACGACGAGATGGGGCAGTTCGTGCAGAAGAGAGACGTCAACGGCAGCGCGACAAACATCGCGAAGCTTGCGGATCAGTACCTGAAGTAAGAGTCAGTTGGCGGTAGCCTCTCCGGGCGCCGCTGCGAGGGAGCGACCCCCTGTGGGCCGCTCCCTCGGCACGTTTTCTTGGGACCGCCTCACGCCGTTCGCGCTGATCGCGCCGTCGATCGTCTTGATCGCGATCTTCGTCTACGCGTTCATCGGCTACACCGCCTTCGTCTCGACGACGAAGTGGTACGGAATCGTCCCCGACTACACGTCCGCCGGGCTCACCCAGTACACCGACCTGTTCGGCCTTCCCCGTTTCCAGGCAGACATCAGCAACACCGTCGAGTTCACCGTCCTCTTCCTGGCGGCGTGCATCCTGCTCGGGTTCGGCGCCGCGGTCTTGCTCGACCAGCACGTCCGGGGCACGATCCTCTTCCAGAACATCTTCCTGTTTCCGCTCGCCATCTCGTTCGTTGTCACGGGCACCGTCTGGCGCTGGATCCTCAACCCGAACTTCGGCATCAACCTCCTGCTCGACGAGGTCCACTTAGGGTTCTTGAAGTCGCCATGGCTGGCGGACACGCGCACGGCGCTCTTCGGCTTGGTCATCGCGGCCGCGTGGCAGATGAGTGGGTTCTGCATGGCCATGTTCCTCGCCGGCCTGCGCGCCATCCCCGACGAGCTGCGTGAGGCGGCCCGCGTCGACGGCGCGGGCGAGGGCCGGATCTTCCTCCACGTGATCCTGCCGCTGATGCGGCCGATCACCCTTTCCGCGATCATCATCCTCGGCCACATCTCGCTGAAGATCTTCGACCTCGTCTACGTCATGACCTTCGGCGGACCCGGCTTCGCGACCGACATGCCGAGCCTCTACATGTGGGTCGCGGTCTTCCGCCAGAACCTCTACGGGCGCGGCGCGGCGATCGCCATGGTGCTGCTCTTCATGGTCGCGCTGCTGATCATTCCGTACCTCATCTGGAGCCTGCGCCAGGAGGTGGAGAGGTGAGCGCGGTGCACGCCACCGCGGGCCGGCGCGAATTCCGCATCTCGCGCGTGGTCACGTACGCGCTGCTGCTCATCGTCGCAGTCTTCTACCTGCTCCCGGTCTACGTGATCGTGGTCACGGCGCTCAAGTCGTTCGTCGAGGTCTCGCACACGACGCCATGGCAGCTCCCAACGGTGCCGTCCCTACAGTCCTTCCTCGACGCTTACAGCTCCCTCGCCCCGAGCTTCTTCAACAGCGTCCTCCTGGTGGTGCCGGCGACGCTGCTGTCGGCCCTGCTCGGGTCGCTGAACGGCTATGTGCTGTCCAAGTGGCGGTTCCGCGGCGCGGACGCCGTCTTCACCCTGCTGCTGTTCGGGATGTTCATCCCCTACCAGAGCATCCTTCTGCCGCTCGTGCTCGTGCTCGACAAGGTGGGGCTTTACGGCGGCATCCCGGGCCTGATCCTGACCCACGTCGTGTATGGGATCCCGATCACGACCCTGATCTTCCGCAACTACTACGCCGCCGTCCCGACCGAGCTCATCGAGGCGGCGCGGATCGACGGCGCGAGCGTGCTGGGCGTCTACCGCAGCATCCTCCTGCCCATCTCGATGCCCGGCTTCGTGGTCGTCCTGATCTGGCAGTTCACGAGCATCTGGAACGAGTTCCTTTTCGCCGTCACCCTGACCCTGCCCGACTCCTGGCCGATCACGGTCGCCCTGAACAGCCTGGCGGGCTCGCTGTTGGCCCACTACGAGGTGCAGATGGCAGGGGCCCTGCTGACGGCCCTGCCGCCGCTTGTGATCTACGTCGTCCTGGGGCGGTACTTCATCCGCGGCTTGCTTGCGGGGGCGCTCAAGGGGTAGCTACCGGGGGTTGATTGGGAATTCCCGGATAGGGGTAAACGTTCTTTCGAACAGATGGCTAGTACCACCCCCCGCTCCGAACTCCTACCCGTCCTCCCCATGGACGACGTCGTCGTCCTGCCGCACATGTCGGTCACGCTCGCCGTCGAGGGCGACGACCAGAAGGCTGCGATCGAGGCGGCCCGCCAGGGC
>Ga0209058_1001476_pt1 | contig 20065 bp, 17 predicted proteins | sample GraSoiAngelo_147_FD_185904 | JGI IMG/M metagenome (GOLD analysis project Ga0209058, IMG submission 185904) | Grasslands soil microbial communities from the Angelo Coastal Reserve, California, USA - 14_1009_05_40cm (SPAdes) (version 2) | ecosystem: Environmental > Terrestrial > Soil > Grasslands ... | reverse complement strand
TTACATAAATGAAGTCTCGCGTCTGCCGGCCGTCTCCGAAAATCGTAATCGGCTCGTTTCTCGTTGCTTTCTCAATGAAAGCTGGAACGACTGCGGCGTACCTACTTCTCGGATCTTGGTAGGGACCAAAGACGTTAAAACAACGAAGGGAAACAGTGGCGAGTCGCCCTTCATCCGTGAAGGAGCGGCAGCGTCGTTCGCCTTCATACTTGCCTGTGGCATACGGACTTTTCGGCTCGGCCGGCATGCTTTCAATTTTTGGAATCGTCGGATTATCGCCGTAAATTGCAGCCGAGCTGCTGAAGATCAGCTTTTGAACCCGTGCGCGAGCCGCCTCTTCCAAAACAATCACTGTACCACCAGCATTGATCTCCGCGCATTCATTCGGCTTCTGCACAGATTCCTGCACGCTCACCATAGCCGCGAGATGAAAAACAATGTCCACGCCTTTCATCGCTTCTCTAACGAGATCGCGATCGAGAATTGAGCCGACGATCAGTTGGCATTGCAAACGAGACAGATTGCTCTCAAAACCTGAGCGCAGGTTGTCAACGACGCGAACCTCCGCTCGATGCTGGAAGTATTCGGCGATGTGCCGCCCGATGAAACCGGCACCTCCCGTAACTAAGACGCGCATACCAGAATGGTGCAGAGCGGGCCACGAATCCAGCGATCGGTGCGTTGCAAAGTTAGAATACCGGCTGGGAGATCCATTTTCTGACCCTCCAAAGATAGTCAATCCTTGCGAAAACTTTTTATCTCGGGGAAAAGGCGGCTTTTTCGCGGTTTTATGCTAGCAAGTAGGAGAGTCTCTTTCGCCCCTCTCTGCTTACACGTGATCGCTCGAATGCTCATGCTGTTGGGGCGAAATGGACCCCAAGTGTAGCGACAGCCGCGCTCGATGCAATAAAGGCTACCGTCACCCACTGATGCATGACCAAGACGCTTTTCGAGAAAATTTTGGCGGACCCGAGCACTCAACTGTAGCGTAGGCACTCTTCCTCATGACGTATGACAGATAAAGCTGAAATCGCCCAAGCCTATGACCTGGTCGGCGAGAAGCCAATGAGCACCATAGAGGGTACGCTCGACATCCCGCCGCCGGCAGCGGATGCACCAGCGCGTGTGGACGAAACCGGAGTAGAGCTCAAACGCGGCGCCTTCTTGAACACCATCGCGACGTTGGCGTCGAATTTTCGCGGCATATTCACATTTCTCGTGGCGCGACTCCTTGGACCGGCTGCCTTGGGAACATTTTCGGTTGCCTGGGCGAATACCGATCTGGCCAGCAAAATTGCGGTCTTCGGACTCGATAACGCCATCACGACTTTTATCGCCCGTTCGCAAGCGACCGGCGATTTCGTGCGCAGTCGCACCCTCTTCCGCGCAGCCGTTATCCTGGTTCTCGCACAGTCATTTCTCGTCGCCGCCATCGGCATCACGGCCGTGCAAATGTTTGGCGATCGATTGCAATTTCCGCGCGAGACGCTGTCCGCGCTGGCCTTTGTCCTCTGCGCGCTGCCGGGCATCGCTTTGTACCGCGTTTGTACTTCCATCTCGCGCGGCATGAAGGTGATGAAGCACGACATCTACTCGCGAGGCATGACGGAGCCTGCCATCACGACGCTGGCGCTTTTGATCGCGCTCGGCTTTGGATTCACAAGGTTCGCGCCGGAGGTGGCTGCCGTTTCCGGAACCGCGGCTTCGGGAATTGTCGCACTCATATTTGCCTCAAGACTCTTCAGCGGTGTGACAGCGCGCGACACCGTCTCCATTTGGACCGAAGCAAAACCATTGCTCGCCTACGGCGCTCCCATCAGCGTTTATCAGATGTTTAACGCGTTCATCCTGCGGCTGGACGTGATCATGCTGGGATGGTTCATCGGCCGCGCTCCCGGAGTGACCCTCGCCACGGTTGGCGTTTATAGTGTCACGGTTGGGCTTGCGAGCAATCTACGCAAGGTCAACCAAGCGTTCAATCCGATCTTTGCCCCAGTCGTTGCCGGCATGACTGCAACCGGCGATCAGCAACGCGCCGCCGCCACCTATGCTCGTCTAGCCGAGTGGATGCTTTGGATTTTGTTACCATTGGTCGCCCTCATGACGCTCACCGGATCGGTGATCTTACTGATCTACGGTCCAGCGTTTGGGCAAGGTGGTGCTTGGCTCGGGATCCTCGGCATCGCGTGTGCCACGAACGCGTTTGTGTCGTTGGGTGAGACCGTAATCATGGTGCAACGCCCGCACTTGAACCTTCTGAATTCTTCGGTCACTTGCGCGGTGGCGTTCGGCGCAAATCTCTGGTTGATTCCTCGATTTGGAGTGATGGGCGCGGCGTGTGGCATCCTGCTGCCCTACGTGATCCAAGGCATCTTGCGTTATGGAGTCTTGCGTCTGGTCTTTCGATGGCGCAATCCGTGGAGTAGCGTCCGTCCACCGATCCTTACCGCAATCATCGCTTTTGTACCGGCGCTGATGTGTCGTTTGTTTCTGGATGGGATCGCTGGACAAGTCATAGCCGGTCTTGTCTTCCTCGCAATCTTCGGGGTTGGCTGGTTACACTACAGGCGCTCGACCAAACTAGTGTGATGAAGCGGGTCTTTCTCACTGGTGCCAGTTCTGGAATTGGTCTCGCTATCGCGCACGCCTTGCTCGCACGCGGCGATGAAGTGTGGGGCACGTCACGCAACTTGGAACGCATCCCAAAAATGCCGCGATGCCATCCAGTGGGTCTCGATCTTACTGATCGACTTTCCGTCGAGGAGGCATTCAATTGCGCACTTGCGGAAGCTGGTTACTTTGACGTTGTCATCAACAACGCCGGGGCGGGTCACTTTGGGCCTGCTGAGCTTCTTCCCATAGAAACAATTGCCAGCCAGTTTCAAGTTCTGGTGTTCGGTCAAATCCAATTGATGCAACTCGCACTGCGCCAGATGCAAGCGCGCGACGACGGTTTGATCATTAACGTCACTTCGCTAGCTTCCCGACTTCCGGTGCCATTCATGTCCGCTTACAACGCGGCGAAAGCGGCCCTAGCATCCTTTATCATGTCAATCCAGCTCGAGCTCGGTAATTCCCGAGTGCACGTTGTCGATCTTCAGCCGGGCGACATTTCCACTGAATTTAATCAAGCTGTGATCAAGAGTGTGAAGGGGGATCGACGCTACGACGCAAAAGTCGCTAAGACGTGGGAAGTGGTTGAGCGCACCATGAAAAATGCGCCGTCTCCGGACCTCGTCGCCCGACATGTTCTCAAATTAATCAATGCAGATCGCCCCCCCCCGCGGATAACAGTCGGCGATGTGTTTCAATCAAAAATTGCTCCATTGATTTTCAGATTTCTTCCACAACGCGTACGGCTGTGGGGCCTGAAAAGATATTACGGCCTATGATTCTTGCTCTTGCTACCGCTCCATTGAGCCATCCCCGGATATGACTTCTATCTCTGAAGCGGTAATCTTGATGGCTGGCGAAGGCTCGCGTCTGCGCGGCGCGAATGAGGGTTTTCTGAAGCCTTTCGTCCCGGTGCTTGGCCGCCCACTGATTTCGTATGTCTTGGATACACTAATCCACGCAGGGATCAAAACTCTCGACTTCGTCGTTGGCTATGAAAGCAAGCGCATGATCGCCCAAGCGAAGCAGTTGATTCCCTCCGGCCTTAGCGCGTCCTTCATTGAAAATCGCGATTGGCAAAAACAAAATGGCATTTCGTTGCTCACAGCGGCCGATCGCGTCGCCAGACCGTTTCTTCTCACGATGAGCGATCACCTTTTCGACGATGGGATAGTCGATCATCTGCTCGATTCTTTTGATTCCGATTTCCTTAACGTCGCGGTAGACGGGAAACTTGATTCCATCTTCGATTTGGAAGACGCGATGAAAGTTCAAACGCGCGGAAACAGGATCACCGATATCGGGAAAAACCTGCGGGATTACAATGCGATTGATATCGGCCTGTTTGTTTGCCCACTTGAAATCTTCGACTATCTCGAGCGAGTGAAGTCCCGCAGTGGCACAAACGATTGTAGCCTGGCCGATGGAGTTCGGTTAATGGCCGGCGACGATAAAGTCCGTGCCATCGATATCGGTGATGGTTGGTGGCAGGACGTGGACACTCCGCGCATGCTGCAGCGCGCGGAGAAAACAATGAGAGCGCCGGCTACGAGCCAAAACCGGGTTGAGCCCGCCAGTTATCGAGCTGGCTCGTAGAGCGCGCACACCCGAGTGTGCAGGTCGCGTGGCAAGGCTTGTACTGGTAAAACTGCTCGCGTAAATCGGTGCGCGTGTAATCCATCAAACTTTTGGACCAAACGCTTCTAGTCTGTGAACACCAATTGACCTTTCCGTATTCATCAACGTAAAGGTATCGGCTTCCCGCGCGACATTTGAATGGTGCAGAACCGTCGCGCACCAATCGTTTTCGGTAAGTCGAAAAATCTACAAAAGTCTTTGGCACCTGGCCGAGGAGCTTCTCAAATATCTTAGCTTCCTCACTGCCCAGCTTCAACTGACCTTCATTATCGTGAATAAGCAGAACGCGTGGGACAAAGCCCATTTGCTTGGCAAAAGAGAGCACCTCTTCAGCGTCTTGTGGGGGGCATGCACCGAGAACGCCACTAACAATAACTCGAAAACGGGCATACTCACGGAGCCATGGAAGGCGTTTCTTTAAGTTAGCCAACACCTTCTGTGTTGTGTCGTTGGCCTGGACTCCATCAATAGAAATCTGCATTTCCTGAAGTCCTGCCTCATTAAGGGCCTCGATTAACTCGGGTCGCAAGAAAAAGCCGTTGGAAATCATACCCGTGCGGAAGAAACCGAGTTTACGGCACTTTCGAATAAGATCGGGGAGTTGCGGATGCAGCGTGGGTTCCCCGCCCGTTAAAGAGATACCAAAGGTCCCCAGACTTTTCAATTTCCGAAGCCGTTCCTCCAGAACTTCCGTGGGGACTGGCTCGCTGACCTTGTCGTATTCCGAGCAATAGCTACAAGACAGGTTGCAACGGCGGATGATCACCAACTGCGCAAGGAAGGGACTATAACGAAGCCGTGAAAAAATGCCTGGCGCGCCATCAACACGTGATCGCTGCAAATTATCTGCTAAAGTCGAGCCGTTATTTTTTGCCACAAGCAGAAAGCCTAGCGAATGTCGAGGCTAAGGCGAATTTATTGTAAGCTTGCGGCCGTTGAGCTGTTGCTCGACTTGCTCCGGTAAGGTGGATTCCGTATCCAATCTTGAAAATTTATGGTTAACGAATGCGTCATTCTGGCCGACGACCCCAGCGCGCTGGTTGAGCTTTGCGGCATTTCCACGTTGGAACGCCTGCTTCGCACACTGCAACGTTGCGGAATTGAACGCGCAACGGTTCTTTCCAACACGCCCGACCAGATCGCAAGGGAACTGGCCCGGCCATCGTGGGCGCGGGCACAGTTGAATTTAATACTTCGCACTCGTCCAGCTGGACCGGTGAGGCTGCAGCAGATTGTCGATGTCTGGCCTCGCAACTCCGACGCAATTCCACTTCTACTTGTTATTCCTGCCGGTTCTGTTTTCGATCCTCGATTGTTGCGTGCCCTCGTTTCGCAAAATGCGCCCACGGTTCTGGTGGACTCCGGCGTGGGGTCACGGATTCAGGACCTCATCGGTTCCGCGCCAGATACTGCCCGAGGGAAACTGTGCGGCCCAGCTCTTTTGGAATACGATTGGGCTTCGGCGCAAAACGGTTTTCTTGAACAAGGTCTGCGCAACGGATTGGAGCACGATAGTTTAGCCGCGCTGGATGTCTCCGCTCAGCCCTTATACTACGTCTCGATGCGTCGAAAACTCAGGCCATTTTGGTTTCCTGCGCCATCGCTTTCGAATAGAAAACTGGCAAAGCGCGTTCTGTTCGATTCAATACAAAAGGGTCCCCTAGACATTCCCGCATGGTTTCATGCTCCGATTGAGACCTTTCTTGTCTCTCGTCTCTGTAAGACGCCGATCACACCCAATCAGTTGACCCTGTTTTGCAATGTTGTTGCTTGGACAGTCACTGTTCTTCTGGTAACCGGTCACGTCGCGTGGGGATTGGGGCTTGCCCTAGTTGTGGGTGTCCTTGACGGACTTGATGGGAAGCTAGCGCGAGCAAAACTCGAGACGTCGAACGCCGGCAAGCTCGAACATTTTTTTGATGCCTTGTTCGAGAATTCATGGTGGCTCGCACTCGCCTGGCACCTCAGCGTTTCCGGAAAATTACCCGACGCCTTCTCTTATCTCGGTCTCCTCATTGGCGCCGAGGTACTGAACGCACTGGCGCGCGCAAGCATCGTTCGCTACTACGGAAAATCGATCAGCGAGCTAGGGCGTTTCGATCGTATCTTCCGTCTCGTGGGCGGACGGCGGAATATTTACGTCTGGATTCTCGCGCTCGGGCTTATCCTTGGCACTGTGGCCGGAGCCTTCAAACTCATCGCCTGGTGGGAAGCCGCCACGGCTGCCATTCAGCTGGCACGCGCGGCTTGGGCACTGTGGGCTTTGCGGAGTCAGAGTGCCGCCGGCTAGGTTCGACACGTCTTCTCCTTCTCCGCGCCGATCCCTTCCAGCAGGATTAGGAACTAGCCTAGTTGCTTGACACCGCGTCTATGACTGTGATAGGGGAACGAATGCTCGATCTCCGGCAGGTCCCTCGCGTTTTTGACACCAAACCGTGGTCTGCGCACCTGTACGTGACCGAACAGTGCAACCTGGATTGCCATTATTGCAACGAGTTCAACAACTCGATTCCGCATCCGGCCCTGGCTGATCTCAAGAAGTGGATGGACCACATTCGGAAGCTCGGCGTCATGCGCCTCGGTCTGCAGGGGGGCGAACCGCTCAAGCATCCGGACATTGTGGAGGTAGTGCGTTACGCAAAATCCCTCGGTTTTCGCAAAGTGAGCATGTCCACAAACGGGTTTCTCCTGAACCGCCAGCTCCTCGCGGACCTTGAAGGAGCGGGCCTCGATGGACTGCAAATTTCCGTGGACCGGATGACGCCGATCGCGAGCACACGCAAAGCGATGAAGTCGATCGTGCACAAGCTCGACTGGTTCAAAGATTCGAAGATCAAGCCGCAAGTCAGTGGCGTCCTTTTCAAAGAGACGCTCGATGAGATGGGACAGGTGATAGACACTTGCCTCGACTTGGGCATCCCGGTCCATGCGCGCGTGGTCCACGACGATCTCGTGCACGACCGCGCCTTGCGCGATGCAAGTGCGAGCGAGCCGCTGCTCCGCTTTCTCGACCACCAGGAGAAACTGAAGCGCAGCGGCCAGAAGATTCACTCGAGCTGGAACCTTTTCGCTTACCAAAAGAAGATGCTGCGGCAGGAACAGATCGAATGGACCTGCATCGCGGGCTATAAATATTTCTTCGTGTCATCGACCGGCAAGTTCTGGCTCTGCAGCCAGGTGCGGACCGAGAGGCACATTCTCGAGATCACGCGGGAAGATTTGCTGAGCTACAACCGGAAGAAGGATTGCCAGGCGGGATGCGGCGTTTATTGCACCGCGGAGGCCTCACTGGCCGTGAGCCATCCGCTGCAATACGCCGGCCGGGAAGTGGCGGGGATGCTGGCAAGTCGGGTGTCAAGGATACGGCGTCGCGGGCCCGAGCGCATTCGTGATCTGACGGCCGCCCAGCAAGACGAAGCTCCGTTTTACGAAGCCCCGGCGGCCGCAGCGTCATTTGGCAGTCGTTGTCAGCAGGGTAACTGTTTGCGGTAAATTCGATACGTCTTGTAGCGATCCGCTCCGATCGCTTCCAAAAAACGATTGATCATTAAATTGTCTTCAAGCGTCATGCTCAACTCGCCGGTGATCCCGCGTTTTACCATTGTTTCTTCTATGACCCGCAGCACGAGCGTCTCTGCGATTCCGGCGCGTCGGTATTTTTCAATCACGCCGAGAGCTATCAGCCGGCCTTTTTGGATGCGATTTTTGTAGAATAGCAATCTTATCAAGCCGATCGGCAAGCCAAAGCGCGTCAGACGTCCGTTGAGATCGCGCAGGACCACATTGATGTCCGGCAGGCCCAGCGCAAATCCAACAGGCTCATTCCCGCTCTCGGCGATCCAGGCAAACCCCGGCATTAGCAGCGGCTTTAGTTCTTTGGTCATGAACTGGATCTCCGGTTCTGTGAACGGCACAAAGCCCCAGTTCTTTGCCCACGCCTGATTGTAAATTTCACGGAGTCGTCTGCTTTCATCCCGAAGATTTTTGAGATTCGCTGGACGAAAAGTGACGGGGCAATGCCTGTGAACGCGACTAGCGAGACGTCGCAATTGCGCCACCGCTTTTGACGGATCGGCAAACCACCACGCGTACAAATCTTTCGCTTTTGCAAACCCGCAGCTCTCGATCAACTGCTGGTAATACGGCGGATTGTGCGCGGTCAAGATGGTGGGCGGAAACTGGAATCCATCGACCAACAGGCCGCAAACGTAATTGGTTGAATAATCGATCGGGCCCATGATCTCAGTTCGCCCTTTGTTGCGAACCCAACCCTCCGCAGCTTCAAACAGCGCAGCGGCTACATCGCATTCGTCGATGCACTCAAACAGGCCGAAACAGCCGACATTCGATTGGTGCACCGAATTGTAGTTTGGATCGTCGCTGGCCATGATTCGGCCAACGATCTTGCCGTTTTTTCGAGCCAGGAATAACGCGGCGTCCCCGTGCCTGTAAAATGGATGATGTTTGCGATCAAGGAACGCTTTGCGTTCGATGATCAGCGGCGGCACCCATGCCGGATCATCGGTATAAATTTGCCATTGAAATTTGATGAACGCGTCGCGCTCGCGGCGCGAGGTCACTTCTGAGACTTCGATCTGCGACACGGATGCAGAACGCCTAGGCAGAATGCCGCGGCGTCATGATCAGATGCTCCAGCGATTCTGCCATTTTCTCCTGACGCACAAGCAGGCAAATGAACAGCACGTTCAGCGGGATGAGTTCAAACCAAAAGTAATAAATCGGCTGGCCCAGGAACAGAAGAGCAAACAAGACCAGCATTCGACTGTTAGTCATCAATAAACCCCACCACTTAAACATCCCGCCAGCGGAATTTCGATAACCCTGCTCCAGCCAAGCTGGGATTTTCTCGTCGAACACTTCGCCGGTTGTCTCGCGCAACTTTTTCAGCTGGGGCGCGAGCATTTCTTGTTGGCGCGTGAAATTCAGATACAGCGCGAGAAGAAGTTTATCCCAGGGCCGCTGACGCCACGTCCATGCTCGATACTCAGAGCGCAATCCAGAGGAGGAATCTATTTCGGCTCGTGTTCCATTTGCTACAAAATACAAGTAGGTGCTGCGGTAATAATCAGCCGCTGCTCCTTGCAATGCGTGACTGATTCCAGCAGCAATGGCCAGACACCAGATCGCCGGCGAGGAACCTTCGGCCAGACCACGCAGAACCAAATGCAGGTAAATGCTCACAAAGACCAAATGGTCGGCAATGCTGTCAATGATGCGGCCCTTGCGGCTTTCCCGGCGCGTCAAGCGCGCGAGTTGGCCATCCGCATTGTCGAGTACGTTAGAGCAGACATGGAGCACCATGCCAGCGATGTTGATGCGCAAATCGCGATAGTAATAAAGATGCCCCGCGATGACACCGCAGATGCCGGCCAGCAGCGTCACAGCCGCCGGCGTCATTTTGAGATGTGCAAAAAACTCGGCCAGCCGAAATCCTATGGGCCTATAAAAGTACAGGTCGAGAACTCCCTCCACTTCGCGTGCTTTGTAAGTGGCTTCGATGCGCGAAGTCTGGATCTCTGTCGACCGCGACATCAAATTTGTGGCCAGCTCCTGCAGGTCCAAATCCGAAAAACGGCGCGCCGTGATTCCTCCATCATTGGTGCTTCGTCATTCTTTCGTCATTCGGATTTCGTCATTTAGATCATGCGGTCTGCTTTTGTAAGAGCGCCGGAACCAGCGTGTCCGCAAGAATGTTCAAAGCTTCGTCAAGATCGGCGCGTGTGTGTTTGGCGGTTACGCAGGCGCGAAAACAGATTCGATTTTGCGGTACAGCCGGATAATCCACTGGCGCAACCCAAAGGCCGCGCTGCCGAAGTTCATGCCCAAGCCGATACATGCGCTCTCGGTCTCCGATGACAATGGGCATCACATACGTTGTCGATGCTCCGGCGTCGAGTCCGAGGCCTTGAAGTTGCGCATGGAAATAATCGGCGTTCTCCCAAAGTTGCGCACGTAATTCCGGCTGAGTGGTGCCGAGCTCCAACGCTTTCAGAATGGCTGCGATGACCACGGGCGGCAGCGCGCAGGAATAAACGTACGGATGCGCATAGAAACGCAGATATTGCAGTGTCTCCTTTGAACCAGCAACAAAGCCTCCCAGAGCGCCAAAAGCTTTGGAGAACGTCCCGTAGACGAGTGGAACGCGTTCTTCTACGCCAAAATGCTCAGCCGCTCCACGACCATTCTCACCGCACGCGAGCATCGAGTGTGCTTCATCAATGAAAACGCTCGCGCCATGCGACTCTGCCACGGCAAGCAATTCCTTTAGATTGCCGAAATCGCCATCCATAGAGTAAATGCCTTCGATAATCACAAGTTGTCGTCGCCCTTTTTGACGGCTCAGGGCGGCATCAAGCGACGCTGGATCGTTGTGCTCGAACTTCTCTGTCCGGCAGCGGGACAGCACTGCGCCATCTCGAAGGCTAAGGTGCGAACGGTTATCCAAAATGGCGACGTCGCTCTTGCGAAGCAGTCCAGAGATGGTGCCCAGCGCGCCGCCGAAGCCGCTGTTGAACAACATTGCGTCCTCGCGTTGGAGAAATTTTGCGACGCGCCGTTCGAGTTCACGATGCAGATCGGTCATTCCTGAGAGCATGGGTGAACCGCACGCTCCCAGGCCGTGAGTCCTCAGAGCCTCGTGCGCAGCGGCAAGCACCTCCGGGTGATTGGCAAGACCGAGATAATTATAGGAACAGAGATTAATGACCGGGCGCGGTTTACCCCGATACCTAATTAGCGTGCGCGCATCTGCCGTGGCCAGGAGCTCAGGCTCGTACAACTCGACCGCCCACGCACCAAGGCGAATCCAGTTTGTAAAGGTCGCTGGAGCCTGGAGCGGGTCGTCGCTTTCACCCGTCAGAAAATTGCTCAGACTAAGTTTTGCCGGGTCTTGATTCATCAGACCGTACAGTTTCTTCCGCTCGCTCCGCTCTCCTCGGACGGTATTTCCCAGCAAAAGTGGCAATTTTTATGATTCACTAGATTCCTTACGAAGTCTCCGCTGCGTTTGCATAACGCGGAGTTCCGTGTCGGGGCACCAATCTACCGAGCTTCGGATATTAGGACAAGATTTTAGTGGAGTTGTAGCCTTCGGATTTCAGCAATGAGCGTGGCCAGGCGAACGCAATGCGATTACTTTCGCGTGGTCCCAAACACGTAGTCCCAAAGCGGCGAGCTGATGCCATATCCGACCTGATCGTCCCGGTAATGATGGCGAAGATGATACTGCTTAAGCCAAAGCCAGACGCCGTGTTTCATGGGAAAATGATGCGTGGCGTAATGAAGCATGTCGTAACAAACGTAACCGAAAACTAGCCCGGCAAAAACGCACGGGGTCAGACGTCCGAAAATTAGAAGAAAAACGCCGTAAAAAAGAAAAGCGAGCGGAACGCTGATGCTCGGGGGCATGACGAGTCTCCTTGCGTCGTTTGGATAATCGTGGTGAACGCCGTGGATTATGAAGTGCAACCGTTTTCCGATCCGCGTCTTGGGTTCGTAATGAAAGATGTATCGGTGAATGAGATACTCGAGCAGCGTCCAGAGCAAAATGCCGAGTAAAAACAGCGCAGTCACCGCCAGCACCGGTAATTGTCTTTGCGAAAGTGAGACGTAGAGCATGTAGCCAACCACCGGAAGGTACAAAATGAGCGGAGTCGCCGGATGCACTCGCGAAAAGAACTCCATGAAATCGCTCTCGAACATTCGGAACGTTTCGTTCTTATTCGAGACGTAAAGGGGCTGCCTGGCCAGCGTCCTTTCTTGGTCTAGTCGGTCCGCCATAATTCAAAAACTAATAGGCCGAGCGCTAAGATCAAGATTGCCATTCCGACCGTTTGTCGTCTCGGCAGCCGCATGAGAGCCGCGGTCGTGGGATTCTTTCATTCGTTCAACTCGCGAATAGAGGCTGTATCGCTTGTCAAAAACGAATTGCAACAGCAAGCGACTCCATGAGGAATGATATTTCAGATTGTCATAAAGCTCCGGCGCCATCGCGCGCAGCTTCGGCAGATTGTTCCACGGAATCGAGGGCAGATCGTGATGCTCGTTGTGATAGCCCATATTCAATGCCACCCGATTGATCGGCCCGTAATAGCTGAACGTCTCCTGGTCGAAATCGTACGTGTAATGCTCCTGAATCCAGCGCGCGCCCACTGGATGCAGCCCGATCGAAAAGAAGAACGCGAATACGAGATAAAGGAACCCTGCCCAGCCGCAGAAATACACAATCGCTACATCGTACGCCGCTGCGCACGCGAGATTAATTGAGAACCATCGGTTCCACATCTTGATCGCCTTTAGCCGAGGAGGGCGAGTTACCTGAAAGAACGGAAAAAGCATCAGCCAGATCGCCTTACAGTACCATTTGTTGCCCACTAGTCGCGCCTCCCAATGGTTCGCCAAATCGGCGTCGTATTCGTAATCGCCCTGGTGAGAATGATGTTTCAAATGATAAACGCGAAACCCCATCGCGCCTGGCGTGAGGTTCGGAAGATCGGCAATGATCGCCACCATTTTGTTCCAGCTCGAACTCCGCAAAATCAGGTTGTGCGTTGCGTCATGAATGATGACGTAATTGGCATGATTGGCGAACGCGCCGACGCAAAAAGCGATAAGCAAACTGAGCCACCAGTAACCAAATCCCAACGCGCCCATTGCGTACGCAATCGCCGTTTGCAGGACCACGATCGAGACAGCAATCAGCGCAGTCGATGGATTGCGCACCATTAACTGGCGAACTTCCGGATGTGCCTTGATGATCGCCCGCGCCCGCCCCGGATGCGGCTGATCAGATTCCGACTGGTAAAACGCCTCTTGCATTCGACTTTCAAACTATGCATCGCAGCCGCATCCTCAAACACGCTTTTTCAAGCGTGCTGCAAGCAGCTGCGACCCTAACGGGATTCGAACCCACTTTGAAGTTTTCGCGACTTTGCGCAATTCCGCTACAAACATGCAGTATGCTGCGCGTTAGAGGCCAAAATACAAATCAGGCAGTTTGCACGAATCGCGCAGAATTACGCAGTTCCAGTGTCCGAATTTGTCCGAAAAAACAAATGCGGCCGGTCGCGGCGACTTCCCTCTGATCAGTCAAATATTCGCCGGATGCTCTTTCCACGTCACCAGATCGCGCCAGAATCGTTTTTGATTGCTGGAAGGCAAATGATCCGGCCATGATGCCATTGACGATCTTTGCACACGTCTACGATGCTGGCGTTTAAGATTCCGCTTCCAAATCCCGAATAATTTCGGCACAATGCGCGCCGTGCAGCCCTTAATCGCCTTCCCCTCCCAAGGGCAAGAAAAAGATTGCAAAATGCAATCTAATTCTCATTAGGCGACCAACACGCTATGCCCGAAACTGAGCCGTCGAAATCCAAAGCAGAGTTCCTCCGTGCAGAGCTACGGTGTCAGATCAAGTGCTTTTCAGCCGACCGTCAGAGCAACAAACAGAAGGCATTCCACCTGAAGATACTGGGAACACTTTCAAATGACCCGATGGACTGAGTCTGGTACTCCAAAAAAGCGGGGGGGTTCGCGTGAAACTCTAGAAGTCAGCTCGAATCGCCAATTCGAGTTCCAGAACAGCGGTGAGCCTTTCATCTGCGTGCACAACGTAACGCCTTCCGTCGCGGCGATGCGCGTCAGCAATCCAGATTGTTCGCCCCTCAGAATCAATCGCTGAGATGTAGCCCCAACTCCAACCGGCTTTGCTGAGATTGTCAGTGGATTTCCCAATATTTCATCTTTTGTCGAGCATGGCTCCTTTTCGTAGAACAGCCTAGTTGAACTTTACCGTTTTTTCGGTGCGGGCGAGGCAGTAAGTTTCTGGAACCGGGGATCATTCCGGAGCGGATCGAACATTGGATCGAGCCGGAGCAGCGCAGGAGTGAGCGGGCCCGCAGAGAAAACGCCCGCGTACGAGATCGAGAGTAGTTTCTGTAAAGCGGCGATGGCGCGGTCGGGCTCTCCCATCTGCGCCGCCACCCGGGCGAGGATCTCGAGCGACCAAGGACCAGTCAAGGGGTCTTTCTCGATCGGATTCGCGGCCATGGCCCGTTCCGACAGAGCCAACGCGGCGGCTTTGTCACCGAGACCCATATTGACGAGCGCGAGATCTCCAATGAGGTAATAATTTTCCGGCTGTTCTTTAAGGAAGCTTTCTAGTTCGCTGCGCGCTTGTCGCCAACTTTCCTGGGCGGCAGCATGGTCGCCGGCGACTTCCTGCGCCCAGCCTAAAAAAAAGCGCAGTTCGCCATTGCTATAACCCAACGCTGGATCAGGCTTGGCGAGTATTTCCTTTAGCCGAGGGATGACCGGTGCAGGCCGACGCTCCAAGATCGCTTGGTACACTTGTGTTCCCAAGGCGTCGAGGTTGTCGGCGTTCGGATGCAGCGGAGCGAGTAGTGCAGCAGCACGCGGCAGATCGCCCTCGGCTTGTGCGATAGCCGCCTTATACGCGAGCGTATCCACGTCGTCGGGCGTGATGTTGAGGACCTGATCAAACTTTCGCAGTGCTTCGGGTAAACGACGATGGTGGAAATAGGTAACCGCGTGCTGGGTGAGTAGGTGAAGGTTGCGCGGGTCGAGCCGCTCGGCTTCGTTGAAGTACGACTCGCTCCGGTCCCACTGGCCTCGCCTCCGCTCCAAATAGGCCAGCGATTCAAGAATCCGGCTGCTATTGGGCAGGAGCTGGCGTGCTTGCTCAAAGTAACGCACCGCGGTGTCGTAATCCTTCAGGCAGGCGTAGTGGTAATATCCCTTGGCATGCAGTGCCTCGCCGAGATTGGGTTGAAGAGTCAGCGCGGTTTCGGCTGCCTGCCGCGCCTCTTCCCGGAGGGCGACCGTTGGTTGAAGAGCCTGGTTGCGATAGCTGGCCGCATCAACGTATGACAGCAGCGCCCAACCAAGCGCGAACTTCGGGTCCAAGCGCACCGCTTCTCTAAGATATTTCTGCGCGCCGAGGGCGTTGGTGGTTGTGTCGGCAGTTTTCAGTGTATAAGCCAGCCCGCGCAGGTAGGCATCGTAAGCTTCAGGATTGTCCGTCGGTTTGGCGGCGATCTCTTGCTCTTCCTGGCCCGTGAGTTTCGCGCGTAATTGGTCGGCGATGGCTTTGGCCACATCACTCTCCACCGAAAAGATGTCGGTCAGTTTACGATCAAAGGTATCAGCCCAAAGGTGGGAATCATTGGCCGCTTTGATCAGCTGCACGTTTACCCGCACGGCATCACCGCTCTTCTGCACGCTGCCTTCCACGATGTGGGCAACTCCGAGCTGCTTTGCTATCTCGGGCAGATTTTCAGGCGCGCTTTTGTAATGCTGCGTGGACGTGCGCGAGATGACCTTCAGATCGGCAATCTTGGATAAGCGCGTCAGAATCTCGTCCTGGATGCCGTCGGCAAAGTAGGCGTTCGCTTTGTCTTCGCTACGGTTTTCAAACGGCAACACCGCAATGCTTTTTTCCGGCACCGACAATGTCGATCCCACGCGATCACGGGAAAACATTGCGACGCCAGCGACGATAGCCGAGAGGGTGAGCAACCCTGCCGTGATGGCCGCCCAGCGCATTCGCGTTCTGTGCTTCTTCAGAGCTTGGAACTTTTTCGGCGGTTGCGGATTGCCCACTTGATCCGCGTAAAGGTTCACGATGGTGACGCGCATCCCATGCTTCACTTCGCAGGCGCCAAGATCGTGCAGGAGCGGCCGCCACTGTTCGTATTCTTCGAGATCCTCGGCGACATGCTTGGAAAGCAGAATGTGCCCGACATCCCCGCAATCCATCACCCGCTGCGCTATGTTGAGACCGGCACCGGCGAGATTGGCGTGACGGTTTACATCTATCACGCCGCTGACCGGACCGCTGTGCACCCCCATCCGAAGTTCCAGACGTGGATGCTCTTTAAGGGCGCGACTAATCTCCACTGCGCATTGCGCCGGCGCTTCCAGACTCGTGTAAAAGACGAGCGCCATTCCGTCGCCAGTTGGAATTTTAATTAAGCGATCCAAGGCTTCGGCCTTTTGAAGCTGCTCTGAAGTGCGAACCACCGCATTTAGCTCATCCACCGCGGCGTGTTGCTCGTTTATCGAAAGCTTAGAGTAGCCGACGATGTCGATGAACAAGACATGCGCGATCTCAAGCTGGATCTCCTTTTTAACTTCAGCGGGCATCTGGCGATTTCACGAATAGTGCCTAAATCGTCGTCTCACATCAAGCCAGGAGAACTTCGGCCATTTCGGGGCTGAGGACGAGGACGAGCACGAGCATGAGCATGAGCATGAGCACGGGTACGAGGCGGCCCGGACGGTTGCTTTGATCTATGAACTCCGACTTCTGGCTTCTGGCCTCTGACCTCTGTTCTCTGCCCTCTGATCTCCGACCTCCCTGGCACGCCGGAGTCCCGCCTATGCTGGATGAAGGCGGCTGTCCGTCCGCTCGGCGCAATCTCTCATCTCACTTGCCATTATGGTCATATCATGACTATAATATGGTCATGGAACTAGTGGGCGTAGCGCAACTCAAAAGCAAACTGAGTCATTATCTGGCGGCGGTGAAAAGAGGAAAAGAAATTACCGTGACCTCGCACCGGCACTCCATCGCCCGAATTGTTCCGCTGGATAATACCGGCGCGGATTTGAAGATCATTCCAGCGCGCAGGCCGGTCTCGTCCTTGAGGAAGCTAAAGGCCGTTAAATTGAAAGTCGACCTGGTCGCTGACCTTCTGGCTGACCGACGGCGGCGATGAATGTTTACCTCGACTCTTCCGTCGTCTTGGGCCGGTTGCAGTGGAAACGCGCACCCACAATCCCGTGGGCTCGTTGGGAACATGCCTACAGCAGCTTATTACTTCGGGCCGAAGTCCTGCGCACGATCGATCGCAGCCGATTGCGACAGGCCTTAACCGATCAGAACGTAGCGGAGCTAATCAGTCGGGCGCACGCTGTTTTCGATACCATTGACTTAGTCACGATGAGCCAGCCGATCCTCGATCGAGCATCCCAGTCGTTTCCCACTGCCCTTGGCACACTGGACGCCTTGCATCTGGCAACCGCGTTACGGTTACGAGAGATCGGCGGAATCGAAATGACATTCCTTACCCACGATGCCGAGTTGGCCGTGGCTGCGCGCAGCATGAACTTTCCGGTGCAAGGCCCGTAAATATTGCGAGAAACTAGGCTCTGTCCTCTGTTCTCTTCCCTATGTCCTTTGCCCGCTGTTTTCTTCAGTTGGATGCCTGCTCGCGAAAGCTTTCGGAGTTCGGCGTTCGGCGTTGGGTGTTTGCTTGAAGATTCCTCTCTCCTCTGACTTCTGTCCTCTGACCTCCGGTATCTGATACTTTGCGACGGATGTCGCTGGAACGATTTCACGAAGCTCAAGCCGGGCGTGGCGCCGGCTATGACACCGCCCTCGCTGAAATTCGCGCTGGCGGCAAACGCAGCCACTGGATCTGGTACGTATTTCCCCAAATCGAAGGCCTCGGTGGTTCATCGACCGCGCTTGCTTACGCCATGAAGGATCTCGGCGAGGCTTGCGCTTACTTGCGTGATCCAATTCTGCGTGCGCGCTATGAAGAAATCGTCGCTGCGGTTAGCGAACAACTTGTCCGCGGGATCCGCCTGGAAGATCTCATGGGCGGCCGGACCGACGCCCTGAAACTGGTTTCCAGTCTCACTCTTTTCCGCGCCGCGGCCGAACAACTCAAGCAAGAAGATCCGACTTTCGCCTTAGTGGCGCAGCGTTTGGCGGCCTTGCTCGGGCAAACCGGCGAGCAAGATTATCCTGCGTGCGATTTCACGCTCGCTCGGATCGATAGCCTCAGGCGTGACAAACACTAGTGCTGCAATGTTCCTAACAGTCTCCTGCTTTTTGCGGTCCTCGTGATAAGTTAACTCATTACGCTATGCGAAATTATCTGGCAGCCATTCTTTTTTTGTGCGTTTTCGTTTCGGCCCAGGCTCAGCATGATCAGGGCGGGTCACCGCCGGCTTCTAAGGCCAACGACACATTCAATTTGATCAAAGCACTGGCCGGCGACTGGCAGGGCTCTTACGAATGGATTGGGAAAAACCGGAAGGGCCCGATGAATGCCAGATATTATCTTACTGGCAACGGCACTGCCGTCGTTGAAGACCTGATCACCGATGGCAACCCGAACATGACCACGGTCTATCATCTCGACGGCGCCGATCTGCGCGCGACCCACTATTGTGCCGCGGGCAACCAACCCCGGCTTAAAGCGACATCGACGGACGACGTTAACAAGGTGGTAAAGTTTCACATGGTCGACATCACCAACATGCCAACTCCGGAAGCGGGCCATGTCAGAGATCTCGAGCTGCGATTAACCAGTCCTAGCCAGATCACCATTCTTTTTACCTTTGTTGGGTCGGGCAAAGAGAGCGTCGAACGTATCGAACTGGCGCGAAAAGCGTAGCAGACTCGATAGAGGCCATCCCTCGATTTCGTTTCATAGACGCTTGCGCAATGCTGAGCTGTGCCTGCCATGCCATCTCGTCACGTCGGAGCCTAGGGCAAAGACAGAAGCGTTTCGCGTAGGCGGGTCCTCCTTAAGCGAATTTAACCTTCTCGTGGTGATCAGGCTGATTCTACGCCGCCACAAATTTCACTTACCGATTTCTCGATGTAGCGATTCACGCCAGAGAAACTCACATGTTAAATATTAGGGGCGTGTTGTCCAAATGGGCTTCTTGTCATGTCGAGCGCAGTCTCCCGCGACTGCGGGATTACTGCTAGTAATTGTTAAAATGAGAGATTCCTCGACTTCGCTCGGAATGACAGAGGGAGTTAACCGCGCCTGAAATGGTCCGTACCATTTGGGCAACACGCCCTTAATACGCCACCCCACACCACACACCTGTGCACGGTCATCCCCGCTTCGAGCCTCTTGCGAACAAGATAATTCCGGGAAGCCCCCCAGGATTGGGCGATCGAGATGAGTCAAGGTAGAACGGGCGCTTCGTCACGCGTTGCTAACTAGTATCGAGCAAGGGAAACCAATGTCGGACAAGGTTGCATTCATTTAGTATTGCGGGCGGTTTTTACCCTGCTGATATTTTGCCCATGAATATTTTTGGGCTTATGCGCTTTGCCATTTTCTTTTTTGCGACAATCGCGGGCGCTTCCGGCGACGTTTTCACACCCGTGATCGCCTCCACGCTTTCGCCAGAAACCCACGCGGTTCGCGGAACCGACAACGTTTACCATATCATTTATGAGCTTCAGCTCACAAACACGAGACCGCTTCCAGCTACCGTTCGCAGCATCGATGTGCTGGAGGCCCCGAATGCTTCGAAGCTCATCACTAGCTTCTCCGGATCGGACATTGTCAAGCGCATGCGGACTCTGGCGCCGGCGCCGGCCACCGACGCCAAAATCGGGCCTAACGAAGTGCGCCTCTTCTACATCGAGTTAGCTTTTAAGGAGGCTGCCGATATTCCCCGTGCTCTCGAACACCGTCTCCATCTTCTCGCTGCCGCCAGTCCGCTCCCAGGTGAGCCGAAACCGCTCGATTATCTCGTGGCCCATCTAAAAATCGCGGAGGACAAACCGGTGGTTATCGGAGCGCCGCTGGCTGGTGCGGGATGGGTAGCCGGCAACGGCTGCTGTAACCCGGAAATCATCCACCGCGGCTCCGTGCTAAGCGTTAATGGCGCCCTCTACGATGCGCAGCGCTTCGCCATCGACTGGATGCGGTTGGATGAACAAGGCCGGCTCGTCCACGGTGATCTCTCCGACGTGCATAACTACACCTGCTACGGCGCGGAGGTGCTGGCGGTG
>Ga0209058_1001474_pt1 | contig 20072 bp, 21 predicted proteins | sample GraSoiAngelo_147_FD_185904 | JGI IMG/M metagenome (GOLD analysis project Ga0209058, IMG submission 185904) | Grasslands soil microbial communities from the Angelo Coastal Reserve, California, USA - 14_1009_05_40cm (SPAdes) (version 2) | ecosystem: Environmental > Terrestrial > Soil > Grasslands ... | reverse complement strand
CGCGTTTACATTTCGCTCACAGATGTAAGACAGGTGGGTGACGTCGCAGTGATGAATTTGTCGTCGTGGCCGCAGCGATGAGCTCCAAGATCCTCGTCGTCGACGATGAGAAGCACATCGTCGAGCTTGCGCGTCTTTACCTCACCCGCGAGGGCTACGAGGTGGAGGGCGTGGGGGACGGGGCCCAGGCGGTGGCCCGGTTCGGCCAGGTCAAGCCCGACCTGGTGATCCTCGACATCATGCTGCCCGGCACGGACGGGCTGACGATCTGCAAGGAGATCCGCAAGCAGAGCCAGGTCCCGATCATCATGCTCACCGCGCGCGACGAGGTCACCGACAAGGTCGTTGGCCTCGAGGTCGGCGCCGACGACTACCTGACCAAGCCTTTCCACCCGCAGGAGCTGGTCGCGCGCGCCAAGGCGCTGCTGCGTAGAGCTCGCACCGAGCCTGACCAGCCCAGGCTCGTGCGGGCGGGCAAGCTCGAGGTTGACATCGAGCGCCACGAGGTGCGGTACGGTGCCGAGCGGGTGCAGCTGAGGCCCAAGGAGTTCGACCTGCTGGCGCTGCTCGCACGCTACCCCGGCCGCGTGTTCCAGCGCAGCGAGCTGCTCGACCTGGTGTGGGGCTATGACTTCCCCGGCTATACGCGCACCGTGGACGTGCACGTGCAGCAGGTGCGCGAGAAGCTCGCGGGGGCGAAGGTCACCGACCCGAGCATCCAGACCGTCTGGGGCGTCGGCTACCGGCTGGAGCTGGTAGGCAGCTGACCCTGCGCCTTCGCCTCCTCGCTGCGGCCGCTGGCATCGTCGCCGTCAGCCTGCTCCTGGCCGGCCTTCTCACCTGGGTCCAGGTCCGCGACCTGGAGTACCAGTCGGTCCAGGACCAGCTGGACCGCCAGGTCTCCGCGGCGGCGACCGCCGTGAGGCTCCAGGAGTGCTTCACGCCCAACGTTCCCGTGGCCACCGGCAGCTGCCGGCCGGCGCCGGCCGAGGTCTTTCGGGAAAGGCTGAACGCCGGCGCGGCGCGCCTCGGGAGTGGCCGCCTGCTGCTTCTCGACAGCGAGCGGTACGTCGTGTACGACAGCGCCGACAGCGAGTCGCTGGGCACGCGGATCGAGCTGACCCAGTCGGCGAGGTTCGCCAACGTGTTCGAGGCGCGCGCCAGCCTGGGCGACCAGGACTACCTCGCCGCGGCGATGAAGCTGCCCGGGAAGCGGGTCGACCCGCTGGGGGCGACCATCGTGGTCCTGGCGCAGCCCCAGTCGTTCGTCGCCACCAGCGCCGCGGGCGACCTCGCCACGCGCCTGCTGGAGGCGGGCGGCGCCGCGCTGGTGGTCGCGATGCTCCTCATCCTCCTGGTCAGCCGCTCGGTCACACGCCCGCTGACCCAGCTCGCGGGCGCCGCCGAGGACATCGCCGCCGGCAACTACTCGCGGCGCGTGAGCATCGGAGGCCACGACGAGATCGGCATGCTCGGGTCCGCGTTCAACCGCATGGCCGAGGCGGTGGAGCGGGCGCGCAAGATCCAGCGGGAGTTTCTGGCCAACGTCTCCCATGAGCTCAAGACGCCGCTGACGAGCCTGATCGGCTTCAGCCAGGCTCTGGTCGACGGCAGCCTGCTGAGCGAGGCGGAGCGGACACACGCCGCGGCGATCGTGCACGAGGAGTCGGAGCGCGTGCTGCGGATGGCGCAGGAGCTGCTCGATCTTGCCAGGGTCGAGGCAGGGTCGATCTCGCTGCACGTCACGTCGGTCGACCTGGGCGCCCATCTGCAGCAGGAGCTCGAGATCGTCAGGCCTCGCGCGAGTACGCGCCACCTGACGTTGGCGCTCAACGTGCCGGACGACATCCCGCCCATCGCCGCGGACCCGGAGCGGCTCCACCAGATCCTCGACAACCTGCTCGACAATGCCGTGAAGTACGCGCCCGACGGCTCCACGGTGAACGCGGCGGCCCGCCTCAGCGGCGCGGCGGTCGAGACCGTTGTCTCCAACCCGGCGGGTGCTCACCGGCCCGACCCGGACCGCATGTTCGACCGCTTCTACCGCGCCGACCCCTCGCGCTCGGCTGCCGCGGGTGGGGTCGGTCTCGGGCTGGCCATCTCGCGCGAGCTCGCGGCGGCGATGAGGGGGAGGCTGTGGGCGGACTTCGACGACTCCGGCAATCTCCGCGTCCACCTGACCCTGCCCGCCTCCCGCGACGCGCTCCCCCAGCCCCTGCCGAAGCCTACCGAGGCTGTCGCCTGACCGGCGTCGGTCGAGAGTGCGCCCAGCCGGCTATCAAGGCGTGCGCATTGGCGACTGAGCGCACTCCCGGTGTGACGGCTAGCTCGGAACGACCAGCGTCACCGGGTTTTCGATCAGGCGCTTGACCTCGGCCATGAACTGCGCCGCGGTCGCTCCGTAGAACACACGGTGGTCGACCGACAGCGTCATGCGCATGACCTTCCCCGGCACGATCCTCCCATCCTCGACGATGGCGACGTCCTTGATCGCTCCCACCGCGAGGATGGCGGCCTCCGGAGGGTTGATGATCGCCGTGAACTCGTCCACGCCGAACATCCCGAGGTTGGAGATCGAGAACGTCGCGCCGCTGAGGTCACCCTCGGCGGGCCGTCCTGACCGCGCGCGCTCGATCACCTGCCGCGACTCGATCGAGATCTGGATCAGGTCTTTCTCGTCGGCGTCGTGCACGACCGGGACAAGCAGGCCCATGCCCTGGCTCGGGGCCACGGCGAGGCCGATGTTGATCGATCGCTTGCGCTGGAACTTACCGTCGACCCAGGAGCTGTTGACCTCCGGGAACTTACGCAGCGCGAGCGCGCAAGCGCGGACCAGGAAGTCGGTCATGGTCACCTTTTCCGCGCCTGCCACCGAGTCCTTGAGCTGCTGGCGAAGGCTGACCGCGAGGTCGACGCGCGCCTCGACGGTGACCTGGAACTCGGGCACCGTCGACTTCGACTCGGCCATGCGGCGGGCGATCGTGGCCTGCATCCGCGTCGGTTCCACGACCTCGACGTCCGGGCCGGCCTGGCGCTCGGCTGCCGTCTGTGGCCGCCGCCGGTCGGCCTTCGGGCGGCTTCCACCCGCGGCCAGCACGTCCTCCTTGACGATGCGCCCCTCGGGCCCGGAGCCCTTCACTGAAGCGAGGTCCACTCCCATCTCTTCGGCGAGCCGGCGCGCGAGCGGCGAGGCCTTCAGATGCTCGCCGTCCTGTGGTGCGGCCTGTGGAGCCGGCTGCCGGCCAGTTTTCTCAGTTGGGGGCGCCTGCTTCGATGGCGCAGATCTCTGGGTGGTGGGCTCGCGCTCCTCGGCAGCCGCCGGCGGAGTCTCGGGCTCCTTGGGCCTGGCCTCCGCGGCCGGCGCCTTGCTGGGCGCGTCCTGCTTCGTCGCGGCCTCGCCTCCGCCCTCGCCGATGCGGGCGATGGGAGCGCCGATCTTCGCCGGCACGCCCTGCTCGACCAGGATCTGCAGCGTCCCATCCGCGTCGGCCTCGAGGTCGAAGGTCGCCTTGTCCGACTCGACCTCGGCGAGCACGTCGCCGGCCTTCACCTGCTCGCCGCTCTTCTTCTTCCACTCGACGATCGTGCCCTCCTCCATCGTGTCGGAGAGCTTCGGCATGTTGATGTCCGACATCTAGTCGACCTTCTTGCCCAGGGTGGCGCGCACCAGTCGCTTGATGTCCTCGGCGGTCGGTATCGACGCCCTCTCCAGCCCCTGGTTGTACGGCATCGGCACCTGCGCTCCACCCAGCCGGCGCACCGGCGCGTCGAGATAGTCGAAGCACCGCTCCTGCACGCCCGCGACCACCTCGGCCGTCACGCCGTAGGTGGACCAGCCCTCCTCGACGACCACGCAGCGGCTCGTCTTGCGCACCGAGTCCACGATCGGCTGCCAGTCGATGGGCCGGATCGACCTGAGGTCGATGACCTCGGCGTCGATGTCGTCCTCCTCGAGCTGCTTGGCCGCCTCGTTGGCCAGCACCGCCATCCGGGAGACGCCGACGACCGTTACGTCGGAGCCTTCGCGCCGCAAGGCCGCCTTGCCGAGGGGCGTCGTGTAGTCGCCCGCGGGGACCATGCCGCGGACGTTGTAGAGGCTCATCGATTCGAGGAACATGACCGGGTTGTCCCCGCGGATCGCACTCTTGAGCATGCCCTTGGCGTCCTCCGGCGTCGTCGGCGCGACCACCAACAGGCCGGGGATCAGGCCGTAGAGGACCTCGAGGCTGTGCGAGTGCTGCGCCGAAAGCTGGTGCCCCGCGCCACCGGGCATGCGGATCACCATCGGCACCTTGACCTCGCCGCCGAACATGTAGCGGATCTTCGCCGCGTTGTTGACGATCTGGTCGTAGGCGACGAGCGAGAAGTTGATCGTCATCATCTCCACGACCGGCCGCAGGCCGAGCATGGCCGAGCCGATCGCGGTGCCGACGATCACCTCTTCGGCAATGGGCGCGTCCACGACGCGCTGCGGCCCGAACCTGTCGAGCAATCCCTCGGTGACGCGGTACGCGCCGCCGAACTTGCCGATGTCCTCGCCGATGAGATAGACGGTGTCGTCGCGGTCCATCTCCTCCGTCAGTGCCTCGCGCAGCGCGACGCGATAGAGCTTCTCCTCCGCGGCCGCCGGCGCCTTCTGCTGCTCGCGGGTCGCGGTGGCCATCAGACCCTCTCCGCGCGCAGCGCGGGGTTGTCGTCCCACTGGCCTGCGTACACGTACTTGTAGAGGTCGTCGGTCTTCGGGTCCGGGCTCTCGTCGGCGAACTGGATGATGTCCTTGACCTGGTTGTCGACCTCGACGCGAACGTTCTTGAAGTACTCCTCATCGGCGAGGCCGCTCTTCTCGAGCTCGTGCTCAAAGGCGACGATCGGGTCGGCCTTGCGCCACTTCTCCTTGTCCTCGTTGGAGCGGTACTTGTCCGGGTCGACCACGGAGTGGCCGCGGAAGCGGTAGCAGAGAGCCTCGACGAACCGCGGCTGGGAGTCGTTGCGCGTCTTCTCCACCATCTCACTGGTCCTGAGCAAGACCTCGCGCAGGTTCATGCCGTCGACCTGGATCGACTCCATGTCGTAGGCGCACGCCTTCTTGTAGATGTCCACGACCGCCGACGCGGCCTCCACCGGAGTGCCCATGCCGTAACGGTTGTTGACACAGAACCATACGACCGGCAGGTCGAACACCTTGGACATGTTCAGCGACTCGTGGAAGGCGCCGATGTTGGTCGCGCCGTCGCCGAACATGCAGAACACGACGTCCTTCTGCTTGCGGTACCTGACCGCCCAGGCGCCTCCCACGGCCAGCGGCAGGTGGCCGCCCACGATCCCGTAGCCGCCCATGAAGCGACGGCTGTAGTCGACCAGGTGCATGGAGCCGCCGCGTCCGTGCGAGGTGCCGGTCTCCTTGCCGAAGAGCTCCGCCATGACGGCCTTCGGGTCCACTCCGCGGGCGATGGCGTGGCCGTGCTCGCGGTAGCTGGTGAAGATCCAGTCGTTGGCCTTGAGCGCGAGGATGCCGCCCACGACCGTGGCCTCCTCACCGATGTTGAGGTGACAGTAGCCGCCGATCTTGGCCTTCGTGTACTGCTCTTGCGCTCGTTCCTCGAAGCGACGGATCAGCTGCATCTGCCGATGCAGGCCGAGCAGGAAGTCGCGGTTGTTCTTGGTGAGCTCCAGCGACTTCGCGTTGATCGCGTCGGGCGTGGGCGGCGGGGAGGAGGGTTTGATCGTCGTTGCCATTTCCTTCTCTCGATTCTGGTTGTTCTGGGCGGTCTGGGTCGGGCCGGATGGCGGTTGCGCTGCTGCCGTGCGCCGGTTGGCGATGTGGATGGCGCGTCCCTGCGCCGCCAGGGCCGCCTCCATCAGCGACTCCGGCAGCGTCGGGTGGGCGTGGATGGTGAGGTCGATCTGCTCGAGGGTCAAGCCGTTCTGGACGGCGAGCGTGGCCTCGGCGATCAGGTCGGTCGCGCGCGGGCCGATGATGTGGGCGCCAAGCAGCCTGCCCGACTCGGGGTCGGAGAGCACCTTGGCGAAGCCCTCGGACTGGCCGAGCGTCAGCGCCCGGCCCGAGGCGGCGAACGGAAAGCGGCCAACCTTGACCGCAACTCCCTTCTCCTTCGCCTCCTTCTCGCCGAGGCCGACGTGGGCGATCTCGGGGTCGGTGTAGACGCAGTTCGGCGCTGCGTGATAGTCGGGGACACGCTGGGAGTGGCCGGCGATGTTCTCCACAGCGCACACGCCCTCGTAGGACGCGACGTGAGCGAGCATGATGCCGCCGATCACGTCGCCGATCGCCCACACGCCGTCGGCGTCGGTGTGCAGATGCTGGTCGACAACCACCCGGCGGCGGTCGAGCTTGACGCCGGCCTTCTCCGCGTCGAGGCCGTCGGTGTACGGCACGCGTCCGACCGCCAGCAGCACCTGGTCGGCCTCGACCGCCCCGCCCTCGCCGCCAGACGAGAACTGCACCTGCAGCCCGCCGTTGCCTTTGACGACTTTCCCTACCTTGGTGTCGGTGTGGACTTCGCCACCCAGCCCGGCCAGGTGTTTGGTGTAGACGTTGACCAGGTCGGCGTCGACCATGGCCAGCACCTGGGGCAGCATCTCGAGCACCGTGACCTTGCTCCCGAGGGCTGCGAACATGGCCGCAAACTCCATGCCCACCACGCCGCCACCGATCACGGCCAGGCGCTTCGGAACCTCCCGGAGCTCCAGGATCTGGTCGGAGTCGATGGTCAGCTCGGCGCCTGGCATCGGGATCCGGGCGATGGCCGAGCCGGTGGCGATGACGATGTCTTTGGCCTGAACCTGGTCGCCGCCGACGTCGACGACGCCTTTGCCGGCCAGGCGGGCCGCGCCCCTGTAGCTCGTGACTCCGCCGGCCTTGAGCAGCCCCTCGACGCCCTTGACAAGCTGGTCGACCACCGAGGCCTTGCGCTTCTGCGCGGCCGGCCAGTCGAACCCGATGTTGTCGGCGACAAGGCCGAACGGCTGCCCGCCCTTGGCGAGGGTGTAGAGCTCCGACGACTGGAGGAGGGCTTTGGTCGGGATGCAGCCGCGGACCAGGCAGGTGCCGCCCATGCGGTCCTTCTCCACGATGGCGGTCTTCGCCCCAAGCTGAGCGGCCCGCAGGGCGGCGACGTAGCCCCCGGGGCCGCCTCCGATCACGACCACGTCAAAAGATCCGGCCATAGCTCCTACCTATAAGAGATATCGACAGAAATTATGCCGCGGAGATCAGGTCGGGCGTCCGCCGTTGGGACTGTACCGGTTCACGATGGGCATCCGGCGGTCCCGGCCGAAGGCCCTGGGCGTGATCTTGACCCCCGGCGGCGCCTGCCGCCGCTTGTACTCGCTCCGATCGACGAGCTGGATCACGCGGGCGACCGTCTTCGGGTCGTGGCCGGCGGCGACCAGCTCCTCGGGGCTCAGGTCCTCCTCGATGTAGCCGATCAGGATCGGGTCCAGGGCGTCGTACGGGGGGAGGCTGTCCGTGTCCTTCTGGCCGGGCTTGAGCTCGGCCGAGGGCGGCTTCGTGATGACCCGCTCGGGAATCGCCCGGCCGATCGTGTTGCGGTACCGGCAAAGCTCGTAGACCGTCGTCTTGGTGATGTCCTTGAGCACCGAATAGCCGCCGGCGATGTCGCCGTAGAGCGTGCCGTAGCCGGTCGCGAGCTCTGACTTGTTGCCCGTGCTGAGCACGATGTAGCCGAACTTGTTCGACAGCGCGTGGAGGATGGTCGAGCGGATGCGGGGCTGCAGGTTCTCCTCCGCCACCCCCTGAGTCGTGCCTTTGAAGGCGGGCGCGAGGATCTCTTCGAAGCCCCGATGCGGCGGCTCGATCGCGAAGTCCATGATCTGCATGCCCAGGTTCTCGGCCACGAGGCCCGCGTCGTCCAGGCTCTCGTTCGACGTGTGCCGCGACGGCATTCGCACCCCGATCACGTTCTGGGCGCCGAGGGCGTCGCAGGCGATGGCCGCGGTCAGCGCCGAGTCGATGCCGCCGGACATCCCGATCACGACCTTGTCGAAGCCCTGCTTGCGCATGTAGTCGCGGGTGCCCAGGACGACGGCGGCGTAGATCTCAGCGGCGCCCTCGAGCGGGGTGGCCAGGCGGTTGTCGATCCTCGACCTGGCTTGCGAGCGCGGCGGGCTCGTGCACGTGAGCTCCTCGACCTGCAGCTCCAACCGCTCCGCGCCCTGCGCCTCATGACGCAGCTCCTCGGGGGAGATGTGGACCGGCTGCTCAGGGTCGATATCGCAGACCAGGAGGTCCTCCGCGAACGACTCGGCGTGAGCGACCTGCCGGCCGTGCGGATCGAAGACCACGCTGTTGCCGTCGAAGACGAGCTCGTCCTGGCCGCCGACCGTGTTCACCCACGCCACGAACGCGCCGTAGGCGGCCGCGCGCCCGCCGACCATCGCTTCCCGCGGGGCGCGCTTGCCGTAGTGGTACGGCGAGCCGTTGATGTTGATCAGGAGGTGCGCGCCGTGCTCCGCCTCCCACGCCATCGGCCCAGCGGGAAACCAGCAGTCCTCGCAGACCGAGATCCCGATGGGCACGCCGTCGAGGCGGACGATCGGCGCACGGTGGCCCGGCACGAAGTAGCGCTTCTCGTCGAACACGCCGTAGTTGGGCAGGAACACCTTGTGGTAGACCGCCTTGATCTCGCCGTCGTGGATGAACGCCGCGGCGTTGAAGAGGTCGCCGTCGCGGTCGACGAAGCCCACGACCACCGCGATGCCCCTGCTCGCCCTGGCCACGAGGTCGAGCTGGGCGAGGTTGTCGCGCACGAAGGACGGCTTGAGCACCAGGTCTTCGGGCGGGTAGCCGGTGATGACCAGCTCCGGGAAGCAGACGATGTCGGCGTCCGCCTTGCGCGCGCGCTCGATCCACTCGACGACGAGCTTTGTGTTCCCGGCGAGGTCGCCCACCGTCGGATTGACCTGCGCAAGTGCGATCCTCACGACTCAATTGTCGCTGTTAGGTCGCCTCTACCATTTGGAAGGCTTGAGCTACTTCGAAAGGCTTCGTGCGCTCTCGCGCGAGCGCCAGACGCTCCTTTGCGTCGGCCTCGATCCGGATCCCGACCGCATCGAGGGCGGCGTGGCGGGAGCGCTTCGCCACTGCCGCGCCGTGGTGCGCGCGACGGAGGAGCACGTCTGCTGCTTCAAGCCCAACAGCGCCTTCTGGGAGCAGTACGGGCCCGACGGTTGGAAGGCGCTGCTGGAGCTTCGCGACGAGGCACCGGCGACCCCTTTCCTGCTCGACGCCAAGCGTGGCGACATGGACAACACGATGCGGGCGTACGCGAGGGCGGTCTTCGACACGCTCGGCATGGACGCCGCGACGGTCAACCCATACCTGGGCCGCGACTCGGTGGAGCAGTTCTCGGCCTACGCCGACCGGGGGGTGTACGTGCTGTGCCGGACGTCGAATCCCGGGGCCGCCGACCTTCAGCACCTGGAGGCCGAGGGCACGCCGATCTACCGGCACGTGGTCGATCTCGCGGAGCGGCTCAACGGTCGGGGCAACGTCGGCCTGGTCATCGGCGCCACCGCGCCGGCGCAGGTCGCGGAGGTGCGGAAGGTGACCGGCCTCCCATTCCTGCTCCCCGGAGTGGGCGCGCAGGGCGGTGATGTGGAGGCCTCGGTGCGGGCGGCGTGGAACGGCGACCCCGCCTCCTGTCTAGTCTCGGCGAGCCGCAGCGTTCTCTTCGCGCGCGACCCGGCGGCCGAGGCGGCGGCGCTCAAGGCTCAGATCAATGCCGCCTCGGGTGTACGAGCGTGAGCGAGGGACGCCACACCGCGCGCCTGGTCCTCAAGGGCCACATCATCGACTCGATGATGCTGCCCCAGGTCATGGACCTGGTCATGGACCTGGGTGGCAACTTCACCATCGAGGAGCTCAAGGTCGGACAGCACAAGACCGACACGTCGATCTGCAGGATGGAGGTCTACGCAGATTCCGCGGAACAGCTCGACCGCATCGTGCAGCGTGCGCGCGCGCTCGGCGCGACGGCCGAGCACGAGCAGCCGGTGCGGGTCGACAAGGTCGTTCGCGACGGTGTGTTTCCTGAAGGTTTCTACTCCACGAGCAACCTGCCGACCGAGGTCCTGGTCGACGGGCGGTGGATCGAGGTGGCCAGCATCGAGATGGACGCCGCCATCGCGGTCGACCGCAAGGCCCGGCGTGCCTGGTGCATCGTCTTCCAGGACGCCAGGCCGGGGATGGAGGTGGTGATCGGCCATCAGGGCGTGCGCGTGACCCCGCTCGAGCGCTCGCGCCAGACCGAGATCTTCAGCTTCATGGGCAGCGAGGTCTCCGCGGAGAAGCCGAAAAAGGTGCTTATCGCCGGCATCGCCGCGGAGATGCGTCACGTCCGCGCGGCGGGCGGGCGCATCCTCGTCGTCGCCGGCCCGGCGGTCGTGCACACGGGGGCCGGCGTCTACCTCTCACGCCTGATCGAGCTGGGCTATGTCCAGGTGCTGTTCGCGGGCAACGCACTCGCCGTCCACGACGTGGAGTCGGTGCTGTTCGGCACGGCGCTCGGCGTGAACATCGCGAGCGGGCTGCCGATCGAGCACGGGCACGAGCACCACATGCGGGCGATCAACCGCGTCCGCGCGGCCGGCGGCCTGCGCCAGATGGTCGAGAGCGGCCAGCTCGAGGGCGGGGTGATGAAGTCGGCGATCGAGCACGGGGTCGAGATCGTGCTGGCGGGATCGGTGCGGGACGACGGGCCGCTGCCCGACGTGATCACGGACATGATCGAGGCCCAGCGCCGGATGCGTGCGGCGCTCAAAGGTGTGCGCATCGCGCTGATGCTCTCCACCATGCTGCACTCCATCGCCACCGGCAACATGCTGCCCGCGGGAGTGCGAACCGTCTGCGTCGACATCAACCCTGCCGTGGTGACCAAGCTCGCCGACCGCGGAAGCTGGCAGTCGATCGGCCTGGTTACCGACGTCGAGTCGTTCTTGCGCGAACTGGCCGCTGTCGTGGAAACTGGTCGCCATGGCTAAGGGACGCGACAAGCAGGGTCGCGAGAAGAAGAAGCCGAAGAAGGCCAAGCAGCCGGGCGGAGACCGACAGCCGAGCGTCGAGTTCAGGCATCACTCGGTCGTCCTGAACCAGCCCGAAACGCCGACCCGGACCACGGAATAAGCCCCCGCGCCGTCTTCGCGGCGATCGGGTTTCTGGGCGGCTTGCTCGGCGGCCTGCTCGGCGTGGGAGGCGGCTTCGTGCTCGTCCCGCTGCAGGTGCTGTGGACCAACACGCCGCAGCGCAACGCCAACGCCAACTCCCTGGTCGCGATCGTCCCCATCGCCGTGGCGGCGCTGCCCATCTATTACTTCCGCAAGGGCTCGCCGCAGATCGACTTCCACGTCGCCCTGTTCCTCGTCATCGGCAGCGTGGTCGGCGCGTATGTAGGCGCCCGGCTGCTGAGCCGCATCCCTGACCGGCAGCTGAAGGTCGCGGTCGCCATCCTGCTCGGCCTGGCCGGCCTCAAGGAGCTCCTGTTCCCGTGAGCTGGAGCGACGTGGTCGCGATCGCAGGCGGCCTGGGTGCGGGCTTTCTTTCGGGCACGATCGGCATCGGCGGTGGACTCCTGTTCGTGCCGACCATGACGGTAGGCCTGCGGCTCTCCCAGGCCGTGGCCCAGGGCACGTCCCTGGTCGCCATCATCCCGACCGCCATCGTCGGCGGCGCTACGCACATCTGGAGGCGCAACGTCCTGCTCGAGCCGGCGCTGATGATGGGGGGTGGGGGGGTGTTCGGGGCGGTGATCGGCGCCCTGGTGGCGGTCGAGGTGCCGGGGCCGTGGCTGGCCCGGATCTGGGGCGGCTTTCTCGTCTTCAGCGCCTACCGCCTCGCGATGCAGGCGATCAGGCAGTCGCAAAAGACGCCTTAACCGGATTGACACCCCGCGTTAACCCGGCGTAGCGTTTGCCGCGAAAACGGTACGTACGAGTACCAGGACGTTATAGGCTCAAGGAGACGCGAAAGAAGGGATGGTTTCGTTCGAGCTGACCGACGAGCAGAAAGAGATTCGGGACTGGGTCCATGGCTTCGCCGAGAAGGAGATCCGGCCGGTCGCCCACCAGTACGACGAGTCGGAGGAGTTCCCGTGGCCGGTCGTGAAGAAGGCGGCCGAGGTCGGGCTCTACGGGACCGACTTCCTGCAGCAGACCTACGGCGACGGCACCGGCATCATGCCCGCCTTGGTCGCCGAGGAGCTGACCTGGGGCTGCGCCGGGATCGCGCTTGCCATCCAGGGCACCGGGCTGCCGGTGGCCGCGATCTTCTCCCAAGGCACGCCTGAGCAGATCGCGACCTGGATCCCGGCCTGCTTCGGCACCGCGGACAAGCCCGCCCTGGGCGCGTTCTGCGTCACCGAGCCGGACGCCGGCTCCGACGTCTCCTCGATGAAGACCAGTGCCGTGCGCAAGAACGGCGAGTGGGTGATCAACGGCCAGAAGATCTTCATCACCAACGGCGGCATCGCCGACGTGCACGTCGTGGTCGCCGCGGTCGAGCCCGAGCTGGGCACGCGCGGCCAGGCGTCGTTCGTGGTTCCGCCAGGGACCAAAGGCCTGCGCATGGGCAAGAAGGAAAAGAAGATGGGCATCCGCGCCTCGCACACCGCCGAGGTGCTGCTCGAGGACTGCACCGTCCCCGCGGAGAACGTGCTGGGCGGCATGGAGAAGCTCGAGGCGAGACTGGCCAGGGCGCGCGAAGGCAAGTCGCAGCGCTCCTCGACCGCGCTGAAGACGTTCGAGCTCTCCCGCCCGATCGTGGGCGCCCAGGCGCTGGGCATCGCCCGCGCGGCGTTCGAGTTCGCGCTCCAGTACGCGAAGGAGCGCAAGCAGTTCGGGCGCACGCTGATCGAGAACGAGGCGATCGCGTTCATGCTCGCCGACATGGCGACCGAGATTGAGGCCACTCGTGCGCTCATCTGGCGGGCGCTGTGGGAGGGACGAAACGGCGGCGAGTTCAAGCACGCCGAGGGCTCGATGGCCAAGCTGAAGGCCGGCGAGGTGGCCGTGAAGGTGACCGAGCAGGCGATCCAGATCTGCGGCGGCTACGGCTACATCCGCGACTTCCCGGTCGAGAAGTGGCACCGCGACGCCAAGATCTACACGCTCTTCGAAGGCACCAGCGAGATCCAGCGCCTGGTCATCTCGCGGGCGCTGGCGGCCGGCTAGAGGCAACGCGGTCGTGGCGCTCCCGTCGGCGCAGCTGCGGCGGGACGCGCGGATCGAGAAGCGGCGGCGCCGGATCGCGGACGCGGCGCTGGCGCTGTTTGCGCGCGGCGGCTTCACGGTGACCTCGGTCGACGACATCGTGACCCGGGCGCGGGTCTCCAAGTCCGCCTTCTACGAGTTCTTCGAGTCCAAGGAGCACTGCTTCCGCGAGCTGCTCGACCAGGAGGGCGGAGCGCTGATCCGCGACGTGCTCGCCAACGCGGCGACGGGCCACGACCACCACGAACGGCTGCGCCTGGGCATCACGCGCTTCGTCCGCAGCTGCTTCGAGCGCTCGGACGTGGCGCGGCTGCTGATCGTCGAGTCGGTCGGGCTGAGCGAAGGCGTGGAGGCGGTCCGCCACCAGCTCCAGGCCCGTTTCGCGGACGCGGTGGCGGAGGAGGTCCGCCACGCCATGACGCACGACGCGTTCTACGCCGACAAGGACCCGGCGGTGTTTGGGCGGGCGGTGGTGGGCGCTGTGAGCGACGCCGTCGGCTACTACCTGACCCATCCAGGCGTGGACGCGGACTCGCTTGCCGCGTCCCTCTGTGTGATCTTCGCGCCTTAGATCTGCAGCAGCCTTAGCGTCAGCAGGATCAAGGCGACTGCGAGCAGGGCCACACCCGCGACCTTCTCCGAGCGCTCACGCACGGCCTCGCCAACCCGAGCGCCGAACCTCAGCCCGAGCTGGGCGGCGGCAAAAGCCTGGACCGCGATCCAGATGACGGTGACAGCGATCGGCAGCGCGAGGAGGCCGGCGCTCAGGCCGATCGTCAGCTCGTCGACGCTGATGCCGAGGCCGAGGTCGACGATCGCCAGTCCGCGGGCGTGGGCAAGGAGGCGGAGCCGGCGCTCCTCGCTGTCTTCGTCCTTGCCCGGCCTGAGCAGCAGAAGGCCGGCGAGTGCCAGGAACAGGATCCCGCCGTAGCCCGCCCAGGCGCCGATCAACCCTCCGACCAGCCGCCCGGCCAGCAGCCCCAGGATCGGCATCCCGGCCTCGAAGGCGGTAAAGACAAGCGCGACCCGGAGCCGGTCTTGCCTCTCGAGCCCGGCGACGCCCAGCGCGGCGGCCAGGGCGAAGGTGTCGAGGGCGAGAGGGAGGAGGAGGCCGGCCAGGACTAAGACTTGGCGCACCGGCGGAGCTTAACAAGCCCGGGTTGCGCCGCGAACGTCCGTTCGGCTACAATGAGTTCCAAACATGCGTACGCTCCAGACCCAGGTCAAGCTGCGGCGGCTGATCCGCGCCTTCGGCGAGGCGCGGTCGCGCCTGGCCTCCGAGCCGCTCGAGCGCAGGCTGGTCGGTCCGCTGGTGGATCGGCTTCTGGAGCTCGCCGCCGACGTCCGTGAGTCCTGGCGCCGGGAGGCGCTCCTGAGGCCGCTGGAGGCGCCCCTGGACGCCTACGTCGAGGGCTCGCTGCGCACGGTCGAGCTGGCGATCGCCGGGCTGCGTCAGGCCGGCGCGGACCTGGAGCTGCTGAAGAGCGACTTCGAGCTGGCGGCGCTGCCCCTGGAGATGTTCATGCGGGGCCTGGACGCGGAGCCGGCGCTGCAGCGCTCAGCCTGATAGGTCTCGGGCGCCGAGAGTGCACCCAGGCGTGTATCGCGGCCTGCCGATGCCCGTCTCCGTGCACTCTCGAGCTGGACATGCGCCGGATAATCGCGCTCGGGCTGTCTAGAACAGTCATTATCGTGTTCATAATCTGAGCCGGCAGTCAGCCGCCGGACCCCTTGCCGACCGCTTTCTCGAGCTGGTCCAGCGTGATCTTGCCCTCGGCGACAACGTGCCCGTCGATCAGCACCACCGGCACGCGCCAGTCGTACAGGTCGTGCAGGCTGTCGTCGGCGTCGACGTCGGCCAGCTCCGGCTGGTGGCCAAGGGAGCGGAGGAGGCGCAGGGCTTCTTCGCAGAGGGAGCAGCCCTGTCGGGTCACCAGGACGAGGCTCACGCCCTAGCCGGGCAGCTTGAGGCTCTGCCCCACCTCGATGTTCGGCCCGGCCAGCCCGTTGGCCGCTTCGATGTCCTGGACGCGGCTGCGCACGTCATCGCCCGGATAATGCGCCGCCGCGATCGCCCACAGCGTGTCGCCAGGCTCCACGACCACCGTCGTGTACCGCGTCGGGCCATCTCCATGGGCGCCGAGCGCGAATCCAATCCCGAGCAGGGAAACGGCGGCGACTGCCGCCAACAGTCGCCGCACCGAAACAACGCCGCCGCCGGCCCGGGGTGCCCGCCAAGGTTTGATTCCGGAACCGACGGCGTACATACGTTCGGAAGCATAGGCGAACGGACGTTCTATGTCAAGGTTAACCGAACAAAGGTTTGCGCTTCGAGCGCCGAGGTGCTAGAGTGAAACCAACGTCCCCCACCACGATCTGGAGAAGAACACTGAATTGACCGAACATCTCACCGAACGGCAGACCCGGATCCTCGACTACATCCGGTACGTGACCAAGGTCCGCAACTACCCGCCCAGCGTGCGCGAGATCGGCGAGGCGGTCGGGCTCAGCTCGAGCTCGACGGTCCACAACCACCTCAACCAGCTGGAGCGCCGAGGCCTGATCAAGCGCGACCCCAGCAAATCGCGCACCGTGCAGCTGGTCGCCGACATCGAGCTCGACCAGGAGCGCCGCAACGCTGTGTCTGTGCCCATCGTGGGCCACGTCGCCGCCGGCAGCCCGATCCTCGCGGAGCAGAACATCGAAGACCACGTCCTGCTCTCCTCCGACCTGGCCAAGGAGGGCTACTTCCTCCTCCGCGTGCGCGGCGACAGCATGGTCAACGCCGGCATCCTGGACGGCGATCTCGCCCTGGTCCGGCCCCAGCACGAGGCGAGCAACGGCTCGATCGTGGTCGCCCTGGTCGACGGTGACGCAACCGTCAAGCGCTTCGAGCGCAGCAACGGCCACGTCAAGCTCATCGCGGAGAACCCCGCCTACGAGCCGATCGTGACCACGAACGTCACCCTGGTCGGTCTCGTCCGCGGCGTGATCAGGCTTTTCCGCTAAACAAGAAGTCGCGGAAGCGCCCCGCCGCGGAGCGGGGCGCCCAGCCCCACGCCCGCGTCCCGCGCTCGACGTACTCGGTGCGCTCCACGCCCCCGATCTTGCGCAGCTCGGCGAGAACGCCCTCGCGTCCGTAGGGGACCAGGATCTCGATCGGCACCGAGTCGCCGCGGCTGGCCTGGTCGAGCGCTGTGAGCAGCGCGTCCAGGCCCGTCCGCTGGACCGCCGAGATGGCGATGGCGCCGGGGTAGCGCTCGGTCAGGGCCGCCACCGCCCGGCGCCGCGATGCCGGGCCCAGCAGGTCGAGCTTGTTCAGCGCCACGACGCGCGGCTTCTCGGCGGCGTCGAGGTCGGCGAGGATCCGCTCCACCGTCGCCGCCTGCTCCTCGACGGCCGGCGAGCTGAGGTCGAGCACCTGGATGACCAGGTCGGCCTCGGTCACCTCCTCCAGGGTGGCTCGAAAAGCGGCCACGAGGTCGGTCGGCAGCTTCTGGATGAAGCCGACCGTGTCGGTGAGCAGAAGCTCGCGACCCGCCGGCAGCTCGAGCTTGCGCGTCGTCGGGTCGAGGGTGGCGAAGAGCTTCTGCTCGGCGCGCACGCCGGCGCCAGTGAGGACGTTGAGCAGCGTCGACTTGCCGGCGTTGGTGTAGCCGACGATCGCCGCCGTTTCCAGCTCGGCCCGGCGCCGCCCGGTCCGCTGCTGGTGGCGCTGCGACCGCACCTGCTCGATCTCCCGGTCCAGGTCGCGGATGCGCCTGCGGATGCGCCGGCGCTCGACCTCGATTTGCTGCTCACCGAATCCTCCGCGCGCTCCCACTCCCCCACGCCGCCCGCCGACCTGACGGTCGTAGGCGTAGGCGCCGATCAGGCGCGGCAGCAGGTGGTGCAGCCGGGCCGCCTCGACCTGCAGGCGGCCCTCGTGCGTGCGCGCATGCTGGGCAAAGATCTCGAGGATGATCTCGGTCCGGTCGAGGACGCGCGCCTTCAGCGTCAGCTCGAGGTTCCGCTGCTGGCGCGGGCTGAGGTCCTCGTTGCAGACCACGAGGTCGAACTCGCCCTCCAGCTTCATGTCGCGCAGCGAATCGACCTTGCCCATGCCGATGAAGTGCGCGGGATCGACTTCCGAGCGGCGCTGCACGTCCGACCCGACGACCTCCATGCCCGCGGTGCGTGCCAGGTCTCCGAGCTCGCTCATCTGGTCGGCAACCGTCTTGGTCGTCGAACCCGGAAGCAACACGCCGACCAGGTACGCGCGCTCGCGCGGGCTCCGGGTGGTGATCAGAGCGTCAGCTTCCTCATGCGCGCCATCGCTTCGTCGAGGCGCGCGTCGGGGGCGGTGACCGAAAGCCGGAAGAAGCCTTCACCGTGAGGTCCAAATCCGACCCCGGGCGTGATGTTCACGGCAACCTCGTCGAGGACGTGGCCCGCAAAGCCGATGGAGTCGTAGCCCTTCGGCACAGCGGCCCACACATAGAAGGTCGCGCGTGGGGGCTTGATGCTCCAGCCGAGGCTGTTCAGGGTTTCGGCGACCAGACGATGCCGCCGCGCGTAGACGGTGCACGCGGCCCTGGTCTCGTCCTCGCCGCCGCTCATCGCCTCGATGGCCGCCCACTGCACAGCCTGGAAGATGCCGGAGTCGATGTTGGTCTTGAGCCGGCCGATCATGTTCACAAGGTCAGCGCGACCGCACACCCAGCCGATCCGCCAGCCGGTCATGTTGTAGGTCTTGGAGAGGGAGTGGAACTCGAGGCCGATCTCCTTGGCGCCGGGAATCTCGAACAGCGTCACCGGACGGTAGCCGTCGAAAGCGATCTCTGAGTACGGCGCGTCGTGGCACAGCACGATGTCGTGACGGCGGCAGAAATCGACGGCGCGCACGAGGAACTCGCGGTCGGCCGTCGCCGCGGTCGGATTGTTCGGGTAGTTGAGCCACATCAAGCGCGCGCGGTCGGCGACGCCGTCCGGGATGGCCTCGAGGTCGGGCAGCCAGTGGTTGGCCTCAGTGAGAGGCATCGTGTACGGGTCGGCGCCGGCCATGATCGCGCCCGTCACGTAGACGGTGTAGCCGGGGTCAGGAGCCAGGACGATGTCGCCCGGGTCGACAAGCGCCAGCGGCACGTGGCTGATGCCGTCCTTGGAGCCGAGCGTGGGCAGGATCTCGGTCTCCGGGTCCAGCTCCACGCCGGAGCGTTCGCTGTACCAGCGCGCGATCGCCTCCCGCAGCTCCGCGAGCCCGAAGTAGGACGGATACCGGTGGTTGGCGGGGTCGGCGGCGGTCTCCTGCAGCACACTGACGATGCGGCCCGGTGTGGGCAGGTCGGGGTCGCCGATGCCTAGGGAGATGACGTCGACGCCCGCGCGCTTCTTCTCCTGGACCTTGCGATCGATCTCGGCAAAGAGATAGGGCGGGATCCGTCCGAGCCGTTTAGCGCCCGCCACGGTTCTCCTCAAGGTAGTTGAGGATAGCGGGCAGGGGATCGGGGTCGATCTCGAACCACCTCACCCGGTCGTCGCGGCGCCACCACCGCAGCTGGCGGCGGGCATAGCGGCGATTGGAGCGAGCCATCGCCTCGGGCAGCTCGTCCAGCGTCAGCTCGCCGCGAATGTGCGCCAGCGCTTCGGCGTAGCCGATGCCGGTAAGCACCGCGGCATCCGGCGGCACACCGGCGTCCAGGGCGGCCTTCGTCTCGGCGACCAGTCCGCGCTCGACCTGCTTGCGGCTTCTCTCCGCGAGGCGCCGGTCGATGACGTTTAGCGGCGCCGTCAGCCCTATGCGCAGCGCACGCCACGAGGGCGGCGTCCGCGTGCGCAGCCGGCGGAGCGGCGCACCTGCCGCCTGAAGGACCTCGATCGCGCGGATCATCCGCACCGGGTTGTTCAGGTCGACCCCCGGATCCGCATCGAGCGCCAGCAGGCGCCCGCGCAGCGCGGTCGCGTCGAGCTGCTGGAGGTTGGCACGAAGCACGACGTCCGGAGGGATCCCTGTGAGGCTGAATCCGTCGCAGAGGGCGTCGACGTAGAGCATGGTTCCGCCTTCGACGATCGGAGTCCGCCCGCGTGCCGCGATGTCTGCGATCGCCGCTCGCGCGCCTTGCACGTACTGAGCTGCGTTGAACGCAGTCGCCGGGTCGACGAAATCGATCATGTGGTAGCTGACCTCGCGCCGCTGTTCGGGGCTTGGCTTGTTGGTCGCGATGTCGAGGCGCTCGTAAACCTGCCGCGAGTCGGCCACCACGATCTCGCCGCCGAGCTCACGCGCGAGGTCGAACGCGAGCTGCGACTTGCCGATGCCGGTGGGCCCGACCACGACCGGGACCGTGGGTCTCAGTAGTTGCGGCGGAAGTGGCGCGTCAGCTCCTGCCACTCGACCAGGAGCCGCGTCGGCCGGCCGTGCGGGCAGGTGATCGACTCCTCGGCCGTCTCCAGGTCCGCAAGCAGGTGCCGCTGCTCGGCCACGTCGAGCACATCGCCAAAGCGCACCGCCGAGTGGCAGGCGAGGGCCGCCGCCGCCTTCTCGATCGCGCCGTCGCCACGGTTTTCTGCCAGCGCGCCGAGCGTCTCCTGGATGGCGGCCGTGGCGCGGCCTGACGGCAGCTCGACCGGCACCGCGGTGATGCGCAGGCTGCGCGGCCCGAACTCCTCGTACTCGAGGCCGAGGTTGGAGAGCTCGGCGCGGTGGTCGGCGGCCGCCGCGATCAAGGCCGGCTCCAGGTCGACCGCCTGGGGGATCAGCAATGGCTGGCTTGACCCGCGTCCGGTGCGCAGCCGGTCCAGGAGGCGGTTGTAGAGGACGCGCTCGTGGGCCGCGTGCTGGTCGACGA
>Ga0209058_1001470_pt1 | contig 20093 bp, 20 predicted proteins | sample GraSoiAngelo_147_FD_185904 | JGI IMG/M metagenome (GOLD analysis project Ga0209058, IMG submission 185904) | Grasslands soil microbial communities from the Angelo Coastal Reserve, California, USA - 14_1009_05_40cm (SPAdes) (version 2) | ecosystem: Environmental > Terrestrial > Soil > Grasslands ... | reverse complement strand
CAGCCCTAAGACGATCGAGTACCACTTGGCGAACATCTACGCGAAGGTCGGGGTCCGCTCGCGAACCGAGCTCTCGCACTTTCTTTCGACGAATGACGTCTGAGATCACGAAAGGTGACGACTTCGTCGGGGACAGTGTCGTCGCGGTAGCCCACCCAAGGACATTGCCGCGGGCCTCGGCCCGCAGGATTTTCCACTGGGCGAGCGAGCGCGGCGCACGACAAGGCGGATGGCTAATGGCAGCGCGTGTCGTCGGTAAGGTCGTCGACTGTCACGACGCCGTTCGCGTTGACGGTTGCGTGAGCCAGGAAGTGTTCAAAGAAATCATCACCGAAGATGTACGTGCCGTCGTCGCCGAAACGGATGAACTGCACCATGAACTCGAACGTCGTGTGAAACGGGGCGAGGTCCGGGGTGTCGAACTCATACGAGATGGTCTCCGAATCAGGGACTTGGTATCTCTTGTTGCCGATGACGGCGGTGGCCTTCATGCCCTGAAAGTTCGCCTTGATATGCGACTGGACCATGCCCTGCACCGAAAGGTTCGAGCTCACGATGACGTGCAGACCGCCGGTCCCGACAAAGCCCTCCGCCGGAACCAGGCACGTATTGCTACCGCTGAATGTGAATGCCGCCGTCGTGTTGAAATCGGTGTCCGCCCTGGCTGAGGTACCGAAGAGCAATAGGTAAGCGAGAACGAAAGCCCAGAGCCGCCAGCCGAATGCGCGTGATCGCAGCCGCGAACGTCCCTTGGTCGCTTGCATTTTTTTCACCCACCCGCTCGGTTGTCTGTCGTTACCCCGTTGCAGCCGAGATACCGATTGCCATTACAAAGACGTGACAAAAACATTGAGGAACAATCGCCGCAGCTCCAAAGGCTCTACGTTCGCCCGGCTCGCCAGGAAGGGATGACTTGGTCAGTGGCCTGCTCCGGGGCCGGATAGGGGAAACCCCTCCGCGCAGGTTCTCAGTAATCCAGGGGGAGTTCGCGATGAAAGGGCTTCGTCGCCTCGGCGGTCGTTCGTTGCTGCTCACTGTCGGAGGACTGTTAGCGCTCGGTGGTATCGCGTACGCGACCATTCCCGACGTCGCGGGCGTCATCCACGGTTGCTACTCGACCAGCGGTGCGCTGCGGGTCATCGACACCGGACTCGGTCAGATCTGTAGTGGCACCGAGAAAGCGCTGAACTGGAATCAGACCGGTCCCACCGGCCCGACGGGAGCGACCGGCGCCACGGGAGCAACTGGTGCTCAGGGGCCGACCGGCGCGAATGGTGCGACCGGTGCGAATGGCGCGACCGGCGCTCAGGGTGCGACCGGTGCGCAGGGTGCGACCGGTGCGCAGGGTGCGACCGGTGCGCAAGGCGCGACCGGTGCGCAAGGCGCGACCGGTGCGCAAGGCGCGACCGGCGCTCAAGGTGACACAGGAGCTCAGGGTGCGACTGGTCCGATGGGTCCCGCTGGCCCGACCGGATCACAAGGTGCGACTGGTGCGCAGGGCGCTACTGGTGCGCAAGGCGCGACCGGCGCTCAAGGTGACACAGGAGCTCAGGGTGCGACTGGTGCGCAAGGCGCGACCGGCGCTCAAGGTGACACAGGAGCTCAGGGTGCGACTGGTGCGCAAGGCGCGACCGGCGCTCAAGGTGACACAGGAGCTCAGGGTGCGACTGGTCCGATGGGTCCCGCTGGCCCGACCGGATCACAAGGTGCGACTGGTGCGCAGGGCGCTACTGGTGCGCAGGGTGCGACCGGTGCGCAAGGCGCGACCGGTGCGCAAGGCGCGCAAGGTGCGAATGGTGCGACTGGTGCGCAAGGCGCAACCGGTGCGATGGGTGCGCCGGGCCCCGCCGGTGCGACCGGACCTACCGGCGCGAGCGGCGTCATCGGCAGCACGACCGTAGTGGTTGGAACGGCGGTGACAGCGGGTGGCAACGCTCCAGTTGGCACACTGACTGGCATCTCGACCGCGACCTGTCCCGCCGGCACCAAACTCCTAAGTGGCGGAGCAGAGATCACTCAGAGCTCAGCCGCTAAAGGAGCTGTCTTCTTCTCAAGGCCGGTCACGATCACCCCGAATCCGACCACCTGGGAGGCGCAGGGGATCGTCTTCGTCCAAGGTATGGGCAACGTCCAAGTCACCGCATACGCGATTTGCGGCTCCTCATAACGCGCATGGGATAGAAGCGCGTCTGACAACGTAAGCGGTCGGCGCGAAGGTTCAGAGGGCGGGGCATCAAGCTCCGCCCTCGCCTTCTTCTTGGGCGACGGCTCAAGGCGGTTTGCGGCCGACGACGATCGCGACCACGGTCGCAACTGGAAGTGCAAGCGCCGCGGTCGCGGTGAAGGGCAGGAGCGGGTCGGCGTCGTACAGGAATCCAGCCATCGTGCCGCCGCCGCCGAATCCAGCGCGAACGCGGTCTGGTACCTCGCGCAGCCGAGCGCGGCGCGCCGGCGCTAGTCGCCCCGGCCTTGCCGCTGGATCCCGCGGGTGCAGGAGAAGTTGAGATTTAGTGCGATCGACTACTTGACCAGTTCGATGCCGGACGTGCACGGCCGCAACGTGCTGCGGAACCATCTGAAGCGCGCTACGACGTCGCGCTCGACGACGTGCGTGACTGATCGATGCGGACTACCGAGCAGCTTGTAGCGTTCTAGTCCGAACTGCAGCGGGCCGAGCGCGCGCCTGATGAGCAACGGCTCGCAGCCGTGAGAATCGCGCAGGATCTCGGCGTCGCTCGGGCGTGGCAAACGCGAGCGACGCAGAACTTGCTCGTCCTGTGTTCGAATCGATGAAGATCGCGCACGCGCGCTGGTCGTGACCCGGAATATCGAACACTCGGCGGGATCGTCGTAGAGAGGCAATAGCACTTCTGCACGGCACGACATTGCGAATGATTCCGCTGCTGAGCTGTGCGACAAGGGATGCCGCGTCGCATCGGCACGGACGGGCGTCCGGCACTAACGGGTGCGCGCGACAACTCAAGCGGGAGACGCTCACGCTCTACTTCGCCTGCCACCTCCCGCGCACGTCTTGGTACGCGAATACGTTCGCAGGAGCGATCGTCGGGTACGCGCTCAGTCCGATCGACCTCATCCCCGACTTAGTCCCGGTGCTCGGATACCTCGACGAGGTCGTGCTCGTGCCACTGGGGTCGCGCTCGCCATTCCGCATGACCCCGGGCCCTCGTGCTTGGCGAGTGCCGCGCCGATCTCGCGCGGGACGCGTCCGGACGAACGACGCGAACGTGCTCGACCCGCTAGCGCATCGCATCGCCAGCGACGCGGAGATCCGCGTTACGTTCATCGCCACCCACAGGACCGTGCTCGGCGAGTCCGACGAGGATGAGCGCACGATGGAGAACCACGCGACCCGGCCCGAGTCGTGCCCGCGCTCGCGAGACGGCCGGACGATAGCGTCCGCCTTTCGAATACGGTCAGATCGGACCCTCGCGGAGTTTCGTCGTGCCTTAGACGGCGCGGGGTCGCCACGGCTCGTGCTCGTGCGCGAGCCAGACCAGCTCGGGGTCGAGCGCGCTCACCCGCAGCTGGCCTTCGGTGTGCGGCTCGTCGAGCTCGCCGAACCAAACCGCCACGTCGCCGCCGACGACCAGCGGACGCCCACCAGTCTCGACGACGACCACCTGCATGCCGCGTGTGTGGCCCGGCGCCGGGACGAGCCGGAGCCCGGGAAGCAGCTCGAGTTCGCCGTCGACCGGCACGTACCGCACGCCGGGCGCCTCGACCCACTCGCGAATGGTGTAGTCGTCCTCGCTGCGCGCGTCGTCGAGTTCCCGACGCTGGACGTAGATCGGCCTGCCGGCGAAGAGGTGGTTGCCGCCGCAGTGGTCGAAGTGCAGGTGCGTGTTGACCACGATGTCGATGCCGGCGAGGTCGAAGTCCTGCATGCTCAAGGGACGGAGGCGGGGATCGAGGTCGGCCACCGCTGGATGCAGCTCCGTCAGGCCGGTGTCGACGAGCACGCGCGCATCGGGATGGTCGATGACGTGCACGTAAACCGGCATCCGCTCGCCCTCGGCGAGCAGGTCGGCAACGCGGACTGGCGTGATGGTGATTGAGGCGGCGGCGTTCACTGTGTGCCGACCGCCGCGGTGATGGTTGATATCTCAATCATGAGTTCGCGGTCCACGAGTCGCGGAGAGTTCGGATAGGCGACGCCGCCACGGCGATGAACGGCAGCACCGCGACGCTGGCAGCGAAGAACATCGCTTCGCGCAGGCCGAATGCTTCTGCTAGTGCGCCCCCGAGGAGGGTTCCGAGCGGGAATGCGCCGGTCCCGGCGGTTGTGGTCAGGCCGATAACGCGTCCTTGCAGCCGGTCCGGTACAAGTGCTTGCCTGACGCTCGTCGCTGACACGCCATAGAGCGAGCGAGCGAGACTCTCGAGGGTCCAGCCCACGGTGACGAACACGATCGCGGTCTGTCCGGTGGCGGTGGCCATCAGGAGGGTCGCCGGGCCGAACAGGAAGAAGGACGCGAGGACAACACGGCCCACCCCGGCGCGCTGAGCGATCCTGTGCGCGAACGCCGCGCCAATCACTCCGCCGACTTGTCCGAGCGAGAGAATGACGCCGAGGGTGCCCGGCATCAGCCCGAGCACTCGCACCGCGTAGACGATCACGATCGCCCACAGAAGACCCAAAGCGAGGTTCGCAAGAGCGTGCCCGACGAGGAGCGGCCGCAGGTATGGGTCGGAGAGCAGGTACCTTGCAGCTTGGCGAAGTTCGGTTCGCAGCGATGTCATCTTCGGCTGCGGCTCGCGCTGGACCTGGTCGCGTGCGTTGGCTGAGGCGATGAGCGATCCAGAGATGAGGAACGAGGCGGCGTCGACCACGATCGCCATCGGCGCGCTGAGAAGCGTCACGAGGGCGCCGCCGATGCTCGGGCCCGCCGCCTGCGCCGCGACGATGGCCGCCTGCAGTTTCGCATTGGCCTCGACCAGTTGCGGACGTGGCACGACCGAGGGCAAGTAGGCCCCGGATGCGATGTCGAAGAGAACGTTGAGCGAGCCACTGATGAGCGCGACCAGGTAGAGCTGCGGGAGACTGAGCACGCCGAACACATACGCGACCGGCACAGACGCAAGCACGACGGCCCGGCCGAAGTCCGCGGCGACCATCACCGGACGCCGCTGCACACGATCGAGCCAGATACCGGCCGCGATCCCGAGCACAAGATTTGGGACCGTTGCTGCCGTCGCCAACGCGGCGACCTCGAATGCGCTCGCGTGAAGCACGAGAATCGCCGTCAGCGGGAGCGCAAGGAGGGTCACCTGAGTGCCCGCAGCACTGATCCCTGCGGCGGTCCACAGCCGCACGAAATCGTGGTGTCGCCAGAGTCCCGCCGGCCGCCACGCACGGACTTTCTTCGCGAACTCTTTGCCAGTCATGCGAGCGCGCCGTCTGCAGCGACTACGGCCCGGCGGCCGCGGCGGAAGCGCCAATTGAGCGTCGCGATCCGTGAGGCCGGATCATCAGCCGCCGATTCGTCTGGTCGATCTTCGAGGCCATTCGAATCCGCGACGGAAGAATTGTGACTGTGCGGCCGAAACCTTCGGTCGCGCCGCTGTTCGCATTGAGAAGTTCGATACTGCGGTCCCGACCGGATTCGAACCGGCGATCTCGTCCTTGACAGGGACGTATGCTAGGCCGCTGCACCACGGGACCATCGCTCAGAAACGCGCGATTTCGCGCGCTCCCCTCGCAGATTCATTGTGACAGACGCCCCTTGTTGGGGCAGGACCGGCTCGTGGTTTGGCGTGCGCGGCACGATGGCGTGGCACAGCGGCGCGCTCCGCCGCGGCGCGCAAGGCATTCGTCTCGAGCGAGCCCCAGGCCCGCCAGCGCCTTGGTTTTAGGTACGACCTTGGGGGGCGCTGGCGTGGCCTGTTAGGCGAGCGAGAGACGAGTGCCGCGAAGCGCCATGCGGCGGAGCGCGCCCCAGGCCCGCCAGCGCCTTGGTTTTAGGTACGACCTTCGAGGGGGCGCTGGCGTGGCCTGTTAGGCGAGCGACAGACGAGTGCCGCGAAGCGCCATGCGGCGGAGCGCGACGCGACGTCGGGTGGTTGATGGCCGCGCACGCAAAAAAAGAGGCGGGGAGTGCGCTTCCTTTCACTCCCCGCCCCGCCGGTGTGGCCGATGTCAGATCGCTAGATGGCGGCCGCGAACGCTCCCGGGCGCGTGCGCCGCGTTACCTCATTCACCAGGCGACTGGTCTTCCCAAGACCACCAAGCGTGAAGTCCAGTCCCGCTTCCCGAAGCTCCTCGTACCCAAGCCCGCGATACAGGCGGTTGCCCGCCACGAAGCACATCTCGTCGTAGAGGGAAGGCCATCCGGCGCCGCGCCGTTCGAAGCAGAACTGGATGAAGTCGATCGCCACTTGGGCGATGCGCTCGTCCGACAACCCCACGCCCTCCCCGATTGATGACCGGCGCATCATCGGCGGCACACCCCGCGATCACAAGAATGTTGTCCACGGAACAGTCCACAAGTTCGTCCACAGTCGCGCGTGCTCGTTATCCACAAAGTTATCGACAGTCGCTTACGTGACGTCATCGCGGTCTCCGCATGAAACCGCCGCCGAACTTCCGTCCTTCACGGACGTCGCGCGCGCTCGCGCGATCGAGCGCGCCGTCACCGAAGCGCGCGCGGACAGCGTCAAGAGCCGCGTTCAATCGCACTGTGCGCGCGTGATCGAAGAGACCGAGCTGCCGTCCGGCCTCGAGCCCGGAGACCGAGATGCCGATGAGGCGGACCGGGCTCGATCGTCCGTTCTCACGATCCTCGCGTAGCGCGTCGCGCAACAGTTGTCTTCCGACGCGATAGACAGACAGATCGTCGTCGGTGCCGACCGCGAGCGTGCGCTGCCGTGTGCGCGTCTCGAACGGCGCGACGCGCAATTTCAACGTGATCGTCTTCCCGCGATGCTCGCCGGCACGCAGCCGTTCACCGACGTGCTCGCAGAGACGGAGGAGCATCGATTCGAGCACGGTGGGATCCAGCGTGTTGCGGTCGAAGGTGTGCTCATGGCCGACCGACTTCGGCGCCATCCACGACTCGACGGTCCCTTCATCGATCCCGTTCGCGCGTTCCCAGATCGCGCGCCCGTGCTCGCCCAGTCGCGCCTCGAGCTGCGCTAGGTCGTAGCGGGCGAGATCGCCGATCGTCCGCATGCCCCAACCCTCGAGGAACTCGCGGGTCTTCGGGCCGACGCCCCAGAGCCGCTGCAGTTCGAGCGGCGCGAGGAATTGGGCCTCCGTGCCAGGTAGCACGACGACGAGGCCGTCCGGTTTTCGCAGATCCGACCCGACCTTCGCGCAGAGCTTGTTCGCCGCGACGCCGACCGAGAGCACGAGGCCGCACTTCGCGCGTACGTCGGCCTTGAGGTCTCGCGCGATCTGCTCGGCGCCGCCGAAGAGATGCTCGGTCGCCGTCACATCGAGGAACGCCTCGTCGAGGGAGATCGGCTCGACGAGCGGCGTGCGCTCCTCGAATAGCGCCATCACCGCATCCGACGCCTTGCCGTACGCCTCGTGATCACCCGGCACGAAGATGCCGTCGGGGCACAGCCGAGATGCGGTCTGCAGCGGCATCGCCGACCGGATGCCGAACGTGCGCGCCTCGTAGGAAGCGGCGGCAACGACGCCGCGGTCGCCCTTGTGTCCACCGACGATCACCGGCCTGCCCCGGTATTCCGGATGGTCGCGCTGCTCGACCGACGCATAGAACGCGTCGAGGTCGCAGTGCAGGATCGCACGGCGCTCGGTCTGCGTGGGGTCGCCCGGCTTGCCGCGGCCGATGACGGAGGGGCTCATGCGAAACGGACCCCGACCGTCTTCGCCTCGGGCGCGAGGAAGCGCGCGAGCCGCTCCCCCTCGGATTCGGCGGATGCGCGATCGCGCGGCGACAGCCGCATGAACGTTCGCACGCGGATGGTCGCGTCGGTCTTCGTCCGTTCGAGCGCCCAGATCCCTGAGACGAAGCCGTCAACGAGGAGGGAGGCTTCGATGATCCCGTTCTTCGCGTAGAGCGCCGGCAGGTGCTTCTTCGGTGTGATCCGGTCGCGGTCCTGGTACGCGATGAGCGCCTCGTCCCAGCGCGGCAGGTACCGCACCGGCGCGTTGACGTCCGCGCTGGGAAGCGGCGCGCGAGCCAGGTCGTAGAGCACACGCCTCTTCTCATCGGCGAACGTCGCGAGCTTCGGACGGAGGCGCTCCAAGACGGGACGGACGCGGGCCGGGACCTGACCGCTGAACTTCGCGATGTCCGCGAGCGAAGCAGGTCCGAACGCGGCGAGGTATCGCGTGACGAGGCGCTCGAGCGCCGCGTCCTCGCTCGGCCGCGACCCGTTCTTTATCCAGTAGCGCGCCGCGACGTATGGGTGATCGGTGCCGCCGTGGTCCCAGCGGCCGGACGGCGGCGCGGCAACGAGGTCCGCGTGCGCGCTGATGAATCGCCAGATCAGCCAGTTGTACGGTCCGCCCAGCGCGCCGACCGTCTTCGTAATGTGCGCGACGACGTCGTCCTTCTGTCGAGGCGTCCGCGCGTACGACACGGCGAGGCGCGCGACGACCTTCGGATCGACGCCGTGGCCGATCTGCAGCCGGTTCCACGCGCCGCGCTGGAGATCCTGCGTCGCGACCGCGAACGCGTAGAAGTCGCGGGACGAGACGAGATGCAGCGTCCCGCGCATGAGGCGCGCGCGCACGACGGTGCGCTTCTTCTCGATCGCCTCCCACAGGGCCTCGCGCTTGAAGTCCCGGACCCGCGACCACAGCGCGACGTACGGGGACGGCGACCACTGCGCCTGGAGCGCGACGAGCCGCTCGATCGCGCTGACGACAGTCAGCTTCTCTCGTGCGAGGAGCATCTGGCGCGCGAGCATCGCCCGGTTGAGCTCACGCAGCGTGAGCGTGCGCTGCGGCGCGGGCGCGCGGGTCGCGGGGCTCACGCGCGCACCCCGTGGATCCTCGCGTCGGGGTAGTAGAAGTGCGCGAGTCTCTCGCCCTCCTCCGTGAGGACCACCTTGTCCGCCTTCTTCAGCGGTTTGAAGGGCTCGAGCGCGACGATCGCCTCCTTCTTGGTCGCGCTCAATCGGTAGCGACCAGAGACGAAGCCGTCGACGAGGAATGTCTGCCACACCTCGGCCGAGAAGATGACCTTCTTCTTGTACTCGGCCGGGAGGATCCGCGTCCTCTCGGCGGAATCGTGGCCGAGGATCGTGGCGTCGAAGCGCGCGAGGTACTTCGGGGCCGCGGGTGTCTCAGCCGGTGGCCGCGGGGCTCGCCGGAGGTCAAACAGCTCGCGTCCCTTCTCATCGCGGAAGCGAACGAGGTCCTTGATCCGCGCGAGCGCTCCGCGGATATGTGGCACTCGCACGCTGCTCCAAGTGGCGATGTCGGCGACGCTCGCCGGCCCGAAGGCCGCGAGGTGATGCCGCACGACGATGTCGTACGCGGCGTCCGCCTTCGGCGCCTTGCGCAGCGCGGCGGGCGGCGCGACGTGCCGCGCGAGCTGCCGGTGCTCGAAGTGCGCTCCGTCTGCATGCCAGACGAGACCGCTCGTCGCGAGTGCCGCCCACACGAACCAGCTGCGCAGGCGCTCGTCCTTCGCGGCGCTCTTCGGCATGTGCTCGGCGATGTGATCGCGGATCTCCTCGCGCGTGCGTGGCGTCTTCGCCGCGAACTTCATCACATCGGCATGCATCCGTTCGAGGTCCGCAAGGAGCGGTCCGCCGGGCGGACGCCACGCACCGAAGCGCCCGTCCATCGTCGCGAGCGAGTACGCCGCGAACTCACGGCGCGACACGAGGTGGAGCGTCGCACGCATGAGCGTGGCCTTGATGAGCTCGCCGTTGTCGATCGCCTTCGTGAGTTGATCGCGCTCGAATCCTTTGAGTCGCGTCCAGAGCGCGACGTACGGCGCGGGCGCCCACTGTGCCTGCAGGCCGCCGAGCCGCTCCACCGCGTCGACGACGCCGACCCTTTGCCGCTCGAGCAGCATCTGGCGCGCGAGAAGGGCGCGGTTCAGCTCACGAAGTGTGAGCGTGGGGAATGCCGGAATGGCGCGCGCGGGCATGGCCCGATGCTAGGTGAGGCGTCTGATGACGCCGATGACCTTGCCTTGGATCTGGATGTCGCGCGTGTAGATCGGCTGCATCTGCCCGTTCGCCGGCTGCAGGCGGATGCGGTCTTTCTCGCGGAAGAAGCGCTTCAGGGTCGCGCGGCTGTCCTCGAGCAGCGCGACGACGATGTCGCCGTCGCGCGCGGTGTTCTGCGACTGCACGACGACGTAGTCGCCGTCGTCGATGTGGTCCTCGATCATCGATTTCCCGCGCACGCGAAGGACGAACGTGTCGCGGCCCTTCGCCGCGAGCTCACCGGGGATCGAGAGCGATTCGCTCTTGTCCTCGTATGCGTAGATCGGCTCGCCCGCGGCGATCTCGCCGACGATCGGCGCCTGGACGACGCGACCACCGAACGAGCCGGGGATCGAGAGCGCGCGCGAGCGGGTGGCGTCCTTTTGAAGCTTCCCCTCGCGCTCGAGCTTTAGGAGGTGGTGGTGGACCGCCGACGTCGACGCGAGGCCGACCGCCGCGGCGATCTCGCGCACGGTCGGCGGGTAGCCACGCTCGCTTATTCGCTCGCGGATGAAGTCGAGGATCCGCTCCGCCCGCTGCTGGTCCTGCTTGGTCATGCGCCATGGACCATACCGAACGGATGTTCTGATGTCAAGCGTGGCCGCAGAATCGCGCCGATGCCCGTCGAATCGGCTCTCGTCATCGACTACGCGACACGCACGATCTGGGCGCTCCTCGTCGTCGTCGCGGCGCTCCTGGTCGCCCGCGCGGTGCGCCGCGCGACGATGCGAATGCTCGCCCGAGGCCGTGCGCAGGCGAATGTCACCATCCTCCTCGGTAACCTCGCTCAGGTGCTCGTCATCGTGCTCGGCATCCTGGGCGTCCTCGCGATCTACACCCGCGACGCGTTCGGCTGGATCCTCACGTCGTTCAGCGTCATCGGTCTCGTCGTCGGCCTTTCGTTGCAGGACATCCTCAAGAACTTCTTCGCCGGCGTGTGGGTCCTCGTCGAGCGGCCGTTCCGCATCGGCGACACCATCAGCGTCATGGGCGAGAGTGGGACCGTCGAGGAGATAGCGTTCCGCACGACGATGCTGAAGACGGCCGACGGCCGCGAGGTCATCGTCCCGAACGCCGTCTTCATGACGAGCGCGGTCACGAACATCACGCGGTTCCCGACGCGGCGCGCGACCGTGTGGCTCATTCTGGACGACGCGCAGAAGCCCATCGGTGCCGATGCGATACGCGAGGAGCTCGCGAAGGTGCCGAGCGTCGCACCGGAGCCCAAGCCGACGGTCGAACTACGCAGCGTCAGCGAAGGCAAGGCGCACTACCTCGTCGCTTTCTGGGCGGCCGACCGCGACGCCGCGGCATCCGCTGCGATAAGTGTTCTGCGGGCACAGTTCCCGCAAGGGGAGGTCCACGGTGCCTAGTCGCAGCTTCCGTCCACGCAACTGGGGCGAGGCGTTCGAGACGGCGCGAAAGATGCCCACGTACGCACGTCTCATCTGGGGCCTCGCGCGCGATCCGCGCGTGCCCGTGCAGCAGAAGGCGGTGCTCGCTGGGATCGCCGCGTACCTTGCGTTCCCGATCGATCTCATCCCCGACTTCATCCCGGTGCTCGGCGAGCTCGACGATCTCGCGGTGCTCGTGCTCGGCCTCGACTGGTTCATCCGCAACGCGCCTCCGGAGGTCGTCGACGAGCACATGGCAAGGATCGCGCGTCACGAGGACACGCTCTCGAAAGATCTCGAGAAGGCTGGCGGTCTGCTGGAGGATCGCGCGAAGGAAGTGCGCGCTACTCTTGACCGCATCATGTCGCGCGAGCGTGAAGGGGGAGACGGTCAGCAATGAGCCAGCGCGATGAAGGCGGCGGCTTCTTCGGCGCGATCGAGGCGCTGCTCGCGATCATCGGTGCGCTAACGCTCATGGGCATCATCGCCGTCGCGGCGTCCGTCCTCGCATGGGAGATGGAGCTGCGCAAGAGCGAACAGAACGGCGCGCTCACCGAGCCCACGACCCCTCCCAGCTCCTAGTCCTGCCCGTGCGCGTCATCCTGAGGCGCGAGGTCCGCGGTCTCGGCCGCCCCGGTGAGGTGAAGGACGTCGCGGACGGCTACGCGCAGAACTTCCTCCTCCCGCGCGGGCTTGCGATCGAGGCGACGGCGGGGGAGCTGAAGCACCTCGCGCAGGAGCGCGAGGCGAGCAAGGTGAAGAAGGACCGGGCGCACGCCGACGCCGAACAGCTCGCGGCACGCCTTTCGACGCTCACGCTCGTCTTCCGCCTGAAGGCGGGCGGGCAGGGCAAGACCTTCGGATCGGTGACGAACAAGGACATCGCCGAGGCGCTTCAGCGCGAGCACGGGGTGTCCGTCGACCGGGCGAAGATCCACGTCCCCGAGCCGCTGCGCTCGCTCGGCCCGCACGCGGTCGAGATCCGACTGCTGCCTGACGTGCGCGCGAAGGTGACGGTCGCGGTCGAGCCCGCCTGAACTCCCCCCGGGTGATACGGCGAGCGGGGTAGCACTTCACGCATTCCCGGATAGCCCAAGGTCCGCCCGTTACGCGCGCGCGAGGGGGGACCATCGAGCGATAGGCGCGCGTGCGCCGCGGCCGCAGTCTTTCGCTCGTGATCGACAGCGCGAAGCGTTCTGACCTCGACCTCCTCATGCGGAGCGCGGAGGAGATGCTGCTCGTCGCGACCGACGAGTCCAAGCTGCTCGCGCTCGCGACTGAGCTCCTCGGTGGGCAGTACGGCTACGGCGCGCGCTACGTGATGCTCCACGACCCCAAACGCCATGAGCTCTACATGGGCGGCTCGTCAGGCGAGTACTCCGACGACGAGCGAGCCCGCGCCTATCGCGCGCCGGAGGCCGTCGGCCTCAACGGCGCCTGCTTCCTCAGCCGGCAGGTCGTGAACGTCGCGGATGTGCGCGCGGACGCTCGCTACATCGAAGTGCTGCCGTCGTGCCGCTCCGAGATCTGCGTGCCGATCGTCGCGGGCGATCAGACCCTCGGCATCCTCGGCTTGACATCGGACAAGGCTGCCGCGTTCTCGAGCGACGACGAGCGGTTCCTTCAGACGTTCGCCCGTTTCCTCGCGATGGGTCTCGTGCACGCGCGCACGCACCAGGCGCGTCACAAGGACATCGCGGAGCTGCAGGCCGTGAGCGAGGTCGCGAGGCGCGCCGCAGCGCTCGACCTCTCGGCGACGCTCTCCTCGGTCTGCGATTCGTTCCGTCGCCTCACGACGTCAGACTCGGTCGCCGTCTACCTGTGGGACGCCCGCCTCGAGCGACTCAGCGCATCGGCGCTCTCGTTCGATCCCGAGCTCTACCCCACTGAGTACGAGCAGCTTGTACGCGCGCAGCCGCTGATCCTCGGTGAGGGCATGATCGGCTGGGCCGCGCTGCATCGTGAGGCGATCCGCATCGACGATGTCGCCGCTGACGGACGCGCGCTCGCCATCAAGGGCATCCCGCTCGGGAAGAAGTCCGCGATCGTCATCCCGCTCGTGGTCGAAGGCAAGCTCGTGGGCGTCGCGCGCGCCGTGAAGATGGGCGTGCGCTCGTACACCGACGATCACTTCCGTTTCGCGCAGACGCTCGCGTCGCAGGCCGCGCTCGCGATAGCGGCCGCCGAGGCGCACGAGGAGATCCGCCGCCTGTCGGTGACCGACGAGCTCACCGGCGCGTACAACACCCGTCACGTCATGCAGCGCCTGCGCGAGGAGCTCGAGTTCGGCCGCCGCCACAAGGACTGCGTCTCGCTGCTCGTCATCGACGGCGACTGCATGAAGCAGGTGAACGACCAGTTCGGGCATGCCGAGGGCAACCGTCTCATCGCCGAGCTCACGGATGTGATGCGCTCGGCGCTTCGCGTGACCGACGTGCTCGGACGGTTCGGCGGCGACGAGTTCACGATCGTCCTTCCGCGCACGTGCTCGCGCGACGCGCTGAACGTCGCCGAGCGGCTGCGCCAAGCCGTCGCGACGCACCTCTTCCGCACCTCGTGGGGCGAGCCGATGCGCGCGACGGTGAGCGTCGGCGTCGCGAGCTCGCCGCAAGACGGCATGAGCGGCGACGAGCTCTTCCGCGCGGCCGATGGATCGCTCTACGCGGCGAAGCAGGCGGGCCGCAACCGCGTCGTGACCGCGAGCGCCGTCGCCTAGACCTCGGCGCGCGTCTCCCCGAGATCGCGGAAGCGCGTGAGCTCGGACTGGAAGTGCAGATCGAAGTCGCCCGTCGGGCCGTTCCGATGTTTCGCGAGCTTCAGGCGCACGACGTTCTCGTCGCGATCCTTGCGGTCCTTCTGCCAGAGGAACATGACGAGGTCCGCATCGGCTTCGAGCGCTCCGGATTCCCGAAGATCCGAGAGCATCGGCTCGGTGCCGCGCGTCTCGATCTGGCGCGAGAGCTGCGAGAGCGCGAGGACCGGCACCTGCAGCTCGCGCGCGATCGCCTTGAGCGCTCGACTGATGCGTGCGACCTCCTGCACCCGCCCCTCATCGTCGCCCGCGCCCTCGATGAGCTGGAGGTAGTCGACGACGAGCAGGTCGAGGCCGCGCTCGGCTTGAAGGCGCCGCGACTTCGCGAGGATGTCGGTCACCGTGAGCTGGCTCGACTCCTCGACAAAGATGGGCGCTTTCTGGAGGCGGTCCGACGCGTCCGAGATCGAGACGAACTCCGCCGGCGAGAGACGGCCGCGGCGCATGCGGTTGCCGTCGATCTCGCTCGTCATCGAGATGAGGCGCTGCACGATCTGCATCTCGCTCATCTCGAGGGAGAACACCGCGCACGTCTTGCGTTCGACCGCCGCGGCCTGCCAGACGATGTTGAGCGCGAAACTCGTCTTGCCGAGGCCGGGACGTCCCGCGAGGAGGATGAGGTCGGACGGCTGTAGGCCGCCGGTCTTCGCGTCCAGCGATGTGAAGCCGGTCGGCACACCGACGTGCTGGTCGTCGGCACGCTGCGTGATCTGATCGGCGAACCGACGAAGCGCGATCTCGAGCGGGACGACATCGCGGTGAAGGTTCGACTCGGACACCGCGAAGAGCAGCTCCTGCGCATCTACGACTGCGCTCTTCGCGTCCTCGCGCGTGAGCGCGAGATGCGCGATCTCGTTCGCAGCTCCGATGAGACGGCGCAGGAGAGCTGTGCGTTCGACGATCGTCGCGTACGTCTCCGCGTGGGCGACCGTCGGCACGTTCTGCATGAGGCCGACGAGGAACTGCGCGCCACCGATGTTGTCGAGTTCGCCGCGCGCCGCGAGCTCGGCCTGTACCGTCTGGAACCCCAGCGGCTCGCCGCGCTCCCACACGCGTTCGATCGCGCCGAGGATGAGCCGATGCGGCTCGCGTGAGAGCTCGGCCGGTGCGATGCGACCGCGCACCGTCTCCTCGTAGACGCGCGCGTCGATGAGGATCGCGCCGATGAGGCTTGCCTCGGCCTCGGGCTTCTCCGGGGGCGGTTTGGGACCAGTGCGCACGAGATCGAGCGTCATATCGGCATGTCCGTATCCGGCGCCTTGCTGAAGAACCGCGCTTGTTCGGACGCGAACAGTAGCGAGAACGGGCCCGTCGGGCCGTTGCGGTTCTTCGCGACGCTGCCATGGATGAGGCGCGGGGCGCCGGGCGGCGTGTCCTCTTTGTCCCTCCAGAGCATGAGGACGATGTCGGAATCCTGCTCGAGGCCGCCACTTTCGCGAAGGGTCGAGAGCTTCGGCTCGAGGCCGGAATCGCCGGCGGCGCGGGAGAGCTGTGAGAGACCGATGACGACGACGTTGAGCTCGCGGGCCAGCGACTTGAGATTGCGCGTGATCGTCGAGATCTCCTGCACGCGGTTCTCCTCGTCTTCGCCGGTCCGCATGAGCTGGATGTAGTCGACGACGATGACCTCGAGCCGATCGTTGGTGCTCGCGCGGCGCGCTTTCGTGCGCAGCTCCATGATCGAGATGCCCGGTGTGTCGTCGATGAGGATGGGCAAACCGGCAAGAGAGCTCGCGGCCTCTGTGTCGAAGACATTGCCGGTGCGCAGCGCGAGGAGATCGCTGCGGCTGTTCATCGCGAGGAAGCGCGAGACGATCTGCTTCGTGTCCATCTCGAGCGAGAAGATCAGCGTGGGGTGACCGTGTTTCGCGATGTTGAACGCCAGTGCGAGCGCAAGGCTCGTCTTGCCGACGGATGGCCGAGCCCCCAAGACCACGAGATCACCTTGCGTGAAGCCCTCGGTGTAGAAGTCGAGCTCGCGGAAGCCGCTCGGGATACCCGACACCTCATAGGGGCGATCCATGCGGTCGGATAGGTGCTGGAAGTTGTCCTGAAGCGCGGTCTGGATGTGGCGCAGCTGGGTGTTCGCGGTGTCGTCTCGGAGCGCGAAGAGCCGCTGCTCCGCCTTGTCGAGCGTGATCGGCATGTCCGTCGGCTCGCTGTACGCGTCCGCCGCGATCTGCGTCGCCGCGCCGAGGAGACGGCGCAGGATCGCCTTGTCGCGCACGACGTGCGCGTGACGTTCGATCTCCATCGCGGTCGCGACCCGTGCCACGAGATCCGCGAGGTACGCGGCGCCGCCGACACGGTCGAGCTCCTCACGACGCGCGAGCTCGACCTGCACGGTGAGCGTGTCGATGCGCTCGCGGCGCTGGAGCAATTCGTAGATCGCGCCATAGATCCGCTGATGGCGCGCGACGTAGAAGTCGTCGGTCGCGAGGACGTCCGCGATCTTGAAGATCGCGTCGCGATCGATGAGCAGCGCGCCGAGCACCTGTTGCTCGGCAGGCTCGTCGAAGGGGACCTGCCGGTCGGTCCTCGTCTGGAGGGTCACAGCTTCATATAGAACAGATGTTCACTAGTGTCAAGGATGGCGGGGAACCTTTCATTCGCCGTTCGGATCGGACTTGCTCGCGCGAGTCGCACGATCGGTCCGCGGTTGTCAGAGTGAGTGCGGCGTCAAACGCTGGTGCACAAACTGTCAACGTTCACAACTCATAACTTCGTGGAAAAGCGGAGTTAGAGCCCGTAGATGCGCGTTCTGGTGACCGGCGGCGCCGGATTCCTCGGCAGCAATCTCGTCGACGCCCTCGTCGCGCGTGGCGACACAGCGATCGCGCTCGACGACCTGTCGACGGGTAGCCGAACCAACCTCAAGCCCGGCGTCACGCTGCGTGTTGCCGACGTATCGAACGACGCGGCGCTCTACCAGGCCGTGACAGGGCAGGAGTTCGAGGTGATCGTCCACTGCGCGTCGAAGACGAAGGTCGTCGAGTCGATGGAGAAGCCCGAGCTCTATCGGCGTGTCATCGTTGACGGGACGCGCAACGTCCTCGCGCTCGCCCGGGACCGGCGCGCGAGGATGCTCGTGAACATCTCGACCGGCGGCGCGATCTACGGCGAGACGCCGACCTGCGCGACCGAGGAGACGAAGACCGAGCCGCCGTCGAACTACGGCAAGTTCAAGCTCGAGGCCGAGCGCCTCGCGGCGGAGGCGCCGATCCCGACCATCTCGCTGCGGCTCGGGAACATCTATGGCCCGCGCCAGCGCACCGACCTCGAGGGCGGCGTCGTGGCCATCTTCGCCGCGGCGTGGAAGCGGGGCCAGCCGCTCACCGTGTTCGGCGACGGCGAGGACCAGCGCGACTACGTCTACGTCGGGGACGCCGTCGACGCGATCACGAGCGCGTTCGCCGGCACGTGGACCGGCGTGTTCAACGTGGGCACCGGCGTCCCGACGAGCGTGAAGGTGCTCATCAGGGCCATGGCCGAAGTGCTCGGTCCGCCGCCGCAAGTCTTCTACACCGCGGCGCGCGCTGGCGGCGCCGAGCTCGAGCGGTCATGCCTGGACGCCTCGAAGGCGACACAGACCGGGCTCTGGCGGCCGAAGACCACGCTCGCCGATGGGCTCCGCCTGACGCTCGCTGCCTAAAGGGAAGCGCTCGCTCGACCGTGCGCTAGGATGCGCGCCGGGGAGACGCGGGGATGGCCTTCGCTGACAAGACGCTCACCTGCCGCGAATGCGGGAACGCCTTCGTGTGGAGCGCGGGCGAGCAGGAGTTCTATCAGCAGAAGGGCCTCGTTCACGAGCCGCAGCGCTGCCCCGACTGCCGCAAGCGCGCGAAGGAAGAGCGTCGCGCGGCGCGCGCCGCGAACATGCACGACATCACCTGCAGCAACTGCGGCAAGGCCGCGCAGGTCCCGTTCGAGCCGCGGACGGATCGTCCGGTGTTCTGCTCCGAATGCTTCGAGGAGAAGCGCACGGCGCAGCGTCCCGCCTAAGCGACCACCCGATTCTTCGCGCGCCTCCGCGATGGGTACTCCTCGAGCGAGCATCTGCGCCCAGCCGGCACGCACTGCCGTCGTACGGCTCGGCTTCGCCTTCGCCGGCTGCTTGGCGTGTCGCCTTCGGCCCACGCCGCAGTAGCCAGCAGCGAGCGAGAGGAGTAACCCGGAGAAGGAGGCGCGCGAAGAACGAGCGTCGGGCGCGTGCCGCGTGTGCGCGCGCCGCCGGCGATAGCCTCGAAGCGTGCGGACGTTCCTTGTCGGTGTGCTCGTCGGCGTCGTTCTGTCGATCGCGACGGGCCTCGGCATGTTCCTCGCGCTGGGCAGTTGGCTCGCCACCGAGGATCCACTCGCGAAATCGGACGCGATCGTGGCGATCTCCGGCGACACCGGCGCGCGCACCGACACCGCGGTGAGGCTGTGGAAGGACGGATGGGCGCCGGTGATCATCTTCTCCGGCGCCGCGATCGACCCCGAATCGGTGAGCTCGGCCGAGATCATGCGGCGCGAGGCCGTTCGCCAGGGCGTGCCCGAGAACGCCACGTTCATCGAGCCCAACTCCACGACCACCGAAGGGAACGCGACGGAGGTCGCGAAGCTCATGACACAGCGCAAGCTCGGCTCCGCGATCCTTGTCACCAGCCCGTGGCACCAGCGGCGGGCGTCGATCGAGTTCTCGCGCGCGTTCGAGCCGCACGCGATCAAGCTGCGCAACTACCCTGCACGTGACTCGCAGTGGAACGCCGTGCTTTGGTGGCAGCACGAGCCGATGCGCTCGCAGACGCTGCTCGAGCTCGCGAAGCTCGGCTCAGTGATCCTGAGTAGCGCTCGCTGACTCTCGCGCGGCAGCGCGCGCGGCCATAACATTCATTCACGTGCCCGTGACGGCCGTCGTCGGTGCCCAGTGGGGCGACGAGGGCAAAGGGAAGATCACCGACCTCCTCGCGCAGGAGGCGGATGTGGTCATCCGGTACCAGGGTGGCAACAACGCCGGGCACACCGTCGTGAACCAGCACGGGACGTTCAAGCTGCATCTCGTGCCATCGGGGATCTTCAATCCGAACGCGCTTTGCATCGTCGGGCCAGGCACGGTCGTCGATCTGAAGGTGCTGTGCGAGGAGCTCCGCAATCTCGAGGCGCACGGCATCAGCACGGCGAATCTGCGCGTCTCCGATCGCGCGCACTTGCTCATGCCGTACCACACGCTCCTCGACCGGCTCGACGAGCGTGAGCGTGGGCGGCAGAAGCTCGGCACGACGGGACAGGGCGTCGGCCCCGCGTACGCGGACAAGGTGGCGCGACATGGGATCCAGGTCTACGAGGTGCGCGATCCTAAGCGGTTCCGCGCGCACGTCGCGCACGAGCTCGAGACGAAGAACAAGGTCATCGAGCGCTTTGGCGACAAGCCGCTCGACGCGAAGCAGGTCGCGGACGAGGTGCTCTCGGCCGCGGCCACGCTCGGCGATCGCATCGTCGACACGCTGCCGCTCGTCGAGGACGCGGTGCGGACCGACGCGCGCGTCCTACTCGAGGGACAGCTCGGCGCGATGCGCGACCTGGACTGGGGCATCTACCCGTACGTGACCTCGTCGAACCCTCTCGCCGGCGGTGCCGCCGTGGGCGCGGGCATCCCGCCGCGCTACATCACCCGTGTCATCGGCGTCGTGAAGGCCTACTCGACGGCGGTGGGCGAGGGGCCGTTCCCGACCGAGATGCATGGGAAAGAG
>Ga0209058_1001469_pt1 | contig 20097 bp, 16 predicted proteins | sample GraSoiAngelo_147_FD_185904 | JGI IMG/M metagenome (GOLD analysis project Ga0209058, IMG submission 185904) | Grasslands soil microbial communities from the Angelo Coastal Reserve, California, USA - 14_1009_05_40cm (SPAdes) (version 2) | ecosystem: Environmental > Terrestrial > Soil > Grasslands ... | reverse complement strand
GTCCTCCAACGCGTCGCAATTCGGCGGGTGTTGGAAGTTGCCGATGAACAGGATGCCGCTTCGCTCGGCGAACGGTGTCTCCGTCCGGTCGGCGGTCACGATGAGCGACAGGACGTCGACCGCCACATCCGGCGCCTCCCGCGCGAGCAGGTCCCGCTCCGCCGGACTCACGACGAGCGTCACGTTACAGGCCCGTGCCACCGCGAGCTCCTTCGCCTTGAGGCGTTCGGCGTGGGCGGCGTGACGCTCGCCGGTCACCTCCGCGCGTCGCGCCTCTCGCAGGAAATGCAGATCCACGGTGTCGAACACGCGCTGGGCCCGCGGGCAATGCCGTCGCACGGCGTCGATCACCTGGCTGGCCACGTCCACCCGACTCATGATCACGGCCTGATAGCGCCCCCCGAATTCCTGCAGGTGCCGTTCTACGGACAGCACGTAGGGGTGGTACAGCAGCTCCACGCCGGCCGCCTGCAGAGCCCCGGTGTAGTCACCGTCCTGCGCGCGGTTCTCGGGGAGGAACGTCACGTGACAGCCGAGGCGGCGCAGGATCCGGCACACGTGGGACATGCGCACGGATCCGGCATCGTGATCGGTGCGTGGCGTGTGGGCGTCGATGATGAGCACGTGCGGGCCGGTGGGACGATAGCGCGCCACGTCCGGGTCGGCGTCGGGCGGCGGCTGCGCGGCGAGCGCCTTCGCCCATTTGGCCACAAACTTCTGCTGGTTCAGGCGCTGATAGCGTTTGGCACCGCTACCGACGTCGGTACCGGCTGTGCCGCCCTCGAAGTGCACGATCAGACACGTGGGCTGATACACGACGCGCCGGCCCGCGGCGCGCACCGCGAACGCCAGGTCCACGTCCTCGTAGTACATCGGGGCGTAATGCGGATCGAAGCCGCCCAGTTCGCGGAACAGATCGCGTCGGATGGCGATGCAGGCGCCAGAGCAGTAGTGGGCGTCGCAGCGGAACTGGTACTTGGGGTTGTCCGGATCGTCTCCCCGGCCGTAATTCCAGCCGGAGCCGTCCGCGAACACGATGCCGCCGGCCTCCTGGAGGCGACCGTCGGGGTAGACGAGCTTCGCGCCGACCAGCCCAACCTCGCCCTCGCCGGAGCTCCCGAACGGCTCGAGCAGCTGCGCGAGCCAGCCCTGCGACACGAACGTGTCGTTGTTGAGAAAGACGAGAAACTCGCCGCGCGTGGCCTCGGCCCCACGGTTGCAGGCTTCGATGAACCCGCAGTTCGCCGCGTTTCGCACGACGCGCACCCCCGTCACAACCCGCTCGAGGTGCCGAGTCTCGTCGGTCGAGGCGTCATCGACGACGATGACCTCATACGGCACGTCGCCGGTGCGTTCGAGTATCGACGCCAGGCATGCGTACGTGCGGGCGAATCCGTTGACTGCCGGAATGACGATCGAGGCGCGCGGCTCGACGGCGAGCGAGAGATGCAGGGGGCCGCGCGCCGCCTCGTCGCCGCGTGCGGCATACGGCACGGTGGCTGCCGCCACCGCCGCCGGTCGCGCCGGCGGCAACGCGGCGAGCGTCCCTCTCCGCAATCGGGCCGCAAGTTCCGACGTGACATCAGCGAGCAGCGCCGTGGCACCCCGCGCGGCCAGCGTGTAGCGCGCGCGGCGCGGGAAACCGCGCATCTCGCGTAGAAACGGAAATAGGCCCCTCACGAAGTCCCGCACGACCCGCAACGGTGCGGTCAGGCGCCAGCTCAAACTCGAGTGGACCCCGCGCAAGTCGGCACGCGAGGCCTCGAGCGCGGCGCGCAGGGTCACGAGCGTCGCCTGCTCCTCGGCAAGGCGCGCTTGCATCTGCCCGAGCAACTCGCGCAGCCCGGCCAACTCGCCCTCATTGTCGGCATCCGACGCCTGCACCCGGTCGACGCCCTCTTCGTTTCCCATCACGCCCATGTCAGCATCAACACACTCGGTTTGTGATGTGGCCGGGCTTCAGGCCCGGCGGGCAAGCCGCTCATAGACGTCCAGCGCCTTTGCCGCCACGGCGCTCCACTCGTAGCCCGTCAGCTGCTCGCGCACCCTCCCCCCTGGCGCGGGCAGCGGTTGGCGCAGCACACCGGGAAAGTCGTCGAGCTCGGCGGTCACCACCCACGGCGCGAACGCCTGGAACCCGCGCAGCCCGAACGGCGTGGAGACCACGGGAAGATCACATGCCAGGTATTGCAGGAGCTTCATACTGCTACCGGAGCCCGCGACGACAGGGTTGATCCCGACCGCCCCAGTACCAGCGTACCGCGCGACATCGCCATCCGGATCGAGGCACACGTTCGGGCCGCTTTCGTCCCGGAAGCGACGGGCGCACGGGCCCACAATCACGAACTCCACCTCGCGCTCCAGGGCCGGTGCGATGCGCTTGAGGACGGCGCGGACGGCCGCTCGGTTGTGGGCGACGTCGCTGCCCGCGAAGATGACGCGACGCGGGAGACGCGCGGGCGCAGCGGGCGTCATCCCCTGGCCATTGGCCCGGACCGCGTCGAGTGCTGCGAGATCGACGCCGTTGGGGAGCACGGAGACGCGCTCCTGCGACACGCCGTACAGCTCGCCGAACCGCCGCGCGTCGGCGTCGGTGCATGCGAAGACGTGCGCCGCGCGCGCCAGGAGCCGCTCCTCGAGCGCGCGCACGCGGCTACCGGCCACGCGCCGCACGAAGCCGGGACCGCTCTCGGCGGACACGTAATCGAACTCGACGTTCTGCGCACCATACACCACGGGGATCGACTGAGGGAGATCGCGCACGAGATCCACAAACGCGGGATGTTCGACCTGACACACGTCGAATGAAGCGAGCGAGATCGGCAGCAGCGCGCGGTAGCCGGGATGAAACGAGACGAGCATCCCGTATGGAAAGGGGCGGTCGACGAGAAAAAACGACAACAGGAACGGGGCGTATGGCACCTGGTACAGGCGGAACGGCTCTCGCTCGGCCAGCGCGCGACGCTGGGTGACGTGATAGGGCGCCACGATCGTGACCTCGACACCGAGCTTGCAGAGCGCGCGGGCGAGCTGGACGATCCGGATTTTCCCGCCCGCGGAAGCGGGCAGAATCGGGTAGGGGGCGATTTGTACGAGCCGCAGGGGCCGGCTCATGTGAGCGCGGCGCCGCCCATGGGCCAGCCGAAACCCAGCGTCACCACTCGGCCCAGCGTCACGACCTGCCGCCGCCCGCTCCGGGTACGACAGCCCTGACCTCTGGGGATCGCGCCCCCGATTCATCGGACCTCCCATCCCCGGACCCGACGGACTCGCCGACGGGCGGTTTGGGCAGGGTGCCCGTAGCCTCGACGTACTGCCCCACAACCTGCTCGGCTGGCCCGTAGGCCACGACGCGACCGTGATCGAGCCAGATCGCGTCATCGCACAACGCCAGCACGGCCTGCGGGGCGTGCGAGACGAGCAGGCCCGTGCAACCGTTCCTCTTGAAGCTGAGCATGCGATCCCAGCATTTCTTCTGGAAGGCCAGATCTCCCACCGCCAGCACCTCGTCGATCAACAGTACTTCGGGCTCGATGTGGGACGCGACCGCGAAGGCGAGGCGAACATGCATGCCGGTGCTGTAGGTCCGCAGGGGGTAGTCGAGGAACTCTGCCAACTCCGAAAACGCGACGATCGAATCGAAGCGCTCGCTCACCTCTCGACGAGTGAGGCCGCTGCACACGCCGGAGATGAAGATGTTTTCGCGTCCGGTGAGCTCCGGGTTGAAGCCGACCCCGAGCTCGAGGATGGCGCCCACGCGCCCATGTAACTTCACGCGCCCCGTCGTGGGTCGGCCGACACCGGCGACGAGTCGCAGCAGCGTCGACTTTCCCGCGCCGTTGAAGCCCATGATCCCGACCATGCGACCCGAACTCACCTGGAACGAGACGTCCGCCAGTGCCCAGAAGTAATCCCTGCGCCGCCACCGGAACCCACGGAGCACAAGCTCCTGCAAGGTCATCGCCCGATTCGGCTCCCAGTGGCGGAAGCGCTTGGAGACCCCCTCGACTACGATCGTGCCGGCCATCCTCAGAACTCCTCCACGAAGCTGGTGCTGGCCCGGCGGAACAGCAGATAGAACAGACGCAGTTGAACGACGCCCACCACGCCCACGACGGCGAGGGCCGCAAGATGGGGCCTCACGCCTCGAATGAGCACCGCACGGTATGCATCGATCAGGTAGGCCATCGGGTTCAGCTGGTACAGCGCCCGGTACCGCTCCGGCACAATGCTCGTGTCGTAGAGAATCGGCGTCAGGAAGAAAGCCAGCATCAAGAAAACGCCGAGCAGATACTGGGTGTCCCGGAAGTTTACGTGAACGCACGCAGCGAGCAGGCTGAACGAGAGCGTCAGGACGTACTGCACCAAGATGATAAAGGGAAGCCATACGACCGCGCGCGTGATCGGGATGCCGCTCACCAGGACGAGGCCAAACAGGACGGGAAGCGTGAGGAGAAAGTGTACCAGCTGCGTCCCCACCGTCACGTTCGGCAACAGCGCGGCGGGGAACCCCGGCTGGCGGATCAGGTCCCGGTTCGCGAGGATCGCCATGGTCGACTCCAGCACGGCGGCCTGAAACCATCCCCAGCAGGTGATGCCGATGAAGATGTACGGCGTGTAGTTCGGAGTCGTCACCCGGAACAGGACGCGGAACACGAAGCTGTAGACCAGCAGCTGGGCGAGCGGGTTGACCAGCGTCCAGGCGATTCCCAGGTACGAGCGCTTGTAGCGCAGCTTCATGTCGCGCACGACCAGCTCGCGCAGGAGATCGCGCCGGTGCTCGAGACTACGCGGGAGAGCCCAACGGGCGACAGTAGTGACCACTCGCTTCTCCTTACTCATTCTAGGGACTGTCGCAGACTACCTCCGCACCGGCACTGCTCTCCCAGCGACTCCGCGGAATTGATCACGGGGAGTAGCGTGCCCTCCCTCTGCAAGAGCCCGGCCACTGTTCCTGGAGGACGGTGGGAAAATGCGGCAAAGGGGGCCGCAGCAGGAGGGGCCGCTGGTGGCTCCGAACGACAACCACAACGGCGGTAGTGACATAGGTCGTCGGAGGGTGCAAGAGCGGCCGGTCGCGGCTAGCCGGTCCGGGCCCGAGCCCCAAGATTTGGCTCCCGGTTGGAACGCCCCCGAACCCGGATCCTCGGTCGAAGGAGATCTCCATGACGCGACGCCCGCTCCTCACCCTCGGCCTGTGCATCTGTACCGCCGCCACGGCGGGCGGCCAAGCAAAGCGCATCGACCTCTCGGACCTCCAGCGGATCGTCAACCTCGCGACCCCCCAGCTCTCCCCAGACGGCAGGTTGATCGCCTGCGTCGTCTCCCGGGTGAACTGGAGCGAGGATCGGTTCGACGGCGATCTGGTTCTGGTCGATGTGGCGAGCGGCGCGCAGCGCAACCTCACCCACGAGCGCAAGGGGATCGGATCGCCGCGCTGGTCGCCGGCGGGCGATCGGCTCGCGTTCCTCGCGACCGCCGGTACCGGCGACAAGGCGGCCTCTCAGGTTTTTGTGCTGGACATGCGCGGAGGCGACGCGAGAAAGATCACCGACGCGGGAAACGGGGTGGAGCAGTTCGCGTGGAAGCCCGATGGCACGGAGATCGCCTACGTCACAGCGGACGACCCCGAGAACAAGAAGGAGATCGAGGCTCACAACGACGCCTTCGAGGTCGGGGACGACGGCTACCTCACGACGGGCGCGCCGACGCCGTCGCACATCTGGCTCGTCCCGGCCGAGGGCGGTGCGGCCCGGCGCCTGACCAAGGGAAACTGGAGTCTCCCCAAGAGCGAGCCCCCTGGCCCGCCGTCGTCGCCCATCTCGTGGGCGCCCGACGGCAAGTCCATTGCGTTCACGCAGCAAGCGACGCCGCATTTCGGCGACGGCGATCAAAGCATGGAGATGGTGCTCGACGTAGCGAGCGGTGAGAGCCGCAAGCTCACCCAGCACAAAGCCTTCGAAGGCTACGGCACCTACTCCCCCGACGGCTCCGGCATTGCCTACTGGTATCCGCGCGACGGCGATCCGAACAACGTAAACGAAATCTTCGTGGCGCCCGCGTCCGGCGGTGACGGAATCGACGTGACCCGAGCGGTCGACCGGAATCTGATGCGCGCGATCTGGATGCCGGATGGAAAGTCGCTCCTCGTGGGCGGGCACGACGGCACGCGCACCGCCTTGTGGCTGCAGCCGCTCGACGGCCCGGCGAAGCGACTGGAGCTGGGCGACGTCAGTCCGTCGTGGGGGTTCTGGGTGGACGTGTCCGTCGGCAAGGACGGCGCGATCGCGTTTCCGGGGAGCTCCCCCGGCCGGCCGACGGAGCTGTACTACATGGCGTCGGCGTCGGCGCCGCCACGCCGTCTCACCGACCTGAACGCCGAGATCGCGTCCCGCCAGCTCGGCGCCGTGGAGCGATTCGAGTGGCAGGGCCCCGACGGCTTCCGCGACGATGGCGTGGTGATTTATCCCCCGGGCTTCACAAAAGGCAAGAAGTATCCCCTGGTGCTGATCATTCACGGCGGGCCGACGGCGGCGTCGGTGCGCACATTCTCCCTCTTCAGTCAGGCGGTGGCTGCGCACGACTACATCGTGTTCTCGCCGAACTACCGGGGATCGGACAACCTCGGTAACGCTTACCAGCGCGCGATCTTCAACGATGCCGGCGATGGCCCCGGGCGCGATGTGATGGCGGGCATCGCCGCGTTGGCGAGAATGGGCTCGGTGGACACGACGCGCATCGGCGTGTCCGGCTGGTCGTACGGCGGCTACATGACGACCTGGCTCATCGGACACTACACCATCTGGCGAGCAGCGGTGGCGGGAGCCGCGGTGACGAACCTGGTAGACCAGTACAACATGGCGGACTTCAACGTGCTGGAGCGCTACAGTTTCTCGAGCTTCGGCTCCCCCTGGACGGGGAAGTCGCTCCAGGCCTACCGGGACCAGTCCCCGATCTCCTACGTCACCGCGATGAAGACGCCCACCCTCATCCTGTCGGACGTGCGCGATGCGCGCGTCACGGTGACGCAGTCGTATGAGCTGTACCACGCCCTCCGGGACAACGGCGTGGCGGTCAAGTTCATCGCCTATCCCGTGGATGGCCATTTCCCCGGCGACCCGGTGCGCACGACGGACGTGTACCGCCGCTGGCTCGACTGGCTGGACCGGTATCTGAAGGGGCCCGTTTCGACCCGGTAGCGGTAGCCGTGCGTTTCAGGCTCCCCACGATCACCCACCCCCGACGCTGGTTGCTCGGCTTGTACGTCGCGAGCGCCGCGCTCGTCACCGTGCGTGAGGGGATCCTCACGCCGTCCAACAACTTCAGGGTGTTCCGTGCGGCAACCCGCAACCTGCTCGCGGGGCACGATCTGTACGCGGCCCACCCGGAGCAACACTTCGACTACTACAAGTACAGCCCGACCTTCGCGCTGTTGTTCGCCCCGCTCGCGTACCTGCCGTTCGCCGTGGCGTTCCTGTGCTGGAGCCTGCTCAATGTGCTGCTGCTGCGGTACGCACTCGAGCGGCTGCTGCCGCAGCGCCAGGCGACGCTCGCCCTCGGGCTCTTGTACCTCGAAGCGCTCCTGGCGATGCAGTACGGGCAGAGCAACGCCTTGGTCGCGGCGCTCATGGTGCTCGCCTTCATCGCGCTGGAACGGGGCCGTCAGCTCGAGGCGGCGAGCGAGCTCGTGCTGGGCGCGTCGATCAAGCTGTTCCCGCTGGCACTGCTGCCGCTCGCGCTCGTCCACCCGCGCCGCTGGCGATTCGGCGCGCTGTTCCTCGCCGTCGCGACGCTGCTCGTCGCCTTGCCGCTCGTCGCCGTGCCCGCGGCCGAGCTGGCGGCCCAGTACCGCTCGTGGCGGGCGATCGAAGCCACCGACACGCTGAACCGCGGCTACTCCTTGATGCAGTATCTCTACATGTGGTCCGGTGCCGACTGGCCGGTCTGGCCGGTACAGCTCGCCGGAACGGCGCTGCTCGTCGCGCCGCTCGCGCTGGGCCGGGCGCACTGGCCCGACGCCGACTTCCGACGCCTGTTCCTCTGCTCGGTGCTGGTATACGTGGTGCTCTTCAATCATCAGTCGGAGCGGGCCACGTTCGTGATCGGCTACACCGGGATCGTCGTGTGGTACGTGAGCTTTGCGCCGAGCCGGGTGCGCAACGCCATCCTCGCGCTCACGCTGCTCGTGATGCTGGTGCACGACGTCGACATCGTGCCGCGGTGGGTGAAGTCGGAAATCCTGATTCCCTATCGGATCAAGGGCATCCCCTGCCTGGTCGCCTGGTTCGTGATGCAGGCGGAGCTGTTCGCTACAGCGCTCCGAAGTGCGTCAACCGGAAGCGGCCTCGCTGGAACCGCTCTCGAACCTCGGGACGGATGAGCGCCGCCAGCTCCTGAGCTCGGGGCGCTCGATAGTCGTCCCACCCCGCGAGGTCCCCGTCCGGGTAGCCGGGGTGCACCATCAGCTCGGTGGTGCCCGGCTGTAAGTGGTCGATCACCGCGAGTAAGCGCCGCAGGAACCCTCTGCCCCCCTGCAGTGAAATCCCCACGAAGTGATCCGCCCGGCGGAGCGGGATCCCCCCACGCGAGGCGACGCGCCAAGCCAGGTGCAACACAGTCTTCTTGAGCGAAGCGCGCCAGTTGAGCGGGTTCAAGCCCCACGGCTCGAGCGGCACGCGGACCACGGGAATCCCTTCCCGGCGCGCCGTCTCCACCACCGGCCCCCACACCCCCGGGAGCGCGTGCACGTGCCGGTGGCTATCCACGTGGGTGACGACCAGTCCTGCATCCCGCAGCCGCGACAGTTGCGCGGTGCACTCGATCGCCACGTCCCGCGGGGCGATCCGCCCCGCGAGGGCGCGCGCGACGAAGGTCCCGAACGGATGGAGCTGGCCGGTCCGGGCGTCGCACAGGCTCCCCCCGCATGAGACCGGCCGGCCGGTCGTGAGATTCAAGTGCAATCCGACGCCGAGTTCCGGGAAGGACGGGGACGAGAGGTCGCGCAGCCGCTGGGCGGCGTCGGTCCAGCCCGGTGCGTTCACCAGCACGGAGACCGAAGACACCACCCCTGTCTCATGCGCCTCCAGCACCCCGCGGTTGACGCCCGCCGACAAGCCGAAATCGTCGGCGTTGACGATGAGGCGTCGCGCGTCAGGCATAGCGGCGTCGCCAGTCGTTCCAGCGGATCTTTATCAAGTCTCCCAGCATCTCGACGGCGTCCGCGGCGAACCGCACGGTGCTGGGCTCGTCGTCGTACCGATAGTGCACCGCCGCCTGCGCCACCTTGAGGCGGTGTTTCCTGGCGATGTACAGCAGCTCGACGTCGAAGCCGAAGCCCGCGATGCTGAGCCGCGGGAAGATCAGCTCGCCCGCGCGGGCCGTGAAGCCCTTCAAGCCCGCCTGCGTATCGAGGATGCCCGGGAGCAGCGCGAGCCGCACGACGCGATTGAAGACCCTGCTCAACACGTGCCGCGTGTACAGGTAGCTGAAGAACGACGGACTCATCAGGTAGCGCGACTCGGGGAGTACCCGACACGCGATCGCGACGTCGCTACCGGTTTCGAGCTGGTGCACGATGTGCCCGATCTCCTCGACCGGATACGCGAGGTCCGCGTCGGTGAAGACGCGGTAGCTGCCGCGGGCCGCGAGCATCCCCCGCGCGACGGAGAACCCCTTACCCCGGTTCATGTCGTTCCGGAGCACGGTCACCTCCGGGGCGGTGCGGCCACACTCCGCCAGCAAGCCGGCGGCCTCGGGCTCGCTCGCGTCATCCACCAGAATCAGCTCGGCGGGACGAGGCTGAGCGCACACGAACTCGCGCAGCGTGGCGAGATGTGCCTGGAGGCGATCGGCCCCGTTCCGCACAGGCACGATGACCGACAAGAAGATTCCGCGATCACTCACGCGGGGAAAGATATGGCCCATCGCTCGACGCCGCGCTCCAGCCGCTGTAGCTTTCCGCCCCGTCACCTCCAGGCAGCAGCGTGAGCGACCCGTCCGGAACCATCGAGCACGTCTCCGACACGGCCCGCTGGGTCGCCCTGTACCGTGCCATGGAGTCCGAGCGGCCCGACGCGTTGTTCCGCGACCCCTATGCGCGACGACTCGCCGGAGCGCGCGGCGCACAGATCCTCGCCGCCTTGCCGAGGGGCCACACCTGGGCGTGGCCGATGATCGTGCGAACGGCGGTGATGGACGAGCTGATCCTGCGGGCGATCGAGCGCGACGGAGTCGGCACCGTCCTCAACCTCGCCGCCGGCCTGGACACGCGGCCCTACCGGCTGCCACTGGCGCGCTCGCTCCGCTGGGTCGAGGTGGACTTCCCCGACGTGATCGCCTACAAGAAGGAGCAGCTCGCGGGGGAACGGCCGGCGTGCGCGCTGCAGCAGGTCGGCGTCGATCTCACGGACCCGGCGCGCCGCCGCGCGCTGTTCACGGAAGTCGGCGGCGCGGCGCGACGGGTCCTGGTGGTGAGCGAGGGCCTGCTCGTCTACTTGACGCGGGACCAGGTGGCGGCGCTGGCGGGCGATCTCGCCGCGCAGCCGTCGTTTGCGTGGTGGCTGATCGATCTCGCGTCGCCGGGGCTGCTCAAGATGCTGGAGAAGACGTGGGGGCGCGCCGTCGCCGGCAACGCGCCGTTCCAGTTCGCTCCTCCGGAGGGCACGCAGTTCTTCCAGCCACTGGGTTGGTGCGAGGCGGAGTTTCGCTCGACCTGGGACGAGTCACTGCGCCTCAAGCGAACCATGCGGCTCGCCTGGCTGTGGCGCCTGCTCCCCCGGCTCTACCCGAAAAAGAAGCGTGAGGAGTTCCGCCGCTTTTCCGGAATCGTGCTGTTCAAACGCTGCTGAGCGACGACCCCTTCCCTTCCCCCTCCCCTTTCACCGAAGCCCTGGAGGAAATGCGCGCATGCGACGCTGCCACCTGATCGCCGCCGGTCTCGCAGCCGGCACCGCGTGTGCCCGGCCCGCCCCGCCGGCGGACGGCCCGAGCGTGGTCACCATCACGGCGACCGATTACGCCTTCAACGCGCCCGATACGATTCCCGCCGGGCGCACCACGTTCCGCCTGGTGAATCAGGGGAAGGAGCTGCACCACGCCTCGCTCGTGTGGCTGGGCGACGGCAAGACCATCGCGGACTTCGTGGCTGCGCTCCAAGCGGCGATGAAGAACCACGGTCCGCCGCCCGCGTGGGCGTCGTTTGCAGGGGGGCCCAACGCCGTCACCCCGGGGGACACCGCCAGCGCGACCCAGCTGCTCGAGCCCGGCTCGTACGTGTTGGTCTGCTGGATCCCGACCATCGACGGGACGCCGCACATCATGAAGGGGATGATGCGGGCGATCGTCGTCATCGGCGCCGCGACCGCCCGGCCGGCCGAGCCGGCCGAGCCGGCACCGGATGTCGTGGTCACGTTGAACGACTACGACTTTCAGTTCGCCCGGCCGCTCACGGCCGGGAGGCGCACGATCAGGGTGGAGAATGCCGGTCCCCAGGCCCACGAGATTGTGATTACGGCCCTCCCGTCGGGAAAGACGCTGCAGGACTTCGTCGCGTGGGAGAAGGGCGGTGAGAAGGGTCCGCTGCCCACGGGGCGCTGGCTGGGGGGTGTGGCGACCCTCGACGCCGGTGCGCACGCGCAGTTCACGGCGACCTTCCAACCCGGGAACTACCTCCTCCTGTGCTTCTGGCCCGACGCGAAGGACGGCCAGCCGCACCTGGTGCACGGGATGGCGAAGCAGATCACTGTAACCTAGGACGGTGAAGGTTATGGAGGTTGGTGGAGGTTGGAGGGTGCAACCTCCACCAACCTCCACCGCCTCCAGTTAGAACAGCCACCTCGCCCCCACCTGCAGCTGCCGCGGATCGCCCAGCCCCGAGCGGATCGTGCCGTCGAAGTTGAAGAGCAGGCCGCCGTAGGCCGGGTCCTTGAAGTTGTCCTTGTTGGTGACGTTGAAGATGTCGAACGTCGCCTCGAACTGCTGGTGGCCTCCGAGATCGATCGGGCGGGAGATGCGCACGTCCCAGGAGAAGAACGCGTTGTCCTTGCGCAGCGTGTTCCGTGTCAGGACGCTTCCGTCCGAGCAGTTGCGGTCCGCGGGCGATGTGGCCCGCTGACCGCGCGGCGGCGCGAACGCGCTGAACGGGCTCGGCCCGCAGCTCATCGACGTCGGCTGCGCCGAGTAGTAGCTCACGCGGTTGTTGATGTAGATGTCCCCGGGCAACCGCAGGAGCGCCCAGCCGTTGAAGCGGTGGCGCTGATCCCGGTCGCTCCAGTTGTAGTCCGGCCCGAGGTTGTCCGCCCGCGCGTACCGGAACGTGAAGGGGTCGCGCTCGTTGTCGTCGTCCGACTTGTCGAACGACAGCGTGTAGTTGAGCTGGAACCGGAAGTTGCGATCCAGCAGCCGCTTCACGCCGATCGTGACCCCGTTGTAACGCGATTTGGCGCTCGACTCGACCGTGGTCAGCGTGTTGATGCCGTTTGTGTTCCCCGGCAGGCCGGCCAGGCCGGTCCCCCACGGTTTCCCGAACAGCGCGTCGTTCCGGTTGATGAAGCGGGTCACGTGGTCGGTGCGGGCGTGCGTGTAGCTCAGGGACAGCGCGAGGTCGTTGGCAACCTGCCGCTCGTAGCCCACGGTCGCGTTCAACGTACGCGGGTTCTGGAAATCCTTGTCGAACACGAAGACGTCCGGGAAGATCGGCGCTCCCGACGGCGGCGTGAGCAAATGGTTGAAGGCGGGCGGCCGCAGCCCGATCGGGATCGTCGCGCTCGAGCCGAACAGCGTCTGCCCGATCGAGCCGTTCGTGCTGCGGCTGCTCGCGAGGTTCAACCCGGGGATGCGCCCGTAGTACAGCCCCGCGTTGCCCCGGAACACTTGCCGCCCGGTGGCGTCGGGGTCATAGGCGAACCCGACGCGCGGCTGGAACATCTTCCAGTCCGAGGGGATGGTGCCGTCGGACGGAAACGCGTACGTCCCCGTGGAGTTCGTCACTCGCTGGCCGATGAACGGGGCGAAGAACACCGACTGCGGTGGCGTCCGCGGGTCGGGCTCGACCTGTGCCTCCCAGCGAAGTCCGTAGTCGATGGTCCAGCTCGGCGTCGGCTTCCAGCTGTCCTGCACGTACAGCGCGAGCTCGTTCTGGGGGATCGATTGGGTTCCGGCGTCGATCACCGACAGGCCGCCGACGCCGGCCTGCTGCAGGTACAGCAGGACCGGCCCGGTGATGGTGGTCCCGGCCGGGCAGCTCGCGGTCGTATTGCTCGTGCCGTTGGAGCACTCCACGTAGTTCGAGTCCGCCGCGTACCTCCGGAACCCGGTCACGCTGTTGAAGATGAAGCGCCCGTTCGCGAACCCGATGAACGTCTGCACCGAGTTCACGCGGTTCCACTCGGCCCCCGCCTTGAAGAAGTGGTTGCCGCGGGCGTAGGAGACGTTGTCGAGCAACTGGATCCGGGTGTCGTAGTACTGGATCGGCAGGAAGAAGGGCATTCCGAACCGGAACCCGTTGGCGAAGTCCATCGCCACGTCCGGGAAGGGTCGCAGCCCGGTCTGGGTCGGGTCCGTGCCCAGTAGGGACGTACGCGGTCCCTCGTACGGCCGGGGTCGGTCCTCACGAGAATATTGAAACCGGAACTCGTTCGAGGTGTTGGACGACAGGTACGAAGTGAGGCTGCCGTTGATGGCGTTGGAGTAGTCCTTCTCTAGGCCGTTCGCGCTGCGGGCCCAGACGTCCACGTCGAACGTCCCGTTCTCCTGTTGCGACCAGGTGTGGTTGTACTTGAGGGACACGTTGTGCCGGTCGGAGGGCCGCCAGTCGAGCTTGATCAGTCCCGCGCGGGCGTCGTTGGTACGGGAAATCGACCCGAAGTCACCCCGCAGCGCCCCGCCGAACGCGGTGTCCATCCACGCCGTGAGCGAGTCGAGCGCGAGGCTCGACGGCCGCGCCTTCTGCTTCACCTCGCGGTAGATCTGCTGGTCATAGGCGATGAAGAAGAACGCCTTGTCCCGCTTGAGCGGCCCGCCCAGCGTGAAGCCGAACTGGTGCTGGTTGAAGTCGGGCTCGAAGCTCTGCACCGTGCCGCTCGGGAAGCGATGCTCCGGCGTGCCGGAGATAGCGTCGAACTTCCCGAAGTAGTGGAGCGAGCCGTGGAGCAGGTTGGTGCCGGACTTGGTGATCACGTTCACGAATCCCGAGCTGGAGCGGCCGAACTCGGGCGTCGCTCCGCCGGCGGTGACCACGATCTCCTGCACCGCATCGAGGTTGAACGTGAAGGGCGGCCGCTGGCCGCCGCGCTGCTCGCCGAAGAAGGGGTTGTTGAAGTCGGCGCCGTCCACCGACACGTTGTTGTGGATCCCCTTCTGCCCCGCGATCGTCAACTCATCGCCGTCGGGCCCCTGCACGATCGATACGTTGGGCGTGAGCAGGGTCAGATTGAGAAAGTTGCGGCCGTTGTTCGGCAGACCGGCGACCGCCTGGTTGGGCAGCCGGGTAGATGTTTCCACCTTCGTCACGTCCACCAGCGGCGTCGCCGTCACGGTCACCGCGGCGAGCTCGACCGGCTGGAGCTTCAGGGCGAGGTCCACCGTCTCGCCCACCCTCAGGACGATGCCGGTCTGCTTTCTCTCGCCGAGGCCCACGGCACGGGCGGTGACGTCGTACGTGCCCAGCGGCAGCAGCGGTGCGACGAACACGCCCTTCTCGTTGCTGACCACCGTCCGCTGAAACTGGGTCTGGACGTCCGTGACGGTCACCCGCGCGCCCGCGACGACGTTACCAGAGGGGTCGGTCACGACCCCGCGGATGATGCCGGTAGTCGCCTGAGCTTGCGCGGCGAGGGATGGGGAGGAGGCCAGCAGGGCGAAGACGGCGCCCAGCGCCAGGGGAGCGAGGCGCGGGCCGAAGCGGATGCCGCACGTCATGGCGTATCTCCGACAGGCAATGTCCAAGGGCGCGCCAGAATTAGCACCCGGACGGGAGGGGCGCAAGCGGCGCTACCAAGCGCGTGGGTGGTATTGACCGCTCCCCCTCGTGACCGCCAATTACCGCGCGGTACCGCCATGCAAAACCCCGACATCGCGCGGCTGTTCGACGAGGTAGCCGATCTCCTCGAGATCCAGGACGCCAACCCCTTCCGGGTGCGCGCCTATCGCAACGCCGCGCGCACCATCCGGGACTTCCCCGAGCCGATCGCGGAACTGGTGCGCGTGGGCACCAGGGATCTGACCGACATCCCCGGGATCGGCGAAGACCTGGCGGAGAAGATCACCGAGATCGTCACGACCGGCGAGCTGCCGCTGCGCAAGCAGCTCGCCGCCAAGCTCCCCGCGGGGCTGCTCGACCTGCTGCGCATCCCCGGCCTCGGGCCCAAGCGCGTGAAGCTGCTCCACAAGAAGCTCAAGGTGAAATCGGCCGCGGACCTCGCCGTCGCGCTCGACCAAGGCAGGGTCCAGAAGCTCAAGGGCTTCGGGCCCAAAATTGAAGAAAAGATGCGGGCGGGACTGGGCGCCGCCCAGCAGGGCGAGCGGCGCATGCTGCTGCACGAGGCGGAGACGCAGGCCAACGCCATCGTGGGCTACTTGCAGGCCGGCGGTGGGATCGCCGAGATCGCGGTGGCGGGCAGCTATCGGCGACGCCGCGAGACCATTGGGGACCTGGACATCCTCGTGACCTCGGGCTCGAGCCCCCAGGTGATGGACCGGTTCGCGGAGTACGGCGAGGTGGCGGAGGTGGTCTCGAAAGGCGACACCCGCGCCACCGTGAAACTGCGCGGCGGGCTGCAGGTGGACCTACGGGCGGTGGAGCCCGATGCCTATGGCGCGGCGCTCGTGTACTTCACCGGCTCCAAAGCGCACAACATCGAGCTCCGCAAGATCGCCCAGGAGCACAGCTACAAGCTGAACGAGTACGGTTTGTTCAAGGGCACGCGCCGTGTCGCCGGGAAGACCGAGCAGGAGATCTACGCCCTGCTCGGTCTCGATTGGATACCGCCGGAGCTGCGCGAAGCCCGCGGCGAGATCACCTTGGCCCGCGAGCACCGGCTGCCGGCGCTCGTGACCGTGGACGACATCCGCGGCGACCTGCAGATGCACACGCACGCGACCGACGGCAAGGGAACGATCGACGAGATGGCTCACGCGGCGCGCGCCCTCCGCTACGAGTACATCGCCATCACCGATCACTCAAAGCGGGTCACGATGGCGCGCGGGCTGGACGCCAAGCGGCTGCGGGAACAGTGGAAGACCATCGACGAATGGAATGCACGCAGCCGCGGTTTCACGATTCTGAAGGGCGTGGAGCTCGATATCCTGGAAACCGGGAAGCTCGATCTTCCCGACGACGTCCTGGCCGAGGCGGACTACGTCGTGGCGACGATCCATTACGGCATCAATCAGACCGAGAAGCAGCTCACGCGCAGGCTCGTCGGGGCGGTCGAGCATCCCTGGATCGACGCGATCGGACACCCCACCGGACGGATCCTGGGCAAGCGCGAAGGCTATCCGCTCGACTTCGACACGCTCGCCCGGGCCGCGGCCGCCGCCGGATGTCTGCTCGAGCTCAACGGACACCCCGAGCGGATGGATCTACCGGACACACTCGCCGCGGCGGCGCAGCGGCACGGCGTCCGGTTCGTCCTCTCCACCGACAGCCACCAGCCGAACAACCTGTCCTTCATGAAGTACGCGGTGGACCTGGGGCGGCGGGCCGGCCTCGAGGCGAAGGACATAGTGAACACGCGCCCGCTGGCGGAGTTTCGCAAGGCGCTTAAGCGCGCGACACAAAGACGGTAGACAGCAGCAGCTGGATCACCGGCGCGAAGCTCTTCCGGTGATGGCAGGTGAAGCCGTAGTCCGCGAGTGCACTCAAGTGCTCCGGGGTGCCGTAGCCTTTGTTGCTGGCCCAGGCATACAACGGGTGGCGCACGGCGAGCAGCTCCATCAGGCGATCTCGCACGGTCTTCGCGATGACGGAGGCGGCGGCGATCGAATGGCAATGCGCGTCGCCGTCGATGATCGCTTCGTGCGGGCACCCGAGCTCGGGGGCGGGGAGGCCGTCGACGAGAACGAGGTCCGGCGCGCAGCCGAGCCGACCCAACGCCCGCCGCATGGCCAGGATGGAGGCGCGCCGGATGTTGAGCCGGTCGATCTCCCGCACGCTCGCGGCGCCCACGGCAACGGCGAGCGCCCGCGAGCGCACGATCCGCGCGAGCCGCGCGCGCTTACTGGGCGGGAGCAGCTTGGAATCGCGCAGGCCGCGGATCGGCTTGCAGAACGGTGGAAACACGACGGCCGCGGCCACCACTGGACCGGCCAGGGGGCCGCGGCCTGCCTCGTCGAGGCCGGCGACAAGCCCACCCCCCGCACGCCAGAGCGTCAGTTCGCGCTCGAGCGAGGGGCGGGGTCCTCTCACGCCTGCTGCGGCTCCGTTCCGGGGACGATGACGCCGCGCTTCTCGCGAATGCGCGCTGCCTTGCCGGCGAGCCGGCGCAGGAAGTACAACTTGGCGCGCCGCACGCGTCCCTTGCGGACCAGCTCGATCGCCGCGATCGCGGGGGAGTGCAGCGGGAAGATCCGTTCCACCCCCACACCCGCCGAGATCTTGCGCACCGTGAACGTTGCGTTGATCCCCGCGCCGCGGCGGCCGATGCACACGCCCTCGAATGCCTGCAGGCGCTCCTTGTCGCCTTCGCGCACGCGCACCATCACGCGCACCGTGTCGCCGGGGTCGAAGGCGGGGAGGTTGGTCTTGAGGCCTTCCCGTTCGACCGCTCTCAGACGCTGCATACGCTTACCCTCTATCCTCGTGTCGGGCCCACAGATCGGGCCGCCGTTCGCGCGTCAGTCGCTCGGCTTCCGCCGCCCGCCACGCCGCGATGCGCTCGTGATCGCCGCTCAACAATACCGCCGGCACATCCATTCCGCGATAGCTCGGCGGCCGCGTGTAGCTCGGCGGGCTCAGCAAGCCGTCGTAATGCGAGTCCGTCGCCGCCGACTCGTGGTCGCCTAACGCCCCGGGGAGCAGCCGCACCACCGCGTCGATCACGCACAGCGCGGCAGGCTCGCCGCCCGACAGCACGAAATCGCCGATCGACAGCTCCTCCGCCCCCAGCCCGTCCGCCACCCGCTGGTCCACGTCCTTGTAGTGGCCGCACAACAGCGTCAGCTCGCGCCCCAGGGAGAAGCGCACCGCGTCGTCGTGCGTGAACCACCGCCCTCGCGCCGACAGGAGCACGAGCGGCGGGCCGGCGTGCAGGTCCTCCACCGCCTCGAAGAAGGGCTCCGGCTTGAGCACCATCCCGGCGCCGCCGCCGTACGGGGAGTCGTCCACGGTCTTGTGACGGTCGTGGGTGTACGCGCGTAACGGCACCACGCGATACCGCACCAGCCCTTGCTCCGCGGCACGGCCCAGGATGCTGGCCTGCAGCGCCGCCTGAAACATCTCGGGGAAGAGCGTCACGACGTTAAGCGTCAGCATCGACCTCTTCCACGGCGACGAAGTGGTCCCGCCACGGCTCCACTGCGGCGCGCGACGTGACGCCCACGAACCCGAGCAGCCACTCGCGGTGGTAGGCGCGCCGCCGCGCCACGACCAGGGGCCCCGCGATGACCCGGCGCGCCTCGTCCACCACGAAGAGCCGGGCCTTGGGCACGAACACCGCGCCCGGATTCTCCACCAGGGGGAACACCGACACTTCCCCCTGCTGCCCGTGCGGCTTGCGCAGTCGCCCGACTAAGCGGGTCGTTTCCCCAGGACTCCGGCCTTCTTGAAGAGCGAGCGGACCGTGTCGGTCGGCAGCGCTCCCTTGTCGAGCCAGCTCCGTGCCTGCTCCGCGTCCACTTGGATCACGGCCGGATTGGTGCGGGGGTTATAGTGACCGATGGTCGCCACGAAGCGCCCGTCGCGAGGGGATCGTTGGTCGGCGATGACGATCCGGAAGTAGCTCTGCCCCCTCCGTCCCACGCGCCGCAGCCGAATGCGAGTTGCCATACGCTCAGATCCTTTTGAGTAGCTGCTTCATCTGCTGGAACTGCTGCAACAGTCGATTGACTTCCTGGACCGGCCTGCCCGCGCCCTTCGCGATCCGCTGTCGCCGCGACCCGTTGAGAATCGACGGCTCGGCTCGCTCGGCGGGCGTCATCGATAACACGATCGCCTCGACATGCTTGAGACGCTGGTCGTCGGCGCGTACGGCCTTCAATGCCTTCGCGTTCACGCCCGGCAGAAGTGAGAGCACCTGCTTGAGCGGCCCCATCGCCTGCATCTGCTTCAGCGCGACGAGAAAATCCGCCAGGTCCATCCCCTTTTTCGATCGGACTTTGCGTTCGAGCCGCTGCGCCGCCTCCGCATCCACGGCGCCCGCCGCCTTCTCGACCAGCGCCACCACGTCGCCTTGCCCGAGGATCCGGCCCGCCATGCGCGCCGGGTCGAACGGCTCCAGCGCATCCGGCTTCTCCCCCACTCCGACGTACTTGATCGGCACGCCGGTCACCCCGTGAATCGAGAGCGCGGCCCCACCGCGGGCGTCGCCGTCCAGCTTCGTCAGAATCACGCCCGTGAGCCGCACCGCCTCATGGAACCCGCGCGCGATCCGCACCGCGTCCTGCCCGGTCATCCCATCCGCGACGAGCAGCACCTCGCGTGGCTCGACCGCCGCCCGGAGCCCGCGTAGCTCGTCCATCATCTCGACATCGATCTGTAACCGACCCGCCGTGTCGACGATGACCGTCCGGCAGCGGGCCTGGTCGGCAGCCTTCAGAGCGTCGCGCACGAGCTCGACCGCCCCGCCCGGGGATTGTAGGGGCGCAGCATGCTGCGCCGCTATACCGCCTGGTCCATGGTCCGCCGCCCCAAACACGGGCACACCCACCTGCACGGCGAGTTGCCGGAGCTGTTCGCCGGCCGCCGGCCGATCCACGTCCGCCGCGACGACGCACGGAGCTTTTTGCTCGAGCTTGAGCCGACGAGCCAGTTTCGCGGCGGTGGTCGTCTTGCCCGAGCCCTGCAGGCCCACCAGCAGGATCACCGTGGGGCCGACCGACGCGAAGTCGAGGCCCTGTCGCGTGCCGCCCAGCAGGGCGACGATCTCGTCACGGACCAGCTTC
>Ga0209058_1001464_pt1 | contig 20120 bp, 21 predicted proteins | sample GraSoiAngelo_147_FD_185904 | JGI IMG/M metagenome (GOLD analysis project Ga0209058, IMG submission 185904) | Grasslands soil microbial communities from the Angelo Coastal Reserve, California, USA - 14_1009_05_40cm (SPAdes) (version 2) | ecosystem: Environmental > Terrestrial > Soil > Grasslands ... | reverse complement strand
ACCATGCAAACCAAAACAACGAGCCCGATCTGACCGCTTCTCGCTCCTGCCCGTGGACGACGGGCTACATAGTTCCGTTCTGGCACGCGTCCCTCGAAGCCCTTGATGTGCGGTGACTTTGGAAACAGTCAACTGAACTGCGGGTCTGGAGCACCGGGGGTACTCGGGCCGCAGGCCCGAGCCTGATGACACGAACTAGGACCAACTCAGTTCGAGGGCCCGCGGGCGCGTCGAAGCCGGCGCCGTCGTCCGCGCTCGAGCACCGGATCGCCTGGGCCTCGCGTTTCAGATCGACGATGGGCCCCGTGGTCACCGCAGCCACTTCTTCACCGTCACGGTCGTCCCCCGGCCGACCGCGGACTCGATGTCGAACTCGTCGGTGAGCCGCCTGACGCCCGGCAGCCCCAGGCCGAGGCCGCCGGAGGTGGAGAAGCCACTCTGCAGCGCCCCGGCGACGTTGGGGATCCCCGGACCGCCGTCGCGGGCCACCACCATGATTCCGCGCCGGCTGTTCCGCTCGATGCCCTTCAGGACGATCCGCCCGCGCTTGGCGTACAGGACGATGTTGCGCGCCAGCTCGGAGATCGCCGTGGCGATCAGCGTCAGGTCCGTCGGTCCGAATCCCAGCGCCGCGGCGAGCTCTCGCCCCTTCTGGCGGGCGAGGACGATGTCCGCGTCCGAGCGGACCGGGATCGAGTTCTGGGCGGGCAAGTCCGCCGACGCCCGCCCCTTCGATCGAAGCGCCGGGAGACGGCCGTCGGGTTGCACCGCGCCGCGCCGCTCACCGCGCACGGGGCACTTCTCCTCTGCTCGCCCCCTTCGTTCGCTCGTCGAGGAAGGCCAGCCCTTCTTCCAGGTCGAGCGCCGCGTTGACGCCCTCCAGGGTGAGCCCCAGCTCCACCATCGAGAGCGCCACCTCCGGCTGGACGCCGACGATGACCGTCTCGGCCCCGCGGAGGCGCGCCATCTGGGCGATGTCCCGCAGGGTGCGGACGGCGAAGGAGTCCATCACGTCGAGCGCGGTGACGTCGATGATCACCCCGCGCGCGCGATACCTGCCGACCTGCGTGACCAGGCTGTCGCGGAGGCCCTGCAGATCGGTGTCGGTCAGCGCCGTTTGGATGGTCGCGATGAGGTGGTGGCCCTCCTTGAGGATCGGTACCCCCATCGTCACCTCCGGCCGGAAGCCTCGCTAGCGCTTCGCCTCCGGGACCTGGATCACCCGGTACCCGAGCAACCGCTCCGCTTCTTCCATACCACCCTGCAGGTCGCCGACGGTATTCATCTTGCCGAGGTCGACGCCGGTGGTGACGAGCGTCTGGGCGATCTCGGGCGACAGGCCGGTGACGATCACCATGGCGCCCTGGAGCCGGGCCGCGTCCACGGTTCGTACCAGGTGGTTCGCGACGTCGGCGTCCATGGCCGGGACGCCCGTGATGTCGATGACGACGACCTTGGCGCGGTTGGCGCGGATGGCGCGCAGGAGCTGCTCGGTCAGCTGGCGGGCGCGCTGGGCGTCGATGAGCCCGATGATCGGCAGGATGAGCAGCCGCTCGCGCACCGGCAGCACGGGCGTGGACAGCTCGCGGATGGCTTCCTGCTGCTCGCGGATCACCCGCTCGCGCTCGTGCACGAACCCCGCCGCCACGGTCGTCGCGATGCGGTTCGCGGCGGGCTCGTAGGCGTCGAGGACCCGGTTCAACAGCGGGAAGTCGGCGCGGTAGTTGGCGAACAGTGAGCGGGCCAGCACGTCGCGCAGGAGCAGCACGATGCCGACCACCTCGCGCGTCTCCACGCCGCGCGGCACGATGCGCTCGGACAGCTGTCCGGCGTAGGCCTGCACCGCCTCGAGGGTGCCGGTCTCCAAGGCATCGAGGTAGTTGTCATATATGGACGTCGCTTCCGCGAAGATCTCCTCCTGGCTCATCGCCGTGAGGGTCCGCGCCTCGATGATGCGCCGCACCCATTCGTCGCGAAGTTGAACGCGACACTGCCGCAGGTGCGCCACGATCTCACGCAGAAGCACCGCCGCCGAGGTCCGGGCCGGCGGAGGTGCGTCCGGCTCGGCAGAGCGCCGGCCGGTCCTCGCGGGCGCCAACCGCGGGCGGGCAGGGGCAGCCGGCACGGGCGAGCGATACGCTCTCATGACTTCGCCCTCCTGTTGCGGTCTAGTGTGGTGTGGACACCACACTAGCTGTAGCTATGGCTTCGTCCGCCGACTTGCGCAATACAGCCGTCGGGACGGCCGGCGGCGTGCGCCCTCGCTACGTGCATCCGTACCATGGCCCCGCTTGCTCGACCGCGGGCAGATGTTCTCCCGCCCAACATCTCGTGAGCCCGCGTTCTCCGGCGCCAGTGCTCCTCGATCAAAAGGGGCAACCACGCTGCGTCAAGGTGACGAGGCGGTGGCCTGATCCCAGCTGCGCTCCCAGGTGATTACCCTACCCCATTTTCAGGGTTTCAACGGACTTGTTCTCGTTCCTCCCGCCGGCAAAATGATGTCCGTGCGTAGAGTGATGATCACGCTCGCAGAGAGGACGGGAGGACGCACTCGGCCTCTCGATCGAGGGCCGCCTTCGCCACTGCTGGTGGCGTCGAAAGGCGAAGGTTCACTGTTGTAAGGTTCACTCTTTCGGAAAGGAGCATGAGCATGAAACGATTCGCACAGGCACTTCTGGTTGCATCCATGACTTTCCTGGGTAGTACCCTCAGCTTGGCGGACGTGGCGGCGGTGGGCGCCGGGACCGGCGCCGCGGTGGCGGGGGGTGGCGGAGGCGCGGCGGCCGTCGGCACCGCGGCCGCTGCGGCGGTCGCGTCGGACTGCGGGTGCTGCGGCTGCTGCGGGGGCGGGGGCGCCGTCGCCGTGGGTACGGGCGTAGGGGCCGCTGTCGGCGGCGGTGGCGCTGCCGCGGTTGGCATCGGGACCGGCATCGGACTGGCGTTCTGAGATACGCCAGCGACCGCTGAGTGAAAAAAGCCCGCCGGTCTCGGCCGGCGGGCTTTTTTGCTTTTAGGGGAAGTTTCGAGCATGTCCAGGCGTCGTCAGCCACAGACGCTGCGTCGGGCGAGGGCCATTCCCAGCTCTGACCACTCCGCCAGGGTTCCGCTGCCGTCGCTCGGGGGCGGATCGCGGCGGGCGGTTGCGGGGACCGCGGAGGGGCTGAAATGGGCTTGAGGCGTTTGCTGCGGAAGAAGATCGCGTTGCCGATCCTCCTGGGCGGCGTTGCGCTGGCCGGTTTGCGGACGGCATCCCCGCACGCGGCGGGCGAGCGCTACGGGACAGAGGCAGCGGGGCTGGGGGACATCAGCCAGGCCGTGTCGGCCAACGGCACTCTGAACCCGGTGGTGCTGGTGCGCGTGGGCACCCAGGTGTCGGGTACGGTGAGCAAGCTCCACGTTGACTTCAACGACCGGGTCTACCCGGGAGAGGTGCTGGTGGAGCTGGATGACGCCCTGTTTCGCGCCCAGGTGCAGCAGAGCGAGGCCAACGTCGCCAACGCTCGGGCCGCCCTCGAACTCGCCGTCGCCAACGAGGCCAGGATGCGGCAACTGCAGCGCCAGGCTTTAGTCTCCAGGCAAGAACTCGACCAGGCGGTGGAGGCGGCGAAGTCGGCGCGGGCCCAGCTGGCGCTGGCGCGGGCGCAATTGCAGAAGGACCGGACCAATCTCGGCTACACGGTCATCCGTTCGCCGGTGTCGGGCGTGGTCGTGGACCGGCAGGTGGACGTGGGCCAGACCGTCGCGGCGACCTTCCAGACGCCGACCCTGCTGCTCATCGCCCAGGACCTCACCAAGATGCAGATCGATTCGAGTTTCGCCGAGGCGGACATCGGCAACATCCGGGTCGGGCAGCCGGTGAGCTTCAAGGTGGATGCCTTCCCCGACCGCGCGTTCCAGGGGACGGTCAAGCTGATCCGGCTCAATCCGGTGACGCAGCAGAACGTGGTGACCTATGACGTGGTCGTCGCGGTGGACAACCCGAACCAGATCCTGCTGCCGGGGATGACCGCCTACGTGAACATCCTCGTCGCCCGGCGCCAGGGCGTGCTGGCGGTGCCCAACGCGGCGCTGCGCTTCAGGCCCATGGAGCCTGCCCTGGTGGCAGCGTCGCAGCGGGGTCCGGAGGAAAAGCGCGAGGGCCCGACGGCCACGATCTACGTGCTCGAAAACGACCAGCAGCGTGGCCAGCTGCGCCGCGTCAGCATCGTCCCGGGAATCACCGACAACCGCTACACCGAGGTCGTCTCCGGCGAGCTCGAGCCCGGCGCCCAGGTGGTGGTCGAGGACCGGGAAGCCGCCGCTCCGGCGAGCCCATCGGCGAGCACCTTCCAGATACGGCTGTTCTGATGCCGGCCGAACCGGTCATCCGTCTGGCGCACCTCGGCAAGCACTACGAGACTGGGGCGGGGCCCGTTCCGGTGCTGACGGACGTGAACCTCGACATCGAGCCGGCGGAATTCGTCGCCATCATGGGGCCTTCCGGGTCGGGGAAATCGACGCTCATGAACATCCTCGGCTGCCTCGACGCGCAGAGCAGCGGGACCTACGAGTTCGAGGGCCGCGACGTCGGCGCCCTGAACCGGGACCAGCTCGCCGATCTGCGCAACCGGGCGATCGGCTTCGTCTTCCAGGGCTTCAACCTGCTGCCCAGGGCAACCCTGCTGGACAACGTGGCGCTGCCGTTGGTGTATGCGGGCGTCGGCAAGTCGGAGCGGCTCCCCAGGGCGGGCCGGATGCTCGAGCACGTAGGGCTGGGCCCGTATGCAGCGTCGCTACCTGGCCAGATCTCCGGCGGACAGCAGCAGCGCGTCGCCATCGCCCGCGCCCTGGTCAATCGCCCGCGCCTGATTCTGGCGGACGAGCCCACGGGCAACCTGGACAGGCGGACCAGCCAGGAGATCATGGGGCTCTTGCGGCAGCTCAACGCCGAAGAGGGGATCACCATCGTCCTGGTGACCCACGATCCAGACATCGCCGCCAACGCCGGGCGCCTGGTGCAGCTGGTGGACGGGCAGGTGGCGCACGATGGCCAGCTGCCGCGCCGCGTGCCAGGCCGGAGATCGGCATGAAGATCGGCCCCCTGCTGAGCGAAGCCTGGCAGGCGATGGGCGCAAACCGGCTGCGCACCTTCCTCACCATGTTGGGAATGATGATCGGGGTGGGCGCGGTCATCATGATGCTCGCCGTCGGACAGGGGGCCCGGGACCTGGTGGACCGGTCCATCGTCTCCATGGGCCGCAACCTGTTCGTCGTCCTCGCGGGTTCCGCCACCGCCAGTGGCGTGCGGCTCGGTACGGGCAACGTCCCCACCCTGACCCTCGGGGATGCGGAGGCCCTGGAACAAGTGCCCACCGTCGGCGCGGTGGTGCCGATCCTGCCCGGCACTGCCCAGGTCGTCTACGGGGCGAACAACTGGGGGACCAACGTGCTGGGCACCACGCCACGCTTCCTCGACGTGCGCAACTGGCGTCTGTCCGCGGGATTGCCGTTCAACGATTCGGACATGCGTTCGGCAACGCAGGTCGCCCTGCTCGGGCAGACCGTGGTGAAGAACCTGTTCGGCGACGAGGATCCGGTCGGGAAGACCGTCCGGATCGGCAAGAGCCCATACGTTGTGATGGGCACCCTCGCTGCCAAGGGGCAGAGCCTGGACGGCCGGGACCAGGATGACGCCGTCCTGATCCCGGTCACCACCGCCCAGCGGAAGCTCTTCGGCAGTCAGTTCCAGGGCAGCGTGCGCTTCATGATCGCCCAGGCCGCATCGGCAGAGGCCATGCCTGCGGCGGAGCGGGACATGACGCAACTCTTGCGCCAGCGCCATCGTCTCGCCGACGGCGTCGACAACGACTTCAGCATTCGCAACCTCACCGCCCTCGTCAACACGGCGGCAGAAACCACCCGCACGATGTCGCTGATGCTGGGGGCGATCGCCTCGATTTCCCTGCTGGTGGGGGGCATCGGGATCATGAACATCATGCTCGTCTCGGTCACCGATCGCACGCAGGAAATCGGCATCCGCTGCGCCACCGGCGCCCGCGCCCGGGACATTCGGCTGCAGTTCCTGCTGGAGGCGCTCATCCTGTCCGTCGTCGGTTGCCTGGTGGGCGTGTTCCTGGGGGTGGGCGGCGGGCTGCTCGTCAGCCTCGTCGCCCGAATGGCGGTCGTCGTCACATTGAGCTCGGTCGTCGTGGCGTCGCTGGTCGCCGCCGGGGTGGGCATCTTCTTCGGCCTCTACCCGGCCGACAAGGCCGCCCGCCTGAAGCCCATGGACGCCCTCCGCTATCAGTAGCCGCAGGCTGCAAGCTGCCTGAACGCACGGACTGCACCCCCGGTGCCTCCGGCAGCTTCGACCCGTTCCGGCGACTCCGGCCCGGAGCCTGGCGGCCGGGACGCCGACGCGCTAACCGTGGGGCCACGATGCGCAACGCCGAGCTCGCTCGCGTCTTCCGGGACATCGCCGCCTATCTCGACATGGACGACGTGCCCTTCAAGCCGCGCGCCTACGAGAAGGCGGCGCAGGCGATCGAGTCGCACGACCGGCCGCTCGAGCAGGTCTACCGCGCGGGCGGCGTGAAGGCCCTGCTCGAGATTCCCGGTATCGGCGCCTCGATGGCCGAGAAGCTGGAGGAGCTGATCGCAACGGGAAAGTGCAAGCTGCGCGAGGAGTACCACCGCCGCATGCCGGTCGATCTGGCCGCGCTGACCGCGCTCGAGGGCGTGGGGCCGAAGGGGGTGAAGGTCCTCTACCAGCGGCTCCGTGTGCGCACGCTCGCCGACCTGGAAGCCGCGGCGCGCGCCGGCAAGGTCCGCGCCCTCCCCCACTTCGGCGAGAAGAGCGAGCAGAATATCCTGAAGGCACTCGCCTTCGTGCAGACGAGCGGGCAGCGCACGCCGCTCGCCGCCGTGCGGCCCGTGATCGACGAGCTGGCCGCGGCGCTCGCGCGCGCGCCGGGTGTGACGCGCGTCGAGGTCGCGGGCTCGATCCGCCGCCGCAAGGAGACGGTCGGCGATGCCGACCTCCTGGTCCTCGCACGCAAGGCCGAGGCGGCGATCGCCGCTTTCGCGAAGCTGGCGGCGGTGGCGCGCGTGCTCGGCCAGGGCGAGACCAAGTGCAGCGTGAAGCTCCGCGACGGGCTGCAGGTGGACCTGCGCGTCGTGCCCGAGGAGAGCTTCGGAGCGGCGCTCCTCTACTTCACGGGGAGCAAGGCGCACAACGTCGCCCTCCGGCAGCTCGCCATGAAGAAGGGCTGGAAGCTGAACGAGTATGGCCTGTTCCGCGGCACGCGGCGGATCGCGGGTCGGACCGAGGAGGATATCTTCGACCGCCTCGGCCTCGCCTGGATCCCGCCCGAGCTGCGCGAGGACCAGGGCGAGATCGACGCGGCGCGCGCGGGCACGCTCCCCCGCCTGGTCGAGGCGGGCGATCTGCGCGGCGACCTCCAGACGCAGACCAACTGGACCGACGGCGCCGACTCGCTGGAAGCGATGGCCCGCGCGGCGCGGGACGCCGGCCTCGAGTACATCGCCATCACCGACCACACCGTGAGCCTCGCCATGACGGGCGGCTGCGACGCCAGGAAGCTCCGCCGCCAGATGCGCGAGATCGAACGCCTCAACGCAAAGCTCGACGGCATCCGGGTCCTCACGGGCGCCGAGGTCAACATCAATCGGGACGGCACGCTCGACATCGACGACGAGACTCTCGCCCGGCTCGACGTGGTCGGCATCGCGATCCATTCGCACTTCAACCTCCCGCGCGGGGAGCAGACCAACCGAATCATCCGCGCCATGCGCAACCCGCACGCCGACATCCTCTTCCACCCGACCGGCCGTGTGATGCAGAAGCGCGAGCCCTACGACGTCGACATCGAGGCGGTGATCGCCGCTGCCAGGGAGACCGGCACCGTGCTCGAGCTCGACGCCTACCCCGACCGGCTCGACCTGCGCGACGAGCACGTGCGGCGCGCGACCGAGGCCGGCGTTCCCATCGTCATCGACTCGGACGCGCACAGCGTGAAGCACCTCGGCTTCCCGCGCACCTACGGCGTAGAGCAGGCCCGCCGCGGCTGGGCGACCGCGACGGACGTGCTCAATACGCGGCCGGTGGAGGCGTTCCTCGCCGGGCTGAAGGGTGGGACGCCGCGGGCGCGGCGTCCCGCCTGAGCGCGCGGCTCCCAGGCGTCAGGTGATGACGCTCCGGATCACCTCGCCCGCTTCCATCGCCCGAAAGGCGTCGTTCACGCCCTCGAGCCTGATGGTCTTCGACACCATCGCGGAGGTGTCGAGACGGCGGGTCTCGATCAGCTCGACGAAGCGCGGGAAGTCGCGCCGTACCTGCGCCGAGCCGTACTTGCAGCCTTTCACGGTCTTCTCCTCGTAGAAGATGCCGAACGCGGGCAGCGTGAACTGCGCGTCGAAGCGCGCCATGCCGACGATGATCACCTCGCCGCCGCGGCGCGCGAGGTTGTAGGTGGTCAGGATGGTCTCCGGGAGCCCGATCACCTCGAAGCCGTAGTCGGCGCCCCGCCCGCCGGTGAGGGCTTTCACCTGCTCGACCGGGTCGCCCTTCGACGGGTCGAGGACGTCCGTCGCGCCGAGTTGCTTCGCGGTCTTTCGCTTGAGCTCCTGAGGGTCGATCGCGATGATGCGGCCGGCGCCTGCGATGCGCGCGCCCTGGATGACCGCCTGGCCGACACCGCCGCAGCCGAGGACCGCGACTGTGGAGCCCGGCCTCACCTTCGCCGTGTTGAGCGCCGCGCCGACGCCGGTCGTGACGCCGCACCCGATGAGCGCGAGCTGCGCGTCCGGGAGATCGGTCTCGACCTTCACCACGGACGCCTCGTCGACCGTCATCACCTTGGCGAACGTGCCGAGGCCGGTCATGCAGAAGTACGGGTTGCCGTCAGGCCGGGTCCCGCGCACCTGCATCGAGACCTCGGGCTCGCGCTCGCAGAGCTCGGTCTGCTCGCGCAAGCAGTGCCAGCAGGCGCCGCACGCGGGCACGAAGGACGCGATGACCCGGTCGCCCTTCTTCACGCGCGACACCTCAGGGCCGACCTCGACGACGCGTCCCGCGCCCTCGTGGCCGAGCACCATGCCCGGCGGGACGGGGACGTAGCCGCGCATGATCGACAGGTCCGAGTGGCAGACGCCGCTCGCTCCGATCTCGACGATGACGTCGCGCGGGCCGGGCGGGTTGGGCTGCACCTCCTCGAGGGACAGGGCGGTGGAATTTCCGTCGTAGACAGCCGCTTTCATTGGGGTCTCCGATCGCGCGCAATAGTGATGGGCGTCATGTACCCCGTCTCGGCGCTCCGAGGAAGAGGGCGCTTCCCGCCCCCCACCTCCGGCGCGGACGGTGGCGCGCACCCTCCTCGGCTTCGAGTGAGGCGTTCGGATATACATCCCTTGCGCGCGAGTGCAACGCGCACCGATCATGAGCGTGACGCGAGTGTCGTGGGCGGCGGTGTTCGGCAACGATGGCCCGGTCGAGGTCGAGATCGGCCCGGGACGCGGCGAGCTGCTGCTCGCCTTCGCCACGGCCGCTCCGGCCACCAACTTCTTCGCCATCGAGCGCGCGGCACACGTCGCGGCAGCGATCATGGAGAAGGCGGCCGCGCGGTGGCTCGCGAACGTGCGCGTCGTCGCCGGCGACGCGCGCTGCATCATCGCGCGCCTGGTCCCCGACGCCTCGGTCGCCGCGTATCACGTCTACTTTCCCGATCCCTGGCCGAAGACGCAGCACCGCGCGCGCCGCCTGACCGACCCGCGCTTCGCGGCCGAGCTGGCGCGAACGCTGACGGGGGGCGGCACCGTCCACCTCGCCTCCGACCTTCGTCCGCTGATCGACGACTTCACGGCGGTCCTGGCGACCGCGGGACTCGTCCCGCAGACCGGCGCGACGCCTCCCGCGGGGCGGCCGACCACGGCCTTCGAGCGGAAGTACGCGCGGGCGGGCACCCACTACGCCCGCTTCGTTCGCCCGCGAGGGACGGGGGCTCCGGCTCCCGTTCGTGCGGGCTGAGTGGGATTTGGAACGGCTTGCTGAGTCGCGGAAGGGCGAAAGGCGTGAGGCGCCGGAGCCCCGCTCGTCGGGTGAAGCAAAGCGGGTGCCAGGGAGGGTGAGCCCTCCGTCGAAGGCAGGAGGCGCAGCGCCGCCAGATGTGGCAACGCTGCACTGACCGGTCGCCCTTCCTACCAGAGCAACCGCAGGCTGGCCAAGGTGATGCTCAGGGCGCGGCGGCGGGCTCGGGCGCCTCGGGCTGGTGGCCGCCGTCCGGGCCGGCGCCGTTCCCGCTCCCGAGCCCGCAGAACATCTCGTAGTCGATCAGCTTGGTCACCGTCGGCCGCTCGCCGCACACCGCGCACTTGGGATCACGGCGGAGCCGGAGCATGCGCACCTCGCCGGAGAGCGTCTCGAAGTGCATCATGCGGCCGATGAGCGGCGTGCCCTGGCCGAGGATCAGCTTGATCGCCTCGAGCGCCTGCACACAGCCGACGATCCCGGGGAGCACGCCGAGCACGCCCGCCTCGGCGCACGACGGCACGGCCCCGGGGGGCGGCGGCTCGGGGAAGAGGCAGCGGTAGCACGGCCCGTGCGGCGGGTGGAAGACGGTCGCCTGCCCCTCGAACTGCCAGATGGCGCCGTCGACGAGGGGCTTCTTCAGCATGACGCACGCGTCGTTGGCGAGGTAGCGCGTGGGGAAGTTGTCAGAGCCGTTCACCACGATGTCGAACTGCTCGAAGATGCGGAGCGCGTTCTCGGAGGACAGCCGCTCGCGGAACTCGACCACCTTGACGTCGGGGTTGAGGGCCTCGAGCGTGAGCCGCGCCGACTCGGTCTTCGGCATGCCGATGCGGTCGTTGGTGTGCAGGATCTGGCGCTGGAGGTTCGAGAGGTCGACCACGTCCATGTCGACGATGCCGAGCGTGCCGACGCCCGCCGCGGCCAGGTAGAACGCCGCCGGCGAGCCGAGGCCGCCCGCGCCGATGCAGAGCACCTTGGCGCCGAGGAGCTTCGCCTGCCCGGCCTCGCCCACCTCGGGGAGGAGGAAGTGGCGGCTGTAGCGGATCTGCTGCTCGGCGGTGAACTGGCGGTCCTCCTTCACCGGCAGGCCCTGGTTCTTCCACGCCGTGAAACCGCCGCGCATGGAGACCACGTTCGCGTAGCCGAGCTCCTTCAGGATGCGGCCCGCCAGCAGCGAGCGCGTGCCGCCCGCGCAGTAGGCGACGATCGGGGCGTTCTTGTCCGGCACCGCCTCCTCGACCCGCATCTCGAGGAAGCCGCGCGGGAGCGAGATCGCGCCGGGCACGTAGCCCTGGCGGACCTCTTCCTTCTCGCGCACGTCGAGCACGACCGGGTGCTCTCCCTTGTCGAGCCGGGCTTTCACCTGCTCGGGGGACACCTCGGGGACGAGCTGCCGTGCCTCGTCCATGATCTGCTTGTAGGTCTTCGCCATCGCTTCAACCCTCGACACCGTCGAAGAGGTTCATACGGTACTCGAGCCAGCGCGCCACCGCCTCCGCGTAGCGCGGAGAGAAGAGGAGGCGCATTGGACCCAGTATGCGCCACATCGGATACCGACGCGAGAGGGCGAGCGGATCGCGGGCGAGCCCGAGGAAGTGGCGCAGCTTCTCGCGGTCGGCCCGCTCGAGGAGCCCGCGGCGCCAGAGGGCCACGAGGATCACGTGCGCGGCGGCTCCACGGCCGGACCGATGTCCCGCCCCTCCTGGTACGCCCGCTGCATGTCCTCCATGAGCGCGTCCCGCCCGCGCTCCTCGAGGATGCGGGAGCGCTCCATGAGGACGGCCTTCGTCTCGATGAAGTCCTCGCGCCGGTAGCCCCATACCCGTGGGTGGACGAACGTGTCCATGCGGATGGCGTCGCACGGGCAGGCCTCCACGCACATCCCGCAGTAGATGCACTGGAGCGTGTCGATCTCATAGCGCACGGGGTATTTCTCCACCTCGGGATCGGGGTGCTCGCCGGCCTCGATGTTGATGCACCTGGCCGGGCACGCGGTCGCGCAGAGGAAGCACGCCGTGCAGCGCACCGAGCCGTCGGGCTTGAGCGTGAGCCGGTGCGCGCCGCGGAAGCCCTCGCTGTAGGGCTTGCGCTCCTCGGGGTACTGCGTGGTCACGGCGGCCCGCCTGTCGCGCGCGAGCCCGAAGAGATGGAGCGTGTGGAGGACCAGGTTGCGCACGAAATGCCGCGTCGTGACGGCGACACCCTGCACCACCTGCGGCAGGTAGAGGCGCTCGGCGAGCGTCAGGCGGGGGGCCTCCACGGCGCGTCTTCCTCAGTGCGCGCGGCCGGGCGTCCCGCCCGGGTGGAGGCGCAGCTCCTCGAGCCGGAACTCGAGCACGTCGGCGAGACGACGCGCGCGCTCGGCGAGCGTCGCCGCCTCGAGGAGCGCCTGCTTGTCGAGCGGCTCGACGTCGAGGTGCTGGGCGAGGAAGTTGACGAAGGTCTCGTCGTCGACGCTGCCGCGCAGCAGGTCCTCCTCGCCCACCGCCTTGCCGCGCAGCACGAGGTAACGGCGCACCAGCGCACCGACACCCTCGCGCAGGCCGGGCGGGAGCGGCGCGGGGTCGGCCGCGCGCCATACGACCACCGCCTCGCGGTAGGCGGCGCGCTCGAGCTCGCGTACGATCGCGTACTCGCGCAGCCCGCGCAGCACGATGTTGAAGCGGCCCTCGGGCAGCTCCTCGACGTGTACCATCTCGCCCACCGTGCCGGTCGCGAAGATGGGCGGGCGGCCGTAGTAGTCCCGCTGCCAGTCGCCGCGCAGGAGCGCCATGCCGATGAGACGCGCGCCGCGCGCGACTTCGCGCACCATGGCGCGGTAGCGCGGCTCGAAGATGTGGAGCGGGAGCGGCATGCGCGGGAAGAAGACGACGTTCGGGAGAGGGAAGACCGGGATGACCTCGGGCAGCGTCATGACGCCGCCCTGGTGCGGCACGCGCGGCAGCGCCCCGAGAGCACGTACGCGTGCGACGTGACCAGATGGCCGGCGCGGCGCACGGCGCGCAGCCCGGCGAGGGGGCGGCTCGGCGCCAGGTCCTCGATCCGGCCGCAGCCCTCGCACACGAAGTGGTCGTGCGTCGAGGGCGTGGGGTCGAAGCGCGCCACGCGCCCCTCGAGGTAGGTGACGCCGATCCGGCCCTCCTCGGCGAGGCGCTGGAGGTTGCGGTACACCGTGCCCAGGCTGATGCGCGGCATGACCTTGCGCACGCGCGCGAACACACGGTCGGCGCTCGGGTGCTCGACCCCGGAGCTGCGCACGGCCTCGAGCACGACCGAGAGCTGGCGCGTGCTGCGGCGCGCGCGCGGCCGCTCAGCCGCCATCGCGCACCTCCCGCAGCGCGCGGTCCGCGGCCGCCGGGTCGGCCAGGTCGGCGGCCAGGCTCGCGCGCACGGCCTCGGGCAGCAGCGTGCGCGCCCGGTAGCTCGGATGCGCCACCGCGAGCGCGAGCGGGGCCCCGGCCGCGATGCGCCCGCGTCCCTCCGCCTCCAGCGGGAAGCGGACGTATTGGACGGCCGATATCTTCTCCGCCGTCTGCCGCCCCGCCTCGAAGGTCGCCGCCACGCGGAGCTCGCCGCCCACCTCGAGCGTCACGTGCTCGTCGATGCCGACGAGGCGGTTCAGCTCCTCCCTGAGCCGGCTCTGGTCCTCGATCTCGATGAGCAGCGTCGCCGAGAGTTCCCCGGGTCCGGGGAGGAGCGCGTTGTAGACCGCGAGCTCCTCGCGGATGGCGTCCAGGTCGGTGATCCGCTCGATCCAGAGCATCTCCTGCGTCTGATACCAGATCGTGGTGCGGTCCTCGAACAGGAAGGAGAGCCGGTCGCCCACCGCCACCCGCCGGGCCTGCTTGTGGGCGATGATGCGGCGCCGGATGGCGTCGCGCTCGGCGCCGTAGCGCTCCCGGCCGAGGAAGTCTGCGAGCTCGATGGGACGCATGCGGGTCAGCGCGGGAGGGTCCGCCCCTCGTAGGCGGCAAGCAGCGCTTCCACGGGATGATACACGCGCTGCCCACGCGCCTGCTCCATCTGGAGGGCCGCCAGCGGGCAGTCGGAGACCAGCAGGTCGGGCTCCGCCCGCTCGATGTCGCGGAGAAGCGGTCGGGCCACCTTGCACGACTCGTCGTAGAACTCGCGCTTGAAGCCCCAGGTCCCGTCCATGCCCGTGCAACGCTCGATCAGCTCGACGCTCGTCCCCGGCACGAGCCGCAGGGCATCACGCGACTTGAAGCCGATCTCCTGCACGCGGAGATGGCAGGGGGCCTGGTAGGCGACCCTGCCGAGGCCGCCCCGGAAGTCGCGCGCGAGCCTGCCCTCGGACGCGAGCCGCATCAGGTACTCGGCCAGGTCGAAAACGCGGCCCGCCACGCGCGCCGTCACCGCGCCGGGCACCAGGCGCGGGTAATCCTGCTTGAGCATACGGCTGCAGCTCGGCCCCGGCACGACGATGTCGTAGCCCTCCTCGACGAGCGGGCCGAGCGTGGTCAGGTTCCGGCGGGCGCGGCGCGTCGCACCGGCGAGGTCGCCGCCGTCCAACGCCGGCATGCCGCAGCAGACCTGCGGCGGGCAGACGACCTCGACACCGCTTCGCCAGAGAACACGCACCGCTGCCGCGCCGGTTTCGGGGACGTTGAACTCGACCGGCGTGGTGTAGAAGAGCGCGACCTTGCCGCTCCGGCCGAGGTCCGCCGGCGGCGCCTGGCGGCGGAACCAACGGCTGAAGCGCCGCGCATAGCGGGGCAGCCTGCGGCGGCGATCGATGCCGAGCGCCTTCTCCATGCCCCAGCGCAGGAGCCGGTTACGGTTCGCCCAGTTGGCGAGCCGCGGGACGGCGGAGCCGAGCCGCCCGAGCAGCTCGGGGTTGCCGAGGAGGCGGTCGCGTAGCCGGATGCCCTCGCCTTTCGCGCGCGCGATGCGCGCCCCGAGCATCAGGCGCGGGAAGTCGACCGCCCAGCGGTGAGGCGGTGTGTAGGGGCAGTGCGGGTAGCAGAGGTGGCAGCCGAAGCACAGGTCGACGACGCGCCGGTCCTCGGCCGGCGTGAGCGCCGCGCCGTCCCCGTCGTGCTGCTCGTCCGCCGTGTCGAGCAGGTAGTTGAACGAGGGGCAGAGGTTGTAGCAGCGCCGGCAGCCGGAGCAGATGTCGTAGACCCGCTTCGCCTCGGCGGCCAGGGCCGCCGGAGCGGAAGCCTCCGGCGACCCCGCGCCCGCCGTCACGCTCATGCGCTCACTGGCCCAGGGTCTGGAGACCCTTGGTGAAGCGGCCGGCGTGCGACTTCTCGGCCTTGGCGAGCGTCTCGAACCACTCCGCGATCTCCGCGAAGCCCTCGCCGCGCGCGGTCTTCGCGAAACCCGGGTACATCTCGGTGAACTCGTAGGTCTCGCCCTCGATCGCCGACTTCAGGTTCTGGTCGGTCGAGCCGATTGGCGCGTCCGTCACCGGGTCGCCGACCTCCTTCAGGAAGTCGAGGTGCCCGAAGGCGTGGCCGGTCTCGGCCTCCGAGGTGTCGCGGAAGAGCCCGCCCACGTCCGGATAGCCCTCGATGTCCGCGCGGCGCGCGAAGTAGAGGTAGCGGCGGTTCGCCTGCGACTCCCCGGCGAACGCCGTCTTCAGGTTGTCGTGTGTTTTGCTGCCCTTGAGTGCCTTTGCCATCATCCCTCCTGCAGGGCGGGGGCGATTCCGGCCGCCGCCCGTGATCTTTTGCGAACGATTCCTATTACGATCATGGGCGGATCGTGTCAACCACCCCGCGGGCCGCGAAAGTCGGCACCGTGCGCGCGCCGGACCCGGTCAGGTCACGACCGAGCCGGCTCGGAGGACACCGTCAGAGCCCGAGGCTGCGCACGCTCGACCGCGCCCGGATGCGGTCGATCCAGCTCTGCACGGGGGCGAGCGCCGGCTCGAGCTCCACGCCGAGACGCCCGAGCACCATGATGCGCGGTGCAAACGCCATGTCGGCGAGCGTGAACTCCTTGCCGACCAGGTACTCGTGCCCGCCGAGAGCATCGCCCAGGAAGTAGAGGCTCCGGCGCAGCTCGTCGCGTGCCTGCTCGACGCGTTGCTGGTCCCGCTCCGCGTCGGGCTTGCGGAGCTGGGCAAGCAGCGCGGTGGTCGGGGGGATGAAGGAGTTGTCGCAGTAATCCTCGAGGAGACGTACCCTGGCCCGCCCCTGCGAGTCCTCCGGCATCAGCCGGGGGAGGGGGTACTCGTCCTCCAGGTACTCGTTGATGATCGTCGAGTCGTAGATGACCTCGTCCTCGTCGACCAGGACCGGGACCTTGCCGTACGGATTCAGGCGCAAGAAGTCGGGTGACTTCTGCTCCTGCTTGCGCAAGTCGACGAATATCTTCTCGTACTCGAGGTCCTTCTCCGCCAGCATGACACGCACCTTCTGGCAGAACGGACAGTCCGGATAATCATACAGCTTCAGCATCTTGCTCGTCGCCTCCTTCCGCCTCCACCGCCACTGCCGCCACTACGGACGAGCGCACACGCTAATGGAAATGGTCCGGGCAGGCAAGATTCGGGCCGCTCCGAAGTCCCTTATTTTTACAAGTTTTTTGCAGGGGGGACGTGCGACCAGGCATGGTACGAGCTACGCACGAGGGGGCCGGCCTCCACGTGGCGGAAGCCGAGCGCCAGGGCCTCGGCGCGCAGCACGGCGAACTCCTCCGGGGGGACGTAGCGCTCTATGGGCAGGTGCTCGGCGGAGGGTCGCAGGTACTGACCAAGGGTCAGGATGTCGCAGCCGATACGGCGTAAGTCAGCGAAAACGCTAACGAGTTCCTCGCGTGTCTCACCGAGGCCGAGCATCAGCCCGGTCTTCGTGAGGAGCCGGTCCCCCGTGCGACGGGCGGCCTCGAGCACGGCGAGGGAGCGCTCGTAGCGGGCGCCCGCCCGCACCCGGCGGTAGAGCCGGGGGACGGTTTCCAGGTTGTGATTGAAGACGTCGATGGGCGAGGCCCCGACCTCGGCGACCGACGCCAGGTTTCCCTGGAAGTCCGGCACCAGGATCTCGACCCCACACGCGGGCACGAGCCGCTCGATGGCGCGCGCCGTGGCGGCGAAGTGCGCCGCTCCGCCGTCGGGGAGGTCGTCCCGGTTGACCGACGTCACCACCACGTGGCGGAGGCCCAGCCGCGCTACCGCCGAGGCCACGCGGAGCGGCTCGCCGGGGTCGACGGCGCGCGGACGGCCGTGGGTCACGGCACAGAAGCCGCAGTTGCGCGTGCAGGTGTCGCCGAGCAGCATGAAGGTGGCGGTTCTGTGCCCCCAGCACTCGCCGATGTTGGGGCACCGCGCTTCCTGGCAGACGGTGTGAAGGCCCAGCTCCCGCACCGTCGCCATCGTCTCGGCGAACCCCGGACCGCCCGGCGCGCGAACCTTGAGCCAGGGCGGATGCCGCCGCGCGACCGCCATGCTCACGGGCGCGCCTCCCCGCCGAGCGCATCGGTCTCGAGCGCCGCCCACCCCCGATAGCCGAAGGTGGCGACGAATCGCCCGAGGACGACCGGCACGACGGCACCCACCTCGCCGGGCCCTCCCTCGCGCGCGACGGACGTCATCTCCACACCGGTGATGCCACAGGGCGTGATCGGAGCGAAGCCGCTCACGTCGAGGGCGACGTTCAGCGCAAAGCCGTGCCAGGCCACCCAGCGGCGGAGCGCGATGCCGATCGAGGCGATCTTGCGCTCGCCGACCCACACGCCGCGGAGCCCCGCGCGCTGCCCCGCGGCGATGCCGAGATCGGCGAGCGTGCCGATGAGGACGCTCTCGAGCATCTCGAGATACCAGCGCACGTCGGGCCGGAAGGCGCGGAGCCCGATGATCGGGTAGCCAACCAGCTGCCCGGGCCCGTGGTAGGTGACCTGGCCACCGCGGTGGGCCCGGAAGACCGGCACGTCGCCCGCCGCCGTGCCGAGAAAGCGCGGGTCGGCGCCGCGGCCCAGGGTGTAGACGGGGGGATGCTCGAGGAGGAGGAGCGCGTCGGGCCCGCCGGCGAGCCGCCGTGCGACCAGCGCCTCCTGCCAGGCGAGCGCGCGCCCGTACTCGACCCGTCCGGGGAGGCCCACCTCGAGCCGCATGGCCGGATCAGACATTGATCCCCTCGCCGCGCGCGACGAGCGCCGCCTCGCGCAGCGCCTCCGCCATGGTCGGGTGCGCGTGCACCGTCGCCACCAGCTCCTCGGTGGTCGCTTCCAGCGTGCGCGCTAGCCCGGCCTCGGCGATCAGATCCGTCACGCCCGCGCCGATCATGTGCACGCCCAGGATCTCGCCGCGGCGCGCCTCGCTCACCACCTTGACGAAACCCTCCGTGTGGCCGCTCGCCATCGCCTTGCCGAGAGCGCGGAAGGGGAACTTGCCGACGCGAAGCTCGTGGCCGCGGGCGCGGGCCTCCGCCTCGCCGAGCCCGACCGCCGCGACCTCGGGCATGCAGTAGATGCACGCGGGCACCCGGGTCGGGTCGAGCCCCTGCCCCTCGGCGCACCTCCCGGCCATCGTCTCCACCGCCACGATCCCCTGCGCCGAAGCGGCGTGCGCGAGCAGCAGAGGCCCGACGAGGTCGCCGATGGCATGCACGCCAGCGGCGCTCGTGCGCATGTTCGCGTCGACCACCACGAAGCCCTGCTCCGTCCGCACGCCAGCCTCGTCGAGCCCGAGGTCCTCGGAGAGCGGCGCGCGCCCGACCGCGACCAGCACCTGCGCGGCCTCCAGCGCGCGCGACCCGTCCGCGCCCGCCACCGTGACCCGCGCTCCACCCTCGTGGCGCACGAGGCTCTGGTAGCGGTGGCCCACCAGCACGTCGATCCCCTGGCGCGCGAAGGCGCGCGCCAGCTCGCGTCCGAGGTCGGCGTCCATACCGGGGAGCAGGGTCTCCTCCATCTCGACCACGGTCACCCTGGCCCCGAAAGTGGCATAGACGTACGCGAACTCGACGCCCACGGCCCCGCCGCCGACGATCACGACCGACGCCGGGAGCACCGGCCGCTCGAGCGCCTCGCGGCTGGTGAGCACGACCTCGCCGTCGATCTCGAGGCCGGGCAGCGTGCGCTCGCGGCTCCCGGTGGCGAGGAGGACGAAGCGCGCGCCCATCCGCGCGCCGTCGACCGTCACGCCGCCGCGCACGAGCCGGCCCACGCCGTGGTGGTATGCGATCCCGTTCTTCTTGAACAGGAGGTCGACGCCCCTCGCCTGCCGGTCGGCCACCTCGCGGCTCCGCGCGATGACCCGCGCGTAGTCGACGCGCACGTTGTCGGCGAGGATGCCGCGCCGGGCGCCGTCCTTCACGTCGGCGAAGAGCGCCGCGTCGGCCAGGATCGCCTTCGACGGGATGCAGCCCCAGTTGCCGCACACGCCGCCCGGGCGGTCGCGCTCGACGACCGCGGTGCGGAGCCCGAGCTGCGCGGCCCGGATGGCCGCCACGTAGCCGCCCGGGCCCGCTCCGAGCACGACCAGGTCGTATTCGGCCGACCCGGTCACAGGACGAGCGCGAGCGGGTTCTCGAGGAGCCCCTTCAGCTCACGCAGGAAGCGCCCCGCGAGCACGCCGTCGATGATGCGGTGGTCGCAGGAGAGGGTGACCGTCATCATCCGCCCGGGGACGACCTGGCCTTCGCGCACGACGGGCGTCTCGCGGATCGTCCCCACCGCCAGGATCGCCGCCTGCGGCGGGTTGATCACCGCCGCGAACTCCGTGACCGGCAGCATGCCGAGGTTGGAAACGGTGAAGGTGGCGCCCGTCAGGTCGTCCGCCGCGAAGCGCCCGCTGCGTGCCCGCTCGAGGAGGGCGCGCGCCTGGCGCACGATGGCCGCGAGCGGCTCGCGGTCGCAGTGGCGCACCACCGGCACGACGAGGCCGTCGGCCACCGCCGTCGCCACGCCGACGTTGACCGCCTCGTGGAGCGCCATCGCGTCACCGTCGTAGGACGCGTTCAGCTCGGGCACGCGCGTGAGCGCGAGGCCCACCGCCTTCAGGACGACGTGCGTGTAGGTGAGGCCCTCGTACTCGCCCTCGAGCGCAGCGAGCGCCTCCTTCAGCCGCGCCGCCTCGTCCATCGCGATCTCGGTCGAGGCGTAGAAGTGCGGGACCTCGCGCTTCGCC
>Ga0209058_1001453_pt1 | contig 20186 bp, 23 predicted proteins | sample GraSoiAngelo_147_FD_185904 | JGI IMG/M metagenome (GOLD analysis project Ga0209058, IMG submission 185904) | Grasslands soil microbial communities from the Angelo Coastal Reserve, California, USA - 14_1009_05_40cm (SPAdes) (version 2) | ecosystem: Environmental > Terrestrial > Soil > Grasslands ... | reverse complement strand
AAGGATTTCGCTACCGAGCGCTGACCGATGCCGTGGGCGATGCGATCTTCGCCGACTTGCCGCCCGGCGAATACCGGATACACGCGGAATCTGACGGCGATCTGCCGGATGATCCCAAGATTCAGCTATACGCCAAAGGCTGCGGCGATGTGACGCTGTTCCGCACGCTCCGCATCGTCGGCCGCGTGACCACAAAGGACGGGCTACCTGCCGCAAGGGTTGCAGTACAAGTTCGCTCGACGTCGGAGGCGTTTACTGACAGCCGTATGACGGGCCCCGATGGTCATTACGAACTGCCCGTCACCCGGCCTGGACAGTATTATCTAGGCGTCAACCTGAACCGCACGCCAACGCGGGATACACCATACCTGCGCTGGTTTTATCCAGGAACCGACGACCAAGCCTCGGCTGCCGTCATCGAGTTTTCAGGCAAACCAGACACTCGGACGTACGACTTCACGCTGCCTGACGCACAAAGTGAACGCCTGATTGAAGGCATCGTATTGACATCCGATGGCCTCCCCATGCCTAACGCTCGCGTGACGGTGTTCGATTCCTCCGAGAACGTTGTGGCGTTTGATGCCGCCGACGCCGAGGGCCGATTCCACCTGCGGGTGTTTGCCGACGTCTCCTATCGTCTGCATGCGGTGTGGCCCGATACGCCGGCGAAGGCCGTGTCAGCCGTGCCAGTGGATATTCAACCTGGCACCGGCCCACTGAGCTTGCGGTTAATTCTCGCGCAACCGGGAAACTCCGCTCTCAACCCTGGTCAAAAAGGGCCGCACTAAATCTCGGCTGCGCACGCACATCGGCTTAGGTGCCAGGTACGTTCGAAGGAGTCCGCCATGCAGTTATTTACGTTTGTCTTGATGATGAGTCTGAGTGCCCATGCGTTGGGCCAGACGAATCGTTCCTCGTCGTCTGACGGAGATGGTGTTTGCGTGACGGACGCGAGATGGGCGAACGGGAATAGGAGCTTAGATTACTCAAGACAGTCACAGCAGCCGATATCGATTACTCTGCTCACCTATCTCAGTAAAGGAACTACGTGTACAGACACGGAAATTCGAGTCACTGCAACCTTCTTGAACGAAGCAAACGAATCCATTTGCAGCGGAGTAATCGCTCACGCGATGACATTGTCAGCCGAGGTACAGATCTTCAATCTCGAAATTCGACCGTTGACGCAACAGGATTTTCTCCGGTGGCGCAATGAACCTGGCATACGCGGCATTCAACAAGGTAAACCACTGAAGTGTTTCAATGTGGACGGGACTTTGGACGTCAGTGATATGGAACGTGCGAAAGCTTCATCCGTTTACCTTTCTGTGGTGGTGCTGCCGCCCCATGACGGCTTGGCTGTGCTGGACGCCATAATTCGGCTTAATCCGTAGACAGAGACCTATGACGCGTCCAGGCTTTTTAGCGCTACTATTATTATTGTTCTTCCATCCAGACAGCCGGGCACAGGTGGAATCTGCCCCACCCATGGATCAAGAAAAAATCCGGGAAAACGTCGATATGTCAGATCTCGAAAGCCAGAGGGATCTGCCCGCCCACTGGCGCAAAGCCATCCTTGAATCTGGGCTCTTTATCGTCTTGATGAACGGAAAGCGGGCGGCACTTGAGCCGTGGACCCAAGCTGGAATTAAGGGTCCCTTTTTTAAAGACTATTGGAGATCGATCAAAGGCTCGCTTAGGTGGAAGTGGAACGACGGAGATGATTTTTTCATTAACTACGTTCGGCATCCCGCAGAGGGTGCCACTTTCGCATTCGTCATGCGGCAAAATGATCCGAATTCGATCGATCCGGCGTCATGCGGATTCAGCAAAAAATATTTCAAACAAAGCTTCAAGGCCGTGATCTTCTCTGCAATTGGAAGCACCCTTTTTGAGATTGGCCCTGTCAGCGAAGCTTCAATTGGCAATGTCGGCTATTTTAAAGAGTCGGGACTTGTGGATTTTTTTGTCACGCCGACAGTGGGCGTTGTCTTCATGATCGGTCAGGATCTTGTGGACAATTACGTCATCAAGAAACTCGAAGCGAAGATCCACAATAGAATGTCCTCGGCTACCTTGCGTATGGTGCTCAATCCCAACAGGTCGCTTGGAAACGCCGTCGCATTCAAAAAACCCTGGTACCGCAAACGCGACAAACTCAAGGGCAATGTTTGTGACTCTCCGGGTCTGCATTCCGACACGAGAAGCGATCAGACAAACACCTAGTGTGGAATAAACGTTCCTCTTACGGACGGCGAATTTTGAGTACTCCGGAATTATAACGGCTATCCTTTTGATGTTATTCCAGTCTATTCCGAGCGAAATCGATGCGAAAAACCGTGGTGCTGGTTTTTGTGACGCTCTGCCATGTGTTTATCCTCGATGCCGGGGATCGTCCGGAGTTCCTGGTCCTGCGAGCGCAGGAACCGCCAAAGATCGACGGAGCTTTGGAAGATGCGGTTTGGCAAAACTCACCTCTGACCCTGGGTGATTGGATTTCGTACAACCCGGTCCGCGGAGAAAAGTCCAGCTTTCGTACCGATGTTCGTATCGCTTATGACGAACGTTATCTCTATTTTGCTTTTCATTGTTTCGATCCTGAACCCAGTAAAATCCGCGCGACGATCAGCCGTCGCGATAATGTTTTCAATGATGATTGGATCGGATTAAGCCTCGATTCCGCAGCGACAGGTCAAACCTCCTATCACCTCATGGTGAATCCCAGCGGCATTCGCAAACTGAAAGTCACAGTCACTGTCGTAATGACTTCGACCGGCTCCCCGTTCAACATTGTAGGCCGATACCGCCATTGCTTTACTGCATCGAGAGCTGCTTGATTCAGTAAAGGATGTCCGCTAATGACACGCAAGCTCTCAATTGACCCTTCCTTGTTGATCACGGCTTCCATAACGACTGCGCCCTGAACTCTTATCTGGCGCGCGAGCGGCGGGTAGACCGGATTCACCTGGTATATAAGGTTCGCGGCCTGAACATTTCCTCCCCGCCGAATAGGCTGAGCCTCCGTAATTACAGGAGGAAGCGGTGGCGGCTGTACTGCCGGCGCGGGTGGTGGCGGCGCCGGTGGCGTAATTTCACCTCCGGCAGTTAGGGTATCCAGCAAATGAGGACTTTGTCCGTTCATGGCCGCTGGCAATAAACCGTCGATGGTGGGCCCGAGGGCATCCTCAACGAATGGGATGATTCTCTCAGGAATGGCTTCCGGTTCAATGAGTATGTTCGAATCTGTTCGCGTGGATTTCTGGCCGTGACTTTGAGCAGAAAACACGTTCACCGGTTTTGGCATCTCCATCCTCGGCGCCAATAATGAAGGATCGATTGGCGGGATCGTTATCGCTTGTATTCGAATTAGCGGTATCAACACGAGTACGCTGATCGTGACGACATGGACAATCGCGGACACAACGACTGTGAGCGGTTTACGACCGCTATTTTGGGCTCTCGATTCGAATAGTGAATGTTCAAGCACGTTCGATCTCCTTTGAACTCCCCGAGGACGGAGCAAACTTGCCGGCTACGAACGTTATAGACACGAGTGGAAGAAAATTTGTTCCCTCGACGAGCAATCTCGAACTGATTGGTGTGAACACCACGCGCACTCCGTAGTCGCTTCGGCGTGGCGCATCAGCGGCGCGAACGCGGGAAGCTCCGGTACAATCCAAGGATAATGTTTGAACGCTACACGGAGAGAGCACGGCGATAATTCTTCTACGCTCGCGAATTAGTATCTGAGTACGGCAGTATGACCATTGAGACGGAGCACCTGCTTCTGGGCATATTGCGGGAAGATTCCAACATCGTCCGGCGCTTCCTTCCGTCAAAAACGAACGACGACATTCGTGTCGAAGTCGAAAGAGGGATAGTCGTCAAAGCAAAAATACCCACAAACGTCGATATTCCGCTGTCTGAGCAAAGCGAGCGGATTATTCTCACCTACGCAATGGACGAAGCCGACACGTCGGGGCATCGCGATGTCGATGTTGATCATCTTCTTTTAGGCGTCGTTCGTGAGGAAGACGGCGTGGCTGGGCAGATTCTCCGGTCGGCAGGGTTGAATCTTGCGGCTATGCGGCAGCGTTTGGATGAAGCCGCCGCTGAATACTTCGAACGTTTTGCGACAGGCTCCGGCCTTGCCGTGCGCAACGGCCTCCGCAAGACGCCGGAATCCGTTCCGGTCATCGGCTGTCGCCCCGCTCCGCCCAAGATCTTCGTCAATCACCTCCACAGCGTTTTCCGGCCAGCCCAGCGCGTAAGCGCGTTCAACCAAGCCGTATTGCCGCGCCGTGGACTCGGTGTTCGCAAAGACCTGCATCGCTGTCGACTGACGGACGTAGACAAAGGCACGCCGCTTCAGGTGCAACGCTTGTATCTTGTCTCTCACATGGATTCTCCTCTGTCGCGTTCATCGCTTCCTGAACCAAAACTCGATGCACCAGCTTGGCCCACCACGCCAACAGCCGCTGGGGTTCGCACCGCACAGGTGAACCACAGCAGATGGGATCTTCAGCTTCGCAGGCGTCTCGTTGCATTCTTCGTGAGGGGATAGACGAGGACAGCTTTTTTCGACAGATTGGCCCTGAATTCCCGATCCAGCTTGCCGCGGCCTTTCGTATAACCCACCAGTAGCCAATTCGCCGCGCGATAACAGGTTCCTGCATACCGCTCTGCATCGACGAACGTTTCCAGCAGCCACGGCTCGTATGCGTACAGCCGATGCCAATCGGCGCCGATTCGTTTCGCTGCCAGCGTCAGCAGCCGTGACGCTACGTTGCGTACTTGGACCCAAGGAAATATGACGAAGCGCGTGTTGTTCACGATGTAGCGAAGATTGCGCTCGCGTTGTTCGCCGTTCCAGCCAATCCAACGATCCCTGGCTTCCACTCTCCACGCTGCGCCGGCGAACGAAAGGCAGGCCATCGGCTCTCCGGCAACAGTGACAAAATATTTGATGTGTGGACCCAGCGGCACACCGTAGCCGAGGTAGTGGTAGCGTTCGACGTACTCGTTCCACAACCGCTCTCGTTCCACATCGCCTGTTCCGCTGACGACGAGAAATGAAGTGGATTCGATATCCAGCGGACCAAAGCAGGCAACGGCCGCGGCGCCGACCGAGCCGTAATTTCCACACGCCGTCTCCGCACCGATGGACGCCGTGGGCGCGGCAGATGGATCCATCCCATGTCGTCGAGCCGCCGAAGCACATCTCGGCAGGAGCGGTCTTTCAGCCGCCCGTTGTGTTGAACCCAACTCAGCTCCTCGCAGACTCGTTTCGATAGCGCGAATCGATGATCTCCCGCTGAGGTCTCGACAAGTGTCCTGATCTTTAAGAGTTCCTCGGGCGTAAATGTCCGACCGCGAATTCGGATGTTCCCGACTGCCTCCAGAGTTGACGCTTCCGGACTGTCCCTGCTGGAATGATCCATCACCCTCCTGCTCACCGAACTTGGTCTTCGATCCAGCCGAACCGCACTTCAACCGCAACACTACCAAATTCCAAACAGTGGCACCAGAGGTTAGGTCAAAAAAATTGCAGAAAATCGCGATCATGCTTCGATCCCATGTTTCCCATCGACTCTGCCAGAAACCCATCGGCTCAGGTTAACCGCTGCCTGTGGTGAAATGCGGACCGTCCTCCCATCCGACAGCCGGCACGAAGCGAGTGGCGCCAGTGATGTCCAATAGACCGGAATGATTCTCCGGTCTCCATCTTCACGTTCCACCACAACAGCCCTGTCGCCGAAGCTCTGCAACAGCGCGACGTCTTCGCCGTACCACGGATGCACGTCCATCTACGTCTATGGCCACACCGACGACATTGGCTCCGACGAGTACAACCTCGATCTGTCTCAGCGCCGCGCTCGCACCGTGCGCGATTATCTGGTCGAAGCCGGTCTGGATTCCTCGATTATCACGACACGTGGCTATGGCAAATCCAGCCCGCGTGTGCCCGCTACAACCCAGGAAGCCCGTGCCAAGAATCGCCGGGTGGAAATCGGAATCGTGGACGTCTCGCTCGATTTTGGCCGCGAAGCGCGGCAATCAAAATAAACCGACAATACAGCCATTCAAGTCCACAAATCGAACACGCAACTTTGCGGCGGGAAATCGGAACATTTCTGGATAGCATCGTTTTCTTGCCTCCGGTCATCATCATTGATGGCGCTCGGAGGACGTCTTTCCTGATAAGCTCTATCAAGCCCCACGGAGTTGGGCAGAATGGGCGTATCCCAAACCCAGCTACTACAAAAAAACACAACAAAGGCGGGCACTTCGCGGCGTGGGAACAGCCACAACTCTTGTCAGAGGACGTGCGAGCGGGCTTTAGACCGCTGCGTAACCAGAAAAGCGCTAGTCGATCGAATCAACAGATTGTGTCACAAAGCTCTTAGCAAGTACGAGAGATCCATGGCTTCGAAATTGCCTGCTCAAAAATGAAGGAGACAATTATGAAGATCGTAGTGATCGGCGGCAGTGGCCTCATCGGATCAAAGCTTGTCATCAAGCTTCGTGAGCACAGACATGAAGCGATAGCGGCATCACCCAATTCGGGTGTCAACACGCTCACGGGCGAGGGGCTGGCCGAAGCCCTGAAAGGCGCCTCGGTGGTAGTCGATGTATCGAACTCCCCCTCCTGGGAAGACGCGGCGGTGCTGAAGTTCTTCGAGACATCAACGCGTAACCTCCTCACCTATGAGGCGGCCGCAGGGGTAGGACATCACGTTGCGTTATCGGTTGTGGGAACCGAGCGGCTGTCCGAAAGCGGTTACTTCCGCGCCAAAATCGCTCAAGAGAAGATGATCAAAAACTCAGCTATTCCCTACTCGATCGTGCATGCGACGCAGTTCTTCGAGTTCCTCAAGGGCCTCGCCGACATTTCTTTCGACGGCGACAAGGTGCGTTTGCCACCTGTGCTTTTCCAGCCGATGGCTGCCGACGATGTCGCGAGTGCCGTAGGCAGGATCGCAGTAGGTCCACCGGTAAATGGCACGGTCGAAATAGCAGGCCCGGAACAGTTTCGCCTGGACGAACTGGTCCGGGAGCGATTGGCCGCACTCAAAGATACTCGCGAGATCATCGCTGACCCAGAAGCGCGTTACGCTGGGGCGAAGGTGAGCCTCAGAACACTCATGCCGGACAAAACCGCACGGCTCGGCGAGACTCGCTTTGAAACCTGGCTGACTCAATCCGCAGCGCAAATTCCGAGTCGAAAGGTTAGTTAATTTATGACGTCCACGAAACTAATTGTGGTGCTGGCATTTCTCGCAACCGGCGCGCTCGTGGCCCATGAGCCGAAGGTGACGCAGGTCTTGTCGAAAGACCTCACGGACATCCCTGGCAAGGAAGGTCTCATGATCACAGTAGAGTACCCGCCGGGCGGTTCGGATCCCATACATCGCCACAATGCAAATGCGTTTGTTTATGTGCTGGAAGGCTCGGTCGTGATGCAAGTGCGAGGCGGAAAGGAAACGATTCTGACACCTGGTCAGAGCTTCTATGAAGGCCCCGATGATGTTCACGTCGTTGGGCGAAATGCGAGCCAAACCAAACCGGCGAAATTCCTCGTGTTCCTGGTGAAGGACAAAGGCGCTCCGGTGCTGGTGCCCGCCAACTAAAACCACAAACGGCGTTGCTCTTTGAACCGCTTATACTGATCGACAGAGGCATCCGTTATGACCTCGAACCTCAAGCCGCCTCACGTGATCATCGTCGGTGGCGGATTCGGAGGATTGTACGCGGCCCGCGGACTCGCTGATGCACATGTTCAAGTAACCATTCTCGACAAACACAACTACCATCTGTTCCGGCCAATGCTCTATCAGGTTGCAACGGGCTTGCTTTCGGCCGATGAGATCGCAGCTCCAATCCGATCGATATTCTGCCGGCAGAAGAACGTGGAAGTGTTCATGGATGAAGTCGTCGGTGTCGATCCCCAGAGGCGATTCGTTCAAACGGCAGATCGCAGCGTGCACTATGACTATCTGGTCCTCGCCACCGGGATCCATTACAACTACTTTGGACACGATGAGTGGAAGAAATTCGCTCCCGGGCTCGATTCGGTGGACGATGCGGACCGGATTCGCGGAAGAATCCTGACGGCATTCGAGGCGGCCGAGCATAAAGCCGCGGAATCGGGCGCGAATCATACAGAGATTGCTAAACTGCTGACATTTGTTTTGGTGGGTGGCGGTACGGCAGGCGTCGAACTGGCCGGCACGATCGCGGAAATAGCGCGGATGGCATTGACCGGCGATTTCCGCCACATCAATCCCCGCGAAGCGCATATTATCTTGTTCGAAGCGGCGCCTCGAATCCTGCCGTCTTATCCGGAAGAGCTCTCCGATCGGGCGTGTGTGCACTTGCGCGAGATCGGAGTCGATGTCCGGACCAACGCAAAAGTCGAAAGCGTCGACGCCTCCGGAGTCATCGTCAATGGCCAGCGCGTTTGGAGTTCGACGGTACTGTGGAGCGCCGGCGTCGTTGCGTCGCCCGCGGGGCAGTGGCTCGGAGCAGAGACGGACAGGGCCGGGCGCGTGAAAGTTACGGCAGATTTGAGTGTGCCCGGCCTCCCAAACGTTTTTGTGATCGGCGACACTGCGGCAGTGGTTGCGCCGACGCGAAATCTTTTCGGCTTTCGGAAGGGACCGCAGCTGCTGCCCGGCGTCGCTCAGCCGGCCATACAAGAGGGCAAATATGTTGCCCGCGTCATCCAACGGCGGCTCGCAGGACAATCACCGCCGGAGCCGTTCTCATATTGGGACAAAGGGAACCTTGCGATCGTCGGCCGCAGCTTTGCCGTGGCCGATCTGCAATCGTTGCGCTTCTCCGGCCTGGTGGCATGGCTCTTATGGGTCGGCGTTCACATTTACTTTCTTATCGGTTTTGCTAACCGCCTGCTCGTGATGCTGCAGTGGAGCTTCTCGTTCTGGACCAAACGGCGCGGCGTCCGCATCTTTCCGAGGGATCCGACAAATTCAACCTAATGCTTTCGCATCGCCGATGTATGGTCAGCCTCTCTCGCAGTGGCGTCGACGGCCATGTAGAGTCGCTGGGTTGAATAACGATAAGTCAGGAGTGCAGTTCGGATGTCATTCCCAGGCGTCATCGGTGCTCAGTCTCAATATGCGCGGCCCAGTCAGCCCAACCGCGCCACAGGCGGCGGTAAGCTACCGAGGTCATCGAGGTATCACTGCAAATCAACAACTTCCAACCGAGGCCATGACCGAGGCCCCCACCGGTGTGAGCGAGGTACCTCGGTTACCTCGCCATCCCGACTACCTCGGCAGCATGTGATTGAAATAATTTGATAACTCGGCCACCTCGGGTATTCTGAAATGAATCCATCCATTCCAGAGAAGCCGAACATGCGAATCGCCCGATGGTTACTTGTATTGATTTTATGTTGCACCCCGATTCAGGCTCAGGACAACGTGCCTCCGGAACTTGAGACGCGCCTCGCTCTAGTTCAGCCGGTCACACAATAATTAAGCGTCTGTAAGACCACTGCCCGCACCTCTTTACTCCTATGAATGCCGTCATCAATCTCAGAGACAAGCTGACCAAATTCTCGGATCATTGGGCACCGAAAGTCATCGCGCAGATGAATGACTACCAGTTCAAGCTCGTCAAGATTCAGGGCGAGTTTCTCTGGCACCGCCACGCGGACACGGATGAAGCTTTCATTGTCCTGGATGGTGAAATGAATATCGAGCTTCGCGATGGCGCCGTCCATTTGAAGGCCGGAGAGATGTACGTCGTGCCCAAGGGAGTCGAGCACAAGCCATCGGCTGCCACGCAATGCAGCATTATGTTGGTCGAGCCTTGTGGTGTCATGCATACCGGAGATGCTGGCGGCGCGTACACTGCTCCGAATGGTGTGTGGATATAAGCGCACCAAAGTGAAGCCTCTGGCCTATTCTCATGGCCGGTCCTCTCATCTCCGTCCCACGTAAGATCCGTTAATCAAAGTTGACTCCGCCCCTATCAAGCCGATGCCAATGCTGCCGTCGAGAAGGCTATCGCCGAGAGGAAGCGGCAGATGCTTGTTGCAATGGCGACCGGCACCGGCAAGACATTCACGACCGTCAATCAGGTTTATCGCCTGATGAAATCGGGTGTGGCTCAACGCATTCTCTTCCTCGTAGACCGCCGTGCCTTGGCCGCTCAAGCCGTGCGAACATTCGCCGCATTTGAGCCAGAACCTGGACTGAAGTTCGACAAAATCTACGAGGTTTATAGCCAGCGGTTTCAACGGGAAGACTTCGATGAGAATGAGAAGTTCGATCCCAAGATTTTACCCAGGCACTACCTCGAAGATCCCCAACCCGGCCACGCCTTTGTCTACGTCTGCACGATTCAGCGGATGGCGATCAACTTGTTTGGGCGGCAAGCCGTATTCGCTGGCGATCTGGACAGCATGGATGAAGACATTGTTTATCGGTACGAATATGAACGCGCCGTCCGCGAAGGCTACTTGGTCGATTACGACGCCGTGACGATCAAATCCAACGTCCGCATCAATGGCATCTTCCTCAAGGAAGGCGAGCAGGTCCGCTTAGTCGATACGGCAAGCGGTGTGATGCAGTTGGATCTGCTGGAAGACGAGCGCCATTATGATACGAGTGAAATCGAACAGAAGATCACCGCCCCCGATTCCAATCGCAAGATCATCGAAGAGGTTCGGAAGTATGCCTTGGAGCATGAGGGAAAATATGGATTTCCAAAGATCCCCTTTCGGCACGAACTGATCGACGGTGGGCGCCGTCTTCGAGCGGTCGAACAACTCCGGGGAGCCGGGCAAGAGCAGGATAACGTTTGGATATTCGATCGGCGCTGAGGCATCCTCGGGTCCGCAGCGTAGTGGCGAATTAAACAATTAAGCCAAACCCGGGGGCATCGCTCCTTGTTACACAGTCCTCGATGGCACTCATCGCCAATGCCTAAATTTATGTTTGAAATTCCGCCAGCCCAGCCGCATGCGAAGCGCGAACGACATGGGCGCCTCGTCCGGTAGCCGCCGGACTCGGCGGAAATCGCGCGGCGGGACGAACAGATCCGCGGGCAAAGGGGCCTCGGAGAACTCTATGACCTCGTCACAATCTTCCGACGTGTGGGTGCGAATATTTCCAGCGGCATCCTTGAAGTTTCAGCGATGAGTGCTCGTCACCAGCAGCGGAAAACCAGTCTCTCAGGGACCAACATCCGTGAATACCGGCGTATCGGTGCGGCCTCCGACTGCTATTTGCAAAATCGCATGTCCTCGGATGGGAGGATGAAGGGCAAGCCATGCGGCCGGTGGATCGATATAGCAGCCGTCCGCTTCGCCGTCGCGTGAACCGGCATTGTCGTCAGGGCTGTATCGATACGTTGTCCTGATGATCACACGTCGCGCAGTGTACCCGAACGTTTCCTTCCGCTCGCCTGTGTCGATCGTTTCCGTATTCACGTACACGGTGCGGCCGGAAGGTTTGTGCGATTCAACCTTCGGCATGAAGCTGGTCGTTCCCGGACGACGGTATTCATGCAGCTCGAAGGCCGTGTAGACGCGAGACTCGAGATCAATATGAAACTGACAAGCGAGATCGCGATTCTGGATCAACGCCCGTCTCGGCCCAAATTCAAGTTGCATCGTCTCCGGACGCTTCGGGTCGCCACCAACAAGGAACGGCCCCCGGATCGATGCCGATGACCTGGCCGCTCAGCTTCGTCCATGAAGCCGGCGTGATCGTTCCGAAGGTCACTCGAATCTTAGCGGGTTCAGGTGCGGGAATCTTCAAAGTCTCGGAAAAGAGGTTGGTAGATCGGAGCCCGGGCCATTTGGGCCGGCTTCATTCACTCGGTTTGGAAAGATCTTGTATCCCGCACTCTGCGGGGTTCTCGCTACGACCGAAACACGTGTCGCATGGGGCGGCATGTGAACGGAGTAGGTCGCGGGACAGGATAGCCAGCTGTTGGTTTCAGACTACGGCGCCCGGGCAATCCCTTCGCGCTCGCCGTCAAAAGTGTACCCTATAGTGGGCGAGTCTAGGGGCGCAATGCCTATCCTGTCGGCGCTGCTGCGTAGGAATCCTCGAATGTTTTCAACACCCGCCATTCCGGACTGCATCAGGCGCGCGACAATTCCTGTCACATGCGGGGTAGCCATGCTCGTTCCCGACAATCTCGTCGTCCCGCCTCCCAACCGAGTGGAAAGTATTCCGAGAGACGATACCAGGCACACAAAGTTGGTGTCCTCTTCTTCCTCTCCTGGAGCAGATATCGTAACGCCGATGCGCGTATTTTGATCGTAGCGTCCGTCCGTCGTGAAGGACGCCGCTGTGTCGGCACGAATCGCGCTGGCCAACAAGCAACTGTTTTGACCGGAAACAGCCGTCGTCGCAGCTATAGCTACAACTTCGGGGTAGCCCGCCGGCACTTTTTGGCTGACCTCCATGGACGCATCGTTGCCTGCCGCGACCAGCACAACGATGCCAAGATCGTAGAGTCTGCGGACGGCTGCTCTCAACGCTGGATCATCGTCCAGCGTCCCGTTTCGTCCTAGGCTCATGTTCACCGCGCGAATGCGAGGTGAAACGATGGCATAATTCTGGAAAACCCAGTCCAAACCGGCAATGATGTTGGAATCCGAACCTGTGCCGGTACTATCCAGGACTTTCACACAGTATGGTTTCGATTTTGGGGCAACACCGATAACGTCAACACCGTTGTCGAGGGCTGCGACGATACCAGTTACGTGCGTCCCGTGGCCGTTATCGTCCTGGCAAGATGTGCCGACGGCTGTGAACCACTGCCCGGCGGGCGAAAGATCGCGATGGCCGAAGTCAATACCGGTATCAACAATTGCGATGCCAATGCCATCACCATCGGATGCCGGTCTCGGCACTCCGACTCTCCTGACACCCGCAGGAATGATTTGTGTTTGGGAAGCATTTGCGCCGGGAACTAGCGGCAGCAGTTGAGGGGCAACTGCAAAGATCGGCCAATCCGGGACAATGGCGATTACCGATCGATCCTGCTGCAAAATGGCGAGCGCGTTGGCATCCACCGTCTCTATTGCGATGGCCTCAACGATGGAATAATCGAAACGCACAAAGGCGCCGGCGCGCTGGGCCGAATCTGCTCTAGCCGCCGAGGTCGTTCCCGGTTCGAACATTACGATGAATCCGCTTGGAACCTGCGCATTCGTTGGCAATGCGAAGGTGAGCAACACCGATAAGCTGACAACTGCGGTGATCCACTTTCCGCGTAGAATCCGACCTGCAGATCTTTGCAACTCTCCCATATATACCTGCCCTTGAAAGTCTCATTTTATTTAGGTTTCGTCTCGTATTCGCATTGCGGACTGGCCTAAATGCCTGGCGGTTTTTTAGCAATGACGGTGCCAGTCCCGGGCGGGTTAGGAAAAATCGACTTGTTTTGAGTCGCCTCGCCGGTTTGGACGGGCTGAGGACGTTGAAAAAACGATTCGTTCCACCCGGTGCTCTTGAAAAAGAAATCCGAGGAACGAGCTGGCTTAAGTGGCAGCGGCTGTGAAGGAGGAACACCGATGTGAACGGGCGTTCACGCAAGTATGCATCCGCATTCATCAAGGCTTACGGTTCACATCGGAAACACTCCATCACCACCGCGAAAGACGATTTTCGTCCTGGACGCCTCCGATCCTGGACTGGCGTGGGCATAGATGGCGTTTAATAAATCGCTCGTTCGGCCATCATGCGGGAAGAATGCCCGTTGACCGACACCCCACAAAGGAGCCGTGCGAAATTCATCCGGGCCGGCGTCGCCTTGGATGATGTGATCGGCAAGGCCGGACCCATATGGTGAAGTGCGAGATCGGAGAAGAGGTTCGCCTGCTGGTGATTGAGGGCGTCAGTAACCGACAAGCCCGTTGTCAACGAGGGCGTATGGCAGCCACTACATCCAATCGATTCGAACAGTGCCTGACCATTGACGACAGACTGCGAACAGGGCTGGCCAGTCGTACCGCACGCCGGCGTGGGCTGATCCATGAAGCGCATGAAGGCCATGAACGCCACAATATTGGCAGGTTCGTTTTCCATATCGAAACCGGTGTGATCCTCGGGCAAATGGTTGGTCGCGCACTTCGGGTCCTCGCTTCTTTCAGTTGGGAAAAGCTCATTGGTGACACCTATCTCGACGTTATACGCTTCGCCGGAAAACAGTAGTAGCGACTTGTTCTGCGCCTTCCATCCGAAACGGGTGACGGTTCCATCGTTGCCGATCGTCATATCCGTGATGCTGTCAATCAACCCGAGACCAAACACGGTGTGGGTATGCGGAAGATCATATTGCTGGTGTCGGAGAAGTCGGGCTGTTTGATCCTACAAAGCATAGGAGAATCGACCAAGCATAGGAGAATCGAACGCGGTTTTCTCATGATCGAACGCGGTTTTTCTCGACGATTTCGTTGTTGGATTCCAGCATTCGGAAGGAAGCCGAACAGCGATTGGAGGACTTTTCCGTGCCGCATCTTATGGATTGCTTCTGTTTCTCCGCGAGCACACTGGAGTGAGGGCCCAATTCGTCCTGCTGTTTTTGATTGCGTGGGACAGTGCGTTCAGTTGGATGATTCAGCCGAGAGTTGAAAAGCAAAAGCAACACGACGATGCTCTCGCGCAACTTGTTTACGACCGCAAGCTGGCCGACTTCATCAAGGCACAGCCGGGAATGCCTCGTGTACATTTTGACGCGGAGGCTTCCCCGAATATCGGAAACGCGTATGGAGTGCCCGTCACCTGGGCCATGAGCGCGACCATGCTGGCCGACTACACGGATGGATTCGGGTATCCACAACAACGGAATCTCCTGAGTGTGCGGTATACCGTACGCAGAAAAAGCGACAAATCCACAGGAGCAACGCCTGTCTACAGCGATGACATGTGGAACGTATACGAGAATCCCGAGGCGCTGCCCCGCGCATGGATCGTGCACTCCGTCGAAGTGGATCGCTCCGCGGAGCGGCCTCTCAAGCGCATTGTCGACCCTACTTTTGATCTGAGACGTACCGTGCTGGTCGAGAATCCAGTGGAACCACCACTCGATGGACACAGAGTTGAATTCGAGGATATTGTCCGATGGCTAACCAATGAACCGAACCGTTTGGAACTGGAGGTTACCGCGGGAGGACCAGGACTGCTGGTGCTGAGCGAAGTCTTTTATCCCGGCTGGACGGCGCGAGTGGACGGCGTGCCCGCAACAATCTATCGGGCTGACGGATTGCTTCGCGCGGTTCCCATCGCGCAGGGAACGCATCGCGTCTCATTGCGCTACAAACCGGCTTCCGTTCGATGGGGCGTCATTCTGACCGTACTAACGTTCCTTGGAGTCCTCTGTTTGGGCCGGTTTCGCGATCCTAAAAGATCCGCCTGAAAGGGAGCGGAGATAAATGTAGCCGATCATTGATCACATCGAGATAACTGTCAGAGACATGAGCGTTGCGGTGCCGTTCTACGACAAGTTCCTTCCCCTCCTGGGATTTGAGCCCGGAGCAGAGGCAGTGCAGTTATAGAAAAGCACGAGAAGCATGTCGTGTGGTACGAGCATCCACGGCTGGGATTTACCATCACCTCACCGAGAAGAGCTTTCGTGGGTGACACGATGAACCGCCGGAAACCAGGGGCACTCCATCATCTTGCATTCAAAGCGGCATCTCGCGCCGAACTAGATAGGCTGCATTCTGAGCTGAACCGCCACTGTTTCACAGCGTAAACAGCATTTCGATCCAGTTGCCTGTCGAGACCGCGACGGACGTTGACGCCGGTAATCGTCCCATCGGTTTGAACAGTGCCTTCCAGCAAAACCGTTCCCTGGATTCGCGATTGCCGCGCTGCATCGGAAAATTCGGGATCAACGTGCGCCATGACGTTTGGAGGGGTAACGCCCGTGTCCAGTCCGTATGTCTCCACCTGCGGTTCCTCCAAAAAAGGTGCGACGGTTATTCCTTTAGCCGCCGCCTGGGTCCGAGGTAGCGCCATCAGTGGAAACGTCATAACGGCAATCGAGGCTACCAGTCCCAGAAGGATGGCGATCGAGATATATGAAAATAGCAGGCGAACCCGTGACACCGGATGATCGTCCAGGAGCGAAAACATCCGTCTCGCCAGATGACTCCTGAAGAACAGCGGAGCAGGCATGGTCTCAGCCTCAAAATAACCCCCACCCACCCTCAGCAGTGCCTCCAGGTAAGGTTCGCGCGCGCCTGTGAGCCGGACGACTTGCGAGTCGATAAGCTGTTCTCGCGCAAGTCGAGTATGGCTGAGCAGCCACCATACTGCAGGATGAAACCAGAAGCAGGCTTCGATCAATTCTTCAAATACATTGATCAGCCAATCGTTCTGAAGAATGTGCAGGAACTCATGGCAGAGGATCGCCCGCTGCGCCTCTTCTTCCAATGACAGAAATGATGCCGGTAAAAGAATTGTTCGATGCAGCCAGCCAACCGCAGCCGGTCCAATCTCGTTGGCGGATACGGCGATCACGACCTCCGGATCCATCAGGCGACACGCTGATAAAACTGATTCCCTCGGGATCTGCAATGGAACCGCCGATGTCGTTCGGAAGATTTTCGGAAGAAGCGCTCCGACCGAGGCGACGGCCGACACTTGTACAAACCACGATAGAAAGTTATCGAATGAAAAGGCCAGCATCATGATTTCTTTTGCCGCTTCTTCATGAGTTGCCGAATCTCGTCGAGTTCCGCGCGATTGATCTCTTGGCTTCCGACGAGGTGCCTGATTTCGCGCCTTCCACGTGTATGTTTTTGCCCCGTCATTCGTGAGATTTCCGTTCAAGTCGTAGGTGAAGGAAGTACTGCCGCGCTGCGTGAGCTGATTGTTGGCGTTGTATGTAGCGGAACCTAGGGCGTCAGGGAGGCAAACCCGCCGCTCGTGCTCCACCGGCGACCTGCAAGGTCAAACTCGTAGACAAGGTCTCCCAACTTTGTCGCGCCGAGTTGGTACGAGAGCCCAGTCAATTGCGACGCATTGTCGTAGCTGTAGGAGGTGGTGATTCCGTTTGGAAGCGTCAGCGTGCTGCGCCTGCCAGCGGGATCATACGTGAACGCTGCCGTCGAACTTCCCTGACTGATCTGGATCAACCGGTCCGCATCATAGTAGGTGTAATTCACGGCGGGTTGTCCCGCCACCGTCATCGAACTCGGCCGGTCTGCATTGTCGAAGCATAGGAGAATCGACCGCGGTTTTCTCATGATCGAACGCGGTTTTTCTCATGAGCGTGGATGCGGCTTACGGAGAACCGACCGCATTTCGGGAGGAACTGGAGAAACGCGAATTACGTTATGCGCTCGGTATTCAGTCCAACGTCGGAATTTGGATGAAGCCTCCGAAGAGGATTCAGGGCAAACCGGCCGGGATGGGACGGCCGCCTACGGCATGGAACTATGGTGAGCAGAAACCGGTCAGCTTAAAAGAGGCCGCATTAAAAGCAAAGGGATGGAAGACCATTCGATGGCGAGAGGGATCGAAAGGATGGCTGGAATCGCGCTTCTGGTCTGCCCGTGTTCAGCCCTCGCATCGCTATCAAGATGGCAGGCCGCCAGAAAAAGAAGTGTGGCTCCTGGTGGAATGGCCCGAATCGGAACCCGAGCCGACCAAATACTTCCTCTGTAATATGCCTGCGGATACCACGCTGCGCCGCTTAGCCCGAATCACCAAATGCCGCTGGAAAATCGAACAAGAAGCCGCAATGTCGAATCCGTTCTCTAAAAACGTTCATCTACAACAATCCCGGATATGGCTCTCTTATTCCGGGTAGCTCTGGAAAACCGCTCTGGATTATTGCCGGTAGTTGCAGCGAAAGATGCAACGCCCGGTTTATTCAACTGGCATTCGATTGCCGGCGCTTCCGAAAATACCGTTCGATGAGATAGTCGATTGAGAACGGTCCCGGTCCGCGCGTCAGTAGGAAGATGAGAACAGATCCCCAAAGGACATGATCGGGCCACGTGCTGGGATAAACGAAAATCTGAATGACCGAGATCATTCCAAGCAATGGCAGTGTGGTCAGCCGCGTCGCGAGACCAAGGAAGAGAAGTGTCGAAGTCGTGAGTTCATTGATCATCGCCATGCGCGCTGCCACGGCCGGGGCGAGGAACGGCACCTTGTATTCATCCTCGAACAGTTTCACCGCGAACTCGAATGATTGGTACTTCAATAGTCCGGCCTTGAAGAACACCATCCCAACGCCGATGCGCATTCCGAGCTGAATGATCGAAAGCGGAAAACGTCCCAGCCAATCCCTTTTTGAAAGGAACCAGCGGTACGCGCCAGCTGCTTGTGCGACGGAGTCCTCAGAGGTAGTCATGGCTCGTCACGCGTTTTGCCTGATTGTCGTGATCAAACCGGCGGCAATCAGCGCCGCCAAAGCTTTTGCAGGATCAAAATGGCCGTTGACTTCGAGAGCGGCCTCTGCCGCATCACCGACGGAATGCCCCTCCAAGACCGATTTGCGGAACATGCACTCTGCGGCATCAAGCCGATTGAAGTGAAACTCTCCCCGTGCGCCCCGCACTTCTATCCACACCTCAGCAGGCGCAAACTCAAAACGATCCGGAGCCGTTTCCGTCAAGTAGAGTGTCATCAATTCGTCCACCGGCCACGATGCATTCAGGTAATTCAAACCGGATTGCAATGTGAGCAGCATATTTGGCAGCGCGTCCGGATCGATTGCTGAGAATTCCTCAATGGAGAACGGCGTATCATCGACAGCGATGGCTACTTTGCCGACATACCACTCGAGTTTTGCAAAGTCGCTGAGGTAGGGCGCGCCCGCGGCGCCGCGACATTTCGAGAGGAAATCAGGAAACGCTGCTCCGTATTCCGCGATACATGGAACCTGCGGCGGATGCTCACGAATAAAACGCGTGGCAACTTCCGTCAGGAGTGGTGTTCCCAGCAGCCAGCCGGTTGCCGGGAACTTGACCAGCAATGCATCGACAAGACTCGACCGATAGTTGCGCTGATACACGGCGAGACGTTTCTCAGGGTTACGCCCGCCGACGAGCAACGATTGTAGAGCCACAACGAGCGGTGCATCGCCTTGAATCACCGCATCGCGGAAACGCAACTGAGTATCAGCGAGCGCCGGCATAATATGCTCGAGTCGAGTGCCCAGCCGGCCCTTCCTTCGAACTGTGTCAGTCTGGCCGCGTTTTCAGACATTGGCTGGCTCCCCCACGCCCTTTGTCACCCCCTGCGCAATCTTGCGGGCGTAATCTGCTTGTCCCAATAACGTCCCGATCGGCGGAATTTCGTTATCCCATTCAATCAGAGTGGGCTTCGGACCAAAGCGGCGCAGCGCATAAGCGTACAAATCCCATGACGGCTCGGCTATCGCGGCTGCATGGGTATCGATCCATAAATCGTTCCCCGGAGTGGCTTCGTCCTCTTCCGGCGTATAGCCCCCCAAATGGATTTCTTGGATCGCGGCTGCGGGAAAGTCGTCGATGTACTGGTAAGCGTCAAAGCCCATATTGTGTGCGCTAACCATGACGTTGCTCACGTCGCACAAGAGTTGACATCCGGTCCGGTGCACGATCTCAGAAAGAAATTCAGTCTCGGGTATCGTTGATGAACGGAACCCGACGTAGCTCGCAGGATTTTCGATCAGATAGGACCGGCCCAATGCGTCCTGAACTTCATCGACGTGAGCCGTCACGACGCGCAAGGTCTCGTCATTGAAGGGGAGTGGCAAGAGATCGTTGAGATATTCATTGCCATAGGTAGACCATGCCAGATGGCCGGAAACAAGAAGTGGATGGATTTTGTCGGCGAAGGCACGAATCCGTTTCAGGTGCAAGCGACCAACGCCACTCGCACTCCCGACTGAAATGCCGACCGTATGTAATGAAATTGGGTAAGAGGCCGACAATTCCGTTATCAGTTCAGCGGCATGCGGATTGGCCAAAAAGTTTTCCGGATGGATTTCAAGCCAACCCGTGAGCGGCCGGGTGGCCACCATTTCGGCCAAATGCGCAAGACGGAGACCGACTCCCGGAGCGTTGGGGATCGATTTCATTGGTGCAGCCACCCGATAACCCATGCGGTTCGCTATTTTGGCGTCTTGCTGCCGCCGACAATCCGCTCGCAATATCCTTCCAGGACGTAGATCCATGCCTTCGCATCCGAGTTTAC
>Ga0209058_1001442_pt1 | contig 20269 bp, 10 predicted proteins | sample GraSoiAngelo_147_FD_185904 | JGI IMG/M metagenome (GOLD analysis project Ga0209058, IMG submission 185904) | Grasslands soil microbial communities from the Angelo Coastal Reserve, California, USA - 14_1009_05_40cm (SPAdes) (version 2) | ecosystem: Environmental > Terrestrial > Soil > Grasslands ... | reverse complement strand
CCTTTGTCATGGTCTTGCGAGGGTTCAGACTCCCTTCTGGGGAGTCCAAACCAGATTTGATTAATCTCTGTCTGGGAGCGACGAACTTAGATTCAGTGAAGAGTTCAAGCTCTCTAACAGGGTCTTCACGCGAGGGAGTCCAAACCCGGGTTCGGTTCCCTTCTAAGCATCATCATCCGACACTCTCAAATGGTAAAAAGCATCTATCTCGCGGCTTAGCTCCTGGTGCGCGAATCCCACCCCCCGCACGGGCCTTAGGGGCCATGTCGGAAGAAGGATCAACCTACGATCTGGACCATGAGATGCTCAGACCAGATGTGCCACCTAGAAAATCAGCATACGCTTCAGCCTCCTCTTCAACGGATCTGCGCAAACCTGAACCGAACTTGGCGAAAGGTTCGATCCTGAAAAGTAGTTTATCTTTCTGAGTTCTAGATGACCAGAGCCCACTCACTTTTCCCTGCGCAAGTACCACGGCTGATACCCAGCCGGCCTCACGATACACTCTCTTGTGTGCTTCTCTGCTCGAGGTAAGTACTCGTCTATCTCGTCCAGCCAAGTAAACGTCGAAATTCGGAATCAGCCTTACGGGGTCTCTGAACTCTGACCCCAAGAGGGCCTCCAGATCATCTTTCAGTAACCAGGTTCTTCTGTCACAATACGCGACTTCTATCATCCTCTCAAGCATAGATTCCCAGGTAGGTTTTGCATTAACGGGGTCCATGCCTGCCCATGCCGCAAATTCTAATCTGTCTGATGGACCATAGACCCTCAAATAACGCTCAAGCAAAGCCACCCTAGATTCTTCAGGCGTCAGGCGATTTCTCCACGATTTGAGCCAATACTTGGGGGAGACAAAAGTAGTCTCACTGCCCCTTTGTGGCCCAAAGCAAAGTACTTCTTCGAAGGAAGCCGGATGTAATAGTTCGTTCCAGCTTGATTTCAGTAACAGCCGCAGTTTGGGCTTCAGGCGCTTGGCGATCTTTTCCAGTAGTTCTAACCGCGTTAGCGCCTTGCCATCTAGGGCATCGCGTATTGCATGAGTAACAGCATCAAAGTCACTATACGAAATGCCGAAATGTTTCATCCACTGCGTTTCCCTGTCCGTGGAGACTCTCCGGCGAGCGCCCGCGAAAACGTCAAGGTCGTCCATTGGAATTATGTGGAGAGTTCCCGCATGCACCAAGTCTTGACAAGACTCCGTTGTTTCCACAAGCCGTCGTGCATATCTTCCGGTCCAATCCCCCTAGTTCTTGCCCAGAATTGACCAAGTGCCGCAGACATTACCTGAGCATGGATTCCACACACTGCAGCTACCCCAGTGATGGCTCTTGGCTCCTTACGATCCAAGTTATGGCGTTGAACCCTGAAAGCTAGGACCTTCTCAGTTGGGACAGCTACGGTATGGTTCCTGCTACTTTTCCTTGGAATCAGTCTGTGTCGTTCTCTCATTCGAGAAAATTCCAGTGCAATCAGTTTCTAGGGAGCAAGCAAGCCTAGGGCTCTGTTAAGTCTTCATCGGATGACTCGGAAGCCAGCTGCCTATCTAGAGGTTTCAAACACAGTCATTAAGAGCATTGGCGAATCTGGCTTCATGGCATTTACAGGAACCCGACTAGCGAGTTGAACCCAGAGACCTACGAAATGTTCGATAACGGCGCGTCGTCGTTCCAGATGTCGACAACGCATTTCCATGCGCGTGCGCTCTCCATTCTCCAAATCGTAACGGCTTTGCCTCGCGACGTGACACGATTGCCATTCTCGTCGTTGAACGAGACCTGGTTCGTCCCGACACCGTAGGCGAGGTCGCCGGCTCGGGCGACCGTGAACCGAGTCGTCTTCCATTGCATGTTGAAGCCCGGGATCTTCAAGCTCGCAGTCACGTAGTTCCGAATCGCATCCTTGCCGATAATGGCCGCCTGTCCTGGCGGAATTACGATCGCATCGTCTGCCCAAAAAGAAACAATTTGTTCCACGTCGCGCCCAGCCATGACTGCTGCTGCCCACGCCGCATCGACCCGCTCAAGTTCGGCTCGTGCCCTGTCCACATCTCGTTTGCGACTCATCGTATCCGTCTCTGCCCATTGCCGTCTTGAGAGCGCTCTCATACGTACGTTGGACTTGTTTTTGGACGTCACAATTACTCTCTTGTGCCTGGGCTGTTTCGAATTCTTCTGCGTTTTCTCTATGGGGCTCACGCGCCAACTTCCGTTGAGGTCATCCAGCTCCTGCTTGAGCAACTCAATATGGTTGAGAACGTTCCATGAATCTCTTTGGAACCTTGATAGTCCTAAGTTGATGCGTTTCGAAGTTCTAAAGGTGCCTACCTTCCAGTGAGTCGTCAGAGCGACCATAAACATAGGAACACGAAGCGAACGCCTAAGCTCACCGGTTCCCCAGAGCTAGGTCAAGGTGCTAGATTCAATACTATCTATTGTGGACACTCGACCGATGAACAGTAAGGGGAAGATTCTAGGAAAGCCTTTCACTACGGTCAGCGCTGTGGGGGTTCCGATTGTTACAAATCGACGCATTGGACGCGTGGATTTAGCATCTTTGGCCATATGCTTCTTCTTCCTGCAAGTTCAGCAATCCTGAAGGAGATGATTGAAAAGCGTTTAACGACAATGGACTAATGGAGATTCGGACACCGTCGAGGCTCAATGCTTGGGAGTGGTGAGCTGGGTCAGGAGCCTCTAATAGGGCTCGCACATGAGACATGGTTCCCGCCACTCCACGGGAACGGTCATGATTCTTAGCCGGCCCCAATTCGATGGACCGGTGGCCATTGTCCCAAAAGGCAGATTCCTATCGGTCGAACCGGGCCGACCATAAGACAACCCTGTTCAAGGGACTCAGTCATTGCTGAATATTCCTTAGCTCGCTGGCCGCAAACGGCGAGTGTCAGGGCCATTTACCGAGTGAGTGAAGTGCAGCGAGTAGGAACAACAGAATCGACAGCCAGAGCGGCCAATAGTCTTTGATTCTTCGAGTCTTGAACGCTCTCTCGAGTCTCTCATGCGGAGGAGGATCCTCTAGGACTGAAATCTCTTTGAACCGTCTTGAGAGGGTGGAGTGAGGTATTCCAGTAAGCGCCTCAAGCTTTCGAAGACTCACTCCGGCTCGGTGCTGCCTATAGGCCTCTCTGAGCAGAGCTGACTTCTTGACATCTACCTCTCCCAAGTCTCCGCGCAAAAAGAATGGGCAAGAAGCCCAATTTCCCGCTCGATTCCAGACCAATTAGGAAGACAGTTTGTCGAGTTTCCTTGACGACGGTTCGGCCGTATAAGCTCCCGACGCTCAGAACGGAACCCCCAAAGTTGTGTGAAGCTTGGGGCTCCAGGACTCTTTGTCGGATCCTGTGGTCCATAATCCCGTCGTCGAGAGAAGCGTTCCTAACCTCCCACACAGGCGTCTATCTAACAAACTAGACACATTTGATGCCCCAAAGTTTGCAGTCAGTGTCCCACGTAAGGGGTTCGCGCGTCCCTATCTGTCTCACCCGTGCTTCCAAGATGCAGCCATTCGTTTCAACACCCTTTGGCTTACTCAGAGAACCCTGTCCTCTTCCTGCATCCTCCTGCCCATCCTCATGCTCTCACATAGTACCGTGATTGCGTGAGGTCAACCCTATGGTTCACTTGGGTGAATCAGGGCGATGTAATGCATCTGCAACAGTTACGCCGGTCTGGCGCCAGGACGCGTTTGTGTACTTTTTCCTCGTAATACCGCTAAACATGCAATTCGGTCACGCTGGCTTCAAACTATGATGTCTGATGTACTAGGAGAAAGACGAACTATGACGGGTAGAGTTGAGCCGGGAAGGAAGAGTTTTGAGTCGTCTCGCTGTTCGGTGGTTATCCTAACTGGTCGGATTGAGCTTTTCTAGAGCTTGTTTTGTCAACCTTTGCAGCACTTGACGCCGCTTCTGGCAGTTTTCGAGAAAAGTCTCGAAGCGTATGAAGTCCGGCAGAAGGTGGGCATCATCTTCTTTGACCCACTTGTTGCAGAGCGTACAGGCCCAGTGGTTCAGTACATTTGGCAAGTCTGCGAATAGCTTGCCGAGTACCAGCTCAACATTGACGTAACTGATGAGGTCCCCTCCTCTTTGCACGAATGCTCTTTCCAGTATACTCCTGTGCCAAATCCGCTCCCCTTTCCGGCATTCTTTGTCCAGTCGTTCGAAAAGACGCATGAGTGCCCCATGCTCCGCCTCCACTTCTTCTTCAAGTGTCCTCGTCATGAGTCTCTCTATTTCTTCGCCAACAAACTGACCGCGCGCTTTGCATCGTGCCTTGTAGGCTGCGTAAACGCTGGGCCTAATCCTCAGAGTGATTGGGACGGGACTTTCTACTGAGCCAGAGCTCTCGTTTTGGACTTGATTCTTATCATGAGGGTTGTCTTGCATGCAAACTCAGATCCATGCTGCAAAAAATTGACCCACAGTCAGAAAAATCGGGCAGCGAAGCGGTGTGGAGGCTTGGGAAGACCCCCAGATAGGGAGACCAATGCGAAGGAGCTGTTTGCTGTAGCTCATTCAATTTCGATCCCCCCTCCGAGAACCTGAATTAGGCGCGCAATCTTCCCCACGATTCTCGCTCCGGGAGTTCATGTCGCCACGAGCTTGACGCTCCAATTGACGAAGGATGCGAATCCAAGCGGGGAGACGGGCTAGAACCTCCTCGGAGGTTTCCGAACTGCTCGTGTCTCCATCCTTAGGCACGCAGTATCCCTTCACTATACAAATAGGGAAAAACACGAGTTCTTCTCGCCCATTTCAAAACTAATTATGTCCGGTAATTCTTACCAGTTCTACGGCGCGGAAGCTCCCCATGGACAGAATTACCTCCATAGCAGAACTGGATGCCTGCCACAGCCCGGTCGTGGAAAGATCTACCGTGAGAGGAGCCTTGAGATTCTAACGATTTTCTATTGACTCGTCAATGTTAGGCGCGTTCTCAACGACCACAAGCGTGAAGTTAGGTCCGGGATTCTTTACTCTGGGTAAAATTTCCCGAGTGTCTGTCCAAGACAAGTTATTTACTGAAAAAGGGACGAAGAAACTAAACTTTCTTGGCCTATTTATCGTATGATGAAAATTTGACTCAAGGTACTAGCCCTGACGTTCCGAGAGACAAGCTGTTTGACGACCTGTATCGCCGCTGGCGAGCGGAAGCATCCCACCGACGGTTGGAGACCGAGACGAGAATCTCAAAGTCCACGCTATCCAGAGAGTTCAAGCCTCGGAAGGATAGGGACCGGGCAGCTGAACTCTTTTGGAGCAGGCAGATGAGGTGGCGGATCCCTCGATTGAACGAATTGTTGTTCGCCTTGCTCTGCTTGACCGCTTTTGTTACGATTTACATCGTATTGCACCTCTTGAATTAGGCCGCAGGGACCCGTGCGTCGAGGTAGGGTGCCGTCACAATGCAACACGCGGAATGTGGCAGGCCACTGACCTCGACCCTAACGAAACAGTGAGCTCGACCTCCTGGGTGGAGGCAAGCTCAGAGTTCACAGCCCAGAAGGAGTTTGAACCTCGAAGAAACCATGATATTTATTTTCTATCGAAAAAATGAAGTCATACGCGAGCCTCGAGAGTCCAAGTTGGATTCGCTATTGCAAGAGATCAAATCTTCAATTAGCCAAACTCAGAGCAGCGGGAGGAGTGAGTCAATGCGGAAGAGCCACTCCAAAGAACTGGATCACACGGTTGAGGAGACTAAGGAATACTATCGTCAGAGAGCATCACAGTATTCTGACTGGGCTCATAGGACCGGTCAGTACGAAGAAGGCGTCGAGCCCGAAGCGCCCTAGTTCGATGAGGCTATGATTTTGATCGAAGCTCTCGCTTCAAGCAGGCTCTCGGGCGACGTGTTAGAAATCGCGTCTGGCACGGGCATCTGGACGGAGGAGTTGCTTAGAAGCGCGGCTTCGGTGACGGCTCTCGACTCTTCCCTGGAAATGCATGAAAGGAGCAGGTCGAGACTCATGGGGAACCCTAAGGTGAGGTACGTCGTAGCGGACATCTACGACTGGGTTCCCGATATGAGCTACGATGCGGTGACATTTTCATTCTGGCTTTCGCATGTCCCAGTTTCCAAACTGGAAGACTTCGTCTCGAACGTGTCCCGGTGTCTGAAACTCGGGGGCAGAGTATTCTTTGCCGACCAGAGAAGAGAGGCCCTGATACATGAGGTCATGGACCCTCCAGGCGGGGAGATTGCTCGACGATCCCTAATCAATGGTAGAGAGTTCAAGATAATCAAACACTTCTACTCATCCGAGGAGATCATTAGGTGCTTCCTCCAAGAGGGAATCAACATTAACATCTCGAATACTGCAACCCTCTTTTACTATGCAAGCGGAGAAAAGTATCGTGCTCCAGAAAAGTCGGGTCCCGTAATCTCCCCATGACAGCCCCCTTTTCTTCTGAGGGACCTCAGAAGAAAGCCCAGTTTCTCTAGGTCCAAGAACAGAAATCAAACAAGTTGTCTGGATTGTAGCTTGACTACGGCCGATATTTTTCGATAATAGGGATTCCAGTCTTAAGTCAGCTTTGGAAACATCGAGAAGCCAGGGTACCTCTACTCCAAAGCACCGCCTGGGACGTATCCTCTTAGGGCGCACTGCCTACTTCGAAGTGTGGGACTTTATATTCATTGGAAACAACGCAGGTAACCAATTCATGGAATCTGAGGTGATGTTTGAAACTTACAAGTCTCTAATCGATAGGTTCCATCATAGAATCCCGTTCGGTCCGTTCACAAATTCCGTCGTTGTAGGCGGAGCGCTATACGCGACACTTGTAGGACTCGCAGTCATCCTTGGGGAAGGGTCGAAAGTGGCAGCGGACTATGCAACACCACTAGTGATCTTTGGAGTAGCGTACGCGTTGTACATGGAATCGAGAATAATGGAGGAGATTCGCGAGACAGCCAGGAACTTGTGGAGTGATCTGGCCTATGACAGTCGAAAATGGCTGAGTCTCGTCGTCGACTTGCGCATCCGGCTAGCTTCGGGGGTACTTCTCGTCGTATTCTTGAGTCTCCTGGCAGTAACGACGCCGGTGCTCGACGCAGGTTGGTATGAAGCTCTGGCACTCAGATTGTACGTTTTTGCTTTGACGACTGTAGCGGCCTTTATTGGTGGAGAGGCAGGCCCGGCGGTGATTGCGGTAGTCTTCTCAGCATACAAAATGAGTAACGAACTTTCTTCGCGCGTAGAACCTTTTAACTTTCAGCATTTCCTGATTCTCAAACGTCTCGCTAGGTGGGGACTTCTTCTGTCAGTTTTTGGGAGCATATTAATCTCCGTCGCAATAGTTTGGACGTTCGTTGCTCCCTTCAATCGAGCCATTTTCGACATACCCGTGATCAGCTCGCCTTTCTTGATTCTTGGTCTGCTTATCATGGCCTACTGTTTCCTTACACCTTTTCTGGCGATTCACGGCGTCCTCAAGACGACAAAACAAAGAAAGACATTCGAAGTAATCCAGGCTTTCGATGAAGTCTACAAAAGGACCAGCAAAGCGTTGGAGACAAAAGACCCAGAAGAGACTCGTAAGGAAGTGGAACTTCTTGGGAAACGTCTGACGAATCTGAAGGCCATGCTGGATGTTTTAACGTTGGCTCCGGAATGGCCTTGGGACATCAACATGTTGCGGACTTTCATTGTCTCATTGGCCGCTGCCAGTTATACTGTTCTTGGCCCAGAGACTTCTGGGTTGACACGGGCGTCAGAAGCTGGGTTACGTTTCATCTTCGCCTGACAATCTGATTCACCGAGCCGTGAATCAGGATCGTTGCTATAGGTGTGAACCAAATGAATCTTGTGTCGGGCCCAGGGTCACTGCGAAGTTGCATGAACCGATTCAGATACCGCGGTAGTACGGGCGACTCAACGAACCGTTTGATTACCACTGAAAGTCTCGGGCTATCGCGCCATGCGAGAAACGATGTCGAGTATAGACTCCACTTTGTGGCCTCCAATGAGAAGGTGACGGCGTGAGAAGTGACCAAAGAGAAAAATGCAGCTCCGACGGACAACAGCAAATTCATGACTAGACTTTTCCCCCAATCAATCATTGACGGGCGAGGAACTCGCAAATGGACAAGGAGATTGTCGCCATGGAGAGTTCGTGCATGCGAGAAGATTGAACCTAACACGATTGAGGTGGGGGATAGCAACTTGGTCAGCAGTCGATTTGTGTGAAAGATTCTGTGAAACCTCAGATTCATGAAATCTGACCTTTCGCAGACAAAGCGAGGCACAAACATGCCGGTCTGGCGAGCCAGAACGAAAAGCATTCTTGTTGCTATACCTTCTGGTCGGGACGGCTGATGTTTGAATTCTAGTGCATTCAGTTTTTCGTCCAGAAGCCTCACTTCCTGCTTCGGGGCTGAGTCTTCCACAACTATGATGAGGTCAGTGTCGCTAATGTTCGACACATCGCCTCTCACATAACTTCCAAAACCAACAACAGAAACTATTAGGCCTCGAGCATCAGCGACCACACGAAGGACGGAATTTTCGTAGACACCCATTTTCGGCTTCACTTCTTGTCGAACGCTTCCAGTGTCCGATTCCGAGATACCTGCCTGGGTAAGTGACTATCGGTGAGAACGCATCTCTCGTTACGGGGATAATTGGTCATCATCCTGGCAACGACTTTGATACTGTGGTGTCAACCAGGACAGCCGCATTCGAAGCTTGGTCGCTGGGCGAACAGTGACGGATAGGCAGATGTCGAACACATTTTCAAGTCTGCCCTAGACCCGAAAAATCGTCAATTTCGACCCGTTGCGGAGAGTAACTCAAGCCACATTCACTCAAATGAACGGAATAGCTGAAACGATTTTCTACCAACAAGCGGTGGAGAGGTCTACTTCTATCAATGTCGTTTGGAAGCCCTCGGTCCTAGCACTCTCTGCAAGCTGTCTGGACGGTTGGAATTCAGAGAATGGTTGAGCTGTCGAACTTTTGTGGGTTCGAATCCCACCCAGCCCGCCAGCATATTTCTGAGCCCGTTTTGGGTTGATAGTATGATACCGGGGGCGCTTGGTATCATACCGGTGCAGTGTGAGTCTACCATCTCCGTGAGAACGGCAGATTTTGACTTACTCCACCTTTTGGCGAGGTCGCTGATTGTGCATAGGTCTTCTCGGGAATAATGACGGCCGCGTATCCGGGTTTGGTCATCGTTCTTACTCTCCCTTATCTCATAGGCAGGCCAAAAGGGTTTGGGTCGGATGAGCGTTCGATGGAGGTTGCCTCTTGAGTGACCTAGAACCATGGGAGGGATTGGATTGTCTATTTACCAATCATTCAGTCAGAGTTCCTTCGGTTTCCTGGATTTTACTTACATGTAAGTAATTCCACCCACTGTTGGCTTTTTCCGAGCACTTTGCCGAGTTTTGGCTTGGGTCTCAAACCGTCCGGACTCCCAAAGCAGACTTACCGCTCCTTGCCTTTCGTCCCTAGACAAGTCCTCGCGGTCAATGTTCTCTATGAGAGACCCATCCTCTGAAAACAGACATTTTGCTCAGCTTATTGTGTCGAAGAAGAGGGGTGGGGCAAACCCCTGGAATCCAGTTTTCTCTGCTTCCGTGTTCCCCTGCAGCCGAACAGACTTCTACCTTCTTGGAAGGGCATCATGAAGAGGCATTTTCGGCAGACCATTAGCACTATCCTATGACGTGAGAATCCCCCCGAGAGCCTTCAATAGTTCCGCTCTCTCTGTCGAACTTGGTGCCGTTACACAACGGACATTTTAGCGGCGGTTGTTCTGTCAGCCTGGCCAATGAGTTTGTCCAATCGGGGTGAAGAGAAGGAATCTCAAATTCGTACATGGAGAACGCGTACACGGGGATCTAATCCGACCTCTGCCAGTCTGGTTGAACAAGGTTTCGAAACGGTGACCTGAATGACCTGTCGAATTATTTTCCCAAAAACAATGATTTTCTCGCTCATTAGGCCTGAAACGGGCCGCCTAGTATGTCCCATATACCAGAACCAGGCATTTGTGATATACTCTACCAGGAAACTCGACTCGAGGGGTTTCTCACGAGGGAGACAAATGCTTCAGAGCTGAGATGAGCCTATCCAAGAAGTTCAAAGGAACCAGCCAAAACTGTCCTACCTAGCATCCAGCTCGGAAAACTACTAGAAAACCCTTCACACCTAAAGCAATCCTGGTATACTAGCCTGAAGGCCTAGTAATCGGGCGGGACTACCAGGTCGAGACTCGAGTATGGTAGTCTCCCTGTTATACTGGACGGGAAAATCCCAATGCCCGGTAAGTGACAATTGATAGGTCGAGTGGCTGCGACTAGGGCTGAACAAGACTCGGCCAATCACCATTTTCGAGACTTTCTCGGACGTTTAGGCTTAGAACGTCTTGCGAGACCGGATTGGAAGAGCGTGAGCGCAGGAGGTATTGTCGGCACGCCCTGGCATGGTATACTCTCAGTAAGACCATAAACAACTCCGAAAAACCGAAGTATTCTTACTGTATGGATGAGCCTCCGCGCTCAAGAATTGATGAAGACGTGGAAAAGAAGCTGCCCGCCTGGGCAAGAATTCTGCTAAGGCTCATGCGAGAAGCCAGGGAGAACAAAGCGGAAGAGTCAGACTCCAATTCTCAGGATTGACGAACGCCGGTGTTCCTAAAAGGGGAACGGCTCGAGGGTCGCATTTAGAGGAGGTCGACCTATCGCTGATGAACCTAGGTTTGTTCATGGAATCCAGCCGATACTCGCTGATATGTGGTGACTCTTGCCGATTTTTACGGCTGTATTTTCGTTCTGCCTGGCAATTGCCTATTTTCCTTGAAATTAACGGTTTACACCTATCTCTGACAATCGGGCTCGCCAGTTGATGAGTCAGAACATCGCCCAAGAGGTAGGCGCCGGTCAATCCGACTGAGATATCCGAGTCTGAAGTCTTGTTTGCCGTGCTACGATGGGGATGGGTTCAACCATCTGAAGGTGTAGAGGTTGCCTCCTGCGGTCGTTACGACTATTTCGTTAACGCCATCATTGTTGATGTCTCCTATGGCCATTTCGGTAATGGGTCCTGCTAGCTCTTGGCTGACCCATCTCTCCGAGTAGGTGAAGCTCTCTCCAGCCTGGACCCGTTCAAGTACGTGTATTCGATTGTCGCTGCCGGCAATAATCTCACTGACGCCGTCTCCGTCAGTGTCTCCTAATGCAAGAGACTGTACGGGTCCAGTGCTATATCTCCACCATTCAAGATTGTTCCAGCCGTAGTAGATAGCCGGAGATGTTGGGAGCGTCTGAGCTGCATGAAAAGTGATGTAGAATCCACCCCCCTTGGGCCCGAGGCCCGTAGGTGTATCACGGGTTGGTCCGTACAGGGAAGGAGTGTAGGCATCTTCTGAGGGAGAGTCGAACCGAAGTTCCTGCGGACTGGTCCAGGTCACGCCGTTGTTGGCGCTCGCAGTTATGAAGATCTCGAGTCTGGTCATGTTTGTTCCTCCAGGTGCTACGTACGCGACCGCGAGCACATTACCCTTCAAAACCGCTATCGTCGGCGCCGCTTCGAAGACTCCTGTAGAGAGAAGTCTGGGATCAGTCCAACTTGAGGAGTTCGTGGGAGCAGTGGTCATGAACATGATTCTAGTTGGTGGGACTATAATTTGTGGCGGTGGGTGCATGATTACGGCTGCTAATTGATCAAGGTTCCGATTTGCGGGACGAGAGGTCCCGTCAAAGACGACAGCGAGGGACCCATCACTCAGGAAGACTGCTTTCTGAGAGAACGCGATGATGGAATCTCCGACCTTCGAGATCTGGAGTACTGGCCTCTCCCAGCGAGGGAATTTGTAAGTTCCTGAGAGTTGCCAATTTGACTTGACGAGGAATAGTTTTCCAATATCGGTCCCGTTGCCATAGTTGAGATATGTCAGGCCCAGGGCTCCCTGTCCTGTCGAGTTCCAGAACAAGCTCGGCGAAATCGCTCCGTAGGCGATCTTGTAAAGGTCGAGGACCGCTCTCTCTGTTCCAAGCTTGGTTGTGCAGATCGATGGCCGCGCGTCCACCGAAATTATGTATTGGTGGCCAGATGCAAATTTGCATTCGTATGAGATCCAAACTCCTTCGTCTGGCGTTACTAGGATCGACGGGTTGCGTTCATAATAGAGCCAGTAACAGAGGTCGCTTGGATTGGGACAGACGGTCTGTGTCCCGTTGTACTGGGAATCTTTCGTAACTCTCCTCCCCAGAGACCAGGTATACCCATCCTGGCTAGTCCGATAGAATATTCTGCTTTGGTTCCATCCAACACAACAAACGGAAGGGACAATGGTGGTGTCTCGCTCCGTGTACATGTTCACGTATGTTCCGTTTGACAACTGAAGGACTGGTGCGGAGCTTCTGAACCAGCCCTCGACGAAGTTGTTCGGACCCGGGATAGGACCGCGGGCGTAACCGAACGATAGTCGGTCGTTCCAAGTTGGCGAATAACCTGGATAAGAAGCTGAACTGGTGATGAAGCGCTTGACAAAGTAGCGATTGGTTCCGCTCGTCCTCCCAGGACTTGAACCATAAATGTTGATGCCGAAGGTGTGGCTGACAATGATGTCACTTGCGTTAAGTGTAATTGATAGAATTCTGAGACTCGGATAGTTTAGGGCAGAGTCGGGACTTCCTTGGTAACGATAGCCGCTATCGGTTCCATTGGTCTCGAAGACGTCCACGAACTCGAACCCTCGTGCCTCAGTACCGCCGAGGATAATCTCCCCGTGGCCGTCTCCGTCAGGATCGCCCACGGCCAAAGCAGTCACGTTTCCGTTTAGCAGGACATATCCATAGGGGAGAGAAGGATGAAACGATGTCGTCAGACCATTCTCGAGTATGTGAATCGTGGGTCCTGGGCTAATGACGAGCACTTCTTTCATACCATCGCCGCGCAGATTATCTCCGACGGCGATCGCCTGCACAGGCCCCATCGTCCCAGGGTCGAATCCTGAAAGAACTGTTGGAGTGAACTGGTTGTTGCCCGTGTCTTCAAAGGTTAGCAGACGACCTGTGTCTGTGAGCGTGAGGAGTTCTATCTTTCCGTCATTGTCATAGTCGTCTACAACAATGTCTTTGGCGTGGTCCCAGAAGGTCTGTCCAGAGGCGGCATACGTTAGGTCGGGAGAGCGCCAAGCTCTCCTGTACGTGTTCCCGTAGACGTGATCGAAGATGTAGAGGTTGCTGTCGAAGGAGCCTACAATTACCTCCTTCACTCCATCGTTGTCCGCATCCTTCAGTGTCAGGCTCATAGTCCATTTGTCAAAGACGTTGGTCGTCTCCCAGACAATCGATGCTTCAAGAGATGTTTGATTTACGTCTATGAAGGCAACGTCTGGATACGTACCGGCTACGATGAAACTTCTCCCGAGAGACGAGGATTCAACACTGGATATCGACCAGATATCGTTGTTCATGGAAAAGCGCCTCTTATCTTTGGGAATAGGCCTGAAGCTGTCCCAAGATTGCGTGTAAGGCAAGGGCTTGAAAATTGTACTGCTAAGCTTCGAAGGCGCGAAGACTTTGATGGCGCCCGTGGCTGTGCCTAATAGGACTGTTCCGGTTGGTGTGATCGTGACTGATGTCACGTCTGTGGCTGGACGAAATAGATACCCTCCTGTAATCGCGTCTACGTAGACCTCGGTGCTTGTCTCCAGCTTGATGTAGCGGAACCAATCCCATCTCGCCAGTGTCAGAGCCGGGTCTATGTCAACTCTTATTCTCATGATTATGAGGTCGCCTTGTCCGAAGCCAAACCGGTCCAATTCGTGAACCTGTACATCTCCGGTAACGTTGACAAACCTAGACCCGTCCTGCGATAGTGAAATTACGAAATTCTGGGATGTAGGTGGGTTGTAGATGCTGAGTCGAATCCCGGCGATTTCGAGGTCTTGACTGGAGTCCCCTGACCCTGTCAACTCTGCGTCTTTTCCGAAGTCCAGGACAATACGAGCGGTGCCTGAGGACGCGGCTGTACCGTTCAGTAGCGTAAGCCTGCTCAGTGGGGTTAGTCTTCGCCAATCAGGCCTGCCTACAATAGCAGAGTTGTAGGGCTCAGGAATACATATGGTGCTGTTGTTTTGTGTGAAACATCGCGGCGCGTAGTCACCTTGCGGTGATAGGGATGGTTCGAAGATGCCTGTTGTCGAGTCTCCCGATACTCTGACGCTGACGTAATTGTCTATCGGGTAGGGCTGGTCTTCTTCCCAAGATTCCAAGGCCCGCATGAGGGGGCTTATTGTATAGTTGTTTTGGGAGGCTGTCGCATTGTCATAGGTGAGGGAGTAGGCTCCGTGGCCGCGACTCGTTGCAATAATCTTCCCAAATCCAGATGAGGAATTGCTTACCGCGACATTTTGAACAGGGCCGGAAATCCTATCTGTACTGTTCCAGACTAGCTCGTATGAATTGTCTGCATGCGGGTACGCGACGCTGGGACCCGCAGCTCTCTTGTTTTCGAAGACATACACACGGTTGTCTGAAGCCCCAGCTACGATCTCCCTAAACTTGTCACCATCAGTGTCGCCAGTAGCAATAGAGTTGACTTGCCCTGCAATCGTCCCCGTACTATTCCAGACTAGAGCATATTCGTGGCTATGGACGGATGTGCTCGTGAAACGCTCTGTGTATTCGTAGACGTAGATTCTTTTGTTCCAGGAGCCCGCGATGATTTCCTGGAGTCCATCGCTGTCCAAGTCGTCGATGCTGACTGATGTGACTCTGTGTCCGATTTCGCCTGCCGGACTGACCCATACCGGCTCACTCTGAAATTGGTAATAAAGAGGGCTTGCCGGATCACTCGCCATCTGTTCAAAAACGTAGATGCGTCCATCAGCGGACGCGGCCACGACCTCGATAAGCTGGTCTCTGTCTGTGTCTCCAAACACTACTGAGAGAATGTCGCTCTTGAAAATTCCATTACCTATGTCCCAGACGTGAGTCAAACCTGTTTCTCTTGGGGCTGAAGAGTTCCAACGGTAAACGTGTATTTCATTGTCATAGAGGTAGCCTGAGCCGACGGCCACGATGGTTCCATAGACCGCTACGGAGTGGACCGAGCCATGAATTTTGTCGGGCTCCCATAGGAGCTGGTATGTTCCGTTTAACCGTACGGTCGCGTCCTGAGCCTGGATGTTTTGCTGGAGTTGTAGCTGGCGTTCGACGTCAGTAGGGCCAGAAGATTGCGATGCAACAATCGAGCCGTTTGTCGAGTCGGGGATCGCGCCTGCAGAAGAGAAACGGTTATCTTCCTGAAAAGATCGATTAGAGTTGTGGTCTGCAACCAAGCTGAGCGTTGAGACCAACAATAGAAAAATGAAGAAAAGCGAGAATGAAGGCCCTGAGAAATCCTTCAAATGTCCTCTATTCTCTTCGGACTATTATTGCCTGACTGTGATCTAGCGGAATTTTCGTTTGAGGAAGTAGTTCTCTGGCGTCTTTCGGAGCGTGATCGAAGTCGCATGCTAACAATTGTCGCAACTGCACCGGCGGCGATGCCAATGAGAAGATAGACGGGCCAATTGAGAGAATATTGTACGGGAGTTTTGGATTCGACTGTTACGGTAAAGGACGCTGTGGCCGAGTTTCCTGCACCGTCGGTCGCAGTACATGTGACGACAGTTGTTCCTACTTGGAATATTGAACCTGAAGGTGGAGAACATACGACGGGGACTCCTCCGTCAACATTGTCCATGGCTGAAACATCGTAGTAGACGGTGGCGCCACCAACTCCTGACAGAGTTGTTGCTAGGAAAGGTGGTGTCGTGATTTGAGGGGGCGTGTTGTCCGCTGATCCTGGATTGTTCAAGGGGTTTAGGGGATCCGTGCCTGAGTTGACTTCGTCGCCGTCTGAGAAACCGTCGCTGTCAGAGTCGCTTGTTATCGGGCTCGTTCCGTACTGGTGGACCTCTACTCCGTCATTGAGCCCATCGAGGTCTGAGTCAGGGTTGTCAAACCCGCCCACAAAAATGTACGCGGGGTATTCAACTATGTCAGTGATATTTATTCCGCTGTGTGCGGTGGGTTTTATGGTGACCGCTCGGTTTGTGTTGTAGACGTAGAATTCTTCCCCGTCGGTTAGGCCGTCATTGTCGTAGTCGAATTCTGCGCCATCTTTCAGCCCGTCCCCATCAGTGTCTGGGTTGAGGGGGTCAGTGTTGTAGAGCAGGACCTCTGCGCCGTCGGGTAGTCTGTCGCCGTCGGTGTCAGTGTTTGTAGCATTAGTTTGCGTGCCGACCGGTAGAGGGCTCAGACCTTTAACTTCGACATTGTCGGGCAGGTCATCCCCATCTGTATCACTGCTCGCTGGGCTTGTATGGTACACGTGAACTTCTTCGTAGTCTTCAAGCGTGTCACCGTCGGTATCTGGCATGTCAGGCCTAGAATGGTATTGCAGTTCGTCACCATCTAGTAATCCGTCATTATCGCTGTCCGGGTTGTCCGGGTGAGAGCTGTGTGGATATTCGATGACTTGGGTGGTGTAAGGATACAGGAAAGTGGTTACGGTGGCTATTCTGAGTTCTTCTCCGTCAAGTAGCCCGTCGTTGTCAGTATCATTTTTGTTAGGGTCAACTCTGACTGGCGGTGATCCGCCAATGCCTCTGGCAAGATAGAGTTCTTGAGCGTCCGTTAGTCCGTCATTGTCGGTGTCTGATGAAAGTGGATTGGTTTGATAGTAGAAGATTTCTTCATAGTCGCCGGTTTTGACGGTTATTTGGCCCGTTTCATTTAGAGCTGTTATCGAGTCTCTGTCGGTGTCCCATTGGAGAGGGTCTGTGTGAAATGTGTTCAGTTCGTCGAAGTCAGACAATTGGTCCTTATCGGTGTCAGGTGAGAGCGGATCTGTGCCCAAGACGAGAATTTCGAGCGGGTCAATCAAGCCATCGCCATCAGTGTCTCCACTAACAGGGTCTGTTCCGTAAATTTGAACTTCCTGGCCATCAGTTAACGTGTCATTATCTGAGTCCCGGATGAACGGATCGGTGTAGAACTGGAATAGTTCCTCACCGTCGGGAAGCTGATCTCCATCCGTATCGGATGATGTCGGGTCTGTGAAGTATTTGTTCACTTCGTCCCCGTCTGAGACTTGATCGAAGTCGCTGTCAGAGTTGAGAGGATTTGTGCCTCTCTTGATTTCTTCTCCGTCCGAGAGCCCGTCGCCGTCTGTGTCTGGATTATTGGCATTTGTATGAGTCGAGTCCGGCCCTAATGTGCCCTCCTCTCCGTCGAGTAGTCCATCATGATCCCCATCTCCATTAGTCGGGTTAGTAGGGGGACTGAGGCTTAGCTCTCTTCCATCGCTATTGAGGATACACGCACTGTTCGGAGCACAGTCCCCTGTGTCACTGTCTGTGTCAGGATTAGTTGGATTGGTTTGTACCAAGGCAGGTGGAATCAATTCGCCTGAGGTGGCATTGACCAGGCTAACTCGACGCCCTCGGACTTCGGACCCATCATTCATGTCAAGATAGAAAAGCCTCCGACCCGATACTGTGCCGTCGGAATACTGCTCATACGAATCGTCGTCAGTGTCATAGTCTAACGGGTGAGTGTAGCCGAAGTTGAAGAGGCTCGGATCAGTTCCATTCAGTGCTCTATTGCCATAGTAGGGTCCTTTTCGAAAGCCCTCCTCTCCGTCAAGCAAAGAATCGCCGTCGGTATCTGGGTTCAAGGGGTCAGTGTGATAGGGATACACGACCCCGCCAATCATAACGGACCTAACGGTGAGGGTGACCCTTGGATCGCTAGGTTCAAGCGTTGTATTAATCTCATAATAGTCGGTTAGTCCATCTTTGTCAGTATCGAACAGCAACGGCGACGTCCGATAGACCATGAGTTCGTCGTAGTCGCTCAGTCCATCCCAATCTGTATCATTGCGCAGGGGACTGGTCAAATACAAGTTGACCTCTGCTCCGTCGCTAAGCCGGTCCCCATCGCTGTCCGCCATGTCAGGTTTCGTTTTGGAAACGGAGAGTTCAAACTGGTCACTTAGCCCATCATTGTCTGTGTCGGGATCGTGCGGGTTGAGTCCAACCGTTGTCTCAAAATTATCAGGAAGCCCGTCTCCGTCGGAGTCGAGTCCGAGGGCATTGTCTTTGTAGTAGGGATCGTCTCGGCTGACTGTTTTCGTAAATCTAACCCGATCATCCCATTTGCCGATGTCGAAAGAATGAAACCGTAGGTCCACTGATGCCTCAAAGAAGACGTAGAGGAGAAATGATGCTTCCAGCGCAGGGTTTGCAGCTGAGTCTTGCAGGAATCTTAGCGCAACCTCTAGCCCACCCTTTAACGTTATGACGGCGACGGTAAGGTCTGCAGACATGCCTACGGCGACATCGAGGACAAGTCTAGAGGATTTGCTGAGTGCCCAGACTATTTCCAGAGCGACCCGAACGAACACATCGACATGAAACCGGCTTAGTCCAACGTAGTCCGCTACTTCTGAGAGAACGTGTCCCCCGGTCCCAAGCTTCTCGAAGAAATCGGACAGTGTGAAGGAAAGACTGGCACCCAGCGAAAATCGAAAGGCAAATTCCAAGACTCTTAGGAGTCCTATTGAACCTAGTCTTGCGCCGATTCGGAAGAGCTCAACTGCGAGCTTCGCCCCTCCGCTGAACCTTAGTGATGCACCGAAGAAATCCAGGATCTGCTTCAAGATCCCTTTTTCCGTTCCAAACTCTGAGATTTTCAGTCCTACAATTAGGGTAGGGGCGATCTGGAAGGCTGAGAAAATGTCAAAAAACGACGGCGTTGACCCTCCCGGAAGCCTCCCGAAAATGCTGAGAACCTGATTTGAAAGTTGAACCAGTGCATCGCCGTCTATCGAAAAGTGAAACGATATGTCCAGCAATCCAGAGAGTGTTAAGAGGCTCAAATCGCCGAGCCCAATCCGCAGAGCATTGATTGGAAGATGAATGCTAGTGAGCCGATTGACGATATTACCTATGGCGGTGCCAATGACTGGAATAGCTTTCTCTACCGAACCTACTTTGGCACCAGTTACGGCCGATGCACCCAGCTCAAGAAGTGGGGAGAGGACGTACATGACAGCGTCTTCTATTGCAATGAGGATCTCTCCCGCGATTCTGAGGACAGCTCCCACTCCTGTCTCCAATAGACTGGCGAGATTATCGAGACCCTCTAGTAGAAGATCAATAATCTTTCCAGCAGGTCCCTCGATTCCCGAGGTCCGTGGTATCTTGATGAAGTCAAACTGATCAGGCGGGTCTGAGCCTACAGTACGACATTCGGCACTGAGCGAGCGGCCAGTGATTGCTTGATAGAGATGGTTCCTATAGACGCAGTGCCCTTTGATATTCGGGTGGAACACCCCGTTTTTGTTCCCTTGGTAAATGAATGACTCGAATATGTGGCGGATGTACGTGTTACTCGCGCAATATCCGTGTCCAGTAAAGTCGGAAAAAATTCCGACTAGATTCCAACCATAGAGGATTGATGCGTTGCGAACGTTTTGGTTTAGGCGAGCAACAAAATTTTCGTTTAACCAGTTCGTCTCATCTGGGTGTATTCCAGCCAAAGCGGAACAGAAATTTCCATTTTCGTCTTTGAGAGTGTCTGGATATTCAGTTATGAAAATCCGCGATGGTGGTAGGGCATTTCCTAGCTTCTGCGTGATATTACCATTTAGCCACCGGTAATGGTCCGGCAAGGAATCGAAATCCGTTTCTACTTTGTCTAGAAATGAGGGTGTCTTGTAGCAGGGGGATTTCAAAACGCAATCGATTATCGCGTCCCCGAATTCGACGTCGTTGGCTCCCATCGATAGCGTGAGTGCATGGACCGGCCGCAAACTGACAACATCGCCGTTACCGTTCCTGCATGTTTGGCCAACCTGAGTAGCAGTAAAGACCGTAGGAACGGGGCAAAGAAGTTGCGCCAGTTTGTCGATTTGTGGTGGAAGTTTGGGAAAGCCTTCTTCCTGACCCTTATACTCGCCTAGCAGTCCTTCTGGAATCGACGCTCCGGAACATGCCAAGTGGATGAAAGTTACGGAAGTGTGCGGATCGTTTCTCTCAATTTCCAATGCGGCCAAGGCGGGTCCAGCGTTTGCTGATCGATCGCATTGTCTGTCCTCCCACTTCGCGCCGAAACCTAATCTAGCTTTGATGTCTGGATTGCCCTGACCGGATGCTGCCGAGTCGCCTATTGATATGATGAGCAGGTCTTTGACGTCTATGCTTTGGGTTAGCGAGTCGGCTTGCCCGTTCCGGTCG
>Ga0209058_1001441_pt1 | contig 20271 bp, 18 predicted proteins | sample GraSoiAngelo_147_FD_185904 | JGI IMG/M metagenome (GOLD analysis project Ga0209058, IMG submission 185904) | Grasslands soil microbial communities from the Angelo Coastal Reserve, California, USA - 14_1009_05_40cm (SPAdes) (version 2) | ecosystem: Environmental > Terrestrial > Soil > Grasslands ... | reverse complement strand
TGATCGGACCTGGGTGAACGGTGTTTACTGTGATTCCTCGCGGCCCAAGATCGCGGGCCATTCCCTTCGCGAGACCGTCGAGGCCAGCTTTGACCATGCTGTAGATGCTTGTCGTCGCCAATGCAGCGAAGTCGGCGATGTTGCTGCTCACAAAAACAATTCGTCCACCGTCACCCATGTGTTTGAGCGCCGAGCGCGATGCGATGAATGCGGCTTTCAAATCCACGGCCACCATGTGATCGAACTCCTCATCCGAAACTTCATCGATAGGTTTAAAAAGAAATGCCCCTGCACTGCTCACGAGAATGTCGATATGACCGAATTCTTTCGCGACCTTCTCGACCGCTTTCACAAGCTCGTGTTCGTTGCCGCTGTCGGCCTGGATGGCAATAACCCGGTTGCCGTCAGTGCTTGCTTCCTTGACGAGCGAATCCGCGGCCTCTTTTTCCTTGAGAAACGTGAACGCGACATCGGCTTTTTCACGCGCAAGCCGCTTAACTATGCCCGCGCCTATGCCGCGACTGCCACCTGTGACCAAAGCGACTTTTCCCAACAAGCGGGACACCGCGCCGGCTTCTTCGTTATTTGTCCTCGTTTGATTCATGATGTTCTCCTTGTGAAAAATAGATCGGTTAACGATCCAAGATCGCGCGTCATGAAGCGCCGATTCTCGTTGCACTGAAAAAGAGAGACAACAGTGTAGGGCTAATTATTTTCTGATTCTTTGCGGTTAATGCCGGTGATCTTCCAAAGCTTGTACGGATCGGTGCGCGTGGACTTGCCGTTATTGAACCGCGGCATGTTTTCAATTTGCGACGCGGTGACGTACATCTCGCCGTTCGGTCCCCAGCTCAACGTGTCCGGCCAGAGCAGACGCTTGTCCGCAATAACTTGCTCGACGCGCCTGCTCGCGGGGTCCCAACGCACGACTGCGCTGTTTTCAAGATCGGTGAGATAAACGCTGCCATCTGGCCCTTCGAGCATCCCATCGGGTGCTGGCGTCTGCCCGACGTTTTCCACTTTCGATTCCAGTTCATGTTTCCCGAGCTTTTCATCCGTGAGGAAACTTGTCTTGATCCGGTAAAGTGTGTGACCGGTGAGTGCGTGATAATAGAGATAGCCATTCTTCGCATCGAGTGCGATGCCATCGGATGCGATCTGCGGCGGCATTTTCTTTTGCTGCTCGATTAACGCTTTACCATCAACTACAAGCTTGACATCTTTTTCGGGTTGAGTGGATGGATGGCCATCGAGAAGTCGTCGCGCTTTGCCACTTTTAAGATCGACAACGATGATTGCGCCATTGGCCGATTCCGTGATGAACGCAGTGATGAACGCAGTGTCGGTGCGAACATCATTAAGATAACTTTTCTTCGGCGCCACATCTTCACCGAATGGGATTGTTTGCACGACCTGGTTCGTAGCGAGATCAATCTTCACGAGCTTTGGTCCGCCTTTGACGATCTCCTGCATTCTTGGCGCTGCCGGATCGAGGACCCACAAATTGTCCTGATCATCGACTATCACGCTTTGAACACAGACAAAATGTGAACCCGCAGGGCCAGGCGTATTCCATTCATCATTGAGAAACGCTTTGGGTTGGCCGTTCACAATCTCTGTGACCGAGATTGAGTGGTCATCTGACCAGTAAGGAAAATTCACGAAGATACGGCCAGACTTTATGGAGACACCTACGCCAGTCAGTTGTTTATCGGGAAAACTGACAACCTCTTGTAGCTCTGCAGCTGATGTCATCGCGGCGCTAACAAGAAAAGCCGCGAGAGCGAATTGAACCCGCATAAGAATAATTCGCCGCTGCCCCCGTAGCCGGATGAGCCAAATGCGCAGATCCGGTTGCGCGTGTGCTCTCAAACGATTTGTGCTGGTTGCTCGCTACTCGGCGTCGGCCTCGGACCTATTCTTAGCGCAAGCAGCGCTGCGACGACTGCCATTCCCCCGAGAAGCAGGAACGATTCGACGTGTGTCCCAGTCCGCGCCTTTAGTGCGCCGATAACCGCCGGCCCTGCGAAGCTGCCGACGTTCGCGATCATTGTCACGAGAGCTATTCCGGCGGCAGCTGCCGGTCCAGTGAAAAACTGGGTAGGCATGGACCAAAACGGCCCATAGCTGGCGCAGTGCCCCAATGGAACAAGCGCCAGCGCAATGATGGCTAGCACTGGCTGGCGCAGCAGAGCACATCCAGCGAAACCGACAGCCATGAGTGAAAGCGGTACAGCTATGTGCAGCGCTCGTTCGCCCGTGCGGTCCGAGTGATAACTATTCAGAAGCATTGCCAAAATCGTTACCGCGCTAATCGCACCAATCACCAGACCTACCTTGAAGTTACTAAGGCCAGTAAGCGACTTGATAATAAGTGGCGCCCAGAAGGAGTAACCATAGAATCCGGCTGCGACCAGAAGGAAGATGACCCCTAACTTCCAAACAGTAGCATCGGTCAGAGCTATACGGATGTCTGGTCTTCGCAGGCAAGCTCTTCGCTCGGCTGCAAGTGTTTCTACTAGCCATTCGCGTTCTGGCGGAGCCAGCCAGCTCGTTGTTTCAGGACGATCCTTCAGATAGAAAAGGACGCTGGTACCGAGGATCACCGCGGGCAACCCTTCCAGTAGGAACAACCATTGCCAGCCCGCTAACCCATGAAGGCCATTTAGCTCCAGCAAGGCTCCCGATAAAGGACCTCCTATTAACCCCGTCACGGGCACCGCGGTCATGAAAGCCGCAATCGCTCGCGCACGATGCACTGTAGGATACCACAGGCTCAGATAATAAATCACCCCGGGAAAGAAACCGGCTTCAGCAACTCCAAGAAGAAATCGTAGCACGTAGAAAGCTGCCGGAGTCCGCACAAACATTAGGCTCGCGGAGATCAGGCCCCACGTTACCATGATTCGCGAGATCCAAAGCCGGGCTCCAACTCGTTCAAGGATGATATTGCTTGGTATCTCAAACAGGCAATAACCAAGAAAGAAAATACCCGAGCCGAAACCAAACACTGTCGAGCTAAACCCGAGATCCGCGTTCATTTGCAATCCCGCGAAACCCACGTTCACTCGGTCCAGCCATGCGATGACGTAAAGCACAAAGAGAAATGGGATCAGTCGCCATGTCACTTTGCGCAGGGTGACCACCGACAACTCGTCGGTACGCGCCGTCCCGAAGACGTTCGGAATCAAATCAGACTGTTCGCTCGGGTGTTTCACACCTCGCACAGCTTAGATCACCGGTGCCACAATGAAAGAGGGCGAACTTTGCTTGCCATATCGCGTTGTTTTCAATTACAAATCGCGTCGACTAAACAGACCAAATTATGTCGCTAAGAGCAATTGCACTTCTCATTGGAGTTATCGCCAGCATGACGGCTGTTCACGGAAGCGTCCCGATCGTCGTCTCCGGGCGGTGCCGGCCGGCGTGGGGCGATGAACCTCAGTAACAAAGCTGAAAAGCAACTGGAGAATGGCGATGTGGCCGGGGCAAAGCGCAATGTCGATGCGGCTTTGCACACTGATCCCAAGTTCTGGCCGGCACTCTACCGGCGCGCGGAAATTTTTGCATGGCATGGGCAATACCAGCTTGCCATTGCGGATTGCAATGAAGCGCTCCGGCAATATCCTGGGTTCGTCGAGGCTTCCTTTTGCGTGCCACCATCAACACGTATCTTGGGAAACACGCGGAAGCGTTAAAGGAGTTTAACTATCTCATTTCGATTCACCCGCGGCGTGTTACCCTGGGTAGAGCGTTGAAGCAGCGCGCCTGGTTCCAGGCGACTTGCCCGGATCCAGCGTTTCGCAACGGCCAACAAGCAGTTAAAGACGCTAAGGCTGTCTGCAGTATCTCGGAATGGAGGGACGAGGACACGCTCGATACCCTTGCCGCTGCCTACGCTGAGACTGGTGATTTTGCTTCTGCGACGCGTTACGCAGCGCAGGCGTTGACAATAAAGGACATTCCTCCACTGGACGCAAAACGGATTCAACACCACCTGACGTTGTTTCAGCAGAATCGACCGATTCGATTATAACGCTACGACCGCATTTGGTGCGGGGCTGTTGACATTGCAGCGCTACACCATCGTCAAATCGTCCTCGTTCTTGGAATTGGACCGAAAGCGAAAACCGGAAGTCTTGTGAACTACATGCTACTTACCGATGAGAATCAAAATGCCGGCCGCCAGCGCCAGAATCGCCATCACAATGCCAGGAAAAGCGAAGTGAAGGAGTGCCGTGAGTCCAACAAGAATCAGATAGATAGCAAGAAGGAGCATTCCGAGGTTTTTAGTGATGTTCATGGCTTCGTTGTGAGGCAAGGCCAGTATGTTTGCACGCTTTTAATTGCGTGCTACTAACCATCACTGTGCTTTCGATGGGACAAGAATCGCGTCGCTCATTCCATGTAGAAACTTCTTGTCTGCTGGAACAATGGTGGCCAATGCGCCGCGTAATTTCACGCGATCGCTCTCCACGAAATAGTAAGGGCAAAGGCGTACACGGCCTTTCATTGTCTTTAACTCGTTAGAATCCGGATCCCGGTACTGATGCTCGACTAATCGCCCCTTGTGGAAGCGTTGCATGATCGTCGGCGACGATTCGAACGTCTCAAGAGAGTGATTGATTCGCTTTTCCCACTCTGCATGCGGCAGATCGGCACCCAGGGCGATGCCACGGCTGCCCCAGCCAAGAGGTGAAAACCCGCTCACTTTCAAAAGAAGATCCCGATCTTTCTGACTGAATCTGGCTGCCTCGCGCCAATCATGTATCTCCAGGCGCGGAATGACCGCATGTTGCGGCAAAGGAGTTGGATCGAGCAGCCACGAGTAGGGGATCACTTGCTGTAGCTTGCTGAAATATTTCTCGCCCAATTCACGTCGCCAAAACTCGCGCAGCGGCTGCATCCAAAAAAGCGCGAACCACATTTTCTCCTCGAGATACGGCTTGATCGGCGGGGTGATCGTGATCTGGCCTTCTGCATTTGCGCGCAATGTATTCTCGATCCCGGGAATGTTTGGCAGATCAAATAACTCAAAGAAGCGGTAAACAGCGCGTCCATCCTGCGGCTCATAATTCTCAGCGGCTACAACGCGCCATGACGGGGCTGATTCTGGGTGCTTGATGCTGGATGCTGGATTTTCCGAGGATACGCGCTCTTCATCTAGGATCGAGCTTCCATTATCGAGTATCTTTTGATTCAACCGCGCGGCAATCCATTCCATTTCCGGGCGGTAAGTTGCGGCCTCCTGCGAGATAACGATGTCACCTCCGTTTGGCAGCGCAGTGCGAAAACTTTCCAGCATTCCGTCTGCGCCGCCGATGATCTGGCTGTCGAAGGTTGAATAGGTCTGGTTAAGCCAACCGGTCAGGCCGATTCCGCCTGGCACAGAATCGATTTCAGCAATGATGTAGCCCTTTTCCGTCAGAATTAGATCGGGACGAATCACCCGCGGTAAATCGTCCCGAATTTCTTTGCGCCTCGAAAACTCAATCAGCTCTTTGGGTTTACCGGCATCCAGATAACGCGCTACCCACGCAGGCTGCTTGCCCTTGATGCTCAGCTGATAGAGCTGATTACAGGCCCGCTGAAAAACGAACAGTCGATGTCCGAGTTGTTCCAATTCAGCGACAAATTTTTTCTCCACCGGAAACGCATCAGGCGAGAGCAACCAGGCCTTTTCCGCGAAAAGACCTTCCCTCGGGAAGGCAGCGCGAATGGTTTGCAATCTGTCGGATTGTGTGAGCATCGAGTTACGCAACTCTCAACTCTCACCACTCAACTCTCAACCATCGATCATCTTCCGGCCGCCATTTTCTTCAGCGCGAGCTTGACCAATTCTTCCGCTGATTTCGCTTCGCCTTTCTCCTGGAGGTCGCGCACTGCTTTGTGAGCATCGATCTGTTTGTAGCCAAGCGCGATCAACGCGAGCACGGCCTCGTTGGCCTGCTCCTCTTCCGGAGTAGGCGCGCGTGCGGCACTAGCCGCTTCCCAGGCTGCCGCTACTCCCAGCTTGTCCTTTAATTCCAAAACGATTCGCTCAGCGGTTTTTTTTCCGAGCCCGCTGATTTTTGAAATTGCCGCGACATCGGAGTTCACGACGGCGGCCTTGAAATTAGTCACGCTCATTCCACTAAGCACTGCGAGCGCCAGCTTCGGTCCGATGCCGCTCACATTGTTTACGAGTAATCGGAAAAGGTCACGCTCAGCGGGTGTCATGAATCCGTAAAGCACATGCGCATCTTCGCGGACAGCCAGGTGCGTGAGAATACGAATGGGCTGGCCCGGTTCCGGAAGCCGATCGTAGCTGGAGAGCGGGATGAAAACTTCGTAACCAACGCCGCCGACATCGACGATTGCGTGCGTAGGCAAAGCGCTCACCAGTTTACCGTCGAGAAAAGTGATCATGGAGGTCGTTAAAGAGATTGGAGCTTTGAAGCCTTAAAGGGGGAGAATGTGTTGTTTGTCATTCTGAGCGAAGCGAAGAATCTCTGATTATTTCTGGACCCTGATATGCCACAAGCCAATAGCCAGAGATGTTTCGCGTTGCTCAACATGACAGACGAAGGAAACCGCTTCAACGCATGATCACTTCAATGAATCACTCCGGTTTTAGCACGAGCGTGAGATCAACCCGTTTCCCTTTCGCGATGTTGAAGCCACTCGTGGAAAAAGATTTCCAAGTTTGGGGACGATTCGGAAAAAGCCCCTGGACAAGTGAAGTTGGTACAATCACCAAACGCGGGCCGGGCCCGGACATGAAGTCGACTACGTTCTTTTTGTTAAGACGTGTGAGAAAGCTTTGAACGCGACTGCGAAAATACCAGACCACGCTCGGTTCCTCGAATTCGACGGACGCAAATTGCATGTTCGGCTGCAAATGTTGGCGCGATTGCCGAAAAAGCTGATACGCGGGAAAAAACCGTGCGACCAACGTCGGAATGATTAACGCAATTGCAATCCACACACAGGCAGTAGCGATAGCGACTCTTCGAAACAAGAAGCCCTGATTTGTGTTCGCAGTTGCTCCTTGCCAATGTCGTGCAAGCAGGAGCGCGAGGAGCGGAAAGGCCGGCAACGTGTAATGGGGCAACTTCGTTGCAACCAGTGTGAAGATCACAAAAATGATTGCGATGCCTGTGAGGAGATAATTATCGAGCTGGTTTCGGCTGTAGCCGTGATCGGCGTTCCCGGCCTTTTTTTGTATCCACAATTGCTGGAACAACCACGGCAACTTGATCGACCATGGAAAGAAACTGACGAGGATTGTTACAAAATAGAACGGTAGGAGCACCAGATACATCCCTAACGAACTCGCCCCGTGACCTTCCATGGTCGCAAGGGACCGACTAATGACATGTCGCCCGATTCCAATCGCCAAGAATTGGCCGTGAGTTTGAACCAGCGCCGGAATTCCCCAGAGCGCGACAACAGCGAGCATCAGCAAAATTCCACGCAGCAATTTGAGATGCCGAGCCAATTCCCAATCTCGAGCAAGGACAATTGTCGCTCCAACAGTGAGCAACGGTAACCATGCAATCGGTCCCTTCGCCAAAAAACCAAACGCAAGCGATAGGTAAAACGTGAGCCACCACCGCATTTGATGGTAGAGCGCGACCGGTCCGAGCCGGACTGGCATTTGGCGCGCCGCTCCCCGAGACGAACGCGACAAAAGTTCGTAACCCGCCCAGTGCGCCAACGTCATAAACAGCACGAGCCACATGTCAGCCACTGCGGCTTTTGCATGAACAAAAGTCTGTAGCGAAAGTGTGAAAATAATCGCGGCCCACCAACCGACTGAAGTCGCGCCAATGCGGCGGCTCCACGCAAAAATCACGAGAGCGATCAGCGCGGCCGCGATCGCGGTTGGAAAACGCGCGCTGAAATCGTTCTCACCAAAGATGCGATAGCTCGCTACCTGCGCCCAATAGGCCAGGGGAGGTTTGTCCAGGCGTAGCTGATTATTGAAGTAAGGAACGACGTAATCAGCGCGCTGGATCATTTCTCGCGATGCCTCTGCGAATCGCGGTTCGTCACGATCGATCAGCGGCAGGCTCCACGTGCCAGCCAGATTAAAAAGAACCGAACCGAGAAACAGAAAAAGAGAATTGTGTATTGCGGATTTCACGTGCGCGCTCAAAATAGCGCCCGCTAAAACTGACGCGAACTTATTTGTGAAGCGCGCCGCCGTTTTTTATTGGCTGATCGGCATCGTCATTGCGGCGATAGCGATCGCAACAGCATTTTATTTCGACGACGCGGTTCGTGATTTTATTGCGCAACATCAAAACGCCATGATGCGCAATTTCATGCGCAACGTGAGTTTGTATGGTGATTGGCCTTCGCACCTTGTCCTTGGATTGCTCCTTTTAGGAATCGCCTGGCGGCGCCAAAGCAAAAAATGGATGCGAATTTTTTTGTCGATGCTAATGGCGCTCGCGATTGCCGGCGTAATCGGGCGCGGCATTCAAATCGCAACAGGTCGCGCCCGTCCGTCTGTAAGAACGGAAGAAGTTAGGAACAGGTTCAGCGCCAAATACAACGCATTTCCCTCCGGTCACGTTGCTGCCTCGACGGCGTTTTTTGGTGTTTTGGTTTTCGCGCGTCGCCGCATTGGGCTCGCCTGTCTCCCCATCCCGATTCTGATCGGGCTATCGCGAATGTACCTTGGTGCGCATTACCTTTCGGACGTTATTTGCGCGGCAGTCTTGGGGATTGTCTGCGCTGCGGTCGTTTGGCGATTTTTGTTACGCGACCCACGGATCACAGATCACTGATCACCATCGGCACAGTGCGGCTCAATAATTTGAAGAGTATGAGCAAGAGCAAGAGTACGAACAGCATTTTAAGGAGCGGAGGGGGTGAGATTCGAACTCACGAGACCTTTCGGCCTTCCGGTTTTCAAGACCGGCGCAATCAACCGCTCTGCCACCCCTCCAGACCAGGCGCGCATTTCGCGATCGCAAATTCATTACTCCATTACTTCACCACTCCAAGTGAAATCACGCAGCCATTGAATAGTGGAGTGCTGGAGTAGTGGAGTAATGAAGATTTGCTCGACGCGGCCATATGTTCATGTGAACTTTTATGCCATGGCAAAGAACTACCGGCCTGTTGTTCAAGAGACTCCACAAAGCAGCGCGGCTATTCGCGGACGAGGCGCATCATGGAGTCCCGCCAATCGGTTCGAGAAACTGCATATCGATCAAAATGATTTTGATGCTGTCGATGTCGATCCGGGAACAGAAGAGCGACCGCGGCGTGCGACGCAATATTTTCAAGACGGAACCAAATCGGTTATCACTCGCAACAACAGTCCAGATGTCGGCTTCGAGACAAGCCTTAATCCGTATCGAGGCTGCGAACATGGCTGCATTTATTGTTATGCGCGGCCAACACATGAGTATCTCGGTTTTTCCGCCGGACTCGATTTCGAAAGCAAAATCATGGTGAAAACAAATGCGCCAGAATTATTGCGCGCGGAACTGGAATCACCGCGGTGGAATCCACAAACGCTGGTGATGAGCGGCGTGACCGATCCGTATCAGCCGATCGAGCGGAAACTGTGCATTGCGCGCGGCTGCCTAGAAGTCCTCGCAAAATTTCGCAACCCCGTGGCGATCATCACAAAGAACCGTCTAGTTACACGCGACATCGATCTTTTATGCGGCCTCTCGGCGCACAACGCAGTGGCGGTGAACGTTTCCGTAACTTCATTGGACTCGAACTTGCAGCGAGTGCTTGAGCCGCGAACTTCTTCGCCTCAAGCGCGCCTTGATGCGATCCGCCAGCTTCGTAGCGCAGGAATTCCAACTGGCGTGATGGTTGCACCGATCATTCCGGGGCTCACCGACCATGAAGTTCCGGGAATTCTCGAGGCTTGCGCCAAAGCGGGTGCGCAATTTGCGGCGTACACAATTGTCCGTCTGCCTTGGGCGGTCGCGCCACTGTTTGAACACTGGTTGGAGGAACACTTTCCGGACCGCAAAGAAAAGGTAATTGGGCGCATCCGCGATTTGCGGGGGAAGCGACTAAATAACTCGCAATGGCACACGCGTATGACTGGGGAAGGCATCTTTGCCGAGCACATTGCTTCGATGTTTGCGGTCTCCTGTCGGCGCAACCAAATGTGCGCGCGTCCGAAACTGTCTAGCGCGTCATTTCAAAGACAGACGACACAGCTAGGCCTTTTCGGTTGAAATCATCAATGGTCTTTTTTGGGAGCTCGTGCAGCCGGATTCTTCGTCGCAAACGAAATAATAAAGCGGTGACTGCGGGCCTGCACTTAGGTGCGGAGAGGCGGCTATTGGACGCCGTGCTCATTCATAAAACACCGCGCCAGGTTAAGTCCCCGTTTAATTCCTGGCGCCTCCCCTCGCAGCGCTGCACTGCTGGGCTGGCAGCGCGTACGGGAGTCCAACGCGGAGATTTTGATTCAACTGGCACGACGAGGCAGCTTGAAACGACTGATCACTCGGATCGATTTTGGGAACTAGTTCAGGGGCAAAATTGAGTATTCTGGGGATCTATTTTCAGCACCGGGTGAATTTTCCATCCCGCTTTCTCCGGTTTTTCGATTGGTTTTTCAGAGATGACCGACATTGAAAAAGGGCTCTGCGGACAACCATGAGGATCGGCGGATCAGTGACGTTCCAGCATTTTTTCGAGGACTTCGTTCCGCCGTTTCCGTAGGAAAAGGTGAGAAATGCAAATACCCCTTGGAATGCCCGGCGTCCCGACACGACGGACTGATGTCGGACACTTCTTGACCGACATCTCGGCTTTTGGCACGAGCACGGGCGTTGCTTTTTTACACTTGGATGGTATAAAAGATTTGAGCGGGCGACGATGACGCGCATCGGGCGTTGCCAGGTTGAGACCCGACACCTTACTGGCATTGCTTCCTCGCGGCGAGACAATCTCGCCCCGCTCAAAATTTCCTAGGTCAAACTGCGTCGATCAATATCAGTTTGCCAACGTCGCCCGGCTGTAACCCAACAAAGCCCGAGCCACAAGTTTTTTTTGAAATCGCATCAAAACACCATTCAATTCGCAGCAAACAGCCATTTTGCTATGGCAGCGCGTACGGGAGTCGAACCCGTGTACCAGCCTTGAGAGGGCTGTGTCCTAACCACTAGACGAACGCGCCAAAACACGATGCGATTAGGGATACCGCAATGCCTGTGAGCTGGCAAGGTAGCTAATCAAAACCGCTTGCGACGCTTTTCTTTCTTCTTCTTGTGTTTATCTGCGGGCTTCTTAGGCGCAGGTGTGCCCGACGGGGTTGGCGTTGGGGTAGAGGTATCTGGGGTAGGCCGCACCCGTGGCTGAGCCAGCATTCCCTGATGAGAACTCTTTAATCCCTGCAATGCCAACTTGATTTCGGGAGTCATAGCCAGGGCGGACATGCGTTCGTAGTAGATGTTGTAGTAATTGCGGAGGCGATTCCTCTTTTCTAAATCTGTCCGTGCAGCCTGCGCATACGCTTTCGCAGCCTGCACCTGTGGATCATTCACTGTCCGATTTTTTAATTGTCGCCATTCTATATGCACGCGCGCTGCATCAGCCTCTTTTCCGAGCGACCTCGGCTTTGAAAAAGTCTGGTCCAGCTGTGATATCTCCGGCAGCTCGGGGCCATTAGGGGGCAGGGGTGAGGGTGTTGGTTCGAACTGTTCTTGCCCCTCATAAAGATCCACGGACGGTGGAGCGGCGTCCTGTCCGTGTAGCATGAGCGCCATGCCAATTAATGCCGTTGAAACGATCAACCCGTATATTCTCATTCCCAGTTTTGACTGCAATTTAACCGAATTTCAGGATGCGGGAAGGCGCTATCCATGATAAAGAACGACGCCGGGAGCACGGGGCGTAGCTTAGCTTGGTAGAGCGCGTGGTTTGGGACCACGAGGTCGGAGGTTCAAATCCTCTCGCCCCGATATAGATTTCGATCGTCGAAGAATGTTTTATTGCTACGTGTTGCGAAGCCGAAAGACCGGACGACGCTACGTAGGCTCTTGCGAGAATTTGACTGAGCGCATTCGCCGCCATAACGCTGGTGATTCCAAAGCGACAAAACATGGAGTGCCGTGGGTTTTAGTCCAAAGCGAAAGTTTTGCCAGTCGCTCCGAGGCAGCACAACGCGAGCGATATTACAAGACTGGGCGAGGTAGGGATGAACTTGACAAGCTGCCGTAGAGCGGTCGCCGCGGCGACAGGTCGGAGGTTCAAATCCTCTCGCCCCGACGTTTGATCGCATCAGACGTTGTAATCCAAGTTAGGAGCGAGTCGCTTTTCCACTACCGGCAACGATTCGCCGCGGCGGGCCGCGTAGTCCACAACCTGATCGTGTCCGATCTGCCCAACTCCAAAATATTTCGCCTCGGGATGCGAGAAATAGAGCCCGCTCACGCTGGCACCGGGGTGCATTGCAAACGACTCCGTTAGTGTGATGCCCGCGTTGTCCTCGGCATTCAGCAAATCGAACAGCGTTCGCTTCTCTGCGTGGTCGGGACATGCGGGATAACCGGCAGCCGGTCGGATGCCGCGATATTTCTCACGGATTAGATCGGATTGCGACAATTGTTCGTCGCGTCCGAATCCCCATGCGATCCGCGTTTCTTTGTGCAGATACTCCGCAAACGCTTCGGCTAATCGATCTGCCAACGCCTTCGTCATGATGGCGTTGTAATCGTCATGCTGCCGCTTGAACTCTTCGGAGAGTTCGTCTGCACCATGAATTGTAACAGCAAATCCGCCAAGATAGTCTGGCAGCGGCGATGTATCATCGCTGTTAGCCGGCGCTACGTAATCCACCAGGCAATGGTTGAATTGTCCCGCGGGCTTTTGCATTTGCTGGCGCAGGAAATAGAAGGTGGCGACCTTCTTCGTGCGATCATCATCGGCATAAAGATCCACATCGTCGCCAACTGAGTTTGCTCGCCAAAAACCGTGAACACCACGCGCGATCAGGAGATTTTTTGCGACGATCGGATCGAGAAGTTTCTGCGCATCATCGAAAAGCTCGCGCGCCTGTTTGCCAAGCTTGGGGTCTTCAAAAATCCCGGGATAACGCCCGCGTAGTTCCCAGGCGTGAAAAAACGGCGACCAATCGATGTAATCGGCCAGCGTTCGCAACGAAAAGGAGCGTACCGCGTCATCCTGAACGGATCCCGCAGTCGCGGGAGAACTTGAAGCGTCCCGTTGCGTTACCGCAAAGCTTGTTCTACGGGATTTCTCGACTTGGCTCGGAATGACGGTTTGAAGAACCCGCACCCCTAAAAAGTCCGGTTTCGGCGGAGCATAGTTGCTCCAGTCAATACGTGTCCGGTTTGCGCGTGCTTCTTTCAGCGTCAGCAAATTCTTTCGCTGTGTTCTTGCTGAATGCTCGCGTCGCAAGCGTTCGTAGTCTTCGCGCGTTTTCTTATCAAATTCGGACTTGAGGTCTTGGTTGAGGAGCGAATTAACAACACCCACGGCGCGTGACGCGTCCAGCACATGCACGGTGCTCGCTCGGTAGTGCGGCGCGATTTTGACCGCGGTGTGCGCTCGGCTCGTGGTGGCCCCCCCGATCAAGAGCGGCAAACGAAATCCCTCACGCTCCATTTCCTGTGCTACATGCACCATCTCATCTAACGATGGTGTAATTAGACCACTTAGTCCGATCACGTCCGCTTGTTTCTCTCGCGCTGTTTCCAGAATCTTTGCGGCCGGCACCATCACGCCAAGATCCAAGACCTCGTAGTTGTTACATTGCAGCACTACCCCGACGATGTTTTTGCCAATGTCGTGGACATCGCCTTTTACCGTCGCCATCACGATGCGCCCCTGCGGTTTCGCGCCAGCAGATTTCTCCGCTTCCATAAACGGCATCAGATAGGCGACAGCTTTTTTCATTACTCGCGCGCTCTTCACGACCTGCGGCAGAAACATTTTGCCGGAACCAAACAAATCGCCAACGACGCTCATCCCGGCCATAAGCGGGCCCTCGATTACCTCCAGTGGGCGCTTGCATTTTTGACGCGCTTCCTCCGTATCGGTATCGATATAATCGGTGATCCCTTTCACCAACGCGTGTTTGAGCCGTCCCTCCACGGGCTCTGCTCGCCACGCTTCATCAGGCACCCGCGTTTTATCTTTTGCTTTTACGTTTTCCGCAAAATCGACCAACCGCTCGGTTGCATCGCCTCGCCGATTCAACAGCACGTCTTCGACGCGCTCTCGTAGCTCCGGATCGATTTCTTCATAGACCGCGAGCTGCCCTGCGTTGACGATTCCCATGTCGAGACCTGCGCGGATGGCGTGAAACAGAAACGCGGCGTGCATCGCTTCGCGCACAGTGTTGTTTCCACGAAAGGAGAATGAAATGTTGCTCACCCCGCCGCTGACGCGCGCGCCCGGAAGATTTTTTTTGATCCATCGCGTCGCTTCAAGAAAATCGACCGCGTAATTCCGATGTTCGTCGAGACCAGTAGCGACAGTCAGAATGTTCGGATCGAAGATGATATCGCTCGCCGGGAAATTCGCGTGTTTGGTCAGGAGGTCGTAAGCGCGCTTACAAATCTCGATTTTGCGCTTAAAATTATCAGCCTGGCCTTGCTCGTCGAACGCCATCACAATGGCGGCTGCGCCGTATCGCCTGATTAATCTGGCCTGCCGGAGAAAATCTTCTTCGCCGTTTTTCAGGCTTATGGAGTTCACCACTGCTTTTCCCTGCAGGCATTTGAGACCTGCTTCGATGACGCTCCACTTCGAGCTGTCGACCACAATTGGAATCCGCGCGATCTCTGGTTCGCTGCCGATCAGATTCAGGAATCGAACCATGGCCGCCTCCGAGTCGATCATCCCTTCGTCCATGTTCACGTCGAGAAGGTTAGCTCCGCCCTGGACCTGCTGACGCGCTACGGCCAGAGCTTCGTCGAAATCGCCCGCAAGAATTAGCTTCGAAAACTTCGGCGATCCTGTGATGTTGGTGCGCTCCCCGATGACAACAAAGCCGAACTCCGGCGTAATCTTCAACGGCTCGAGCCCGGAAAGTCGCAGAATCATGTAGAGCTGACTGTCCTTTCGACGATGCGCGGCGAAAATTCACGCACCAGTTTCGTCAGCGCTCGGATGTGATCCGGCGTTGTGCCGCAACAACCGCCGACCACGTTGAGCCAGCCGTTCTCTGCCCACTTCGCGACCTTGGGTGCAAAAATCTCGGCTGTCTCCGGAAAGCCGGTCGGCGACAGCGGATCCGGCAAACCCGCGTTCGGATACGCACTCATGTAGTGCGGCGAAACGCGCGCCAGCTCTTCCACAAACGGTACCATTTCATCTGGACCGAGCGAACAATTCAAACCAAAGATCAGCGGTTCCGCATGCGCGATTGATATGAGCGACGCTTCAACCGTCTGCCCGCTCAAGTTTCGTCCGGATTTGTCGATTACGGTGCCCGAGATCATCAACGGCACGTTGCCTCCGATTTTTTCAAATGCGTCACTGATAGCGAACAGCGCAGCTTTTCCGTTGAGTGTGTCGAAAATCGTTTCGACAATGAGTAGATCGACGCCGCCTTCGAGCAGCGCTTTCGCTTCATCGAAGTAAGTTTGGCGAAGTTGCTCGAATGAGACCGCGCGAAACGCGGGATCGTTTACGTCAGGTGAAATCGAGCCAGCGACCGGAAGAGGGCCCATCGATCCGCCAACAAATCGTTGCTGGCCGGTTTCGTTCGCGACGCGATCCGCGGCGCGTCGCGCGATCCTGGCCGCCTCAAAATTAATTTCCTGAACGAGCGCGCGAAGATCGACATCATTCACTACGCTCTGAAAGAATTCCTGATCTTTGCGACCACGTGTAGGTTCGCCTTGAAACAGGAAATCGTGCAGGCCGATAGTTGTTCCGCTGAACGTATTCGTTTCAATAACGTCTGCGCCGGCATCGAGATAAGCGGTGTGAATTTCCTCGACCACCTGCGGCTGAGTTAAATTGAGCAGCTCCAGGCTGCCCTTTAGATCTTTGCCTTTCCAATCGCGAAATCGCTTTCCTCGATACTCCGCTTCGGGGAGCTTGTAGTGCTGGATCATGGTGCCCATGGCGCCATCGAGAAAGACGATGCGTTCGCGCAGGAGCGTTTCCAAAGGATGGAGATCGTTTGCTGCCATGATTGTTCGGGGGAACTAAAGAGCGTTTCGCTGGCGAATCAAGAAACAAATTGACGTATCATGATGCGTAGATGTGTTTAAAATAATCATGCTCTTGCTCCGTGCTCGTAATCGAGACAGGCACAGCATTTTGCCTAGGTGCGTGACAATGAATGACGAAATCCGAATGTCGAATGACGAAATAATGACGACTGATCAATTGGCGAACGATACCTGCAGATATTTCTGTATTTGAGGTACTGGTTGTCGGTCGTTTGTTTCATCTCGACTTCTTTTCGATGTGGCGATTAGGTGAGTGCGCCATGGAAGCGGTCCGATTGTTCAAATCGCTTGACCGCAATCAACGCAATACATTCTTAGCTTGCTTCCTCGGCTGGGCACTCGATGCCTTCGATTTTCTCCTTCTTACGTTCGTGATCGTGCCGATGGCAGGCGACTTTGGCACGAGCATCGCCGAGCTGAGCTACGCGATCACGCTTACGCTGGCAATGCGTCCCGTAGGCGCGTTCATCTTCGGATTGCTCGGGGACCGGTTCGGGCGCCGCATGCCGCTGATGATCGACATCATCTTTTACTCTCTCATGGAGTTGCTCACCGCGTTCTCTCCGAATTACACCTGGCTGCTGATCTTCCGCGCCCTTTACGGAATCGGCATGGGCGGAGAATGGGGACTTGGCGCGTCGCTGGCAATGGAAACCCTGCCAACTGCCGCGCGTGGATTGTTCTCGGGAATTCTACAACAAGGTTATGCGTTTGGTTATCTGCTGGCGGCCGTTGTGTATTGGATCGTGTTTCCATTCTTCGGATGGCGCGGCCTCTTCGTCGCGGGAGCGCTACCCGCACTTCTAGTGCTGTACATCCGTGCGCAAGTGCCTGAATCGCCGGTTTGGCTGCAACGCCAGCGTGAGACGACTAATTTCTGGAACGATCTGCTGACGGTACTAAAACGGCACTGGGGTCTCTTTGTATACGTCATTTTGTTGATGACGGCGTTCAACGCCATGTCACATGGGACCCAGGACATGTATCAAACTTTTCTCGGTGAACAACGCCACTATGGCGTCACACAGAAGGCCGCGACTGGGATTATTTACGCTGTTGGCGCAATCTGCGGCGGAACAGTGGTTGGCCATCTGTCGCAAAAATGGGGCCGCCGTCGCTCGATTATTTTGACTGCCGTATTCGGGATAATCCTTATTCCCCTTTGGGTTTTTCCGTCGAGCTTCGCGCTTCTTGTCATCGGTGGGTTTGCTATGCAGTTCATGGTGCAAGGCGCCTGGGGAGTTGTTCCCGTACATTTGAATGAACTCTCGCCCGGCGCTGTGCGCGGGACATTTCCCGGAGTTGCATATCAACTCGGAAACTTATTTGCCGCCAACACGGCTGTTGTTGAAGCCCGGTTGGCCGATCATTTCCATGATGCAAGTGGGCATCCGGATTATGCAAAGGCGCTGGCGCTTTTTGCGCTAGTGATCTTTGTGATGTTGATCTTGCTCGCCGCATTCGGCCGCGAAGAGCGCGGAAAAGAATTCTAGCGATGCCCAGCGTTTGGCGTCAGGCCCGTACCGGCGCTGGGAGGCGCCGATTGTGGCTGCGATTCTGCAGCTACTTGCGTCGACCCACGGTAAACACCGGAGCCGAACCGTTGTTCGACAATTGCTTCCGCGATTCGGTCTGCGAGTAGTTCGCGATACTCCCAATCACGCGCCTGACCGCCATCACCGCGATTGCTCAAGTATCCACATTCCACAAGGACTGCTGGACAGGTCGCGAGGCGTAGCACGCGAAAATTTGCCGTGTGCACTCCGCCATTCTTAGAGTGAGGGATAGTCATCAGTTTTCCTTGAATACTGTTCGCCAGATCGAATGAAGCGCCCGAATGATAATACGTTTCAACTCCGTGAACGCCGCGGCGACGCGAATCGTTGAAGTGTATGCTGACGAAGATTGCATTTTTCTGTGCATTCTCGATGGCCACACGATTGTTCAATTCAATGAAGACATCCGAGTCGCGGGTCATCACCGTTTTCAGCTGAGATTCGCGCAGCTTGCGGTTAAGACGTTGGGCGACATCGAGGGCAACCATCTTCTCAGGTGGACCATAGCGGCGATATGCGCCGCTATCTTTGCCCCCATGTCCCGCGTCCACTACCACGGTATTAAAAGTCTTAGTCGTGTTTTTAACCCCGGTAGTCGTGACTGTACTGCAAGCAGCCAATGAAGCGAAAAAAGCGATTGCAAGGAGACGAGTGACCTGGCGAAGCATTCTGATCTTATAGCAAAAAATACGTCTTCTACCAAAAATTTTTCGCGCGAAGCTTAAAGGATACAACGTAATTGGATGAGGGACTGTCTATTGATCGCAGTTGCAAAAAGCACTTGTGTTTTGTGCTGCTGCGCATAAAGCCTTTACTTCTTTTATGATAATCCGATTTGCGATTCTCCCTTTGTTTCTTGCGCTGAACCTTTCGATGTGCAAGAAGCAGGAGAACGCTTCCTCGAGTTCGCAGCAGGCGAGCGCCTCATCGCCGACACCGGTTGCAACTCCACTAGCGGCGGCATCTCCAAGGATCACCAAGCCGGTGGTCGATCAAACAGCCCAGGTACTCATTTTTTGTTATCACCGTTTGGTGGACAAGATTCGCTATCCCGGGACCGAGATCACACCTGCCGCGTTTGAAGCGGAGATGAAGGAATTAAAGGATCGCGGCATTACAGTCATTTCAATGCAGGATTTGCTCGCCTGGAAGAAGGGCGAAAAGAATATACCACCGCGCTCTGCGGTCGTTACTTTCGATGATGGCTGGAAATCGCAATACGAAGTCGCGTGGCCGATTATGAAAAAATACGGTTACCCGTTCACCATGTTCATTTACACCGAAGGCGTGCGGGGCGGCTCGTTAGGCGGCGGGGAAGCGATTACTTGGGAACAGCTTGCGGATATGCGCGATAACGGTGTGGACATTGAAGCGCATTCCGCGACTCACCAGGATTTGCGCGAAGGGCATACGATCATGCTCGCGAGTACCGGAGGGAAGAGGACGAAGACGAAATTGACCGGGCCTCAATACGAGCAATGGATACAAAACGAAGTGGTGGGTTCCAAGCAACTGCTCGAGCAGCGACTGGGCATCAAAGTGAATTGCTTTGCAGTGCCGTTCGGGAATTATAACGAACACGTTAAAGAGATTGCCCGAAATTCCGGGTACGAGGCGATGTTTACGGTTTACGGTCAGCCCATCACCTTTACGTCGTCGATGGATTCAATCGGTCGTTATGCGATCGAAGCGAACAAGCCCAAGGTATTTGAAGATGCTGTAAAAATGATCGCTACCTCTACTGGAGGGGGAGCAGCGGTCGCCGAAGTTGGCGCGAAGGATCTCGCGACCCAACCGGCAGATGGCGAGACAGTGCACACGGCTCTGCCTTTAATTAAGGCTAACCTCAGTCCGATTGGCGCGATCGAGCCTGGCAGTGTGCAACTGCGCGTGAGCGGTCTCGGTGTTGTTCCTGCGAATTATGACCCGAAATCCGGTACGGTGTCATACCAAGTGACGCAAAAGTTGCACGAGAAATCGTGTAGCGTGATTATCAGCGCGAAATCTCAGGGGAAAAAGGTCGAAGCGCATTGGACTTTCGGAATTGAAGAGGGCGCGGCCGGGGGGACCTCGCCGATACCTACACCTAAAAAATAAGCTCGGCGTGGGTTTTGGGGAGGGCATGCGTCTCCGCTTGCTGGTCTCGGCGGCGCTCCGAAACGATCTTTCTTATGTCATATTCGATCGTGAAACGTTGGTGTATCAAAAGTTCGCGATCGCGGGGACGGGCTCGCCAGCACGCGGGACGCGTGCTCTACCGCGCGACGACGGGTGGGGGCCCTCTAACTTTTTGATGTCATGTTTTCCCAACTCTCTGACAAACTTCAGCACGTCTTCAAAGAGCTGCGTGGACACGGCACGATCAGCGAATCGAACGTCGATACCGCGTTACGCCACGTCCGGCTGACTTTGCTTGAAGCGGACGTCGATTTTCAAGTCGCCAAAAAATTCATTGCACGCGTTAAAGAGAAAGCGCTTGGAGAAGCCGTTCTTCGCAGCATTACGCCGGGCCAGCAGATTGTAAAAATTTTCTA
>Ga0209058_1001439_pt1 | contig 20277 bp, 16 predicted proteins | sample GraSoiAngelo_147_FD_185904 | JGI IMG/M metagenome (GOLD analysis project Ga0209058, IMG submission 185904) | Grasslands soil microbial communities from the Angelo Coastal Reserve, California, USA - 14_1009_05_40cm (SPAdes) (version 2) | ecosystem: Environmental > Terrestrial > Soil > Grasslands ... | reverse complement strand
TCGCGCATGGCTCGCTCATCGACGAGTGCGGCGACTGTGGCATTCGCCGTCTGCACCAGCGGGGCTTCGCCGGTTACGGTGATTTTGTCGGTGATCGTGCCGACCTGAAGCGTGAAGTCGATGACAGCCTCTCGCCCAACGGTCAACGTAATGCCGCTGCGCACGACGGTTTCGAACCCTGACGCCTCGGCGCTTATTTCATAGCTGCCCAGCGCGAGCTCGGGAGCGCGGTAGCGTCCGCCCTCGTCGGTTCGGACAGTTCGCGTGAGCCCCTTCTCCACGCTTTTTAAAGTCACATTGACTCCGGGCACGACGGCGCCAGTGGAATCCGTGACCGTTCCCGAAATGGTGCCCGTCGTGATCTGAGCGAAAGCAAGCGCAGTGAACACACTGATACAAAGCTTTAGTGTTTGCATGAGCAGACTCCATTACAGAAAACCAGACACAAAAATGCACAAAACACGCCACATCTCCTTTGTGAGCTTTGTGTCTTTTTGTGGCTAAATTCCTTTTCGCTAAAACGCGAGCCTCAAAGCAAATTGAATCTGCCGTGAGGTCGTCGCAGTATCGATAATCCGGCCTGCAGAGCCGTTCCTCGCGCCGGTGGATCCCGAAAAGATCGGCGTGATCATGTTGCCGAAATTCGGATGATTGAACACATTGAACGCTTCCGCGCGGAACTGCAGGTTCGTGCGCTCCGTGAGGTTGAACTGCTTTTTCATCGCGAAGTCGAAATCGGCCAACCCCGGGCCGATGACCGCATTCTTCGACAGATTTCCGAAAGTTCCCGCCGGCGGCAGGATGAACACGCACGGATCGAACCACAGTGACGGCGTACCGAGTTTCGTCCCCGGCGCCACACTGCCACAGCCGGCGGTGGTTCCGCTGGTGTGGACGGTCGCGCCCGGAGCCAGACTGGGCCGGTCTGCTGCTGCTGTACCTTGACTGAAGCCGCTGCGGCTGCGTCCCAGACTATCGGTACCAACGTATCCAGCCGCGATGTTGAAGGGAACACCTGCCCGTAAGGTCATGATGAGGTTGGTTTGCCAGCCCGATGCGACGGCCTTCACAAGTCCACGCGTATTTTTTGCAAATGGCACGTCATAGGTGACGTTGCTGCTGAATTGGTGGCGCGGGTCGATCGGCGACAGTCCTTTTTCGGCGCGCATGTAGAACGGATTCTGAGGGCCGCCCGCATTCAGCGAGACAACGCCGGACGCGAAGGACGTGGCAGCAGTGTCGAGATTGCGCGACCAGGTATAAGAACCCTGATATTGCAATCCGTTCGTGAAACGCCGCGTCAGATTCGTCTGGAACGAATGGTAGTAGGAATTGCCGTCCCACCGGTGGGCGTTGATCGTCGTAAATCTGGGATTGATTCGTGGTATGCCTGGGCCGGCGGGGAAGAAGTAACTGGCATTATCCGTGCAGTTGTTGGGCCAACACGTTGGAGTAAACATATTGATGCCGGGGTTGTACTGCAAATGCACGCCGCGAGCTCCCACGTACGCCACACTGAGCGTGGTTCCCGAGATAATTTCACGTTGGACGTCAAGACTCCACTGATATCGCGTCGGCGACGACGGATTCGGTTGATAATTCAGACCCGTCGCCGCGCTGGGCGGCACAGTGCTTGGATCGGCTTTCAGGAAGCCCGCCGGCAGCCCCTGCAGCGTAAATGATCTTGTGATATGGGGCATCGCCGCATAGGTGTAGCGCAAGACCGACGGAACAAGTTGCTCCTGAAACGCACCGGCGCCGGCTCGCACGGACGTTTTCCCATTTCCGAAGGGATCCCACGCCAGACCAACGCGCGGAGCAAAATTGTCCTTGTGCGGCACAAAGAGCGGCTCACCGAGTGTTGGGCCGGCATCGAAGACAGTCTTCATGCTCGCTGCCCGGCCATATCGTTCATCGGGAGCCGTAACGAATTCATGCCGTAGCCCGATCGTGAGGGATAACCTGGAAGTGAGCTTAAAGTCATCCTGCACAAACCAACCGAACAAGAACTGATGGTAGCTGAGTTGCGAATCGTTGATTTGCGCCAGAATTTGCGAGGGCATGGCTTGCATGAAGGTTTGCACGCTCGAGAAATTGATCGTTCCCATGTAGTTCCGGTTGTTCTTGGGATTGGCAAGGTAGTTCTTGAAAATGCCGCCAAACTTGAAGGAATGCGCCCCCCTCAAGTAGCTGACGTTATCGGCAAGTTCAACGACCGTGTTCGTGAACCGCCGCGGTGTTTCGATGAAGACGCCATCGGAGGTCGGAATGGACGGGCTCGTAATGTCCCAGATGCTGGCCAGGTTCCGGCCCTGCAGTACCGCCAATTGCGCTACGGGAACATCCTGGAGATACACCGCGCCGAAATTGCCGTAGGTCCGGTTGAGGCCCGCGCGCGTTTCATTGATCCAGCTCGAGGATATGACCCTTGTCAACGCCAACTGGAAAAACTGGTTGCGTCCGTGCTTGGTCGTGCCGTAGATGCCGAGTTGGCCGGGCCGCACCACATCCGCCTGATCGAAAACATAACGCCCATAAAGCGAGTTTTTGTCGCTGAGCTGGGCATCGATACGGCCCAGGACGTAATCTTCGGTCGAGGGTTGGATGGGATTATTGATGAACTGTCCGGTGCCGTCGCGGTTATCGGGTCCGTTCGGCAGAGGGTAAAGATTCATCATCACCTGGACGCCCGGATTCACTCCAATGAACTGCTCAACTCCGTTGATTGGCAGATATCCCTGATGGGCGCGCGCATTCGGCACCGGCGTGTTGTAGGTAAGCCCGAGCCGCTCGCGCAGTCCTTCATAGGTGCCGAGGAAGAACAATTTATCTTTTTTGATCGGTCCACCGATAACACCGCCGAACTGATTCCTCTTGAAAGCCGGAATTTTCTGGCTAGCCGGATCGAAATAGTTCTTGGCATCGAGCGCGCTGTTGCGCAGGAATTCAAAGCCGGAGCCATGGAGTGCGTTGGTTCCCGAATTGGTGACCACGTTCATCACACCGCCCGTGACCAACCCATATTCGGTGCTGTAGTTGTTGGTCGTGATGGTGAATTCGCGAATCGCATCGATTCCGAGATTCGTCATCGCCACACTGCCCGGGGTCTGCCCTGAGTAGTCCGACACATCCTGTCCATCCATCAGGAAGGAATTCTGTGTGGGCTGAGCCCCGCCGATGCTCATTTTCAAACCATGGCCACCGGAGACGTCATTTCGCGAAAGGTGTTCGGGGATGGCGTACACTCCGGGCTGGAGCGTAGCCAACTGCGTGTAGTTTCGGCCATTGAGCGGTAGATCACGGATTTTCTTATCATCAACCAGATATGAAAGGTTGGCGTTCGTCGTGGAGACCAACGCTGCTTCCGCGTTGACAGTGACCTCTTGCGAAACCGATCCGACCTGCAGCGCGAAGTCGACAACCGCCTCGCGTCCGATCGTCAGAGTCACACCGCGTCGCACGGCCGTTTGGAATCCCGGCAACTCTGCCGAAATCTCGTAACCACCCAACGGCAACTGCGGCGCGTTGTAGCGGCCGAGTTCATCCGCGATCACCGTGCGCGAAGCGCCGGTATCGGTATTCGTCAATTTGATGCTCACGCCCGGCAGAACGGCGCCCGCGGAATCTTTGACAGTGCCGGTGATGGTGCCGGTTGTAACCTGCGCTATCGCGATGCCGCCGAAAAGCAACAGACAGAAAAAAAGTTTGAATCCGAGATGTCTTCGAATCATGCAATTCCTCCCCAATATTACTGACCCCAAACGGACCCTTTCCTCCCTGCACCCCGCAGCTGGGAAGACCGAAACAAAACCAAACGGATTTGCCGCGGATGTTACAACAATACAGAGCCGTATCGACAGGGTTTATTTGTAACTCTAGGGGCGGTTCGCGAAGCGCAAGCGCGATAGCGCGCAGCCTTAATATATGACCGCCCACAGTGCCGAAACCGAGATATCGCGGGCGGTCACAGAAAGCCCCTACAGTCTCGCAGCGGTATTATCTACCGCGCTGCAGGAGCCGCGGGCCGGGCCGCGCGAGGCGGGACGGGATACACGCCCAGGCCGTGGTAGGAATTGGAATAGATGATTCCCTGGTATCGAATCCCGGTGCCGTCCTTGTCGACCCAGCCCAACGATTGTTGGAACAAGCCCGGTTCGGGATAACCCTTCGGCACAGTGCCTTCAAGAATGTAAAGCCGGTGTTCGTGCATGGCCACGAAAGCGAACGTGCGCGACTGATCGGCGTTGTTGGTGACTTGTATGGAATGCCCTTCCACCATGTCCTGCCATTCCCAGGAGAGACCAGTTACCTTCACGTCGCGTTGAAGAAGCTTCAGCGTTGCATACACGATTGCGCCGCGTTCATCCTGTTTCCAATATGCGGGACCAATGACCGGACCGGCGTTCGGACGGCATTGCGCGTTGCCCGGTGGACACGTCTTGGAACGTTCGATAGCCTGTTGTTCGAGTCCGCTGTAATCGACGACTGTCAAGGAGTAGCGTTCGCGGCCCTTCTCCGCGCTGTACACGCGCGCAGGAAGGGTGTAGTTCATTTGCGATGTCCAGGTGGTTTCGGTTACCTTAGGCTGCCCCGGAAAATTCAGCTTGAATCCGTTTTGCGTGTCGACGTATTCGGTCCATTCTTGAGCAACTGCGGTGCCAGATACACAAAGCAGCAAAATGCAAAGGAATGTTGCCGGTCGCATAACGTTTCCTTCTCCTGCGGGTTGTTATTTTGCGGCGGTAATCGAGTCGACGCGGATGGTCTTAGTCTTCGCATCCAGCGTTCCCGTCACCGTTACTTTTTTTCCGGCAAAGTTTTCCGGTGTCTGCTGGTCGCTCAGTGTGTAGGCTTCCTTGCCGTCATAGAGAATAAACATCGCGCCGTGCGCGCTGATGCAGGCAAGGGTGCACTCGGCGTCGTTCGATCCCATCCGCATTCGGGAATGATCGCCGGTGGGGCACATGCTGTCGGTAATCGTGCCGGTGAATGTCTGCTTACCCTGTGCTGCGGCCAGTGTGGCTGTGATCAAAAAGCTGAAGATCAGAGATTTCATCATCGGTTTTGCATGTGTGGAAAGGAAAGCGCTACCGAACGCATTGGAAATTGCAGATTGGAAGCTTCTCGATTTGAGATTCAGAAACTTCCAATCATGCAATCTTGAATAGAGTTCGTCCTGCGCTCTAGCTGCCCGGCACCATGATGTGGGCAACTGACGAGCCCGCATTCATGATCCAGGCGCCATTCTGCGTGGGTTTGTCGGGAAGGCCCAATGACTCCGTCGTGGCATTCGGCACGGCAATCGTCGTGTGAAAACGAGCTTGCGACTGATCGGGGCCGCTGTAGTGAATCCACACGGATCCGAACTCGGGCTTGATCCACTTTCCTTCCTTCTCCAGGGCGGTGAAGGCCGCCTCGTACGCCTTTTTATCTTGAACCTGCGCCTCGAGCTTCAGGTTCTGAGCAACGCGCTCCAGGTTGGCAATGCTGGTGCACTCCACCGCGAATGGCTGCTGTCCTGGCTGCCCTGTCCGGTCATAACAGACCAGACGATTGGTGCCCTTCTTCAGCGTCTCATACGTGAAGTCGGGTTTCCACTTGATGACCGTGGCTCCTTCCTTTAGCTGCCGCGGGGCGGCAAGCAGGGCCTTGTCGATTTCCGCTGACGATTGCGCGAACGCGGCGGCCGAAATCGCCAGTATGCTGAGAGCGACCACTATCACACGTTTCATGATATAAACCTCCAATTCATTCGCCTGCGAATCAAACAGTAGTCCCGGCGACGGGTGTCAGTATATATCCGCCAGGACCGATTTTGTGAAACTTTGAATGTACAAGTGCTGGAGGTAGATGATGAGTACGAATTCTTTGACCTCACTACTGCCAACTGAGATAAGCGTGTTGCGCTACAAACCTTTGCTTATATTCCATATCGAGGTCAAACCGCCCAGCGTGATCGGTGCAACGCCCGGCTATGACAGGCGCATTGGCGAAATCGCCGGCGGCCGTTTCGAAGGCGAGCGGTTGCGGGGCAAGATCCTAACCGGAGGCAGCGACTGGCAATCGTTGCGCAGTGACGGCGCGATCACCATCAATGTGCGGCTGGTAATGCAGACCGATGACGGCGCCTTGATCGGCATGACTTATCTCGGTATGCGCCACGGCCCGAAAGAGGTCATGGACCGGCTCGCGCGCGGTGAAAACGTCAGTCCGTCCGAATACTACATGCGCGTGACGCCGTACTTTGAGACAGCGTCCGAGAAATACGGTTGGCTCAACCGCATCGTCTCCGTGGGATATGGGCACCGCATGTCCGGAGGAGCCATCTACCAGGTTTTCGAGATCCTCTGAGCGTGAGGCTGCTTTGGAGATCGGACTGAGCCCACTGCAGGGACAGGCAACTTTTGACGAGACGCTGCGAGAATGCGAGCAAGCCGAGGCTGCCGGATTCAACTCGATCTGGCTGGGCGAGCACCACAACCATCCGCTCCTCTACCCCGCGCCGCTGATTGGACTGGCGGCCGTCGCCAGCCGCACACGCAAAATCCGGTTAGGGACGGGGGTGCTTCTGCTTCCGCTCTATCATCCACTCATGGTCGCCGAGGAAGCAGCGATGGTCGACGTGATTTCCGGCGGCCGGCTGATTTTAGGTATTGGGGCGGGCTATGCCCCGGAAGAGTTCTCAGCCTTCGGTTATTCCATAAAGGAGCGCGGCAGCAGATTGGAGGAAAGTGCTTTGCTTCTTCAGCGGCTCTGGACTGAAGAGAATGTCACGCATCATGGAAGGCATTTTCACCTCGACAACGTCACGGTCGCGCCCCGCCCCCTGCAGCATCCGAGACCGCCGATGTGGTTTGGCGCCTGGGCCGAGACCGCCATTCACCGCGCGGCGCGGCTTGGAGACGCTTGGCTTGTCGGGCCTTCCGCAAGTCTCGATGAGATTGCACCGTGTCTGCGTGTGTATCGGGAAGCCTCGAAAGCGGCGGGAAAACCCGAAAGCCATGTCGCCGTTTTGCGTTACGTCTTTGTCGCCGGCACTAGCCGAGAGGCCATCAGCGCAGCAGGGGATTCGTTTGTCGGGGCATTTGAGAGGATGTATTTCCAATGGCCCCATCCTATCGTCAAACGCCCTCCAGGCCGGCTCACGATTGAACGACTGGCTGAAAACCGGATTGTCTTGGGCGACCCCAAAGCCTGCGTTGAGGAAATCATCCGGTTTCAAAGAGAGTTGGGTGCGAACCATTTCATCTGCCGGTTCTCGGTTCCCGGAATTCCCCGCGATCTTTGCGCCCAGTCGCTCAGCCTCTTTACGCGCGAAGTAATGCCGGCGCTGCTCTCTTGATGTGGTTTTTCCATGCTGAATGTACACTCTGTGTATGCGGCGCAAACTTCGCATCGGCATCGTTGCCGACTACGATCCAAAGAACAAATATCATTTGGCGACCGAGCAATCCGTTGCGCATGCGGCTGAAGCTCTGGGATTGGCTGCCGAATCTCTCTGGCTGGATACCAATGCGCTGGATAATGCATCCGCGGAAACTCGGCTGGGGACATGCAACGCGATCTGGTGCGGAACGAGCAGCCCTTATGGCAGCATGGAAGGCGCTTTGACCGCCATCCGTTTTGCACGAGAAAGAGGGTGGCCCTTCATTGGGACCTGAGGCGGATTCCAACATGCTCTGGTAGAGTATGCACGCAATGTTTTAGGACTCACGGATGCGGATCACGAAGAATCTTCGCCAAATGCATCACTGAACTTAATCCGTCGACTCACCTGCTCGCTCGTCGGGCAAACCGGACACGTAAAGATCGTTCCCGGCAGTCAGGCGCATCGGATCTATGGAACGACCGAGGCAATGGAAATCTTCGCGTGCAATTACGGTCTGAACGAAGCTTTCGGAGATCAAATCCGCAGCAACGCGTTGCGGGTTTCCGGTTATGGCGAGGACGGAACAGTACGGATGGTTGAACTTCCGGGACATCCATTCTTCATTTCTACTCTATTCGTGCCGCAGATGGCCTCAGAAAGCGGAAAGCCACACCCCCTCATCGTTGCTTATCTCGAAGCTGCTTGTCGCTTCGCACATTAGTTCCCCGAAATAGACCGCCCCTACGGCTTTTCGGATCTGCGAGCCTGTGATAAAGTTCGTCCACAAAACATTGGGAAATTCGATTTTGACCGCTAAAAGCGGCGGCGCTTTATTGAAAGGCGCACGCGCCTAAAGGGGGAGAGATGCTGCAAATAAGGGGAGCTGCAATTTGTGGGAGTGTCTTTGCTGTGGTCCTGTTGTGCGGGACCCTGGCGTATGGTCAAAACACGGCGGGGACTATTTTGGGGGCGGTGTCGGATGAAAGCGGAGCGCGCCTCCCTGGTGTGACGGTAACGATCACGCATCTGGATACCGGCATTGTTCGCTCCGTGACGACGGACGAAGGGGGCCGGTACCGAGCGCCAGGCTTGGGTTTGGGCAACTACGACGTGAAGGCGGAACTGACCGGATTCCGCACCGCCGTGCGGATGGGCATTCAGCTCACTGTGTCCGCCGAAGTGGTTGTGAACCTCACACTAAGCGTCGGCGTCGTCAGCGAGCAAGTGAACGTCACTGGCGAGGCGCCGTTGGTGGAAATCACCAGCGCGACGCTGTCCGGGCTGGTCGATGATAAAAAGATCCGGGATCTCCCGCTTAATGGGCGAAGCTTCGAACAACTGGCCTTCCTGCAGCCGGGGGTGACGCCCTATTTCCGCGGCCGTCGCGAGACCGATCAAGGCGAAGGCGTCAAGATGAGCGTTAGTGGGAGCCGCGTGGACTCCAACAGCTTTCTCCTGGATGGGACCAATATCAACGATCAGTCGAACAATACGCCCGGGAGCGCCTCGGGCAACCTGCTCGGCGTCGAAATGTTGCGGGAGTTTCGCGTGCTGACTGGCGCATACAGCGCTGAGTATGGGCGGTACTCCGGCGGAATCATTACAGCTGTCAGCAAATCGGGCGGCAATGAATTGCATGGCAACGTTTATGAATTCCACCGCAATGACAATCTGGATGCGAGAAACTTTTTTGACATAAAGAGCAAACCGGACGGTCCGCGTTTGCCCGAGTTCAAGCGTAATCAGTTCGGGGCCACTCTAGGGGGACCAATTGTCCGTGACCGGACTTTCTTCTTCGGCGGCTACGAAGGGTTCCGTCAACGAAAGGGGGAATCCAGGCTTGCCTTCGTCCCGAACGCCGATGCTCATCGAGGGATTCTGCCTTGCCCGCGGCGGGAACCTGACCCAAACCGACCACCGGCAGTCTTCACGGGTTTCCAGGCTCCTTGCAACGATGCAAGTACATCGAAATACACTGTCCCCATTAATCCATCCGTCAGGCCGTTCCTGGACCTCTTTCCCTTGCCTAACGGTGATGATTTTGGAGATGGCACAGCCAAGCTTTTTAGCAATCCCAGGCGGCCCGTCGACGAGGACTACACGACGGGTCGAGTGGACCACAACTTTTCCAATGCCGATTCCTTCTTTGTGCGATACACCTTCTCCCGGGCCATCCAGTCCAGTCCGACTCAGTATCCGACCCTCACCGTGGACAGCCTCACGAGATCCCAGTACGTCACCCTCTCGGAAACGCGGATTTTCTCACCCCGGGTTCTGAACACCGTCCGCCTTGGCTTTAACCGGTCCTATAGCAACCAATTCGGCCGGACCCTGTTTGACGTAAAGCCTGATCTTCTCTTTGTTCCGGAGTCACAACTGGGTCTGATTACTTTTCGCTCGATCGGGATTACCGAGTATGGCGCGGGACAAGGATTTCCGCGACGCTTCGGACATAACGTCTGGCAGGCGACCGACGACCTGACGGTCTCGAGAGGAAGCCATTCGCTCAAGATGGGGATGCTCTATGAGCGAACCCAGAGCAACGCGACCTTGTCCCGTGTTTACGGCGGGCAGTATTTCTTCCGTACGCTGGCCGATTTTTTAACTGCACAGGCTGCAGAGTTCAATGGAGACACTCTCACGAGCGATAACGTCCGGGGCTGGCGCCAGAACTTGCTCGGATTTTATTTCCAGGACGACTTTCAGGCTCGCTCCAATCTGACCTTGAACCTGGGGCTTCGCTACGAGTTCACGACTGTCCCAACCGAGGCCAATGGCAAGCTCGCCAACATCCGGAATCCGTTGACGGACAAGGCACCGACGCTTGGAGAACCGTGGTACCAAGGCTCCTATAAGGATTTTGGGCCGCGCATCGGCTTTTCCTGGGATCCGTGGTCCAACGGCAAGACCGCGATCCGGGGAGGATTCGGAATGTACTTCGATCATTTGGTGGCGCAACCCCTCAACCGCGCCATGAGCCGTATCCCTCCCTACAGCGTAACCTCCCGGGTTCTTGGGGCGGCAGCTACGTTTCCCCGAGTGGATCTGGGCCTGCTGACGGCTCCGCCTCTGACTCAAATCGTCAGTTACGGGCTGCAGTACGAAATGAAAGACCCCACCAAGATCGGATACAACCTCAGCATCCAGAGGCAGATCGCGACGCAAACCGCAATCACTGTGGCTTATGCGGGAGCCCATTCCTATCACCAGTTGAACGGCAACAACGGGAATAATGCTCTGCCCTCAGGAATCCTGAACGGTCGCAAATATTTTGCTCCCGGCGCGCCCCGCCGAAACCCCAACCTGGGCCAGATCCAGTTCTGGGTCACGCCCGAGGGTGCCTCACAGTATCACTCCTTGCAAGTCGGCCTCAACCGGCGCTTCGGGGCCGGTTTACAGGTGCAAGCTTCGTACACGTACGCCAAGAACACTAGCAACGCGGACGGCGTATTCGGCAGGTATCTCGATATCAGCGGAACCGTGCCGCAAGACCCGGACGATTGGAAGGCGGACTGGGGCCTGTCCGGTATTGACATCCGCAACTACTTCTCCCTGAACTACACCTACGATCTCCCACTCGCGCGGAATATCACAGGAGCCGCGGGAAAGGTGCTTGCCGGGTGGCAGATCAACGGGATTCTCAGTCTGGCCTCGGGCACGCCGGTGACCATCTACACTGGGGATAGTCGCTCGCACAACGGAGCCAGCGGAACGCAAATAACGGATCGTCCGGATCTGCTCCCTGGATTTAGCAACAACCCGGTGAAAGGCGTTTCCAAAGGCTGCCCAGGTGTCGCCCCCGGCACCAAGTTGGGAACTCCCGACATGTACTTCGATCCTTGCGCATTTGCTCTGCCGCCAGACGGAACTTACGGCAACTTGGGGCGCAACACGGTCATCGGTCCCGGCTACGCGAACTTCGATTTTGCGCTTGTCAAAAACTTCCCATTCCTGGAAAACAAGAGCGTCCAGTTTCGTGCCGAGGCGTTCAACCTGTTCAACCACGCGAACTTTAGCCGGCCCGGAGCTCTGCTGGAGAATGTCAAGCTCTTTACCCTTCCGTCCGGTGATCGGATCGCTTCTAACGCCGCAATTCGAAGCACCCTCAACGAACCGCGGCAGATCCAGTTCGGACTGAAGTTCACCTTCTGATTTTTCTCCATCGAGGAGAGCTTTTCCCCAGAGGAGAAGCTCTCCTGCGCTAAATGACAATTGAACATTGAACAGGCAACACTAAATTTGTCATTGTTCACTGTTCAATGTTCAATTGTCGTTTCAGAGACAGAAGGGTTCTCCCAGGAGGGATCAGCGATGTTGTTAAAAGGACGATGGCCGCGAGCGATTTTCTACGACTCTAAAACAACGCTTTTCGATTGGTCCTGGACCTGGAAGCAGGCGGCCGCGCGACTTGTCGAGAAATACCAAACGCGAATGACCGCACAGGAATTTCTGGAGGGCTGGGTCAAGCTTTTCGAGGGTTTTCATCGCCGGACTGCGTTTTACCGGTACACACCCGTCACCACGCTTCTTCAAGAAGCGCTGGCCACGCTTTACAAGATTCATGGCATCCCGGGTTCGTCGAGTGATGTTGAGGAAATGGTCAGGCTTCAAGATGAAGTTCAATTGTTCCCTGAAACCGAGGAAGCGCTGACAGAACAGCAGAAACTGGGCGTTAAAATCATCATCTATTCAGACGTGGAGACGAAGTTCCTCCACATGTACGTCAGTAAGTTCAAAGACTTCAAGCCCGATTTTGTCGGAACCACCGAGCAGGCCGGCTTTCACAAGCCCAACCCGCAAACATATTTCTGGGCTCTCCGGCAAATGGGAATGGAGGCGCGCGATGTCATCTACTGCGCGGCGCCGACGTTTGACATTCAGGGAGCGATGGCGTGCGGCTTAATAGCTGCGTGGCTCAGGCGCCCCGAGGGGCGGCTATCCAGGGAAACCCACGACGCCGGGCTCATTCCGGCGGACTATGAAATTGAGAGCCTCAACGACTTGACTGAAATCATTAAGGCGAATCGCCGTCTGTGATGCCGGAGTTTTGCGATGAATATCGATGTCTCCGCGATCATCGAACGGCAAAAGCTCAGTCGATTCCTCGTCAGCCTGATCGTTGTTTCGTGGCTCATCACGTTCTTCGACGGCTTTGACACGAACCTGATCAGCTTTGCGGCGCCTTACCTTGCTTCGGAATATCACCTGGATCGCATCCAACTCGGCAACATCTTCAGCATCGGTCTCGTCGGCACGTTAATCGGTGGCCTCCTGCTTGGCTACGTAGGCGACCGCATCGGCCGCCGGCCCTCCGTTATCCTGGCAACGGCGGGTTTCGGTATTCTCACGATGTGCTTTGCTCTGGCGAACGGCTACCGGTCGTTGTTCTTGTTACGTTTCATCGATGGCATTCCGCTGGGAGGCATGCTGCCCCTTGCCTGGGCGCTGAACATCGAATATGCGCCGAAGCGGTATCGCGCGACGGTCGTGACACTCATTATGATCGGTTATTCGCTGGGCACCTCGTTGGGTGGTCCCATTGCCATCTGGATGATTCCGAAATTTGGCTGGAAGGCGGTGTTCCTTTTCGGTGGCGCCGCGTCGTTATTCAGCGCATTCATCCTTTGGGCGATGCTACCGGAATCGATCCGCTTTCTGGCCAGCAAGGGGCAGCGGCCTGACCGCATTCAGGTAATTGTTGGGCGCATCGCTCCAGACGAGCCGGTCGCCGCAGGTTCGACGTTCGTTGTAGGTGACGAAGACACCGGTAGTAGGGACTTCAAACCAAGTCTTCTCTTCCGGGGCGAGCTCCGCTTCATCACACCACTGATTTGGACGGCCTATGTTGCCAGCTCATTCGCGGTGTTCTTCATCGTGAACTGGACACCGCTGGTCTTTGAGTCGCTCCACTACACTCGAGTTGAAGCGGCTTCCGTGGCGTCGTTAAATTCCCTCATCGGCGCCTTAGGCGGGGTTCTTCTCATGCGCTTCACGGACAAGCGGGGCGCCATCGCGATTACGACTATGCCGTTCATCACCGCGATCCTGCTGCTGTTCGCGGGCTTTGCGGATATCGGCCACGCAAGCTTCCTTGTGCTCAACGTGTTGATTTCCGGGTTTTTGATCGGCGGACATTTCGGCATGCACAGTATCTGCGGACTGTTTTATCCGAGCGCCTACCGCGCCAACGGCACGGGCTGGGCGACGTCGATCGCGAAGATTGGCTCCATTGCCGGGCCGATAACCGGCGGCTTCGTTCTGTCGACCAGCTTGCCGGTACGAAATATTTTCGGTGTGCTGGCGATCTGTCCGGCGATTTTCGCGGTTTGTATCTATTTCGTCGGGCGCATACACAGGCGCATGCTCGGCGGGGAAATTCGGGGTCAGACGGGTGAATTCCCTATTTTCGAATCGAGCAATCGTTGAAGGGAAAATAGGGAATTCACCCGTCTGACCCCGAATTTCCCTATACTCGTCGAAAAAGGCAAACTCATGAAACACACATATCGTCTTTTTACGCTCGCGCTTCTCTTGATAATGCCGCCGCAAAAAGAGCCAGTCTGGACTGCAAACATCGATCAAATCCGGCGAGTGGGGCGAATGATTCCGGGCAGGGCCCCTTTGCGGATCAACGTTCTCAAGTTTGCCGAAAGCCGCCGCTCGAAAAAATTTTCGGTGAAAGGCGCACCTGATGAGCCAAGCGTGCAGGCCCGGACCGTCTTTCAGGTGGTATATGCCGACGGCTACGTCATGCTCGACGCGGGTATGGACCAGCAGGTCCACAACTTTTTCGGACGAGGCGTCGTGGAGCCTTACGATCCGGAATCCGCAAAACAAGTCGAGCATGCGGTGCGCGGGGCCCGGGCAATCATCGTTACGCACGAACACGGCGATCATGTTGCGGGAGTCATTCACACGCCGTTCGCGACCGAGCTCGCTCCAAAAACAATCCTGACGCGCGACCAGGTCCAGACGTTGCTCACGAATCCCCAAATGCCGGAGATCAAGCTCACCCCGGAGGCCGCCGCCCGCTACAACGTCGTAGATTATGAGAAGTATCTGCCTCTTGGACCCGGCATCGTGCTCATCAAAGCGCCTGGACATACTCCGGGTTCGCAAATGATATACGTCGTGCTCGCGTCCGGCCGGGAATACCTTTTTATCGGAGACACCGCATGGCATATGGACGGAGTGCGGAATATCCAAGGAAAGGACGCGCCCTGGATTCAGGAAGACGAAAACACTTTGGTCGCTCAATTGAGTTGGCTGAATGGTCTTTACAAGACGGAAAAGAATTTGTTCATCATCGCCAGTCACGATGACGAACAACGTATGGATCTGATCAAAAAGGGCATCCTGGGCAACAAATTGGAGTGACCTTGCCGAATACGCGGCTGTTTGAAGAAACCGATGTCCAAGTTTCGCACTGGTATCGCGCGCTCGACCGTCGGCAGTGGAATACGTTGTTCGTTGCCAATCTGGGCTGGATGTTCGATGGTTATGAGACGTACGCGCTGATACTCACCGCCGGTGTTACCTTTCAACAGCTCCTTCCTCTCGAGAGCCGCTCGGCGATTCCGTTTTACGCGGGACTGACGATTGCAGTAACGCTGCTTGGATGGGGATTCGGTGGAATCGCGGGTGGGATTTTGGCCGACTACATCGGCCGGAAACGAACGTTGATCTATTCGATCCTGGCGTATTCGCTCGTCACGGGATGTACGGCTTTGGCGTGGAGCTGGCCCTCATTCGTGGTTCTGCGCTTCGTTGTCGGCCTTGCGCTCGGCGCGGAGTGGGGCACGGGTGCGTCGATCGTGGCTGAGATGTGGCCTGCCGAACACCGCGGCAAGGGCGCCGGCTTGATGCAGTGCGGTTTGGGTATTGGGTTCTTCTGCGCTTCAGGCGTTTGGTTTTTCATCAGTGCCCTGGGACCTTCCGCGTGGCGCTGGATGTACATCATCGGAGTGCTTCCGGCGCTCGCTACGTGGTGGATCCGGCGCGGCCTGATTGAATCGGATAAATGGACGGAGTCCGACCGGAGACGGCGCGACGTCACAACAGCGCAGAATCGCGGCGAGCATCTCGATGAGGCTTCGCGGCAACTGGCCCGGTTCACGCTCGTCGATCTGTTTGTGAACCCGCGAACGCGGCGGCTGACCATCATCGCGCTGCTGATGTCGACCACGACCACATTGGGGTGGTGGGGCATTTCAAGCTGGGTGCCCGCGTACGTCTCTTCGGTTGCTTCCATCGAAGGGCTTCCCGGAGCGCGGTGGGCGAGCTTTGCGGGCATGTGCTACAACATCGGAGCCATATGTGGATATATCTGGCTCGGATTCTGCGCCGATGCATGGGGCCGCAAGCCGGTGACCATCACCTGGTTTGCTCTCGCCCTTCTTCTAACACCCGCCCTGTTTCTGTGGACTCATGATCTGTCCCTGCTCTTGCTGGTGTGCGGCATCAATGGCGTCTTTTCCCTCGGCCAGTACACGTGGTGCCCGACATGGTTACCCGAAGTCTATCCAACCCGGATCCGCGCAACCGCCGTCAGCTTCTGCTTCAATGCACCGCGCTTTATCGCGTTTGTCGGGCCATTGGTTGCCGGAACGCTTATCACCTACTTTGGGGGCTACGGCAGAGCTGCCGTCATCGTCAGCATGATCTATATCCTCGGGCTGGCTGCCGCTCCGTTCTTTCCAGAAACTCGCGGCAAAATGCTGCCGGATTAGGAATGGGTTTCTGCCTAAAGCTGCATCGTTCGGATGCGGTGATTCTCGCTGTCACCAATGTAAAGCGTGCGGCCTTGGACGAAGATGCCGTGAGGCCTCTGGAGGCTGCAAGCGAGAGCATCGCCGTCCGGGCCATCGCCGCGGTGGCCGGTCCCGATGACGGTCGAAATTATTCCCGTTCGCAAATCGATGCGTCGAATGACATGGCTTTCCGTGTCGGATATATAAAGTGCGCCTTCAGCGGAATACGCGATGCCTTTGGGTCCGTTAAATTTTGCGGAGACGGCAGGTCCGCCGTCTCCCGAGTACCCGGTTTCACCGGTTCCTGCAATCAGCTTGAGTTGCCGCCGCGCGACATCGACGGCAAACACTCTGTTGCCTTCACGCAATACCAAATACATTTTGCCATCCGGCGCCCAGTCAATGGAGCGTGGTCCTGCCAGTGGAGTTCCTTCGAGAGAAGCTTCGGTGGGAGTATTCGTGCGTTCCCCGGTGCCTGCAAAAGTCGTAATGGTTCGCGTCTTCGAGTCTATTTTGCGCACACGATTGTTCATGATGTCGCAAATATAAACGTTGTCTGCGCGATCTAACGCGATGCTGTGCGGTTGAGCCAGTTGCGCCTTCTGGGAAGGTCCGCCATCTCCGCTGAAGCCCCGCTCGCCGGTGCCCGCGACCGTGGAAATCGTTTTCGACTTCATATCGATGAAACGGATCGTGTGATTGTCGCGTTCGGCGATGTAGATGTTTCCCTTGCTGTCGAAGCGCAACTCATGCGGCGTATTGAGCTGCGCGGCTGTGGCCGGGCCGCCATCGCCCGAATATCCCTTCCTGCCCGTGCCCGCGAGCACGGAGATTTTCTTGCTTCGCAAGTCCAGCCGCAGGAGAAGATGGCTGCCATACTCCACCCAGTACAGTGCCCCATCGGGCCCAATGACGATCCCAAATGGATTGTTGAGCGTCGCATGATCGGCGAGATCGCCGTTGGCTGGCAATCCCTGAACGCCTGTTCCGGCCAACGTAGTGATTCGGCCTGATGACGGCTTTGGTTGGAAAAAAGGTGCCGCGATCGCGGCCGCTGCAAACCCTATAAACTCTCGGCGGTTCTTTTGAGTGTTCATATTTTCCCCTCCCGAATGAAGCTAGCGCGATTCTATCTCGAAAGGTCGTCTTGATGAAGAACTACTACCCCCTCAGTCGTGCGGTCTGATTTCACTCGTTGGTTTGAGATAATATCCATCAGCACCAGTAAAGGAGCGGGTCTGTCCGCAGATTTCCAACCAGGAGGAATTATGTCGTTTGAAAGAGCACGAATCCTTGTCCTTATGACCTCCCTCACGCTTGGTGCCTCGTCGATGTGGGCACAGGACCTTGGCCCGCATTTTCGGAAAATCAAGGAAGGGATCTACGTGCAATCGGCGCGGGAGGTCGCGATTCCGGAGATGCTCACCACTATTAAGATGTTGAAGTCCCTGAATCCCGAAGTCGTAGTTCCGGGACACGGCTCGTTTGGAACGACGAAAATCTTCGACGACAGCGAGCGCTATTACGGATTGCTCCTGGAGCGTGTCAGCGCGATGGTGCGCGCGGGAAACTCTCTTGATCAGATCAAGCAAGAGCTGCGTATGCCGGAGTATAAAGACTGGTCGTACCAGGAACGGATGCCTACCAATATCGAAGCGGCATATCGGGCCGTGAAAGGAGCGAAGGCCCCTTAACGGGCGGTACAAAGCTGATGTCTCAATCGCTCCGGTCGAAAAGGTACGATTTGACCGATGCTTTCGCGGTAAACGAGTTTTATCATGCGAAGGGATGGACTGACGGGCTTCCTATTGTTCCGCCCACCGAAGAGCGCGTCAGTGAATGTTTGGATGCGGCCGGTCTTGCGCCCGGCGACATCATCGGTATCGAACAAGTCCGCCAGAGGCCGATTATCGCAGAAAAGGCAGCCGTCAACGCGGTGCTTGCGGGCTGCTTGCCTGCCTACATGCCGGTTGTTGTTGCAGTCCTCGGTGCCATGTGCGACGCCCAATACAATCTCCATGGGACCTCTGCAAGCACCGGCGGGGCAGCGCCGTTCATTGTTGTCAACGGTCCGGTCCGAACGCTCATCGGCATGAACGCTACGCACAACGTCCTCGGTAACGGCAACCGTGCGAATGCGACGATCGGCCGAGCGATCCGCCTGGTCTTGATCAATGTACTCGGTGTGATCCCTGGTGAACTGGACCGCTCCACCCTTGGGCATCCCGGAAAATTTACCTTCTCTATTGCCGAGGATGAAGAAAACAGCCCGTGGACTCCGCTGGCGCAGGAAAGAGAAATCCCCGAGGGACAATCGGCCGTGACTGTCATGGCGGCGGGTGCGCCGCGGCAGATAATGAACGAGTGGACCGCTGATCCGGTAGAAATCCTGGAGACGTTCGCTGGGGAGATGCGTCACAACATGCTGACGTACTCGGTCTGGGCTGGAAACTACGTTCTCGTTATACCAAAACAGCTTCGAGATTTGCTGGTCGCCGCCGGCTGGCAGAAACGTGACATTCGGGAATACATATTCCGTTCGGCGCGCGTTGTTCGCTCCGACTGGGCAAAAGTCGGCAAGAAGAACATCGTTGATCGGAGCGGTGGACCCTTGCAGGAGTTCACCGCTCTCAAGGAACCGAGTGACCTGCTGATCGTGGCGGCCGGCGGTCCGGCCGGCGGATTTGGCGCCGTCATTCCGCCCTGGTTAGGCTCGAAGGCCCGCGCCGTCACAAAACCTATTGACCTATGACAATATGCGTCCTTGATCCCTCGTTCGAAGAGTCTATCTCGACAGTCGTCACGCCCAAACGTCCGAAGTCTCTCGCGGGAACTTCGATTGGGTTGTTGGACAACGGCAAACCGAAAGGCCGCGAATTCTTTGACCACATCGAGCAAATCCTGCGCTCCGAGTACGCTGTGGCAAACGTGCTGCGTCTCGAGAAACCGGATTCCAGCCGGCCGGCGCCGGCGGACGTGATCGCGGCGGTGAGCCGGTGCGATGCGGTCATTTCGGGCGTCGGCGACTGAGGGAGCTGTTCATCGTGCAGTTTGCACGACGCAGTCACCGTCGAGAAAGCCGGAACCGCAGCAACGTCGATTATCACTGACGGGTTCGTCCAAACTGCCCTGGCAATGTCGAGAGTTTCGGGCATTCCGGAGTTCCCCTTCGCCGTGATCGCGCATCCCATCGCGAATAACGACGAGGAAACGCTTCAGATGAAGGCCGCAGAAGCAGCCCGTCAATGTGAAGCGATTCTGCTCGGGCACTTCTGAAAATGGCTATGTCTCTTAATGAACCGAAATCGGCGGCAGCGGTCCAGCGGTGGACCCTATGGCTGATGGAGTCTCCATCAGTGTTCGCGTTTGAATAACTCACTTCAGCGAATTTCAGTAGAATGGCTGCCGATTTATGCTGCCGCTGGAAGGAATCACCGTCATCGCGCTGGAACAGGCCGTCGCTGCGCCGCTCGCGACGCGTCACCTCGCCGACCTCGGTGCGCGTGTTATCAAGATCGAGCGTCCGGGTGTTGGCGACTTCGCCCGCGCGTACGACACAACGGTACGCGGCCTGTCCAGCCACTTCGTCTGGCTCAATCGTTCCAAACAATCGTTGACGCTGGACGTGAAAGCGCCGGAAGCCCCGGATGTCCTTGTTCGTTTGTTTTCTCGTGCTGATGTATTCGTTCAAAACCTCGCGCCCGGTGCGGCCGAACGCTTGTTGCTTGGCGCCGGCGAACTGCGGCAAAAGTATCCCAAATTGATTATCTGCAACCTTTTGGGTTATGGGGCATCCGGTCCATATCGCGACAAGAAGGCCTATGACCTGCTGATCCAGAGCGAAGCAGGTTTGTTGTCGATCACCGGAACCGAAGAACAACCCTGCAAATCGGGGATCTCCATCGCGGATATTGCCGGCGGCATGTACGCCTACTCTGCGATCCTCACGGCTCTCCTGATGCGGCAACGTACGGGGCAGGGAACGACGATCGAGGTTTCCTTACTGGAAGCACTCGGTGAATGGATGGGATATCCGGTGTATTACACGAAATACGGCGGCAAGGCACCGCCGCGGACAGGGGCCGCTCACGCAACGATCGCTCCTTATGGACCCTTTCAAAGCGGCGATCAAAAACCTGTTTTCTTGAGCATCCAAAA
>Ga0209058_1001438_pt1 | contig 20277 bp, 17 predicted proteins | sample GraSoiAngelo_147_FD_185904 | JGI IMG/M metagenome (GOLD analysis project Ga0209058, IMG submission 185904) | Grasslands soil microbial communities from the Angelo Coastal Reserve, California, USA - 14_1009_05_40cm (SPAdes) (version 2) | ecosystem: Environmental > Terrestrial > Soil > Grasslands ... | reverse complement strand
TCCGTCATTAGATTCGCCACGCGGAACTCGGGGATTCCGGACTGGCGCGTTCCGGCCATCTCGCCGGGCCCGCGCAGCTGGAGGTCGACTTCAGCGAGACGGAATCCATCGGTGCTTGAAACCATGGCGCGGAGACGTTCTCTCGCAACGTCGTTGATTCGATTCGGGGTCATCAAGATACACAGCGACTGCTGGGCGCCACGCCCGACACGGCCGCGCAGTTGATGAAGCTGCGCAAGCCCGAACCGTTCTGCGTGTTGAATGAGCATGATGGTGGCGTTCGCGACATCGACTCCAACTTCGATGACGGTCGTGGAGACGAGTACCTGAATTTCACCCGCCGCAAATGCAGCCATCGTTTGTTCCTTCTCTTCGCTTTTGAGCCGGCCGTGAAGGAGTGCAACACGGTGTCCGGCAAAAATTACAGACAGTTTCTTGAAGCCGTCGGTAGCCGATTTCAAATCAATTTTTTCGGATTCTTCAATCACGGGATAGACGATATAGGCTTGATGTCCCTGTTTCAGCTCGCTTCGAATCATTTCGTAAATGCGTTCGGCGTCGCGCTCCGTGACATGGACGGTTCGGATTGGAGACCGCCCGGGGGGCATTTGATCAATGACGGAGAGATCGAGATCGCCGTACAACGTCATAGCCAATGTCCGGGGAATCGGAGTTGCCGTCATAACGAGTGTATTGGGATTTTCACCCTTTGCCATGAGCTGCAAGCGCTGGACTACACCAAAACGGTGTTGCTCGTCGATGATGACCATCCCGAGGTTTTTGAAAAGCGTGCGCTCTTCAAGAAGCGCGTGTGTCCCTACAATCACCTGGATCTCGCCCAAGGCGATTTTTTCGAGCAACTCTTGCTTCTCCGCTTTCTTGATGCCGCGCCGGACAACAGCGATCCGATAATTCAATGGAGCGAGAATTCGTTTGGCGTTGAGGAAGTGCTGCTCGGCCAAAATCTCGGTAGGCGCCATTAGCGCAGCTTGATAACCATTGGAAACGGCGATGACGATAGCCTCGAATGCGACTATCGTTTTGCCGCTTCCGACATCGCCCTGCAACAGCCGAACCATTGGATAAGGAGCTTTCAAGTCATCGACGATTTCCTTCAGCACGCGTTTCTGAGCCGCGGTTGGATGGAATGGCAGAATCATTTTGACCTGCTGGCGGATCCGCTCCGAGGTCTCGAACCGAACTCCTTCACGCGACCGGCTTTGAATACGGCGCAGGGCGAAAATCAGCTCGAGCAGGAAGAATTCTTCGAAGATGAGACGCCGATGGTAGGGCGAGCGGCGTTGATTCAGCTTCGTAAGCTCGTCATCCGGTTCCGGAAAATGCACGCGTTCGAGGCAGGTCCGAAGATCCGGAAGGCCGTGCGCTTCGAGGATTTCCTCGGGCAAGGGGTCGTTAATATCTTTCGCAGAATCCGCCAGAGCGGCAGCGATAATGTGGCGAAGCTGGCGGCTGGTGATTCCGCCAACCTCCTCGTAAACTGGAACGTACCGGCCGATATCAAGCGACGCGGAGTCCTTGCCTTCATCGAGAAGCTCGAACTCCGGATTGAAAAAGACGAACTTCGATTCGTATCTGTCGAAGTCCACGCGGCCGAACAACACGACCTCACGCCCGGCGCTGAACTCGCGCGTCTGGAGATATGCGCCATGAAACCATTTGGCGTGAACAAAGCTGCTGCCGTCGGTCAAGATGACGTCGAGGATGCGGCCTCGCGTCCGAGTCTGGATGACGCGGCTGCGGTAGACGCGAGCTTGCACAGCTGTATCCTGTCCGATTTTCAGCGCAGAAAGAGGAATGAAATTGGCGCGGTCTTGATAGGACTTCGGAAGATGAAGCAGCAGATCCTGGACCTTACGGATGTCTCTCGAGGCCATCAGACTGGCCCGGCGGGGGCCGACGCCCTTCACATACTGCACATCGGAGTCCAGCCGCAGCATGTCACCTGCTAGTCGGCCACTCGAGCTCGAAATTGCAGGTACGCTTTAATAAATTTGTCCAGGTCGCCGTCGAGCACGCGATCGACATCGCCGACTTCGACTTTCGTGCGATGATCCTTCGCCAATCGATAAGGCTGGAGCACGTAGGATCGAATCTGGCTCCCCCATGCGATCTCGAGCTTGCTATCTTCGATAGACTTCGTCTCGGCTTTCTTCTTTTCCATCTCGAGTTCGAACAGCCGCGCGCGGAGAACTTTCATGCAGACGGCTTTGTTCTTGTGCTGGGAGCGTTCGTTCTGGCACTGAACAACGATGCCGGTGGGCAGATGAGTGATACGGACGGCCGAGTCGGTCGTGTTCACGTGCTGGCCGCCTTTTCCCGCGGACCGGTACGTGTCGATCCGCAAATCCTTTTCTTCAATGACGACTTCAACGGTCTCATCAATTTCGGGATAGACCGCCACGGATGCGAATGACGTATGGCGGCGTTTATTCGCGTCATACGGAGAAATTCGCACGAGGCGATGCACGCCGGTTTCTGATGCAAGATAGCCGGAGGCGTATTCACCAATCACGTTAAATGTGACGGATTTGATTCCCGCTTCGTCGCCATCCTGATAATCGAGCGTCTGGGTCTTGAAGCCGTTCTGCTCGGCCCATCGCAGATACATGCGCATGAGCATTTCGGCCCAATCCTGGGCTTCGGTTCCTCCGGCTCCGGGATGGATGTTGACGATAGCGTTCAAGCGGTCGTTTTCGCCCGATAACAAGACTTTAGTTTCGACGCGATCGACGAACGTTTCTGTGTCTTTCAGGTGGGCTGCCAGCTCGTCGAGGACAGGCTCGCCTTCGCGGGCAAGCTCGACGAGCGCCCCGACGTCATCCAATTGCCGCGTTATCTGACGATCGAGATCGAGACTTTCTTCGAGGCGGGCACGTTGTTGAAGGATTTTGCTGGAACGCTCCTGATCGGACCAGAAATTGGGATCCGCGATTTGCTTCTGCAGCTCATCGAGGTGCTGCTGTTTCGTGCCGGCGTCAAAGAAACCTCCGGACGTCCTCGCTGTGAGTTTTCAACTGGTTAAATCGTTCGACGATTTCTTCGAGCATGCTCCCTCCAGACAAGCAATCCGGCGACGAAGATCGCGTTCGCATACGCGAAGATATCGCCGTATTCGGTGTAGAACGTCCGATCGGAACGGAAATGCACGGTCCCATCCAGTATCGTGCGGATGCCGATCGGCGTACTCGCTTCAATTCTGCCATAAGGATCGATAATGGCGCTGATCCCTGTGTTGGCCGTTCGCACCATATATCGCCGGTTTTCAACGGCGCGCACGACGCCCATGCGTAGATGCTGGTAGGGCGCGGACGATTCGCCAAACCAACCGTCGTTTGTGATTACCACCAGCAGCTCCGATCCACGTTTGACGAAACGGCGGACGAGATCGGGAAAGATGCTCTCATAGCAAATGGCCGTCGAGATCGGGTGTCCATCGAGCGAGGCGATTGTATATTCCGCTCCGGGAATGAAGTCACCGACCTGGCGGGTGAGACTTTCGGCAAAGAACAGCAGGCGCTTGAATGGAACATATTCGCCAAAGGGCACAAGATGCATTTTGTCATATCGCGAAACCTGATCGCCTTTGGGATCCAGTAGTCCTGCACTGTTGGATGGGCCTTCGCCAACAGCATCGACGTATCCTACGAGAAAATACGCCTCGAGTCTTCGGGCAATATCCTGCATGCGCGCGCGAAACCCGGCGTCGGCGTTAAGATAAAAAGGAGCAGGCGTCTCGGGCCATACAACGAGCTTCGGCCGACTGTCCCCGCCTGTCGATAACTTTCCAAGCTCGTCCAACAACTGGTCGGAATCGGGCTGCGTCCACGGCTGATCGAGCGAAATGTCGGTTTGAACCAATCGAACCGGGACCGGATCGTCCGGCCGCGTTTCCGCGAGGACCGGAAGAAACCTCGCTGTTAGAATTACAGCAGCCGCAATCCCAAGCGCCATTTTGCTCCGGCTCGTCGCGCCGTAGACAATGAGGCTGTTGACCGCTGTTGCGACAAACGACAATCCATAGATTCCAGTCCACGCGGCCATTTGAAGAATGCCCGTGTATGGGACAAGCGCATAACCCGACAACATCCATGGAAAGCCGGACAAGAGGACTGACCGCAGCAGCTCGACACTGACCCATAGAGGCGCCGCGAAGAGTAATCCGCCGGCGGCGAATTGCTTTATCGCCAGATGAAGTCCTAAGGCAAACAGGACGAAATACAAGGCGAAAACGATGACGAACAGCGCGCCGACACCAATCGCCAGGGTAATGGATAATCCGCCGTAGGTCGCCATCGTTTCGGATATCCAATAAAACGTGCCGGCAAAAAAGACAAGGCCGGCAGCGTATGCGACGTAAAGTGTTTCGCGCAGCGCCGAGATTGAGCCCGTCACATACAGCCACGGAACCAGGGCGATCCAAGCCAGAGGATAGAGATCCGGCTTGGGGAGGGACAAAACGAGAAGAATTCCCGACACCATGCCGCAAGCGAGGGGAATTCCCCTCCTCGCAGAGGAGGGGTGGAGCGACAGCCGTAAGGCTGACGCGCCGGCGTGGTCAGTTCGGCCCAATCTTAAATCCCTCCGGTCTGACCACCCCGTCTGCGCCTTCGCTTCGCTCGGCGTAGACACCCCTCCTCTGCGAGGAGGGGAATTTTGCGCAATCATTTTCTCAGTATAGGCCGGTATCCCGCGCTTTCCAGGTCCTTCTTTGCCTCCGCGGCCTCAACCGTGTCGGCGAAGGGGCCGACCAGGAGTCTGAAAAATGGAGTAGGGTCGTCCGGAGCAGGGGCAAGAATGAACGCACGAAATCCCTTCTTCTTCATCTCACCTAGAAGCTTCTCGGCGTCCCCAGACCTCTTTAAGGCCGCAATCTGATAATTGAAAACGTTCGCGGGGGCGCGGAGAGGCAGTGGCCCAGGCTTATCCACTTTCGGCGGATCAGGGATAGCCGGTTTGATCTCCGGAGGAGGCGGCGGCTCCAGCGATGACAGTTCCGGCTTCTTCACGGACTCGTAGAAGGTCAGTTCAGGTGTGTCTTTTTCCTGGGGAGCCGCTTTGGCCTCGCCTTTAGAGGAAGCGGCGAAGGAGGCAATCTTCTGTCCTTGGGCTCGGCCGACCAGCATCCCCAGGATAAAGAAAATCGAGCACAACAACACGATTCCCGTAAACACGAGAAGCGTAAAACTGTGGCCCCTCCACGATGTTTGATCTTCCATCTACTGTTTTCCTTCCCGAGCCTTCATGAAGTACTCGAGGATGTCGATCGGCAGCGGAAAAATGATTGAGGTGTTCTTTTCAACACCAATTTCGGTCAGAGTCTGCAGATAGCGAAGCTGAAGTGCTACAGGCTGGACCGCGATAACGGAGGCCGCATCCGCCAGCATTCGGGATGCCTCAAATTCTCCCTGCGCATGAATGATCTTGGCGCGCTTTTCGCGCTCAGCCTCGGCCTGGCGAGCCATCGCGCGTTGCATATTTTCCGGCAGATCCACGCCTTTGATCTCGACGAGTGAAACCTTGATTCCCCACGGGTCCGTATGCTGATCCAGAATCTCCTGCAGCCGCTGGTTCAATTTTTCACGCTGGCTGAGCAGATCGTCCAGGCCGACTTCGCCCAGGACCGAGCGCAGCGTCGTTTGCGCAAGCTGGGACGTTGCGTACAAGTAATTCTCTACCTCGACTATGGCCCGAAGTGGGTCCACCACCCTAAAGTAAACAACAGCGTTGACCTTGACGCTGACGTTGTCCTTGGTGATCACATCCTGAGTCGGAACGTCCATGGTGATTGTGCGCAGACTCACCCGGACGATCCGGTCGATCGGCCAAATCACCCAGATCAGGCCTGGACCTTTGGGCTCGGCCATTAACCGGCCGATACGGAAAATCACGCCGCGCTCGTACTCGCGCAGAACATTGAGCGAATTGAACACCCAGATCAAAACGATGATTACCGCGATCAGCACCACTGGAAATTGATCCATAGTCGATTCCTTTCTGTAGCGATGGCCCCATACGCGCCTTACAGTTGCTCTACTTCGATTCGGAGTCCTTCGACTCGTTTGACGCGAACTCGAGATCCGGCCGGGATAGGCGTCTGCGAAAAAGCATTCCAGTATTCACCGTGCACGAGAACTTTGCCGCCGGTATGGATGTCGGTTTTAGCGACACCCTCTTCTCCAATCATGCCTTCCCCGCCTGTGGCCGATTTTGTCCGGTGTGAGAGATAGACCAGCCGCACAAGTAAGACCGTGATGATCGAAAGAGGAAGTGTCACCGCCAGGGTGGTTGAAAGCCGAATGCGAAGCTGGGGGATCGGTCCCTGGACCAGCATCAGGCCGCCTGCGATCATCGCTACAATTCCGCCGATTGCGAGAATGCCGTGGCTCGTCACGGTTGCCTCCAAAACAAACAAAACGATGGCGAGCAGGATCAATGCCGCGCCGGCCCAGTTGACCGGCAACATATTGAATGCAAACAGAGCGAGGATAAGACTGATGCCACCGATGACGCCGGGAAGGATCAGACCGGGGTGAGTGATTTCGACATATAGGCCGAGCAATCCGGCAAGCGCAAGGATCAGAGCAAGATTGGGGTCCAGGACACGCGAGAGAATCCTTTGCCGGGGAGTCATTTCGAAGGTTTCGATGGTTGCTCCGCGGAGGTGAAGCATTTCCGGCCTGTCGTCAAAGCGCCGGATTTGCTTGCCATCGTACTGTTCGACAATGCCCGCGACATCGGAGATTACCGCGTCGATTAAATTGTTTTTCAATGCTTCTTCGCCGGTATAGGAGCGGCTTTCGGTAATACCGAGTTCCGCAAGTTGTGCGTTGCGGCCGCGCTTTGCCGTGTAACTTCGAATATAAGCGGAGGCGTCGCTGACAACTTTCTTCTCCATCACGTCTTCGATCTTCTGGCCGGTAGCGGTAACGGGATGTGCGGCACCGCTATTGGTTCCCGGCGCCATTACGGCAACGTCGCCGGCCAAAAGAATGAAGAAGCCCGCCGATGCGGCTCGCGCGCCATTCGGCCCGACCCACGTAATAACCGGTACCGGCGAGGAAAGAATCGCTTCGACCATCTCCCGCATGGAATCTACGAGTCCACCTGGCGTGTCCAGGCGCAGCACCACAGCACGCGCGCCAATATCTTTAGCATGGTTTAGCCCGTCTTTCACGTAAGCGGCACTGACGGGATGCACAATATCGGCAAGATCGATTTGAACGATCTTTCCCGATACGGGCGCCTGAGCGCGAGCGAGAACAACCGCGCACAAAGAAACAAGCGTCAGGTTGCGTAGCGATCTCATGTCTTTGACTGCTGCGCCCTCCTTTGAGGCTGCGCGCTTCTCTTGAGGATACGCTTCTCTCGAGGATGCGCCCTGCCGGGCTTGCGCTTCGCGTCGGGCTTGCATTCGGTTCCGCTCATCGCATGTTTTGCTGACGGCGGACCTCGTCTAAAAGGGAAAGCGCCTCGGAGGACTCTGGAAAAACACGAAGAAGATCATGAAGTTCTCGCAGCGCATCACCCAGCAGGTACAGATCGACATCCATCTGAATCAACTCCAGCCACGCGGGAAGGTCCTGACTACGCGCGCGGCGGATGAGACGCTGCTCGGTCCAGATCTCGCCGCGGCTCCGGAACAGAGTGGAGGTGGCCAACCGTTCAAGCTTTGGCAGTGGCTGGGTCAGCCAGCGGTCGACACGCTGGGAAAGGCGCGATGCCTGCGCAATCGCTTTCCCTGATTCTTCGAGCCGGCCTAGTTTTTCGTATGTTCTTCCCAACAAGAAAAGGGCTTCGCTATCGCGGCCGCGGAGCTTCAGCGATTCGGTCAAGTTTCTCGCTGCGCTTTCCAAATCGTCTTTAATAAGGCTGAGGTAACCCCAATTGAAAAAAGCGTCGCTGGCAAGAGAATCGGTATCGATTGCGCGTCTCCATGCGTCAGCGGCAGAATCTGCGTCGCCGTTTTGGGAGAATGCCGCACCGAGATTCAGCAGGACGTCATAAACAGCTGGGAGCGTTTGAAAAACCGTTATCGCTCGAGAGTAATCGGCGAGATAAAAATAGTTCAAGCCCATGAGAAACGAAGCTTGACGGTGCAGATAGCTCGTTTCCGAAATCCTTTGCAACCATTGATTCGACTCCTTGAAGTCGCGTTGCAGCTGCGAGATCCGGCCCAATTCGAAAAGCGCCGGACCGTACTGCGGATGAAGACGGACCGCGGTCTGTAACAGTTCCGATCGTTTCTGGAAATCTTGAGTCAAGATTCCACGGATGTAATTTTCGAATGCGCTACGCGGAACCGGCGGCCGGGCAGTGTAGTCGGCCTCCGGCGATACCGTATCGGGAACGGCCTTCTTCAGAATTCGCCAAGCGACCGACATGCTCAATGGGATGACGTCTTGGAGCTTGCCTTCGATTGTGACTTCCGTCGCCGCACCCGCATCCATATCAATCATGCGAGCGACAATTTGAAAGTTATCCGCAGTTCCCGCAAACCTGCCCGTAACCACATGGTCTGCGCCCATGTCCCAGCCAAGCTTCAATGCGGTGGCCCGACTCACGGTTGTAGTTTCGGGAATACCGAGTTTTTCAAATGCTCCTAGCCGCTCCTCACGCGAGAAAGTCAATGTGCCGCGTTCCTGCTGAAGCCGCTCGATGATCAATTGAGAGATTCCTTCGTCGATCCAATCCAGCGTGCGGTCATTCGTTACATTTTCGAATGGGAAAACCAGAATTGTGCTCGAGTCCGCGCTCGCCTGGACTGTGCCGAACAGCGTAAGCAGGAGATATATGAGGATGCGCCTCACACAGCGATTATACTGGAGTTAACCATGCGCATCGCGATCGACATCCGCAAAATCAATGAATTCGGAGTGGGCACCTACATTTGGAACCTTGTGCGGAACCTTGCCGGAATCGATGAACAGAATGATTACCTCCTAGTCGGGTCGCAACGCAACTTTCACGAACTCGGACCGTTGCCGCCGAATTTTAAGCAACTCTACCAACCAGAAGAAAACGGGCTTTGGCGAAACCACATCTCGATCCCAATCGATTTGCACCGGCAGCGGCTGGATGTGGTTCATATACCTCACCATGAGGCGCCGTTTTTCACCCCGTCCAAAATGGTCGTGACCATCCACGACTGCGTGCACTTGCTCTTTCCGCAGGAGGATTCCTCAAATTTTGGAAATTACCGGAGCTACCTCCGAACGAAAAGAGTTGTCCACGCCGCGCAACACGTACTGGCGGTGTCTCGATCAACGAAGGACGATCTGATCAATATTTTCGAGCTTCCGGACTCGAAGATCTCGGTTGTCCACAATGCGCTGGACGAACGCTTTGTGTTCACCCATACCCCCGGAGAGAGAAAGCAGGTCTTGGAGCGCTATCAACTCAAAGATCCATTTGTTCTCTATTCCGGAAAAATCCGCCCGCATAAGAATGTTCACCGGCTTATTGAAGCCTTCGCCGTTTTGAAAAATGAGCTTGGCGACAGCGATAGATACAAGAATCTGAAACTCATCATTATTGGTGATGAGTTGAGCAAGCATCAGTATCTGCGGCTGACGGTGATTCGCAGCGGGGCTCAGCAAGACGTCCGCTTCTTCGGTTTTGTTCCCTACCCGATTCTCAGAGTGTTTTACCAATCTGCGGAAGTCTTCGCTTTTCCTTCGTTGTATGAGGGCTTTGGTCTCCCGCCGCTCGAAGCAATGGCGAATCGGGCTCCGGTCCTGGCATCAAACACATCGTCGCTCCCCGAGGTTCTGGAAGATGCCGCAGTCCTCGTGAATCCGGAAAATGTTTTCGATATCGCTCGCGGAATGAAACTGATCTTGTCCGACGACGTCGTGCGGCAAAGGCTGATCCATAAGGGTCTCGAACAGGTCGCAAAATTTTCGTGGAAACTGGCGGCAGAAAAAGTCCTCGAAAGGTACCAGTTCGCTGCAACCGGCAGCGCCGATCCTATCGCGTCAGCGAAACACCGGGCGATGTTTCCGCGAACTTGAAATTGGAGACGGCCGCGACTCGGGTTCCAGGTGTATCGACGCGCGTTGTTGTGGTTCCTCGTGTAATGATGAGCATCTGGCCGACAATACTGATGGACTGAGGACCGGGCCGGATATCCATGGTAATTGTCTTTCGAAACATGGGTGTGATGAATCTATCGATTTCGGCGGAACTGGCTTTGATGATGGTCTCGTCGAATTTGTCTGCGGCATTGATGTTGTCGGCAATCGTGTAGACTCCGAGACTGGTCGTGCCTCCGCTGAGTACCTCGACGACGGTCGTCACTTCTGCCGGCAGGCCGAAATCCTCCGTCATGGCAATCCGGTGGTGAAGATCAAATGAAAATTTACCTCCCTTTTTGGTATATGGCAGCTTGATCAGGATCCCCTGCGTTGGCTGGCGCGTGATGACAACGTCGTAGTAAAGCGATCCACTCGTGCCGCCTTTCCCCATCAACAGATTTTGTCTCGCCCGAATGTCGAAGGGGATGTCTTTCCCCTCCTGAGCGAAGGGCGTCCACGCCAAAAGCATGGAAATGAGCAGCGAAATCATTCGATCCCCCGAGAATTCCTAAACTATAGCACGAAGCTCGATTTCCAGTGCCTCTCCATTCGCAATGCGAAAAGCAGCGACCTGAGGGTGGTCCAACTCAGCGAGCGAAACGATCAAATGCGCCGCTTCCGGATAGTACGCCCGCTCGATGTCGGTCTTTGAAAGATGCAATGGGCCATGGGGATGGGAGTGGTAAATGGCCACGAGTTCCTCTCCCTCTGTCCGCAGTTCCCGCAAGGCTTTGATCAACTCTGCCGGATCCATCTCAAACTCGGAGGCGTTCTGAGCAACATTCGGTATCGGTATGAATCGGGTTCGAGAAACCAAACCGCAGCCTTCGTTCGGGTAAGCCGCCTTGGCATGTTCAACGACTTCCTGGAGGATTCTGGCTTCGAGAGTGAGGTCCACGAGAGACTCCGGTGTCGTGTTTGGCAATTACGGTCGGTTTTGCTTCGACACTAAGGGCGACTGAGCGAGTAGATCGTCACCGGCCCTTTAATACCACGGATGGTAACATGCCGCTCCGAATGAAAGAACAGGCGCTTGTCCTGCGCAACCGCATCTCGAACTCTTTTCGAGACTGCAATCGACATGGCTTCCGCCTGACCGCACAAGCGTGCCGCCAGATTAACCGTGCTGCCGATGGCAGAATAATCCAGGCGTTCGGGTGAACCGATGTTGCCGATAATTGCCGGGCCGGCGTGGATACCGATGCCGAAACCCCGGATCTCTTCAAGTCCCGTCGGGTGGTTGACACGCGCGATGTCCAGAATCTTTAGAGCGCAAAGGCAACTTTGAAGAATCATCTGTGGACCATCGAAGATCGCCATCACGCCGTCGCCGCCGAATTTGTCGACGTAACCGCCGCACTCGTGAACAACAGTAACCTGCTCTGCGAGCAGAGCGCTGATGAGAGAAAACAGGAGCGGCGGCTCGGTCTCCTCCGAAAGCGCGGTAAAACCTCTCATGTCCGTGAAACAGATCGCCAGATTCTGTTCCTGTGGCGGCGGCAAGATTCCGGTTACCGACGCGTGTTCCACGACCTGGAACGTTCGCCTCGAGAGATACTGCTTCAGTACATGTCGCATTCTTTCGAGCCGCAACAATTGTTCTCTACGCTGTAAATGATTCCTCAGCCGGGAGCGCACTCCGGCCGCTGTACAAGGCTTCACCAGAAAATCATCGCCGCCGCAACCGAATGCTTGCTCCGAAAAAGCGTCGCCGGGCTGGGCAGTAAGAAAAATAATGGGGACTGCCCGGTACCCATCCATTCTGCGCAATGCGCGGCATACATCGGTACCATCCATTTGCGGCATTTCGAGGTCAAGCAGGAAAGCGTCAACTTGCAAGGTGCTGGCTAGAGCGATGGCTTGCTCGCCCGAATCGGCAAGGACAACGTCGTATCCTTCGGGCTCGAGCATGCACCGGAGGACGGTTCTAGCGCCCGCATCATCGTCCATGATCAGAATCGTCCGGCTCATGCCAGCGCCGTTATACCATGGGAGCGGAAATTGAGAGGGAAATACGGGGGGGAAATTCGGGGTGCGTCCTCCGATTTTCCTCCCCGAAATTTGCTTTACTTTTGTGCGCGCCGGAGGAAAGCCGGGATCTCCAGATCGGGCGGTGTCGCAGAGGATCTTACTACGACATGGGCTGCCTCAACCCTGGCCGCCTCCCCTGGATGATCGAATCCCGTAGCGATTACGGTAATCTTCACTTCGTCCTTCATCCTCTCATCGAGAACAGCGCCGAAGATGATGTTCGCTTCTCCATCGGCCGCATCGTGGATGATGCCGGACGCTTCGCTGACCTCATGCAGCAGCAGGTCCTGTCCCCCCGTGATGTTGATCAGAACGCCTCGGGCTCCCTGGATCGAGCCTTCTTCCAGAAGGCGGCTGGAGATGGCTTTTTTCGCTGCTTCAACGGCCCGATTATCTCCACGAGCCGAACCTGTGCCCATCAAAGCCATTCCCATCCCCGACATCACGGTCCGCACGTCCGCGAAATCCAGATTGATGAGTCCTGGAACCGTGATCAAATCGGAAATGCCCTGAACGGCTTGACGCAGAATGTCGTCTGCGATACGGAAGGCATCGAAGAGACTGGTTCCCCGATCTAAAGTCGCAAGCAGGCGTTCGTTCGGGATGGTGATCACGGTATCGACGCATTCTTTCAAATCGGCAAGGCCGCGCTCAGCCTGTGTCATTCGCTTTTTTCCTTCGAAGACGAATGGCTTGGTCACAACGGCCACTGTCAATGCTCCGAGTTCTGCGGCCAGCGTTGCAACAACCGGCGCTGCGCCGGTTCCAGTTCCGCCGCCCAAGCCGGTCGTCACGAAGACCATGTCGGCGCCCTCGAGCGCTTCGATGACTTTATCGGTGTCTTCGAGCGCCGCTTGGCGTCCGATTTCTGGATTGGCGCCGGCCCCAAGTCCTTTGGTGAGCTTCGCGCCGATTTGCAGCTTTACGGAAGCTTTCGACAGCTCGAGCGCCTGGACATCCGTGTTGGCCACGAGAAAGTCGACGCCATCGAGTGCCGCATCGATCATTCGGTTAACGGCGTTCGATCCTGCGCCTCCAACGCCGACGACTTTAATCGAAGCACCCAAACGTCTGCCCTCATCAAATAGGAATTTGATGGAAGTATCCATAGGTAAGCCAGCAGTCACTCGATCCTCCTTATAGAAAGCTTCTGAATATCTCCACGAACTTCTTGAAGCCCAAATGCGAATTTTCGTGGAAATCGCGCGTTTTTCGTCTTCGGTCTCCGTGCAGCACTAACCCCGTCACTGTTGCAAATTCCGGCCCCATCAATTGCGGCACCTTTTCCAAAAGCCATTCCCGAAAGCCCGTCGAGGTGCCGATACGAACAGGCAGATCCAGAATGTTCTCGGCAAGCTCAACGAATCCTCGCAACATGGAGCCCCCGCCGGTGAGTACAACGCCGGCGCCGGCCTGGCGTTCGTAGCCGGCATTCCTGATTTCGTTTCGGACCAGATGCACGATCTCTTCAGCTCGCGGTTGAATAATGTCACTCAAGACCGTTTGCGCGATTGTGCGGTGATGGCGTGAACCCATTCCGGCCACCTCAAACACCTTATCGGCCTCCAACATCGAGGAAAGAGCGCAGCCGTGTTCGCTTTTGATGCGTTCGGCTTCAGGTATCGAGGTGCGTAAACCCACCGCGATGTCGCTAGTGAAAAGCTCGCCGCCGAGAGGAACCACGACCGTGTGGCGTACGGCACCGTGATGGTAGATCGCGATATTCGTTTTGCCGCCCCCGATATCGACCAACACACAGCCGAGTTCTTTCTCATCATCGGTCAGAATGGCTTCGCCGGCCGCGATCGATTCAAGTACTGTGTCGCCCACCAGAAGGCCGCTTCGATTGACGGCCGTCACAATATTCTGGGCGGCGGTCGTCGAACTGGTGACGATGTGAACGTTGACTTCCAGACGCGTTCCCACCATCCCCATCGGGTCTCCGATGCCAGATTGATCATCGACGGTGAATTCCTGCGGCAGGATGTGAATAATTTCACGGTCGGGCGAAAGCGCTATGGCGCGAGCAGTTTCGATCGCCCGCCGCACGTCGTCGCGGTTGATCTCCCGCATGCGTGTCAGAATCGACGTCACACCGCGGCTGTTGAAGCTTTTGATGTGCGGCCCAGCCAGACCGACATAAACTGTCTCGATTTCACAACGCGCCATCGCTTCGGCTTCGCCTACGCTCCTTTTAATCGAATCGGCTACGGCTTCGAGATTGACGACAGCGCCTTTCTTGATCCCTTTGGATTCCGCCACTCCAAGGCCAAGCGGCTCTAGGCCCGATTCGCGAGCTGCCGCGATAAGGGTCGAAACCTTCATCGATCCGACATCGAGGCCTACAATGTGTTCTTCTTTCCGTCCCATACGAGATTTTCGCCGCCATCCTCATCTTTCATCCTGACGATGATCTGATTCTTGAAACGAAGATCCACTCTTACAGCGAGCGGGTAACGCTGTTGGATGTGCGGCTTGAGTTGGAGATATTTAATCCACCGGTTGCGAAAATCCGACGCGCCGAGGGTCACCAGCAATGGATCACTGGCAGAGACCACGGTGACCTCAGCCGCATCATTGATGTGAACCTCTGAAAGCGCGTTCTGTCCGATATCTTGCAAAATCTTTCGATATAGAACGACCTTTGTCGGGTTTCCCTTGAAATCGCCGAGACGGAGGCCATCCAGAATCGGAAAGTTCGAGCGCCCGGCCCAAGCGCCAGCCCAGCCGCGGGCCGGATCCGGATCGAGAATTTTTCCGTCGATGTCCAACTGGTAAATTTCGCCCTGAATTCGCGCCAAGCCTATGGGTTCACGTTCAATCACTTTGATGATGATCTGATCGGGGAAGACACGCTCCACCATGGCGTGGCGCACCCACGGCAATTCTTCGACACGCTGGCGGATAGCCTGCAAATTGACTCTGAACACATTCGTGCCGGCTTCGAATCCGGCCTTGGCCAGCAACTGGTTCTCGTCCATGTGCTTGAGTCCGGACACGGAGAACTTCTTGACCTCGAAATGAGAGGCAGTCGTGAGATATAAGACGGCGGAATAACCGGCCCCGCCCGTCAGCAAGATCCCCGAGGTAACCACCGCGACCCGCCCAATTTGGAGGAGTCTGATCATATTCATGCCGTCCTCGAGAATCGCTGCGAGAGCGCATCGGAAAGTTTCGTGACACTCCCCGCGCCCATCACAACCACCGCGTCACCTTCCTTGGCATGAGCGATGACGTAGGACTCGATCATTTCGAAGTTCGGCGCGTATATCGCACTCTTATGGCCGAAGCTTTTGATCTTTTCGATTAGGGCCGGCGTGGTTACGCCGACGATCGGGTTTTCACCCGCTGGGTAAATGTCGAGAATCAGGACATCATCGGCCAGGTTGAATGCGCGGGCGAACTCATCCAACAAATGGAAGGTACGGGAATAACGATGGGGCTGGAACACTGCAAAGATTCTTCGGAAATTCGCAGCTTTCGCCGCTCCGAGCGTTGCTCGAATTTCGGTTGGGTGGTGAGCGTAATCATCGATGACGGTGATGCCGTGCTGCGATTTGATCTGAAATCGCCGGTCGACTCCCTGAAAGCCTTCAAGCGCGCTGGCGATGATGCCGGGCTCAACGCCCATGTCGCGGGCCGCTGCAAATGCGGCAGTCGCATTGAGCACATTGTGGACGCCGGGAACATGGAGCCGAAACCGTTGCGATGCCACGCCGTTAAACAGCAAAGTGAAGATGGAACCGAGGCCTTCGATGTTCACGTCCTTGATGCGCACGTCGGAAGGTGCGGCCGTTCCGTAGGTAATGATCCTTCGTTTCACCTGCGGAATGAGCGATTGGACGGCCGCCTCGTCGAGATTGAGAATTGCTGCCCCATAGAAGGGAACCTTGTTGATGAAAGACAGGAAGGCCGCCTGAATATCTTCCAGGTCACGATAACGATCGAGGTGATCGGCCTCAATGTTGGTCACCACCGCTATTGTCGGTGAAAGAAGAAGAAACGAGCGGTCGCTCTCATCAGCCTCGAGCACGATAAATTCGCCCTTCCCGAGCCGCGCGTTGCTGCCGATCGTATTCAGAATGCCGCCGACGACCACAGTCGGATCGAGTCCCGCGCGATCGAGAATCGTAGCGATCATGGAAGTGGTCGTTGTCTTTCCATGGGTACCGGCAACGGTAATGCTGTATTTCAGACGTGCAAGCTCGGCCAGCATTTCAGCTCGCGCAATGACAGGTATCTTGCACCGTTCCGCTTCCTGGATTTCCGGATTGTCGGGCAGCACCGCCGACGAAGTGACAACCACGTGAGCGCCTTTCACGTTTTCCGCGACATGGCGGGGGTAAACCGTTGCTCCGCACTTTTCCAAGCGCGCGGTGATCGCCGTCACACGCACGTCTGATCCGGTCACCCTGTAGCCCAGGTTCAGCAGGACTTCGGCAATCCCACTCATGCCGATCCCGCCGATCCCGACAAAATGCACATGCTTGATGCGTTTAAACATGATGCAACTCCTCTCCCTCTGGGAGAGGGTAGGGTGAGGGTCTCAAGATGTGACCAGACCTGCGACCCTCACCCGGCGCTCCGCGCCGCCCTCTCCCAGTGGGAGAGGGAACACCTTCACCGTCTCTTCTCAATCGCTCTTTCCACCAAATTCACGATGCGCTGTTCGGCGTCGAGAATAGCCATCCGCCGAGCATTGCTTTCGATTTGTTTCAACCGTGCCGGATTCCCAATCAGCTCAAGAATCGCCGCGGCAAGGCGTTCTCCCTTGAGTTCGGAGTTGGGTATCAAGATCGCTGCATTCTCTTCGGCCATGGAGCGCGCATTTTTCATCTGGTGATCGTCTGTAGCGAAAGGAAACGGAATCAAAATCGCGGCACGTCCAGCAGCTTTGATCTCGGCTACGGTTGTCGCGCCCGACCGTGAAACGATCAGGTCCGCGGCGGCATATTGTTCGTGAAAGTTATTGAAAAAGGTGCGGACGTCGGCCTGAAAGCCATTCACAGCATAGGCGTTTTTAACTTCATCCAACTGCTGCTCACCGGTCTGATGTACAAACCGCAATTGATTCTTCCAATCGAAAAGACCTCGAAGCGCATCCATAACCGCGCGGTTGATCGACTGCGCGCCCTGGCTTCCTCCAAAGATAAGGACGGTATAAGGAGCCTTATGCGGCTTCGGTGGAATGGATTTGAATTCCCCCCGAACAGGATTGCCGGTGACGACCGCACGGTCGCCGAAATACGATTGCGTGCGCGTATCGGTGACGGCAGCAAAGTCGACCCATTTGCCGAGCGCGCGGTTGGCGAGTCCGGGAATGGCATTCTGTTCCATGATGATGCGAGGATACGCGCCAAGAATCGCCGCGCTGAGCATCGGAAAGGATGCATAACCGCCAACACCGATCACCGCATCAGGTTTGTACTCGCGAAGAATCTGCCAGGCTTTGAAAACGGCGGCGACGTTACGGCCCAGATTCCGAACCTGCCGCACGACCCCGACGCCCTTGATGCCTCCTACGGGCAATGTCTGCAAGTTGAATCCTTCCTTTGGGACGATCCTTGCTTCAATTCCCTGCTCGGCTCCTACAAACAATATCGAAGAGGCAGGGTCGCGCCGTTCGATTTCCCGGGCCACGGCAATGCCAGGGAACAGATGCCCTCCGGTCCCTCCGCCCGCTATGATCACCTTCATGAGTCCCAAATCAGGACCAAATTAACTCGATTGTTGCGACACATTTAGCAGGATACCCACCGCAACAAGCATCACGACAAAGGAACTGCCTCCGTAACTCAAAAAAGGCAATGGAATCCCTTTGGTCGGTAGCAGGCCCAGAACAACGCTCATATTGATGAAGGCCTGGACGCACACCATCATCGTGATGCCCAATCCAAGATAAAAACCGAACAGATCCGGCGCGCGCACCGATGCCCGGACACCACGCCAGAGAAACACCGCAAATAGCGCGAGCAGCATGCATGTTCCAATAAGGCCCAGCTCTTCGCCCACGACAGCGAAAATGAAATCGGTATGAGGCTCAGGTAAATAGAACAGCTTCTGTTTTCCTTCCATGAAGCCCAGCCCGGTGATCCCCCCGGAAGCGACCGACAGCAACGATTGGATCATCTGAAAGCCGCGGCCCAAGGGCTCCTCCCACGGATTTAAAAAGGCCAGGATGCGCTCGCGGCGATACCTGACGCGGAAAATCAGCAGATAGAAAACCGGCGCAGTGAAAATGATGGACGCTGCGATCCAGCGCAGGTCGAGGCCGGCAACGAAGAGTAAGACCCCGCTGATCGCAAGTAACGCAACGGCTGTACCCAAATCAGGCTGCAGCAGAATCAGGCCGGCCAGCAGCGCCACAATAATTGCAATCGGAATCAGTGTGAACGGTAGATCGTTCACCTTGCCTTTTCGCTTTTCCAAAAAATACGCGAGGAAAAATATGAGGGCGAGTTTCGCCATCTCGGATGGCTGCATCGAGAAACCGGAGAACTGTATCCAGCGGTGCGTCTTCGCCGATGCGGCCAGGAAAAAGACGACGACAAGCATCGCCACGACAATCGCCAGCGCGGAAAAAACGATCACCGGATGGCGATATGTGTGATAGTCCACCTTCATCACGATAAACATGATCGCCAGCCCGAACGTTCCCGAAATGATCTGCTTGAAAGAGAAATAGTTCGGATCTCCGAATCTTTCCTTCGCCATGACAGCGGAGGAACTGAATACCATCGCGACTCCAAATCCGGCCAGAGCCAGCGTTACGAGGAATAGTATCCGATCGGGTTTTAGTGTTTTCGCCACGTTATCTCAACTTCAGCGTTGACAAACTGAATAACGAGAGGATGAGCGACGCGATCCAAAAGCGAATAATAACTTTCGATTCGCTCCAGCCCTGCAATTCGAAATGGTGATGCAAGGGAGCCATTTTAAAAACGCGCTTACCCCGAAGCTTGAACGAAGCGACCTGGATAATTACCGACAATCCTTCGGCTACGAAAACACCACCGATGAAGATCAGAAGAAGCTCCTGCTTGATAACGACGGCCACTGTGCCGATGGCGCCACCCAACGCGAGCGATCCCACATCGCCCATGAACACTTCAGCGGGATGCGCGTTGTACCAAAGGAAACCGAGGCTTGCTCCAACCATCGATCCGCAGAAAATCGTCAACTCGCCGGCCTGCCGGATGTACTGGAGGTCGAGGTAGTCTGAAAGGATCGCATTGCTAGTGACGTAGGTCAGGGCGGTCAGGGCCGCCGAAGCGATCAGCGTGCAGCCGATGGCCAAGCCATCCAGGCCATCGGTCAAGTTGACCGTGTTGGAACACCCAACGATCACCATCCAGATCACAAATAGAAACGGCAGATAACCAAAAAACCAAAACGGACCTGTGAATAGGCTGTCGACGAGGAGATCGGGGGCGAACGTTTTGAAGAAAGGAACCGATAGCTTCGTCTCGTACTGATGAGCATTCGTCAGGTACAGAAGGTAGATTCCGATGCAGATACTGAACAGCGTCTGGAGCCCAATCTTTTCACGCGGCGTGAGACCGAGTGACCGGCGGCGGACGATCTTGATGTAATCATCGGTAAAACCGATGGCACCGAAGGCGAGCGTTGCGACAACAGCAAGCCAGACGTATCGCGTCCGAAGGTTTGCCCACAACAGTGTCGGGACGATGATCGAGACAACGATCAGAACTCCGCCCATCGTCGGCGTGCCGGCCTTCTTCTGGTGAGATTTTGGGCCCTCTTCACGAATCTGCTGGCCAATCTGAAATTCCCGCAATCTCGTAATCAACCAGGGACCCAGCAGCAAGCTGATCAACAGTGCCGTCAAACTCGCATACGCTGTCCGGAACGTAATGTATTGAAAAACGTTCAAGACTCTGAGCGGCGCCCAGAGGTGGTTCAACGGATATAAGAATTCGTAAAGAATGTGGTAGAGCATTAAATCAATTTAGGGGTTCCATGCTGGCTAAAGCGGCTCGAAGCGTGTTGAGAGTCTGCTCGAGCTTCACTCCCCGCGACGCCTTGATCAAAACCACATCACCTTCTTTTACAGTGCGCGCCAGTAGATCGCCTGCTTGAAGAGCATCGCCGACGAATTTCAATCGAGAACGGTCCATTCCGCTGTCCAGCG
>Ga0209058_1001437_pt1 | contig 20290 bp, 19 predicted proteins | sample GraSoiAngelo_147_FD_185904 | JGI IMG/M metagenome (GOLD analysis project Ga0209058, IMG submission 185904) | Grasslands soil microbial communities from the Angelo Coastal Reserve, California, USA - 14_1009_05_40cm (SPAdes) (version 2) | ecosystem: Environmental > Terrestrial > Soil > Grasslands ... | reverse complement strand
GTCGACGAGCACGTATTCCTGCACGAGGTCGCGCTTGATCTCCTCGGGCGTGCCGAACGTGACGATCTTGCCCTTGTCGAGGATGCAGATGTGGTCGGCCTCCTCGGCTTCCTCGAGGTAGTGCGTCGTGAGGAAGATCGTCGTGCCCGACTCGCGGCGGATCGTGCTGAGGTACTCCCAGAGCGTGCGCCGGCTGGGGACGTCGAGACCCGCCGTCGGCTCGTCGAGGAACAGCACCTTCGGGTTGTGGATGAGGCTGCGGACGATCTCGAGCTTGCGCCGCATGCCGCTGGAGAACGTCTTGATCGGCTTGCCGAGGTCGCCGGCGATGCCGAGGAGCTCGGCGAGCTTGGTCACCTGCGCCCGGTACGCCGCGGGCATGAGCGAGTACGTCGGCGCGTAGGGGTACAGCTTGTAGAGGATCGCGTGGAAGCGCACGTTCTCCTCGGCGGTGAGGTTCATGTCGAGGCTCGGGCGCTGGAAGATGATCCCGACGATCCGCCGCACCGCGCTCGACTCACGTGCGATGTCGCGCCCGTCTATTCGCGCTGCACCCGCAGTTGGAGCAAGGGTCGTTGTGAGGATGGAGATCGTCGTCGTCTTCCCCGCCCCATTCGGGCCGAGAAGTGCGAAGAACTCGCCGGCCTGCACGTCGAAGGTGATGCCGTCGACGGCGTTCCGATCAGCCTTCTTGTAGCGCTTCACCAGCGCCTCGACCGAGATCACGCGGCGATTTTATGGGCGCGACATGGGCGAGCTGTGAACGTGTCGCGCTTAGCGTTCACCGCGTTCTCGCGGGGGCGGACGGCCGCGGGCGGGGACGGCAACCTCTCAGCAAGAACTTCGCTGGAGGTGCGAGATGAGGGAGCTGCTGCAAGTCATCGCGGTGTCAGTGGCGGACGCGCGCCGGGCGGAGGAGCTGCTCGCGCGGGGCGCGCGCAGCACGGCGACGAGCGATCCCGAACGGTTCCTCGCGATGTTCCGCCTGTGGCGTTCGCTCGGACGTATCCGCGTGGTGAGGGAGATGCCGCGTCGCGCGCTCGGAGCGCGCTCGACCGCGGCCTAACGTCAGCGACCGGCGGCGCGGCGGCGCCGCCGGTGCTCGCGGATCGGTTCGTCCTCAAGCTCTTCCCACTCCCGTGAGCTGTACATGTTCGCGGCGAGTCCGGCGTCCACGATCAGTACGACGAGTGCCGCGATGGTGAGCAGGAACGGCGCCGGTGAAGGAGCGGCGTTCCCGAGCTCCGCGCTCCGCAGCACCGCGGACGCGCCATACAGGACGACGAGCGCGATGCCCGCGAGGATGTCGATCTGGGCGAGGCCGCGCTCCTCGGCGATGACGTCCCAGCGCTCGGCGACCGCCGCGATCGCGGCGACGCCAACGACGAGCAGGTTCACGACACACAGCCACTGCGCGACGACCACGTAGCCATTCGTCTCTCTTGCGCCCGCACCGGTCCACGCCATCAGGTCGGCCAGCGTCACGGCGAGACCGATCCCCAGAGCGAGGAACGCGAGATGCGAACGAAGGGCGAAGCCCAGACGGCGGCCCTGGAGGAAATCCTTCACGGGATGGCCATGCTATCGAATCGAACGGAGCGGAGGACCCTCCGCCGGCTCCGGCAGTCAGCAGCCCGGCTCGCCGTCGTGGCCGCAGCAGAGCTGACGCCTGCCGAGACGGAGCCAGAGGTTGCGCGACGCAACGACGACGCGGCGTGGCAGCGGGATCTCCGAGTCGGTGAAATTGCGGATCGCGCGCCAGAAGGTGCCGCGGCGACGGTGCTTCACGTCCGTACTATCGCCGCCATGTCCACCGATCCCAAACGCGTGAAGACGAGCGACGCCGAGCTGTCGCTCGAGCAGATCGCCGAGCTCCTTCCCGGGACCGGCGAGATCATGCAGAGCGTCGGCAACGCGTGGTGGAGGTGCGCGTACGCCGCGCGCGGCGGGAACTTCGACCTCGCGGCGTACTTCGCGCGGCGCGTGCGAAGCCTCCAGCACAAGCTCGCCATCGTGCGGCCGAAGTACGCCGAGGATCTCGCGTCATTCGAGCGAGATCACATCGCACCGGTGCTTTCGGCGTGTGACGCCGGCGACCTGGGCGCGTTCGAACGCGCGCACGCGCGGGCCGTCGACGCGGCGAACGAGCTGCATGTCAAATGGGGCAAGGCGTACATCCGCTGGACCCTTCCGGAGGAAGCGCCTACCGACCTCGACCTTCGGCCTGATGCCGGGCAGGACGCGAGGAGGTCAAAGCGTTGAGGTCGTCCCACACGTAGCCTGACTCGGTCACCGCCACTCCTTCTATGTCGCGGTCCTCGTCACGGTCCGCGAGATGGCGGCCGCCCATCCGCACGTAGAACTCGCGCGACGGATGGTTCTCACGCAGGACCCAGATGACCATGCCGCGCCAGCCGCGCGCGCGAAGTTCTCGCGCGCCCGCCCGCATCAGCGCAGAGCCGTGACCGTGCCCCTGATGCGAGGGGAGGACGTAGACCGCGTAGATCTCGCCGGGATGCGCGTCGTCGCTGACGCGCGCCGGGCCGCCGTAGCAGAAGCCGACGACCTCTGCGTCGTGTTCGGCGACGAGCGCGAAGCGGTCTGCGCCCATCGCCGCCATCCCGAGGCGTCGGCGCGTGCCGTCGTACCCGAGGCGATCGAGGACGAGATCGGGTAGGAGACCGCGATACGCCGCGCGCCACGTGTCGGTGCGAACGCGCTCGATCGCGTCAGCGTCGTCCGGCGTCGCGGTGCGCACGGTCATGGTCTGCGAAATCCTAGGCTTGACCGCAGCGAACCTAGGCTCTCGTCGATGCTCGGCGACTGGGTCACGTTCTTCCTCGCGCTCCTCCTCGTCCCCGTGTTGGTCATCGAGGAGACGAGCGACGATCCGGTCGTCGTCGCGGTCGCGACCGCGGCCAACGCCGCGATCTGGCTGGCCTTCGCGCTCGATTACGCGGTCGACCTCTGGCGGGCACGCGACCGTCGCGCGTACATCGGCGGTCACTGGGCCGATCTCGCACTCATCGTCGTGTCGCCGCCGCTCCTCGTGCCGCCGGAGGCACAGGCGCTCCGCGTCCTCCGCATGTTCCGACTCCTTCGTGCCCTTGCCGTCGTGGGGATCGTCGGGGAGCGTCTCGGACGACCGCTCACGCGCCGGGCGCTGCTCGTCGTCCTCGCGCTCCTCGGGTTCGTGCTCGTCGCCGGCGGCCTCCTCATCGTCGCCGTCGAGCCGCAGACGATCACGACGGTCGCGCAGGGCTACGCGTGGGCGATCGCGACGCTCATGACCGCGGGACACGCCGATCCAGCGCCGGTGACCGTGCTCGGTCGGGCGATCTCCACCCTCATCGCCGTCGTCGGGCTCGGCACATTCGCGGCGCTCGCCGCGAGCATCGCCTCGATGCGGTAGCTACCTGTGGCTGTCGAACCAGTCCGCGATGCGGCGCGCATGCTCGACGCGGTTGCGCGGCTTGCCACCGCGCGTGAGGTCGTGGTTGTCCTCAGGAAAGCGGACGAACTGCGTCTCGGCGCCGTGCAGGCGCAGCGCGGTGAAGAACTGCTCGGCCTGCTCGATCGGGCAGCGCAGGTCGCGCTCGGCGTGGAGGATCAGCAGCGGCGTCTTTACCTTCGCCGCGTAGGTGAGCGGCGAGCGCTCGACGAGCTTCGCCGGATCCTTCCACGGTGAGGCGTCGCCCATCTCGTGCTCCCAGAAGTGCCAGCCGATGTCCGAGACGCCGAACGCCGAGATGTTGTTGCTGATGCTCCGCTGCGTCGCGGCGGCGCGGAAGCGATCGGTGTGACCGACGATCCAGTTCGTCATGAAGCCGCCGTAGCTGCCGCCGGTGACGTAGAGCCGCTCCAGATCGACCCATCCCCAGCCCAGCGCGTGATCGACGCCGGCCATGAGGTCCTCATAGTCCTTGCCGCCCCAGTCGCCGACGCACGCCGTCGAGAACTTCTCGCCGTACGCGTGGCTGCCCCGCGGATTCGTGTAGAGGACGGCGTAGCCGCGGCCGGCGAGCATCTGGAATTCGTGGAAGAAGCCGTGACCGTACGCGCCGTGCGGTCCGCCGTGCACCTCGAGCACGAGCGGCCACTTCTTCGCCGGATCAAAACCGCGCGGCTTCAGCACCCAGCCTTCGATCTTCCAGCCATCGGCGCCGGTGAACTCGACGCGCTCTGGCGACGCGATGTGCCGCGCGCGGAGCAGCTCGCCGTTGATGTCCGTGAGTTGCCGCAGCGTGCCCTTGAGCTCGCCAGCGGCGACGTCCCCGGGGAGCGTCGCGTTCGAGTAGACGCACGCGAAGCGCCTCGCGTCGGATGCGAGCGAGAGGCTGACGATCTGATGCGAGCCCATCGTCTCGGCGCGCACGTCGCCGCCAGAGACCGGCACGCTGTACACGTTCGCCGTTCCCTGATCGGAGCCGACGAAGATGATCCGCGAACGGTCGCCGCTCCAGGTCGGTGGCAGCGTCTGGGCCTGTGAGCGCATGTCGCTCATGACCGTCGAGCCGACGGTGCGGTCCCACGTCGCGGTGAGGTCCCGTCCGGGACCACCGGTCGCCGGGAACGTGAAGACCCGCACGTTCTTCGCCGACGAGCCGATCGCCTTCGCGACGCCGTAGCACGCGATCGTGCGGCCGTCCGGGGAGAAGCGCGGGTTGCCATACGAGCCGACCTCGTCGGTGATCCGCCGTGTTGACGCGGACTCGACGTCGACGATCCAGATGTCGGCGACGGTGTTCGTCTCGCGACCCGCCGTGCGATTCGACACGAACGCGATCGACCTCCCGTCGGGTGACCACGACGGCTGCAGGTCGTCCCAGTCGCCGTCGGTCAGGCGGCGCGTGCCGCCGCCGCTGATGTCGGCGATCCAAACGTGCTTGCGGCGACCGTCGAGCAGGAAGCCCTCATCGGTCTTGTAGCGAAGCCGGTCATACACGCGTATGCCGCCGTCGTCCGCGGCGTCCTTGGGTTTTGGGTCCTTGACGACGAAGGCGATGCGCGTGCCATCCGGCGACCACATCGGGTCGCCACAGTCGTCGCTGAAGGTGGTGAGCTGGCGCGCCTCGCCGCCGTCGAGGCTCAGGACGAAGAGGTTCTTCGGCTTCTTCTTGGTCTTCTCGTCCTCCTGCGCGTTCCGGTCCGAGGCGAACGCGACCATGCGACCGTCGGGCGACCAGCGCGGCTGTGCATCCTGGCCGGTCCCGTACGTGAGCCGCTGGCCGGGCGCGCCGCCGTCGAACGGCACGATCCAGATCGCCGATCGATAGGTGTTCTTCTCGCGATCGATCTCGCGCATCGCGTACGCGATGCGTGTGCCATCCGGCGAGATCTGCGCGTCGGTCAGGAAGCGGAAGGCGTACAGGTCTTCGGCCGCCATCGGCGGGAGCATCTCGGGCGCAGTTAGCGAACGTCCGGTCCGTTCAGCGGGAAGTACTGACAACGCGTCGTATCGTGCCATACATGCGCCGCATCGATTCGCGGACGCGCACCGGCCTCCTCGTCGGCGGCCTCGCGATGTTCCTCGCGCTCGATGTCGCGTTCCTCGTGTCCCTCGCCGGACTCCCGTTCGCGCCGTTCGCGTTGGGCCAGGCGATCATCGACGTGCTGCCCGGATTCATCTCGATCCCGCTCATCGAGACCTTGCAGTACTGGGCGAAGGGCCTGCTCGTGCTGGGCGTCATCGCTCTCTTCCTCATCGACGGAGCGTGGGCCGGCGCGGTCGCGGTCATGCCGAGCCGGCGCGATGCGAGCGTCGTCGCGATCGTGGCCCTGCCCTGGGTCGTCGCGGTCGCACTCGGACAGCTTTTCGCGGGTCTGCGCATCGATCTCGCGACGAGCGTCATCGACGCCTCCGTCGGACTGATCGTCAACGCGCTCGCCCTCGCATTCCTCGCGCCGGCGTCCCTCGACCGTGCGGCGGTGCCCGCGCCATCACGGCGCCGCGTGCTGATGGGCGCCGCCGGCATCGCCGCGCTCTTCGCGCTCGGCGCGCTACCCGTGTCGCGCGTGCTCGCGAACGCCGGCACGCAGCTCGGCGGCGTCGCGCGGCAGGCGAAGAAGCTCGTCGAGCGCGCAACGATCCCGCCGGCGGACCCGTCCATCGATGGACTGCCCGGCATCACGACACGCATCACGCCGAGCGAGGAGCACTACACCGTCGACACGACGCTGGTGAAGCCGCGCGTCGACATCACGACGTGGCGCCTGGGCGTCGTCGGCAACGTCGAGCGTCCGTTCTCGCTCACGTACGACGAGCTGCTCGACCTCGACGCGATCGAGCAGGTTCGCACGCTCGAATGCATCAGCAACCCGGTCGGCGGTGACCTCATCTCCACCGCGGTGTGGACGGGCGTGCGCATGAAGGACCTGCTCGATCGCGCCGGCGTGAAGCCGAACTCCTTCGACGTCGTGCTCACCTCGGTCGACGGGTACAGCGACTCGTTCCCGGTCGCGAAGGCGATGGAGCCCGACACGTTTCTCGCGTACCTCATGAACGGGACGACATTGCCGCAGGACCACGGCTATCCAGTGCGCGCCCTCGTTCCGAACATCTACGGCATGAAGAACGTGAAGTGGCTGCAGCAGATCAAGGTGGAGACGTTCGACTTCAAGGGATACTGGCAGGAGCAGGGCTGGGATGACGGCGCGATCGTGAACACGAACACGCGCATCGACGTCCCCGGGCGGAACGTGCGGTGGAACGGCAGCGACGTCGTCATCGCCGGCATCGCGTTCGCGGGCGCGCGCGGCATCAAGCAGGTCGAGCTGTCATTCGACGAGGGCAAGACGTGGCAGGCGGCGACGCTCGAGCCGCCACCTGGCGCGATCGCATGGACGCGCTGGGCGCTGCGGTGGACGCCGCCGGGCCCGGGCAACCGCACGATCTGGGCGCGCGCGACCGACGGGCGCGGCGACACGCAGACACCGGTCTTCCGCCAGCCATACCCATCCGGCGCGACGGGCTACGACACGCTCACGGTGAACGTCGTCCGCGTCTAAGGGGACTCCAGCGAGCGGAGCCGCAGCAGCCTGAAGCCGATCACTGCGATCCAGCCGAACGCGACCAGAAACAGCGCGCGTTGAACGAGTCCGGTCCAGGGCGCGAGCGGGCCCGCGTGGAAGTTGTTGAACGTCGCCGCGGGCGTGGCCGCGGTGGCTGCTAGGCAGAGCGCTCCGACGATGATGCCCATCCGTGTCGAGTAGCGCGCGTACCGCGCCCACTGCACATCCTGATCGAAGACTCTCGCGATGACGAAGAACGCGGCGAGCAGCGTCCCGAAGGTGAGCAGCGATGCCGCAAAGTGCACCTCACCGTGCGCGGTCGACGGCTGGCCCGCAAGGTCCGTTGGAAAGAGTCCGGCGAGGACAAGCCCGAGGCCGCTTAGAGACAGGAGCACCACGCTCACGCGAACGGCCGGGCCGTCCGCAAGGCCGCGCCGCAGACCCGCTGCGAACACGATCAGCAGGGCACCGAAGGCGATGAAGTTCGCGGTCTGGAGCCAGCCGGCCTCCCCGATCGCCAGATCGCTGACAAATCGGGTCACCGGGTCGTAGCCATCTCGCATCAGCCCAGCGACGGTCAGGACCGATATGAAGATGATCGGTCCGGCGACGCCCGCGATCGCGGCCGCGAGCTGCAGTGACATTGCCATGGGTCACATGCACGCCGGGTGCCGGTCTTGTCTCCATACTTGCGCGCGGGATGGGGAGACTCTGGCTCGACGCGAAGACGATGCGCGAGCTCGGACATCAGGTGGTCGACGCGATCGCGGAGCGTCTCGTGCGGCCGTGGGACGCGACCCCCATCATCGCCGCCGCTTCGCCCGACGAGCTCGCCGCGCGTCTCGCCGAGCCCGCGCCCGAGGACGGTCGACCGTTCGACGAGCTCCTACGCCGTCTCGATCGCGATGTCCTCCCGTTCATGACGCGCAACGAACATCCGGGGTACTTCGCGTACATCCCGGGATCCGGGACGTGGCCCTCCGCACTCGGCGATCTCATCGCGAGCGGGCTCAACATGGACGTCGGCTCGTGGTCGCTCTCCGCAGGTCCGAGCGAGCTCGAGCTCGTCGTGCTCGACTGGTTCAAGCAGTGGATCGGCTACCCGTCCCACGCCGCGGGCGTCCTCACCAGCGGCGGATCGGCGGCGAACATGACCGCCCTCGCGTGCGCGCGCGAGGCCGTCGTCGGCGCGATGTCCGATCGTCTCGTCGTCTACTGCGCGGACCACGCGCACTCGTCGGTCGCGCGCGCCGCGCGCATCCTCGGCTTCCGGCCCGATCAGCTGCGGGTCCTGCCGGTCGACGAGCGCTACCGCATGCGCCCCGACGCGCTCGTGCACGCGATGGACGCGGACATCCGCGCCGGCCGGGAGCCGCTCTTCGTCGCGGCCGTCGCTGGATCGACCAGCACCGGCGCCGTCGATCCGCTCCCGGAGATCGCCGCGATCTGCAAGGAGCGTGGCGTCTGGCTCCACGTCGACGGCGCGTACGGCGCCTTCGCGGTGCTCAGCGAGCGGGGCCGCGCCACGTTGCGCGGCCTCGAGCTCGCCGACTCCATCACGCTCGACCCGCACAAGTGGCTCTATCAGCCGTTCGAGTGCGGCTGCCTCCTCGTGCGGCAGGGCCATCAGCTGCTGAACGCCTTCGAGATCGTGCCCGACTACCTGCGCGACGCGAAGACCGGTGTGCCGCGCGAGGTGAACTTCGCGGACTACGGCATGCAGCTCTCGCGGACGTCGCACGCGATCAAGGTGTGGCTGTCGGTGCAGTACTTCGGGCTCGCCGCGTTCCGAGAGGCGATCGATCGCTGCATCGATCTCGCGCAGCACGCCGAGGAGCGCATTCGCCGAAGCGATCGGCTCGAGCTAGTGAGTCCCGCCGCGCTCGGGATCGTGTGCTTCCGCCGGCGTACCGACGGCAGCGAGGACGAGGCCGAGCGCACCAACGCCCACCTCATAAGGGCGCTGTCTCGTGGCTCGATCGGCTTCGTCTCGTCGACACGGCTGCGCGGACGTTTCGCGGTGCGCCTTTGCGTTCTCAACCACACCAGCCGCCGCGAGGACGTCGACGCCGTCATCGATCACTTCGAGCGCGCCGCGGTCGACACGCGCGCGGCGGCACCCGCACCCGTGGTCCGACACGAGCGCGACGCACGCATCGAGGAGGGCTGGCTCGGCGCGCCGCGCGTCGATCCCGACGTCGTGCGATCCCTGCCGCTCTTCGCGGAGCTCGACGACCGCGACGTCGAGCGCGTCGCGCGCATCGCACGCGAGGTGCGTTTCCCGGCGGGCGCGGCGATCGTCGAGCAATGGGAGGTCGGTCGGGAGTTCTACGCGATCGTCGACGGCACGGCACGCGTCTTCAAGGACGGCAAGGAGATCGCGGAGATGGGACGCGGCGATTACTTCGGCGAGCTCGCAGCACTCGAGTGGGGTGCGAGCTTCTCGTATCCGCGCCTCGCGACGGTCCTCGCGACGACGGACGTGCGCGCGCTCGTACTACCCGGGCCCTTCTTCAACGAGCTCGTCCGCGACGCGCCGAGCGTCGCCAGCCGCATCCGTCACACCGTCCGCGAGCGCATGGCGCGGGCGTAGTAGCGCCACGGCCGGCACGGTCTCGCGATCGCTCGCGGCATCCGCGCGCGCGATGCTCATACCGGTCAGCGCCAAAGTCACGGGCAGCACCGCCCCGACGCCGATGAGCGCGACGCGCACGTCGAAGAGCTGCACGAGTGCGGGCGCGAAAAGCGAGCCGATCGCCAGCGCGGCCATGGACAGCCCCTCGAGGACGCCGAACACTCCCGAGAGGACGTCGACTCGCGCGACGCGTTGCAGGAGCGTGCGCGCCGCGACGTCGGCGAGGCTGCGGCCGATGCCCGCGAGCGCGATCATCGCCGCGACGGTCCAGGCATCGCGCAGCAACGCGATCGCCGCGATGCCGCCGCCCCACACGACCGCCCCGAGCGCGACACCGCGGACCAGACGTCGACCGCCGAGCGCACGCGCCGCCGCGACCGCACCGATCACGCCGCCGAGGCCCATCGCCGCGTTGAGGATCCCGACGCCGGCGTCGCCGGTGCGCAGCACGTCGAGCGCGAGCGCGACGAAGAGGACGTCCATCGCGCCGATCTGCACAGACTCGGCGGCGAGGAGCGCGACGAGCGACGCCGCGCCGCGATCCTGCGCTAGCGAGCGGAACGCGGCTCGCGGATCGAGACGCGCCCGCCCGGCGGGACGCGGCACATCGGCGACGCGCAATGTCGCCACGACGGCGCCACCCGCCGCGACCGCGAGCGCCATCGCCGCGTAGACGAGCGCCGCGCCTCCGATCTCGAGGAGCGCGCCGGCGATCAGCGGCGCGACGAGGATGCCGGCGTTCTCGATCGCCCCGAGCGCGCCGTTCGCGGCCGTCAGCTGCGGAGGCGTCGTCGCGAGCGAGGGAACGATGCCGTTCTGCGCGGGCCGCGTGATCGTCACCGTCGTCGCGGCGACCGCGGCGAGCGCATACACCGGGAGCAGCGGCGCATCCGCGGCGATGGCCGCGGCCGTCGCGCCCATCGCGAGCGCCTGCGCGACGTATGACGCGACGAGGACACGCTCGCGCGTGTAGCGATCGGCGAGGGTCGAGGCGAACGGCGCGAAGAATGCCGCGGGCACGAGCTGCACGACCGCGACCACGCCGCTGCCGAGGACGCCCGCGTGGTCGTACGCGTACACGAGCATGGCGATCCACGTCGCCCACTCCGCGACGTTGAATGCGGCGAAGGCGGCGCCGATGCGTCGCAGCCTCGGGTCGTGCATCGCGCGGCAGCGTAGAGCCGAGCATTCGAGCAACTCGGTGTGGCGTGCGGCTCGCTAGGCTGTGCGTCCTAGTGGCGAAGAGACGCTTCACCATCAGCGCGACCCTCCCGGCGTACGCTCCGCCGAGGAATGAGTGGCGCCGGCGCATGCACGCCGCAGTCCTCGAGGCGCAGACATTCCGCGGCGTTGGGTATCGCGAGAGCGATCAACTCGAGCTCCGGCTTTCGCTGTTCCTCGGTCAGCGCGACCTCGACGTGCACGACACCGACGAGCGCGTGAAGGACGTCGTCGACGCGCTCGAGGGTCGCATCGCAGGCCGTCGCAGCCGCAGGCGCATCGCGCCGATCGTCTTGTCCGGTCAGGTCCGCCGGATCATCCTCGAGAAGGACACGCGCTCACTGCGCGGCCGGCCGTTCGCGCAGCTGACGATCTCGCGCTACCGACGCCGCGCATAGATGCTTCGCACATGAGGTCCGCGCCGCAGCGAACGCGTCTCGGCACGGGCGCGCTCGTGTGGGCCGGCTTCGACGGACCAGAAGCGCCGGGCGAGTATCTCGACGGCGTGCGCACCGGCCGCATCGGCGGCGCGCTCCTCTTCGCGTTCCGCGGCAACACCAAGAGCAAGGAGCAGGTGCGCGCGATGCTGCGCGAGATCCAGGCCGCCGCGCGCGATGGCGGCCTTCCGCCGGTGCCGGTCGCGGTCGATCAAGAGGGTGGGCAGGTCGTGCGCGTCGCGTACCGCGCGGTCTTCCCGAGCGCGATGGCCATCGGCGCGACCGGCGATCCGTCCTACGCGGAGAAGGCCGCACGCGCCGTCGCGGAGGGCCTGCGCGCCGACGGCATCACCGTGAATCACGCTCCGGTCTGCGACGTCAACACGGAGGCGCGTAATCCGGTGATCGGCACGCGCTCGTTCGGCGACGACCCGGCGAAGGTCGCCGCGTTCGCGGCGGCGTGGGTGCGCGGGTCGGAGGGCGCCGGCGTCGCGACGACACCGAAGCACTTCCCCGGTCACGGCGCGTCCGCCGTCGACAGCCACTTCAAGCGCGTGGACGTGGCCGCCGACCGCGCGACCATCGAACGGCGCGATCTCGTCCCGTTCGTGGCGGCGTTCGACGCGGGAGCGACGATGGTGATGACGGCGCACGTGCGCTACCCCGCCCTCGACCCGCTGGCGCCGGCGACGATCTCGCGTCCGATCCTCACCGATCTCCTTCGGCGGGAACTGCGCTTTCGCGGGCTGTGCATCACGGACTCGCTGGACATGTCGGGCATCGAGGTCGACACGCCGGAGCACGTCATCGGTCGATCGATCGATGCCGGCATCGATGCGGTGATGGTCACGAGCCACATCGATCGCCAGCTTGCGGCGGCAGGCTGGATCGAACGCGCCGCATCGCCTGATCGAGTGCGCGAGGCGCTCGACCGTGTCTCATCCTTCCGCGAGCGGTTCGCGACGGGGGTGCCGAACGACGACATCGACGACGAGCCGGCCCGCGCCCTCGCCGCGGAGATCGCAGCGCGGTCGATCACCCATGTCGGTGCGCCGCTTCCACGCCTCGACGGCACCGTTCGGGTCACCGTCTTCATTCCTGGACGTGTCTCACCCGCGGAAGAGCTCTCGGATCCGCTCGGGACACTGGAGCGCGCGCTGCGCAATCACCTCGGTGGGCGGCTGCGGTTCGCTCGCGATGGGCAGACGCCAGACGGCGCCGGACCGCTGGTCGTCTGCACGTTCAGTGCGCTCTTTGACGCCGAGCAGGCTCGCGCTGCGCAGCGTCTGCTCGTTGATGGCGGTGTGCTCTGTGCGCTGCGCAGCCCGTACGACGCGACACTCGCGCCCGGTCACGCCGCGCTCCTCACGTACGGCGACGTGCCCGCCTCGCTCAACGCGCTCGCGGCGGTGATCGCCGGCGAGCGCGGGCCGACCGGACAGCTGCCCGTCCGGCTCCCTTGAAGCGGCGCGCGCTCCTGGCGATGGCCGGCGCGGCTGCCGCGAGCTGCGCGCTGCCGATGCCCGGCGAGGCGCCACCGCGGCTCTCCGCCACGCCGGTACCCGATCGCGTGCGCGCGATCGTCGCCGCGCTCTCCGTGGAGCAGAAGGTCGGACAGCTCATGAGCATCGCCTTCCACGGCAGCCGCATCACGCCGGCGGTCGAGGCGATGATCCGCCAGCGCGCGGTCGGCGGCCTCGTGCTGCGCGCCGAGAACGCTGAGGACGCGACGGCGCTCGCGAAGCTCGCGAGCGACCTGCAGGCGATCGCGCGCGACGCGAAGGTGCCGCCGCTGTTCCTGTCGATCGATCAAGAGGGTGGCCCGGTCATCCGTGTCGGCAAGGGCATGACCATCATGCCGGGCCAGATGGCGCTCGCGGCGACGCCCGATCCAGTGAACGCGGTCACGACGTCAGCGCTCATCGCAGCGAGCGAGCTGCGCGCCGCGGGCATCAACTGGAACCTCGCGCCGGTCGCGGACGTCAATGACGAGCCACGCAATCCGATCATCGGCAACCGTTCCTTCGGATCCGATCCGAAGCAGGTGTCGATGCTCGTCGCGCAGGCGATCGCGAGCTATCGGGCCGGTCGGCTCCTCGCGTGCGCGAAGCACTTCCCGGGTCACGGCGCGACGACGACCGACTCGCACACCGGCCTCCCCGAGATCGACTCGGATCGCAAACGGCTCGATGCGGTCGAACTCGTCCCATTCAAGGCGGCGATCGCCGCGGGCGCGCCGGCGATCATGAGCGCGCACATCGTCGTACCCGCGCTCGACGCGACACCGAGCCTTCCCGTGACGCTGTCGAAGAAGGTGATGACCGATCTGCTTCGGGGCGAGCTCGGCTTCACTGGCATCGTCGTCTCTGACGACCTCGAGATGGGCGCGCTCGCGTCCATCGGCGAGGCGCGGGCAGGACTGGGGGCCCTCGAGGCGGGCGTCGACCATCTGCTCTTCCGCTTCGACGAGTCGGCGCAGATCGAGGGTCACCGTCTCATGGTCGACGCGGTGAAGAGCGGCAAGATCTCGGCGGCTCGCCTCGATGCGTCCGTGGCGCGTCTGGTCGGCGCGAAGGTCGCGCAGGGTCTCTACGATCCAGCGCCGTCCGACAGCGTGGACCGCGACGCCAATGCGCGCACCGCGACGGACCTCGCACGCCAGAGCATCACGCTCCTGAAGAGCAACGGCGTCCTCCCGCTGCGTGGCAAGGTGCTCGTGCTCGCCACGGGACTCATCGACATCTCGCAGGTCGCGGGCGACAGCGACATCGCGGCAGAGATGGTCGCGCTCCGGCCGAACACGACGGGCCACCGCTTCGCGCGCGCGACGGACGATTTCATCAGCGCCTCGGTGAACGAGGCGCGCGGATACGACGCGGTCGTCGTCGGTGCGGCCGACGTCGGCGTCAACGAGGATCAGCGCAAGCTCATCGATGCCGTGGCCCAGGTGAAGCCGACGGTCGTCGTCTCGCAGCGTGCGCCGTATGACTCGCTGTACGTTTCCGGCGTGTCCGCGTTCGTGTGCGCGTACAGCGGTCGCGTTCCGACCTTGCGCGCGACGATCGAGATCCTCACGGGTGCGCGCAAGCCGACCGGCCGCCTTCCGGTGGAAATCCCCGGGCGCTTCCCGCTCGGCGCGGGGATGAAGGACTTCAGCTGAGCCTCGCGTCGCCAGCGCGCGCAGTCGCCGAGGCCGCGATCGGGTCGCTCTGCACGGCCTGCGTCGTGCGCGTCGAGCGCAGGGGCGAGACCGACGCCTTCGCCGTCGGTTCGTTGTGTCCCGATCCGGACGCCGGACCCGACGCGCCTTGCACTGTCGACTCGATCTTCGATCTCGCATCACTCACGAAGCTCGCGACGACGGCGCTCGTGCTCTCGTTCGTGCGCGAGGCGATCCTCGATCTCGCGATGCCGCTGCGCGAGCTCGTCCGCGACTTCCGCGGTGGTCGCAAGGACGACGTCACGCTGCGACATGTCCTCACGCACACCGCCGGGCTCACCTGGTGGCTGCCGCTGTGGCGCGAGGTGAAGACGATCGAGGAGGCCGCCTGGCGCGCCGCGCAGGAGCCGCTCGCGCAGGACATCGGCACGTTCCGCTATAGCGACCTCGGCTACATCATGCTTACGCAGGCACTCGCTGAGGTCGGCGCGGCGCCGTACGGGAAACTCGTGCGGGAACGCGTGCTCGGTCCGGTCGAGGCGCAGCACTGCGCGTACGGACCGCTACGCAAGGAGTGGTGCGTCGCGACGGAGCGCGACGACGAGTGGCGAAAGAAGCGGCTGCGCGGTGAAGTCCACGACGAGAATGCCTTCGCGATGGGCGGCGTCGCCGGGCATGCGGGTCTCTTCGGCACGGCGGCGGACGCCGCCGCGATCGCGCGCGTGTACCGCGACGGCGCGGTCATCGGCAACGAGCTCGCGCGTGACGCGCGCAGCGAGCTCGTTCGCGACGACAACGTTCGCCGCGGTCTCGGCCTCGCGCTGCGCGCGCCACGCGAGGCGATGGTCGGCCGCTACATGAGCCTCGACACGTACGGGCACACCGGATTCACGGGTACCTCGCTCTGGATCGATCCCGCGATCGACCTCACGGTGATCATCCTCACGAACCGCGTGTACTTCGGCAGAAAGAACGACGACGAGATGTACAAATTCCGCATCGCCGTGCACGAAGCCGTGAGCAAGCCGTTCGCGGAGGCTGTCTGAGTGAGACTGAAAAGCCGAGCGACGAGCGATTCATTCGCGAGGAGCGAGTCCGGCTCTCGAGTGACAACGAGAGGTTGAGCAAGTGATCGCCATCGGGATCATGTCGGGGACTTCGGGGGACGGCGCGGACGCGGCGGCTATCGAGCTCGATGTCCCAGCGAAGGAGGTGCGCGTGCTCGCGACCGCGAGCGCGCCGTTCCCAAAGCGCGTGCGCGACGCTGTGCTCGCGCTGGGTGAGGGCGGCACGGCCGACGCACGGGAGATCGCGCGCCTCCATGGCCTGCTCGGCGACGAGTACGCCGCGCTCGCGCAGGGCATCGCGACGAAGCTCGGGCGAAAGCCCGACGTCATCGCGCTACACGGACAGACGATCGCGCACCTGCCGGAGGAGAAGGTCACGTTCCAGATCGGCGACGCGGCGCGCGTCGCGATGCGCACCGGTGTCCCGACCGTCGACGACCTGCGCAGCGCTGACGTTGCCGCCGGCGGCCAGGGCGCGCCGCTCGTCCCGTTCGGCGACGTCGTCCTCTTTGCGCGCCTCGCGCCGGTCGCCGTGCTCAACATCGGCGGGATCGCGAACCTCACGCTCATCCCGTCAGGCGGCGGGGACGTCGTCGCCTTCGACACCGGTCCGGGGAACATGGTCATCGACGCGGTCTCGGCGATGGCCGGCGCGACGCACGACATGGATGGACACGGTGCCGCCCGTGGGATGGTCGATCGGGTCGCCCTCGACGAGCTCATGCGCGATCCGTACTTTGCGCGCCGCGCTCCCAAGAGCACCGGCCGCGAACGGTTCGGCGCGGCGTTCGCCAAGCGCCTGCACGATCTCGTCGCGAAGCACGGCCACACGCACGACGACGCCCTCGCCACCGCGACGATGCTCACCGCGCGCTCCATCGGCGAGGCGATGCGGCGGGAGGCACGCGTGACGGTGTCGCGACTCCTTATCGCCGGCGGCGGCGCGCGCAACCCGACGCTCATGCGCATGCTCGCCGACACGATCGCGCCGGTTCGTCTCGAGCCGACCGACGCGCACGGCGTGCCCGCGGCGTACCGCGAGGCGATCGCCTTCGCGATCCTCGGCGCGTACCGCCTGCGTGGCGAGCCGAACACGCTGCCGTCGGCCACGGGAGCTGCACGCCCGGTGTCGGGCGGTGCCCTGCACCTGCCTTGATGGAATGCAAGCCCAGCGGGATGCTGCTCCCGTGACCAACAGTTACGTCGTTGGCATTGATGCGGGAGCGACAAAAACGCGCGCCTTTGCGGTGGATCGCAACGGAGAGGTCGTCGGTCGAGGTGCCGGTGGCGGCGCGAATCTTCTGTCGTCGAGCGATCCGCAGGGATCGATCGGCGCAGCGCTCAACGAGGCCCTCGGCGGACGTCCCGCTGAAGCCGTCGTGCTCTCCGCAGCGGGCGGCGACCGCAAGGCCGATCGCGAGCGCGGTCGCGAGCTGCTCGCGCGCGTCGCGCCGGCGGGCGCGCGCCTGCTCGTGACGCACGACGCGATCGCCGCGCTCTACGCGGGCAATCCCGCGGGATGCGGCGTCGTGCTCATCGCCGGGACCGGATCGATCGCGTACGGGCGCAATGAGGAAGGAGAGGAGGACCGCGCCGGCGGCTGGGGCTACCTCGTGGGCGACGAGGGCTCAGCGGTGTGGTGCGGCCTCGAGGCACTCCGCGCCGTCGCGCACGCGGTCGACGGGCGCGGCGCTCCGACGCGGCTCACCCCACTCCTTTTCCAGGAGCTCGGCGTCGGCGAGTTCGGCGACGTGCTGCCACACCTGTACGGCAAGCCGCATCCCGCGCCGGCGGTCATCGCGGCAGCGCGCGCGCTCGCGGTCGCATCGAGCGAGAGCGACGCGATCGCGATGAACATCCTCCAGCGCGGCGCGGTCGCGCTCGCGCGCGCGGCATCGGTCGTCGCGCTCACGCTGTCGTTGCCGGGCGGCCCGGTCTATTTGTCCGGCGGCGCGTTCGAGAGCCTGCCGCTCCTGCAGCAGATGGTGCGGCTGGAGCTGCTCGGTTCATTGCCGCGCGCGAGCGTCGAACCGGTGCGCGAGGAGCCCGCGATGGGCGCGGCGCGCATCGCGATGGAGCTCGCCTGGACCGCGCGGTGAGGCCGACAGAAGCGCGCAACCCCCGCGCGTCGGCGCTCGCGTCGCTCGGGACGCGCGACATCCTCGAGCTCATGAACGACGAGGACCGCGGCGTGCCGGACGCGGTGCGTCGCGCGTTGCCGCAGATCGAGGAAGCGGTCGAAGCGATCGTCGCCGCGTTCGCGAGAAGCGGGCGGCTGCGCTACTTCGGCGCGGGCACGAGCGGCCGGCTCGGCGTGCTCGACGCGAGCGAGGCGCCACCGACCTTTGGCGTGGACGAGGAGCTCGTCCGGGCGACCATCGCGGGCGGCGACGAGGCGCTGCGGCACGCGATCGAGGGCGCTGAGGACGACCCGCGCGCCGGCGAGCGCGCGGCGCGGGACCACGTTCGCGCAGGTGACGTCGCCGTCGGGATCTCCGCGAGCGGGTACGCGACGTACGTCATCGAAGCGATCAAGACGGCGCGCGAGGTCGGTGCGACGACCGTCGCGCTCACCTGCGACGCCGCGTCGCCGCTCGCGCGCGAGTCGAAGATCGCCATCGCCCTTGACGTCGGGCCGGAGGTGCTCGCGGGGTCGAGCCGCCTGAAGGCCGGCACCGCGACGAAGCTCGTGCTCAACATGCTCACGACCGCGGCGATGATCCGCTCAGGCCGCACGCGCGGTGATCTCATGATCGACCTGCGCGCGACGAACGCGAAGCTGCGCGATCGCGCGATCCGCATCGTTCGCGACGTGACTGGCCTTGACGAGCGAGATGCGCGCCGCAGCCTCGAAGCCAACGGCTGGAGCGTGAGGGCGGCCCTTGAAGCTCATCGTCAACGCTGACGACTTCGGTTACACGCCGGGGGTCACGAGCGGCATCGTGCGCGCGCATCAGGAAGGGATCGTCTCCGCGACAACGATGATGGCGAACGCGCCCGACACCGAGGGCGCCGGACGCGCGGCGCGCGCGACTCGGTCGCTCGACGTGGGCGCGCACCTCGTCGCGACCTACGGCAAGCCGTTGTCGCCCACAGACAAGGTCCGCTCCCTCGTTGGCGAGGACGGCAGGTTCCCGCGAGTCTCCGATCTCCTACGCACTGGGCGACCAAAGGCCGACGAGGCGCTCCTCGAATACCGCGCCCAGTACCGCAGGGTGCGCGAGCTCATCGGACGCGAGCCGACCCACCTCGACACGCATCACTGGGTGCACGACATGCCCGCGCTCGAAGAGGCCTTGCTCGCGCTCGCGAAGGAGACCGGGGCCGCCGCGCGAACGCACGACGGACGCCAGCGCGCGCGATTTCGCGACGCCGGTGTGCGCACGCCGGACCGCTTTGTGCGCGAGTTCCAGCACACCGGCGCGATCCACCTCGATGCGCTGCTCGATCTCCTCGAGCGGCTCGCGGAGGAGGGCGGCGTCATCGAGCTCATGTGCCATCCCGCCGACCCCGACGCCGCACTGCTCAAGGGATCGACGTACGCGGAGGACCGCGGCATCGAGCTCGACACGCTCACCCACCCGCGCGTGCGCGCGACGGTCGACCGTCTCGGCATCGAGCTCGCGAACTACAGCGCTCTCTAGGAGATCGCGGAAGCGATGGCTTCGCGCAGATCGGACTGCTGTCGTTCGATGGACATCAAACGCTGCATGACCGTGTCATCCACCCCGCCTCGCAGCTCGAGACGCTGCTGGAGCTGAAGGCCTCGCGCCATCATGCACGCGACGATCCGACGATCGTCATTCGCGTCGAGCCGGCGGACGTCGTGGTAACCGCGGACAAACGTCTCGACGCGACGCGGGTCATAGGTAACTGAGTTCGGGTCGGCGCGGCCGTTCCGCCACAATGCCGCGGCGATATCGAACACGAGCGATTCCTCGTATCCGAGTGCGAAGTCGACGAGACGATAGTCATCGCCATCGAGCACGACGTTGGCCTGCGTTGCATCGCCATGTACGACACCGCTTAGCCCAGCCCGAATGTCGGCGAGCTCAGCTTCGAGCTGCGTCCGCGCGGTCGCAGCGCGTGGATCAAGGGGCCGGCAGTCGCTCATCGGCAGGGCGCCTGGGCGCTGGGGCCGCGGCCGGGTGCGGAGCGAGGCGTCGTGGAATCGCGCGAGAAGGTCGCCGGCGCGGCGCATCGCACACTCCACCCAGTCAACCGATCGGCCCGGCACGAACGTCAGCAACTCCCAGATCGCGCCATCCGCGCTCACGACGCTCGTGCCGCGCAGGTCGTCGACAGGCGCGGGTGCGGCAAAACCGGTCCCGGATAGATCCCGCAGGAAGTCGTGCAGCCATTCGATCGACGACATCGCTAGATCAGCCGAAAAGCCAAGCCGTCGCAAGCGTTCGAGGTCGCTCGCGCGGATGATGGCCGCACGACCGCCGTACCGCACGAGCCACGGCCGATATGGGCCTCCGAGCTGAACTACCTCATCGGCCGGTTGTGGCAGGAGGTCAAGGAGGCGTCGCACGTCGGCCGTGATGCCCGCATGCTAGGCGTGGACTCATGAGGAAGGCGCTGTGGGTCGTACGTGACAAGATCACGACCGCGAAGGCCATCGACGACCTCATCGAAGATGCCGCGACGCGCGGGATCTTCGACCTCGTCGTCCAGGTGCGCGGTCGCGGCGACGCGTACTACCGCTCCTCGCTCGAGCCGCGCGCCGAAGCGCTCACCGAGGACGGCCTCGATC
>Ga0209058_1001436_pt1 | contig 20295 bp, 19 predicted proteins | sample GraSoiAngelo_147_FD_185904 | JGI IMG/M metagenome (GOLD analysis project Ga0209058, IMG submission 185904) | Grasslands soil microbial communities from the Angelo Coastal Reserve, California, USA - 14_1009_05_40cm (SPAdes) (version 2) | ecosystem: Environmental > Terrestrial > Soil > Grasslands ... | reverse complement strand
TACGCAGCCTGGGCCGACGCGCTCGTGAGGACGATGAGCGGCGCTCGCCAGCCGAGCTGTCCGAGCCGCGTCTGCAGGAAGGCGCGCATCCACAGCTCCTCGCAGAACGGATTCACGAGCAGCAGGGCGAGGTAGGGGAGCGACAAGCGGCTTCGGAACAGTTCCATGTTGTGCGGCCGTGGGATTCGATCGAGAAGGGGCGTCCACGACCAGAGTGCGGCCATTACGAGGATGTAGGGCAGCCAGCTCGCGAGGAGCAGACCCACCGTCCTCGGAACGTCACCCCATTGCGCCGGCTTGGTGAAGTCGGCCAGACGCTCCCGGTTCGCGCGCAGGACGTAGAAGAAGAGGCCAATCAACAGGAGCTCCTGCGCCACCCTCGAGGCGAAGAGCCAGCCGATGCCCACCGTCCCGTAGCGGAGCTCGCTCGCGACGTGAGCGTAGACCGCGTTGAGCGTTGCCGGGATCGCGAACAGGCCGACGGTCACCAGGAGCTCCGCGTAGACGTCGTGCCGCGGTCGGGTCGACGCATCGCGCACCCGCCGCTCCGTCAGGGCCTCCGCGCTTGCGGCAGGTTGCGTCACGGGCGCGGTGATGGCACCCGGCGCGCGCCGACGTCAAGCGTCGGCGCCACGCTGCCTCGCTTGCGAATGGACCCCGCCACCCGTAGATTCTCCCGATTCTGGACCCCGCCGGCATCCGCAACTTCTCGATCATTGCCCACATCGACCACGGGAAATCCACCCTCGCGGACCGCATCCTCGAGGCGACCGGCGCGGTCTCGGCGCGCGAGATGTCCGAGCAGTTCCTCGACGACATGGAGCTCGAGCGCGGCATCACCATCAAGGCGCGCTCGGTCCGTCTCGCCTACCGCGCACGCGACGGCCGGGACTACGTCCTCAACCTGATCGACACGCCTGGCCACGTCGACTTCACCTACGAGGCCTCGCGCAGCCTGGCCGCCTGCGAGGGCGCCATCCTGGTGGTCGACGCCTCGCAGGGCGTGCAGGCGCAGACGCTCGCCAACGTCTACCTGGCGCTCGACCACGACCTCGCCGTCGTGCCGGTCATCAACAAGATCGACCTGCCGAGCGCCGAGCCCGAGTCGGAGCGCCGGGCGCGGGCACCCGACCCGCAGCGGCCGGAGTTGACCCGCGACTGGCACGCGGGCGCGGCGCGTGTCTGCAGGAAGGGCGCGTATCCACAGCGCTTCGCCGGACGGGTTCACGAGCGGGGCGAGGTACGGCAGTGACGACGGTGAGGCGGATTCGCATGGAATGAGCCGTGCCTACGGGAGCTCGGGTTCCTGCGAGCCTCTAACCGGCGGCCGTCCGATGCTGGCATGGCCGGTGGCTTCGGGACCGTCATGGACGGGCACATGGGTCCGCAACGGCTCCGATTTCCCCGGCACCGGCGTCGGCGGTGCGGGGGAGAACCGTAACCGTCCAGTCTGATCGACACGTCGGCGCGTCTCCTCGGATACGAGAACGCCCACACCGTGGAGCTTGGTAAGCCGCTCGATACGGGCCGCGACGTTCACCGCATCCCCGATGGCCGTGTACTCACGGCGGCGCGGCGCGCCGATGTCACCTACCACGACGGTGCCCGTGTGCACGCCGATACCCATGCGAAGCGGCGGGTCGCCACGCTGGGTCCGTTCGGCGTTGAGGCGGGCAAGCTCGGCCTGCATCGCGAGGGCGCAGGAGACCGCCCGCTCGGCGTGATCCGACTGGGCCACGGGCGCGCCGAAGTAGGCCATGATCCCGTCGCCCATGTACTTGTCGAGCGTGCCGCCGTGCGCGAAGATCGTCTCGACCATCCGCTCGTGGCACTCGTTCAGCAGCGCCACGACCTGCTCGCTGGTGAGCGCCTCGCTGAGCGCGGTGAAGTCCCGGAGGTCGCTGAAGAGGATCGTCACCTCGCGGCTCTCGCCCGCCGCGCCGGCTTCGCCGCGTTCCTCGACCCGCGCGGCGATCTGGGGGGAGAAGTAGCGGGCGAGCCGCTCCCGGCGGAGCTGTTCGCGCGAGACGCTCTGGACCAGCCGAATGGCGCGGCTGCTCGTCTCGGTGCAGAGGAGGGCCATCATGGCCGTGACGAGGACGGAGAGGAGGAGCAGCGTGATGTCGAGTCCACCCTGCGAGGCGAGCAGCGCCTCGAAGCCAGCGGCGACCGCGGCGGCGAGGTAGACGTACCTGTTCTCGAGCGCGAGCGACGCGAGGAAGAGCAGCGCGACGTAGTACAGGGGGGCATGGTAAGCGAGGGCGTCGGTGTGCAGTCCGCGCTCCTGCAGCCGTGCGATGGCCCCGCGGAGGAGGAGGAAGACGAGCGGCATGTCGACGAACGGGATGGACAGGCCGGCGAGACGGGCGAGGCGATCGGACTGGCGGCTCGCCCACCACACAATGCCTGCTGCGGCCCAGTAGGCCGCGAGGAGGCCGAGGGGAGGCGGCACCCAGCCCGCGAGGGTGAGCCGGAAGAGCAACAGCAGCGTGAGGAAGGCGGTGACGCCCTGGAGGCGGAAGGCGTTGATCTGATGGGTGCTCTGCAGCCGCTCTGCGGCGAGCCCCCGCCCGAAGGTCTCGGCGGCGCCTTCCGTCGGCCGCTCCATCAGCGGGGCGCACCCGCGCATCCGCTGGGGATGGCGACCTGAAGGTCTTGGTTGTCGCCGCGGTTCGAATCGGGCACGAGGTCGCGCCGGCTGAGGCGGCGGGCGACGTTGACGCTCGCTACGACGGCGATGCCCAGCACCGCGCTGACCCCTGGTGGATGCTTGCCTCCCGCCGAGCTACGGCTCGCTGCCTTCTCGCGACTATGGACAGAGTTCGGGTGTGTGCCACGAGACGATCGAGGACTCTCTCCCCCCGAGATGGATGCAGGGCGCATGCCGGATGTCGGCGCTCCCGCGCGCGGCTGCGGTTCTAGCACACTGGTGGTTGCGAGGCTCCCAGGCTGCAGCTTCTGGGCTGCACCGGCGCAGCCTCCGGCGGTCGGCAGCATCGCCTGATGCGCCCCGCCGGCATCGCTACCTCGCTCGTCACGATGCGGGATGGCGCCGCAAGACGAGAGGTAGGTCGCCGTCAAGCGCCGGCGCCGCACCGCTTCGCTTGCGAACGGACCGCGCCACCCGTAGATTCTCCGGATTCTGGACCCCACCCGCATCCGCAACTTCTCGATCATCGCGCACATCGACCACGGCAAGTCGACACTCGCCGATCGCCTGCTCGAGCGGACGGGCGCGGTCTCGGCGCGCGAGATGGCCGAGCAGTTCCTCGACGACATGGAGCTCGAGCGCGAGCGCGGCATCACCATCAAGGCGCGCTCGGTGCGCCTCGCCTACCGGGCGCGCGACGGCCAGGACTACGTCCTCAACCTGATCGACACCCCGGGCCACGTCGACTTCACCTACGAGGTCTCGCGCAGCCTCGCCGCCTGCGAGGGCGCCATCCTGGTGGTCGACGCCGCGCAGGGCGTGCAGGCGCAGACGCTCGCCAACGTCTACCTGGCGCTCGACCACGACCTCGCCATCGTGCCCGTCATCAACAAGATCGACCTGCCGAGCGCCGAGCCCGAGCGGGTGCGGCGGCAGATCGAGGAGATCATCGGCCTCGACGCCTCGCACGCCATCCTGGCGAGCGCCAAGGAGGGCGTCGGCACCGACGACGTCCTCGAGGCCATCGTGCGCGACATCCCACCCCCCCGGGGCGACCCCGACGCGCCCGCGACCGCCCTCGTCTTCGACTCCTGGTTCGACCCCTACCACGGCGCGGTCGTACTGGTACGCGTCGTCGACGGCCAGCTCGCGAAGGGCGGGCGCATCCGCATGATGGCGACCGGGAAGGAGTTCCTCGTGACGCGGGTCGGCGTGCTCGCGCCGCGCGCCGTCGAGGTCGCCGCGCTCGGCTCGGGCGAGGTCGGCATCCTCATGGCGGCCATCAAGGAAGTGGGCGACACCAAGATCGGCGACACCATCACCGACGCCGAGCGGCCCGCCGCCGCGCCGCTGCCCGGCTTCAGGCCCGTGAAGCCGATGGTGTTCAGCGGCCTCTACCCCGCGGAGTCCGCCCAGTACGACGCGCTCCGCGACGCGGTCGAGAAGCTCCGCCTGAACGACTCCTCCTTCACCTACGAGCCCGAGACCTCGCTCGCCCTCGGCTTCGGCTTCCGCTGCGGGTTCCTCGGGCTGCTGCACATGGAGATCGTGCAGGAGCGGCTCGAGCGCGAGTTCGGGCTCTCGCTCATCACGACCGCGCCCACGGTCGCGTATCGGGTCGTCAAGCGCAATGGCGAGGCGGTGGTGATCGACAGCCCGGCCAAGCTCCCCCCGCCGCTCCAGGTCGACCACATCGAGGAGCCCTACATCCGCGCCTCGGTCCATCTGCCGGTCGAGTTCCTGGGCAACGTGCTCGCCCTCTGCGAGGAGCGCCGCGGCCGGCAGACGGAGCTCCGCTACCACGGCGAGACGCGCGTCCAGCTCGGCTACGAGCTGCCGCTCTCCGAGATCGTCGTGGACTTCTACGACAAGCTCAAGTCCGTGACCCGCGGCTACGCCTCGATGGACTACGAGTACCTCGACTTCCGCCCCGGGGAGCTGGTGAAGCTGGACATCCTGATCAACGGCGACGTCGTGGACGCGCTCTCCGTCATCATCCACCGCGACCATGCCTACCTCCGCGGGCGCGAGCTGACACAGCGGCTGCGCGCGCTGATCCCGCGGCAGATGTTCGAGGTGGTGATCCAGGCGGCCATCGGCGCCAAGGTGATCGCGCGCGAGAGCGTGAAGGCGCTGCGCAAGAACGTGACCGCCAAGTGCTACGGGGGCGACATCACGCGCAAGCGGAAGCTCCTCGAGCGCCAGAAGGAGGGGAAGAAGCGCATGAAGCAGGTGGGGCGGGTCGAGATCCCCCAGGAGGCCTTCCTCGCCGTGCTCAAGGGTGGCGGCTGATGGGACGCTCGGCTATCATGCGCCGCAATGCCTAGCCCCGAGCGCCGGCGGCGGGAGGCGGCCCCGGCTCTCGTGCGGCCGGTGGCGAAGCCGAAGTCCCAGGTCCGCGAGTATGCGGAGGCGCTCGCGGTCGCGCTGCTGCTCGCGCTCGTCATCCGCACCTTCGTGGTGCAGGCGTTCAAGATCCCCTCGGCCTCGATGCTGCCCACGCTCCAGGTGGGCGACCACCTGCTGGTCAACAAGTTCGTCTACGGCCCGCGCCTCGAGATCCCGTTGACCGACATCTCCCTCGCGCGCCTCCCGGGGCTGCGGAAGCCGCGCCCGGGCGACGTGATCGTCTTCCTGGCGCCGGCCCGTGCCTCGGCCGACCGCCAGCGCCGCGACTTCATCAAGCGGGTGATCGCGGTCGAGGGGCAGACGATCGAGGTGCGTGCGAAGCAGGTCTACGTCGACGGCAAGCCGTGGGACGACCCGCACGCCACCTTCCTCTCCGGCAAGCCGGGCCCGACGGCGGAGCGGCCCCCGAACCCCCTGCTCCGGCCCTGCGGCAGCCTCGCAAGCCAGACCAGCGGGGACAGCTGCGCCCCCTACACGGTGCCCCCCGGCCACGTCTTCGTCATGGGCGACAACCGCGAGCAGAGCTACGACTCGCGCTTCTGGGGTCCGGTGCCGATCAGCGACATCAAGGGGCAGGCGCTCATCATCTACTGGTCGTGGGACGGCCCCGACCGCTGGGTGCGCTGGGACCGGATCGGGCGGCTGGTGTACTAGGCGAGCAGCTTCTCCAGCGCCGCGTTGAACGCCTCGGGCTCCTCGAGGTGCGGTGCGTGCCCGCTCTCGGCGAAGACGGTCAGCTTCGCGCCCGGGATCCTCTTCGCCAGCTCCTCGCCGTGCGCGAGCGGCAGGAGCGCGTCGTGCTTCCCGTGCAGGACGGCGGTCGGGACCTCGAGCTTCTTCGCCCCCGCGCGGAGATCGGCGGCGAGCAGCGCGTCGAAGCAGGCCTCGGCCACGTGGGGCGGGGTCTTCTGCATCTGCCCGGTGGCCCAGGAGAGGAGCGGCGAGTGCGGGTCCTTGAACAGCTGCGGCGCGAAATCGCGCACGAAGGCGCGGAAGTCGGCGGCGATCGCCTTCTTCATGTCGGCCGCGCGCTCGGTCTCGGCGAGCGGGTTCTTCGCATCCGCGAGCCCGCCCGCCGTCGTGCACACGAGGCCGAGCGCGCTCACGCGCTCGCCGAGCCGCTGCGCCAGCTCGAGCACGAGCAGCCCACCCATCGACCAGCCGACCAGCGCGATGCGGGGCACGCCGAGCGCACGCACCAGGTGCTCGAGGTCCGCCACCAGGGCGCCGATCGTGTAGCCCGTGCGCGGGTGCGACGACTCGCCGTGGCCGCGCACGTCGACCGTGACCACCAGATGCCGGTCGCGCAGCGCGACCACCTGGCGCTCCCAGAAGGTGCGGTTGGCGGTCCAGCCGTGGACGAGGAGCACCGGCGGGCCACTGCCCGCCCGGTCGTAGCGGAGCGAGACGCCGGCATGGGACAGGAAGGGCATGTCGGGCTCGTAGCCCGGGTGCCGAGCGGACCGCAAGGAGCCCAGGGAGCGCGGATGACACGCTGCATCGGTCAGGCCGCGGCCTCCCGGATTTCCGCCGGGGTCGGCTCCCTGCTTCGACCGGTGTCGGACTTCTCCTACCGACTTGACGGGACGACGTAGTCAGGCGTATGCCTCGGCAGGCCTACCGTGTCTCGGAGAGCACTTTTCAGGCGATCGGAAGCGCCAGCCGAGCGGGGAATGTCACGATGAACGAAACGGTAGATTGGCGGGAAGGGATGCGCGACCTCGGGCGCCAGCTGCGTCGCGTCCGTGAGTTTCTCGGTCTGTCGCAAGATCAGGTGGCTCGTCTCGCTGGGGTGAGCCAGGGCGCCGTCAGCCGGCTGGAGGCGGGCCGCGGGCTCGCCACACCCATGATGGTCGTGCTGAAGGTCCACCGGGTGCTGACGCGCGCGCTGCGCGCGTTCGATCCCGCCATCCCCGACGAGGAGGTGCGCGCCACGCTCGGCCTCGAGCGCCTGATCGCGCCCCCGACCGACAGCGGCAGCCGCGAGCCGCTGCCGATCACGAGGGATGCGGACCTCGAGATGCTGGTCCACCTCTACCGCACGCTGTCCGAGCGGCAGCGGCGCACCCTGGTCGCGGTGGTGCGCGCGACGGTCAGCTCGCTCGGGGACGTGGCGTCGGCGGCTGCCGAGCTCAAGATCTCTCACACCGGCTCGTAGCGGCTCACGCCGCCGGTCGAGCTGACGCGGCCGACGCGGCCGACCTGCTCCTCGCGCTCCATCGCCTCGAGCACCGCGCGCTCGGCCCGCACCACGGCGAGGAAGCGGCGCCCGTCGACGAGCCGGCCGATGACCGCGCCGCGCTCCGCGCCGCCGTCGCGGCCGTGGACGATGGTGTAGGCCTCGATCGTGCCGCGCCCCGACGCCTCCTCGACCACGGCAGGGTGCGGGAGCGCATCGACCCACCGCTGGAGCGCCGCGCCGCCCACGTGCTGCCACCCCTTCGGCGGGGGCGTCCCCGCGTAGATCGCGAGCGCGTGCTTGGTCAGGTTCCAGCCGAGCGCATGCGCGAGCGCGAAGGACTCCGGCTCGGCGCGGAGCCGGTCCGCGAGCGTCGCGACGGCGTGTGTCGTGTAGTTGCTGCCCGGCCCGCCGAACCAGGGGAGGGCGCCGGTCACGGTGAGCGGGCGCGGGTCGCCGGCGGCGAGGCCCAGCATCACGGCCGAGAGGCGCGGCGCGATCGGGAAGCAGCCGTAGAGGTCGAGGTGCTTCACGCGCTCGATGCCGAGGCCGACCGCCTCGAGGAGGAGCGCACCGGCGCGGCCGAGGCCGGGCAGGGTGTGGTAGTCCATGCGGTCCTGGAAGAACCAGTGCTCGGTGACGTCGACGCCCGCCCACGGGTAGACCCAGCGTGCGGCCGCGAGCCCGAGTCGCCGCGCGGCCGCTTCGCTCGCGAGCACGAGCGCCGCCCCCTGGTTCACGTCGAGGATCGCGTTCATGAACTTGGGGTAGGGGAAGCCCACCATGCGGTTCTCGGCCGTGACCGTGGCGAGCGTGGCCGCGTCCTTCGCGTCGCGGAACCACGCGTAGGGGTTCGCGGCGGCGATCGCAGCCGCGCGCGCGGCGAAGTCGGCGAGCTCGCGCCGGTGCGCCTCGAGCGAGAGCCGGCGCGCCGCGCGGAAGGCGTTCTCGACCATGGGGTAGGTGACGATCGGCTGGCCGATGCCGTGCCGCGCCTCGAGCGCGCTCACGCCGGGCCGGTCGTCGCCCCAGGGCGGCGCCGACGCCGGGCGGTGCGCCCAGGTCGACGGCCGGGCCGCGCGGCCGCGCGCCCGCGCCGTGTGCCAGGCCTCGGCGCCGGCGATGAGCGCCAGCTCCGTGCGGCCGGCGGTGATCTCGTCGCACAGGTGGTTCACGAGCGACTGCGGCGTGTTCCCGCCGAGGGTGGTGTAGATGGCGCGGGCCGGCCGGCAGCCGAGGCGCTCGGCGAGGAGGCCCGCCGCGTCGCCGTAGTCGTGGCAGATGACGTTCACGACCGCGACCGTGTCGAGCGCGGCGAGGAGCCGCGTGCCGCCGCCCGCGTCCTCGGCGGCGCGACGCGCGGCCTCCTCCATCAGGACGAGCGGCTCGCAGCCGGCGGCGGGGTCGGCGGGCCGGTCGATCGTCTGGCCGGCGCCGACCAGCACGGGGAGGATTCGCTCTGGCATGAGGTTTCCTCGCGTGCTACGCCTCGCCAAGTCAAGCCATGCTGCGCACGCCGATCTGCGATCTCTTCGGCATCGACTACCCGATCCTGCTCGCCGGCATGGGCGGCGTGTCGATGGCCCCGCTCGTCGCCGCCGTCTCGAACGCCGGCGGCCTCGGCGTGATGGGCGCGGCCGCGCTCTCGCCCGACGGCCTGCGCGCGGAGATCCGCAAGACCAAGGCGCTCACCCGCAAACCGTTCGCCGTCGACCTGCTGGCGCCGCTGCCGCAGATGATCGTGCCCTACCTGCCCATCCTCTACGAGGAGGAGGTCGAGATCTTCGTCGCCGGGCTCGCCGTGCCCGAGCAGCACGTGGCGGCGATGAAGGCGCACGGCATGAAGATCATGGTGATGACCGGCAAGGTGAAGCACGCCGTGCGCGCCGAGCAGGCGGGCGCCGACGTGGTGGCCGCGCAGGGGACGGAGGCGGGCGGCCACACGGGGGAGATCGGCACGCTCGCGCTCGTGCCGCAGGTGGTGGACGCCGTGAAGATCCCGGTGGTGGCCGCAGGCGGCATCGTCGACGGCCGGGGCGTGGTCGCGGCGCTGGCCCTCGGCGCGCAGGGTGCCGTCATCGGCACCCGCTTCATCGCCACGCCGGAGGCGACGGCGGCGCGCCAGTACCGCGAGGCGCTCGTCCGCGCCGAGCAGGACGAGACCATCCGCACCCGCGCCTACTCGGGAAAGCCGCTGCGCGCCCTCAAGAACCCATACATCGCCGAGCTCGAGAGCGATCCGGCCAAGATGCGGCCCTTCCCCGAGCAGCTCATGATCTCCTCGCAGCGCAACGTGATGGCCTACTGGAACCCGGAGGCCGATCCGGAGCGGACCTGCTTCCCGGCGGGGCAGGGGGTGGGAGCGTTCCGCGAGATCAAGCCGGCCGGCGAGGTCCTGCGCGAGATCGTCGCGCAGGCGGAGGCGGTGCTCGGCAGCGGCGTGTTCGCGCCGAACGGGCAGTAGCCGGCGGCAGGTTGGTCGCCGGCGGCGGGGGTGACGCGGCGGTGTAAGTCAGCCCGACGCGGCGCGCCGCTCGGCCGGCTCGGCCGGCGCCGGCGCCGGCGCGGCGGGCGCTCGCTGGTACTCCTCGCGGTAGATCTCGACGAAGGCGAAGAGGATCCCGAGCACGACCGGCCCGAGAAACACGCCGAGGAACCCGTACACGCTGAGCCCACCCAGGATCGAGATCAAGAGCGGGAAGGTGGGCAGCTTCGCCCGCCCGCCGATGAAGAGCGGCTTGATCCAGTTGTCCGCCGTGCTGACCGCGAGGCCGCCCCACACCGCGAGCCCGGCGGCGTGGCCGAGGTGGCCGGTGAGCGCGAGGTAGAGCGCCGCCCCGCTCCACACGAAGGCCGGGCCCGCGAGCGGCAGGAAGGAGGCGAGGCCGGTGATGAAGCCGAGGAACACGCTGAAGCCGAGGCCGCTCGCCCAGTAGCCGAGGCCGGCGAGCACGCCCTGCGTGACGGCGGTGACGAGCATGCTCTGCACCACCGCGGTGAGGGTCGCGTAGAGGCGCCCGGCGATCGCCTCCTTGTGCTCGCGCTCCATGGGGAGGAGGTCGCGCACGCGCCCGGCCATCGCCTCGCCGTCGCGGAAGAAGAAGAAGAGCGCCACCAGCATGAGGACGAAGTTCACGACCGAGAGAAGGGCGTTGCGTGCCAGCGCGGTCGCGTGGCCGACGATCTGGTCCGAGACCCAGTTGGTGGCCCGCAGGAGGAGGTCGGAGAGGTCGATCGAGAGCTGCTCGAAGAGCGGCGCGACGCGCATCCAGAGGCCGCCGAGCCGCGAGCCGCGGACCTGCTCCACCAGCGCCACGAGCTCGCCCTGCTGGACGGCCTCCTGCAGGCGGCGGTAGGCGCCCGTCGCCTCCCGCACGAGGAGCGAGCCGAGCAGGAACGAGGGCAGGACCACCACCAGGGTGACGGCCAGCACCAGCACCAGCGCGGCGAGCCCGCGCCGCCCGCGGAACAGGGCGACCAGCCGATTGGTGAGCGGGTAGAAGGCGAGGGCGAGGATCGCCGCCCACACCAGCGGCGCGAAGAAGGCCGCGACGAAGAGGTAGAGCTGGTAGAGCAGGAACAGGAAGACGGCGAAGAAGAACGCCGCGAAGAGCTGCTCCCGCGACACGCGGCGTGCACTCTAGACCCCCGCCCGGCCGACCTCAAGCGCGATTGCGCCTTGACAGGCCGGCAGGGGATTGGTACCGGAATCGCCTTCTCGGGCGTGACGTAGGCACGTAGCTCAGTGGGAGAGCGCTTCCTTGACGCGGAAGAGGCCGGCGGTTCAATCCCGCCCGTGCCTATCCACCTCCTGACTCCCGCGCGTTCGGTCCCGTCGTCCGGATGATGGAGATCAGTGTGACGTTCGAGGACGGCGCGACCGAGCGCTTCCCCGCGGGCACGACCGCGGGCGCGGCGCTGGCCGCGTACGCCCGGGGCAGCGGCGGCGACCGCAAGGCCGTCGCGCGGGCGATCGCGGCGCGCGTCGACGGCTCGGCGACGGCCGTGGTCGACCTCTCCCGGCCGCTCGTGGCCGACTGCCGTCTGGCGCCGGTCGCCCCCGAGTCGCGCGAGGGCCTGGAGGTCCTCCGCCACTCCTCGGCGCACGTGATGGCCCAGGCCGTGAAGCGCCTCTTCCCCGAGACCGAGATCACGATCGGCCCCGTGATCGAGAACGGTTTCTACTACGACTTCAAGCGCCCGGGCGGCTTCGCGGCCGAGGACCTGCCGCGCATCGAGGAGACGATGCGCGCGATCGTGCAGGAGGACCTGCCCGTCCGCCGCGAGGAGGTCCCCAAGGCCGAGGCCATCCGCCGTTTCCGCGCCCTGGGCGAGCACTACAAGGTCGAGATCATCGCGGGCATCCCGGACGAGAGCGTGTCGCTCTACCACCAGGGCGAGTTCGTCGACCTCTGCCGCGGCCCGCACGTGCCCTCCACCGGCCGCATCCCGGCCTTCAAGCTCACCAGCCTCGCCGGCGCCTACTGGCGCGGCGACGCGCGCAACGAGCAGCTCCAGCGCATCTACGGCACCGCATGGGCGAGCCCGGAGGACCTGGAGGCGTACCTCCGGCGCGTCGAGGAGGCGAAGCAACGCGACCACCGCCGGCTCGGCCAGGCGCTCGACCTCTTCTCGCTGCACCCGATCGCGCCCGGCTCGCCCTTCTTCCACCCGAAGGGCGCCGTCGTCTACAACCTCCTCGTCCAGTTCGTGCGCGGCCTCTACGCGCGCTACGGCTACACCGAGGTCATCACGCCCCTCATCTACAAGACCGACCTCTACAAGACCTCGGGGCACTACGACCTCTTCAAGGACGACATGTTCCTGCTCACGATCGAAGAGGAGGAGTACGGGGTGAAGCCCATGAACTGCCCCGGCCACTGCCACCTCTTCGCGAGCCGCAAGCACTCCTATCGCGATCTCCCGATCCGCTTCGCCGACTTCAGCCGCCTCCACCGCTTCGAGCCCTCGGGCACGCTCGCCGGGCTCGTGCGTGTCCGCTCGATGGCGCAGGACGACGCGCACATCTACTGCACGCCCGAGCAGCTCGACGGCGAGCTCGAGCAGTTCATCGCGATGACGCGCGAGGTCTACTCCGCCTTCGGCTTCGACCGTATCGACGTGACGCTGCAGACGCGGCCGGAGAAGTTCCTCGGCCGCGTCGAGCTGTGGGACGCCGCCGAGGACGCGCTCCGGCGCGCGCTCGAGCAGGCCGGGTTCACGGTGACGCCACTCCCCGGCCAGGGCGCCTTTTACGGCCCGAAGATCGGCTTCGACTTCAGGGACGTCCTCGAGCGCTCCTGGACCCTGGCGACGGTCCAGATCGACTGCGCCATGCCCGAGCGCTTCGGGCTCACCTACGTGACCGCCGAGGGCACCGAGGCCACCCCCGTGATGCTCCATCGCGCCGTGCTGGGCTCGCTCGAGCGCTTCATCGCGATCCTGCTCGAGCACACGGCGGGCCGGCTGCCGCTCTGGCTCGCGCCCGTGCAGGTGCGGGTGCTGCCGGTCAGCGAGAAGGCGGCCGCGTACGCGACGCGGGTGGGGGAGGCCTGCCGCGCGGCCGGGCTGCGCGCCGAGGCCGACCTCCGCAACGAGAAGCTCGGGTACAAGGTGCGCGAGGCCGAGCTCGAGAAGGTGCCGGTGGTCGCCGTCGTCGGCGAGCGGGAGGCGGTCGCGGGGACGGTCGCGCCGCGCGCGGGCGGCGCGCCGCAGCCGATGGCGCTGGACGTCTTCGTCGCCCACACCGCCGCCCAGGCCCGCATGCCGGGAGGGGTCCCATAGCCAAGATCGAGGACAAGACCCGCGTGAATGTGCAGATCCGGGCGCGCGAGGTGCGCGTCATCGGCGCTGACGGGGCGCAGCTCGGCGTCATGACAGCGCAGGACGCGCTCCGCCTGGCGCAGCAGAAGGAGCTCGACCTGGTCGAGGTCGCGCCCACCGCGAACCCGCCCGTCTGCCGCATCATGGACTACGGCAAGTTCCGCTACGCGCAGAAGAAGAAGGCGCAGGAGTCGCGCAAGAAGTCGGCGGCCACGGTGCTGAAGGAGGTCAAGGTCGGCTCGCAGACGAGCGTGCACGACGTCAACTTCAAGGTGGGCCACATCCGCGCCTTCCTGGCCGAGGGCCACCGGGTCAAGGTGTCGGTCTTCTTCCGCGGGCGCTCGATCACACACCCCGAGCTCGGCAAGGTGATGCTCGAGCGGATCGCCGAGAAGGTGGCCGACGTGGCCGCCGTCGAGCAGCAGCCGCGCATGGAAGGGCGCAGCATGTCGATCATGCTGATCACCAAGTAGGGCAGGGGAGGGACCGCATGCCGAAGATCAAGACGAGCCGGGGCGCGGCCAAGCGCTTCAAGCTGACCGCCAAGGGCAAGGTGAAGCGGCGGCGCGGGTACCTCCGCCACATCCTGACCAACAAGACCCGCAAACAGAAGCGCCGGCTCGGCAAGGCCGCGCTGGTCGACAAGGCGAACGAGAAGGCGATCAAGCGCCTCCTCCCCTACCTCTGAGGAGTCAGCTTCCCGAAAGGAGCCGAGCCATGCCACGCGCGAAGGGCGGCCCGAAGACGCGCCGCCGTCACAAGAAGATCATGAAGCAGGCGAAGGGGTACGTCGGCGGACGACGCAAGACGTATCGCCAGGCGCGCGAGACGGTCGAGCGCGGCCTCACCTACGCCTACCGGGACCGCAAGCAGCGCAAGCGCGACCTCCGCTCGTTGTGGATCGTGCGCATCAACGCCGCGGCGCGTGCGCACGGGCTCTCCTACAGCCGGCTCGTCGCCGGGCTCAAGGTTGCGGGGGTTGCGGTCGATCGCAAGATCCTGGCCGCGCTCGCGCTCGACGACCCCAAGGCCTTCGCCCGCATCGCGGAGGTCGCCCGCACGCCAGCCGCCGCCTCCTGATCTTGCGCGCCGACCTCGCACAGCTCCGGGAGGCGGCGCTGGCAGAGATCGCGGCTGCCCGGACCCCGGTGGAGCTGGAGGCGATCCGCATCCGTTACCTCGGGCGCAAGGGCTCCTTGAACGCGGTTCTGCGCGGCCTCGGGGCGCTGCCCGCGGCGGACCGGCCCGCGCTCGGGGCTCTCGCCAACCAGGTCAAGGACGCGATCCAGGCAGGGCTCGCCGCCCGGGCGGGCAGCCTCGGCGCGGCCGAGCTCGAGCGCTCGCTCGGCGAGGACCGCATCGACGTCACGCTCCCCGGCCGCGAGCGTCCACGCGGGCACGTCCATCCCCTGCGCCAGGTCGAGGACGAGATCGTCGGGCTCTTCGTCGCCATGGGCTTCCGCGTCGCCGAGGGCCCGGAGATCGAGGACGACTACCACAACTTCGGCGCGCTCAACTTCGAGCCAGACCATCCCGCGCGCGACACCCAGGACACGCTCTTCTTGGCGGCGGGCGACGACGCGCTGCTGCGCACGCACACCTCGCCGGTGCAGATCCGCGTCATGCGCTCCACGAAGCCGCCGCTCCGCGTGATCGCGCCCGGCACCGTCTACCGCCGCGACGAGCTCGATCCCACCCACTCGCCGATGTTTCAGCAGGTCGAGGGCTTCATGGTGGACGATCGCGTCACCTTCGCCGACCTGAAGGGCGTGCTCGTCCATTTCCTCCGCCGCTTCTTCGGGGCCGAGACCGGCGTGCGCTTTCGGCCGAGCTTCTTCCCCTTCACCGAGCCGAGCGCCGAGGTCGACATCGCGTGCACGGCGTGCGCGGCCGCCCCCCGAGCGCCCGACCCGGGCTGCCGGGTCTGCCACGGCGGCGGGTGGCTCGAGGTCCTGGGCGCCGGCATGATCCATCCGAACGTGCTGCGCGCCGGCGGCTGCGACCCCGAGGTGGTGCGCGGCTTCGCTTTCGGGATGGGCACGGACCGGCTCGCGCTCCTCCGCTTCGGCCTCGCCGACCTGCGGCTCTTCTACGACAACGACCTCCGCTTCCTCTCGCAGTTCCCTTTCTAGGAGTTTAGCGGGCGGCCATGCGCATCCCGCTCTCCTGGCTCGCGGAGTTCGTCACCTGGAGCCGCCCGGCTGCGGCGCTCGCCGAGCGGCTCACCATGGCCGGCGTGAAGATCGAGGCCATCGAGGAGGTGGGCCGGCTCGACCCCCGGATCGTGGCGGGGCGGCTCGCCGCCGTCGAGCCGCACCCCGACGCCGACCGCCTGCGGGTGTGCCGGGTCGATGTCGGCGGGCCGGCGCCCATCGTCGCCGTCTCCGGCGCGCCGGGACTCGCGGCGGGGCAGCTCGTCCCGATGGCGCCGCCGGGCGCGCGCCTTCCCGAGGGGCGCGAGGCGCAAGCGGTCCGCATCCGCGGCGTCGAATCCGCCGGCGTCCTCTGCTCCGAGGCCGAACTCGGGCTCGGGGAGGACGCGAGCCAGGTGCTCGTCCTCCCGAGCGACGCCGCGCCGGGGACGCCGCTCGCGCGGCTCCCCGGCATCGCCGACACCGTGCTCGAGGCCGAGGTGACGCCGAACCGCGGCGACTGCCTCTCGATCCTCGGCGTGGCGCGCGAGGTGGCGGCCGCGACGGGCGCGCGCTTGCGCCACCCGCGCCCCCGCCCGCGCGAATCGGGCGCCGCCGCCGCGCGCGAGGTGCGGGTGCGCGTGGAGGCGGCCGACCTCTGCCCGCGCTACTGCGCGCGCGTCGTGCGCGGCGTCGGCGCCGTGCCCTCGCCGCTCTGGGTCCGGCTGCGCCTGCGGCGCGCCGGCATGCGAGCGCTCAACGCGGTGGTCGACGCCACCAACTACGTGATGCTCGAGCGGGGCCAGCCGCTGCACGCCTTCGACCTGGAGCGGCTCGCCGAGCGCCGCATCGTGGTGCGCCGGGGCGCTCCCGGCGAGCGGCTCACGACCCTCGACGGCGTCGAGCGTGCGCTCGAAGGGGACGACCTGGTGATCGCCGACGGCCGCGGCCCCGTGGCGCTGGCGGGCGTGATGGGCGGCGCCACGTCCGAGGTGACGCCCGCGACGCGCGCCATCCTCCTGGAGAGCGCCTTCTTCGTCCCCGCCAGCGTGCGCCGCACGAGCCGGCGCCTCGCCCTCCCGTCGCAGGCGGCGTACCGCTTCGAGCGTCGTGTCGACCCGGCGATGGTGCCCGAGGCGCTCGATGCCGTGGCGGCGCTCATCGCGCGCCTCGCCGGCGGCCGGGTGGCGCCGGGCATCGTGGAGGACGCGCCGGGGACGAAGGCGCTCGGGCCGCCGATCATCCGGCTCCGTCCGCAGCGCGTGAGCGCGCTCCTCGGCGCGCGGCTCGCGCGCGGCCAGATCGTGCGCAGCCTGCACGCGCTCGGCGCGACCTGCCGTGCCGAGCGCGACGCGCTCCTGGTCACGCCGCCGTCCTTCCGGGGGGATCTCCGTCTGGAAGAAGACCTGGTCGAGGAGGTCGCACGCGTGGGCGGTTACGATCGCATCCCGGTGACCCTCCCCGAGGTGCTTCTCGCCGCCGGCGAGGACACGCCCGCGCGGCGGCTGGCGGCCCGCGTGCGGCAGGCGCTGGCCGCCGCCGGCCTCGCCGAGATGGTGACTCTCGCCTTCACCGACACGGAGACGAACCGCCGCTTGCCGGGCTTCGTCGGTCGCGCGCTCGCGCCGCTCGCGGTGAAGAACCCGCTCTCCTCCGAAGCGGGGGAGCTCCGGCGCTCGCCGCTCGCCGGCCTGCTGCGCGCGCTCCGCCTGAACCTCGCGCTCGGCGCCACCTTCGTTGGCGCCTTCGAGCTCGGCAAGGGCTACGGCCTCGACGCGCACGACACCCGCCAGGAGCCGCACGCGGTCGCGCTCCTGCTGGCGGGCGCCTGGCCGGCGTGCGGGGTCGAGCGCAGCGGGCCACCCGTCGACTTCCTCGACCTGAAGGGCGTCCTCGGCGGCGTCCTCGCGGCGCTCGGCGTGGCGGGCGAGCGCGTCGACTGGCGGCCCGCGGGGGAGATCGAGTTCCTCCACCCCGGCAAGGCGGCTCTGGTCGAGTGCGACGGGACACCCCTCGGCGTGGCCGGGGCCCTCCACCCCACGATCACGCAATCCGCTGATCTTCCAGGGGAAGTGTGGGCGGCGGAGCTTGACTTCGCGGCACTCGCTCACTATGTTCCCCGCCACCTCGCGTTGAGGCCGTTGCCTAGATTCCCCGCCGTCACCCGTGACCTCGCCGTGGTGGTTGACGAGACCTTTCGGGCCGGTGACATCCTCGAGGAGATCCGTACGTTGCAGAACCCGCAGATCGAGCTGGTACGCTTGTTCGACTGCTACCGCGGGGCACCGATCGCGGCTGGGAAGAAGAGCCTTGGCTACACGATCGCCTATCGCGCCCCTGACCGGACGCTGACCGACGAGGAGGTGAACGCGTTGCATGCCGCGGTTCTCCAGCGTCTGGCGGGGCGCTTCGCGCTAGAGTTCCGCACCTGAAGGAGCCCCGGCGCCATGACCATGACGAAGGCCGACATCGTGGAACGCATCTACGAGAGAGTCGGCTTCTCGAAGAAGGAGGCGACGGAGGTGGTGGAGTCGATCTTCGAGCTGGTGAAGCGCCACCTCGAGCGTGGCGAGAAGGTCAAGGTCTCCGGCTTCGGCAATTTCGTCGTGAACGAGAAGCGCCCGCGCAAGGGCCGCAACCCGCAGACCGGCGAGGAGATCGTCATCTCGGGCCGCCGGGTACTCACCTTCAAGGCGAGCCAGGTGCTCAAGAAGACGATGAACGGCGGGCCCGCCGCCGGGACCGGCAACGCCGCCTGAGAGCCGGGCCGTGAGCGCGATCGACCTTCCCGGCAAGCTCTACTTCAAGATCGGCGAGGTGGCGCGCCTGGTCGGCGTCAAGCCCTACGTGCTGCGCTACTGGGAGAGCGAGTTCGGCGCGCTCCGGCCCGGCAAGACCCGCTCCCGGCATCGCCTCTACCGCCGCAAGGACGTCGAGACGCTGCTCGAGATCCGCCGCCTGCTCTACGTCGAGCGCTACACCATCGAGGGCGCCAAGCGCCGCCTGCGCGAGGGCGCCCGGCCGGCGGAGGAGGACAGCGCGCGTACGGACGGCGCGAAGCTCGCCCAGGTGCGCCAGGAGCTCGCCGACCTCTGCCGCCTGCTCGAGCGCGATCCGGCGCCGCCGCTCAAGATCGAGTAAGGTCCGCGCCGCTCGACTAACGCACCGTGCTCGCGCGCTTGGTGCGGAGGTGGAGCCGGTAGACCTTCTTCGCCGCCGGCGTCGGGCCGCCGTTCGCTTCGCGCTCGACCAGCCGCTTCGTCTTCCAGGCGAGGAGCGCGCCGCGCAGCGCCGAGGGATCGATGCCGAGCGTCTCGCACACGTTGTTGAAGGAGAAGGGCCAGTCGTAGTCGACGGCGCGGATCCACGCCTCCGCCTGCTGCGAGAGGAGCCGCGGGTTGGAGCGCGGGTTGCGGAGGTGCTCCTGGAAGCAGCGGATGCCGTCCTCGAGCACGGCCAGCATGAGGGCCTTCTCGCCCGAGGCCAGGCTGTCGCGCCGCGCGCCCTCGAAGAACTGCGCGGGGAGGACGACGTCGGGGGCGAACAGGTCTGCCAGGCTCTCGGGGGTGCTGGGACCCCGCGGCGCCGCCCCCGGCCCCTGCTCCCGTACCTCGACCTCGGCTGCCGCCGTCTCGCCCACTGTGTTCGCCATGGACCGCCCTCCCGGCAGACGGGCGAAGATGCAACCCGTGCGCCAGCGCACGGCGGGCCGCCGATGCTCGAATTCTTTGCGTTCCGGCGCGGCGCGGGGCGCACGGCGCGGGTCGAAATTGACACTCGTGTCCCAAGCGTCAAAAAGCTGGCAAGCTATCAGCCGCGCGCGCCCGCGTGTCACGCGCTTGACGTGCGCCTTGACTCGCCGCCGGGGGTCGCGTAGCGAGGGGGGCGCCGGGGCGTGGCGCAGCCAGGTAGCGCACTCGCTTGGGGTGCGAGTGGTCGGCCGTTCGAATCGGCTCGCCCCGACTCTCCAGGAGCCCGCAGCCGGAACGTTGCCTGGACGGGCTCCTGGGTGCCACCGCGCAGCTTGCAGGCGGCCGGTCGCGGTGGCACCCTGCGCCCAGTGCGCACGGATGCGACGCCGCTCATCCTGGTCTCCAACGATGACGGCGTGCACTCGGAGGGCATCGCGGCGCTGGCCGGGGCGCTCGGAGATCTCGGCCAGGTGGTGGTGGTGGCGCCGGACCGCGAGCGGAGCGCCGTCAGCCACTCGCTCACGCTCCACCGGCCTCTGCGCGTGAAGGAGATCGAGCCGGGGTGCTACGCCGTCGACGGCACGCCGACCGACTGCGTGAACCTGGGCGTCAACGGCATCCTGCCCCGGCGCCCGGCGCTGGTCGTCTCCGGCATCAACAAGGGCGCCAACCTGGGCGACGACGTCACCTACTCGGGCACGGTGTCGGCGGCGATGGAGGGGACGCTGCTCGGCCTCCCGGCCTTCGCCATCTCGCTCCTCGGCCGGGGCGATTTCCACTTCGACGCCGCGGCGCGCTTCGCGCGGCGCCTGGCGGCGTGGGTGCTCGAGCGGGGGCTCCCGCCCGATACGCTGCTCAACGTGAACGTCCCCGCACCGCTCGACGGCGAGCCCATCCGCGGCTTCGCCTTGACGCGCATGGGGCGGCGGCGCTACGGGGACGCCATCATCGAGAAGGTCGATCCGCGCGGCAAGAAGTACTACTGGATCGGCGGCGACGAGCTCGCGTTCGAGGATGCCGAGGGCACCGATTTCCACGCCGTGAGCCACGGCCTCATCTCGGTCACGCCGATCCACCTCGATCTCACCAACTACAAGTCGTTCGACGCGCTCCGCGCGCTCCAGCTCCCATGGCCCTAGAGTTCGAGGACGCCCGTCACCGGATGATCGCCGAGCAGCTCGAGGCGCGCGGCTTCCGCGACCCGGCCGTGCTCGCCGCCATGCGGCAGGTGCCGCGCCATCTCTTCGTCGACCCAGCGCTCAGCGAGCGCGCCTACGAGGACACCCCGCTGCCGATCGGCGAGCGGCAGACGATCTCGCAGCCTTACATGGTGGCGCTCATGAGTGAGGCGCTCGAGCTCGCGCCCGGCGCGCGCCTGCTCGAGGTGGGCACCGGCTCGGGCTACCAGGC